>Ga0134128_10001615_pt1 | contig 28686 bp, 27 predicted proteins | sample KB31754_FD_96462 | JGI IMG/M metagenome (GOLD analysis project Ga0134128, IMG submission 96462) | Terrestrial soil microbial communities with excess Nitrogen fertilizer from Kellogg Biological Station, Michigan, USA - KB3-175-4 | ecosystem: Environmental > Terrestrial > Soil > Unclassified ... | reverse complement strand
TCGCTGTCGCCCATGGCGCGGCGCGGCGTATTGTGCCGGGGATCGGGCGTGCGGATCTCGGAACGGCCATGCCGCGCCGAAGGCATGATACGTTGGGCCTGGCTGCGCGTGGTGGCGGGTCTGGCGGTTTCGGCCACATTCTCGGGCAGGCGCACGACCTCTAGGGCCCGCGCCCGCTTTTCCATCCGGCGCAGAAACCCGCGCTCTTCCAGCGCCGTGATCAAGCGATGGATTCCGGATTTGGATTTCAGGTCCAGCGCTTCTTTCATTTCGTCGAAAGAGGGCGGAACACCCGATTCACGGATGCGCTCATGAATGAAGAGCAGCAGCTCATATTGCTTTCGGGTCAGCATCGGCCATGTCCTTTCGGGGCCGGGCTCATCCCGGCGGTTTTTTCAGGCTTTGCTGCCAAATCAGTGCGAACAAAGCCGAAACATGGAGAATCGTTCTACTTTAGTTCCAATACCCCGTCAACCAGCGGAAAGGGACCGGAACAGACAGCATGGAACTGGGTTCTCATGCCTAGAGGCGGCTTTGACCCAGAATGGGAGAACCCACCATGAAAAAACTCATCCTGGCCACGATCATCGGAGCAGGCGCTCTTGCGGCGGCGGCCACCACGGCGTCGGCCGAGATCGTCTGCAATCGCGATGGCGATTGCTGGCATGTGCGCGAACATTACGACTATCAACCGACATTCGGCCTGATAATTCATGACGACAATTGGAGATGGGGCGACCGCGACCATTACCGCTGGCATGAGCATGATGGCCGCGGCTATTGGAAGGGCGGCGTCTGGATTCAGTTCTAGGCGGATTTGATGAAGCGGCGGCCCATGGGGCTGCCGCTTTCATTCTAAGGTGATGAACTCGACCATCGCGCCCTCCAGCACTGGTGGCGCCTGCGGTTTTCGCACGATCAGGGCGTCGGCCTGGCTGAAAATTCTCAACATCGAAGAGTCTTGTTGGTCGAAGACCCGTGCCCAGCATTGGCCATCACGCCATTCCAGCGTGGCGCGCAGATAATCCTGGCGCGCATCGTTCGTCGGCAAGGTGCCAGCAAGACACGCTGCGCGTAGCGGATAGGCTGTGGGTCCGCCCAACATCGCTGAGATGGCGGGACGCAGAAAAAGAAGCGCGCAGACCAGCGTCGAAACGGGGTTGCCGGGAAGCCCCAGGAACGGCGTATCTCCGAATTTCCCGAAGATCAGGGGCTTACCTGGCCGCATGGCGATCTTCCAGAAATCGAGCTTGAGGCCTTTTCCGCCCAGTGCCGAGCGCACCAGATCATGGTCGCCGACCGAGGCGCCGCCCAAACTCACCAGCAAATCGCATTTTTCCTCCGCCAGCTTTGCAATCGCCTCCGCCCGGTCGGGAAGGATGCCGAGGTCGTGGGCGATCCCGCCCCATTGCGCGATCAAAGGCGCCAGTCCGTATACGGAGGATGCCACCACACCGCCCGGCTTGCGGGGCTCGCCGGGACGCGAGAGCTCGTCGCCGGTGGCGGCGAAGGCAATCACGGGCTTGCGGCGAACTTCTACGTCAGCCACATCGCCGGCTGCCAGAAGCGCCAGGTCGCGGGCCGACAAAGATCGTCCTTTCTCCGCCAACACAGCGCCCGCGCAGAAATCGAGACCGGCAGGGCGGATGAATTTTCCGGGATGTGGCGTTTCGTGGAAGCGTATTGTCTCGCCATCGGCTTCGGCGTCTTCCTGCGCCAGCACCGCATCGGCACCGTCCGGCACTGTGCTGCCGGTGAAAAGCCGCACAGCTTGGTTTTCGCCGACCGTCCCGCCGAAGGGATGACCGGCGGGCGCGGTGCCGATCAGCCGGCGCGGTCCCTGGTCCTGGCTTCGAACGGCGTAGCCATCCATCGTCGAGAGCGGGGCAGGGGGCTGGTCATGCTTCGCGCGCGCATCAGCCGCCAGCGTGCGGCCGATTGCGTCGGGCAAGGTCACGCGCTCCATTTCCAGCGGCCGGAAAGCGGCGAGGATGCGTGCTGTTGCCTCTTCTACACTCAGCATTTTTGGCAACGAAGCAAATCAGTCATGAAACATATCTTCGACGCGCACCCGTGCGGCGCGTGCGAGCTTCTCCGCGACATCCTGCGATAAGCCGCGCGAGCGGCCGGTGAGATAAGAAAGAATCTCGCCGCTGGCGATGCCAGCCTGTTTGGCCCAAACGGTGGGACGCAGGCGATGCGAAGTCATGAAAGCGCGGAAAGCCTCGCGCCGCTGGTCAGGGCCCGATCCTTGTGACGGCGCGCGCGGGGCGGCGACTTCGCCCATCAGGGTCTTGGGCTTCACGCGCGCTTTGGCGCCTATGGGCGCGGGACGCGCTGCCGCCGGCGCCTTATAGTCGCCGCTCTTGCCGCCGGATTTGGCGAGCAGGCGCACATTTTCAATGATAGCGCTTTTGTCCACCGCCTTGATCATGTCGTAGAGCGTCAGCGCCGCCACCGACGCGGCGGTCAAGGCTTCCATCTCCACGCCGGTCTGACCGCTCGTTGCGACTGTGGCCCGAATGCGGATGGCATGCGCTTCGGCATCCGGCGTGAAATCGATTGCGGCCTTGGAGATCGCGAGCGGATGGCAGAGCGGGATGAGATCGGGGACTTTCTTTGCGGCCATGATGCCGGCGATGCGCGCGGCGGCCAATACATCGCCCTTGGGCGCGGTGCCCTCCATCACGGCGGCGAAAGCCTCCGGCGAGATCGACACTGTTGCCTCGGCGCTGGCTTCGCGGGCCGTCACCGGCTTGCCCGACACATCCACCATGCGGGCCGCGCCCTTATTGTCGAGGTGCGAAAGCTTGCTCATTGGCGGAAACCATCGCCCAGAAGCAGACGCGTGGCCGCCTCGACATCCTTCTGCCGCATCAGGCTTTCGCCGACCAGCACGGACGTGACATGCATCTGGGCCAGTCGCTTCAGATCGGCGGGGGCGGACAAGCCGCTTTCCGCCACCAGATGCGCGGATTTGGGCGCTTTTGGCGCCAGCTTTTGGGTCACGTTCAGATCGGTGACGAAAGTTTTGAGGTTGCGGTTGTTGATGCCGATCAGCCGCGCTTCCAGCTTGGCGGCACGTTCCATCTCGGCTTCGTCATGCACCTCCACCAGCGTGTCCATGCCGAAGCGCAGGGCTTCTTCCATCAAGGCGCGGGCCGCCCCGTCATCCACCATGGCCAGGATAATCAGGATCGCGTCGGCGCCCCAACTGCGCGCTTCCGCCACCTGATAGGTCTCCAGCATGAAATCCTTGCGCAGGACGGGCAGGGCTGTGGCGTCTCGGGCCTCAGTAAGGAATTCCGGCGCGCCCTGAAAGGACGGCGCGTCAGTCAAGACCGACAAACAGGCCGCGCCGCCGGCTTCATAGGCCCGCGCGATGGCCGGCGGATCGAAATCGGCGCGGATCAGGCCTTTAGAAGGGCTTGCCTTCTTCACTTCCGCGATCAGACCATATTCGCCGGACGCTTTCTTGGCCTCCAACGCGGCGCGGAAGCCGCGCACAGGATCGGCATCGCGGGCACGGGCTTCGATCTCGGACAGTTTCGCGCGCGCCTTGGCGGCGGCGATTTCCTCTTTCTTGTAGGCGAAGATCTTGTCGAGAATGCTCATGGGCCCGGCGTTTCGCTGCTGGCCGCCTCGCGGGTCGAGGCGGCGACGAGATGATCCAGTTTGGCCTTGGCCGCGCCGCTGTCCAGAGCCTCCCGCGCCAGCGCCATGCCCGACATTATATCCTGGGCCCGGCCCGCCACCATCAAGGCGCCGGCCGAATTGAGGAGAACGATATCGCGATAGGGGCCGGCCTGGCCCGCGAACAGGGCCTTGAGCGCGCCGGCATTTTCCACGGGCGAGCCGCCTTGCAGATCGACCATCCGGACGCGTTTGAGGCCCGCATCCTCGGGCGCGATCTCGGATCGGGTGATGATGCCGTCCTCAAGCCTGGCGACGTAGGTCACATCTGTGGTGGTGAGTTCGTCCAGCCCGTCGGCGCCATGCACCACCATGGCGCGCTCCGTGCCCAGCGCCCTCAGCGCTTCGGCATACGGCATCAGCCATTCTTCCGCGAAGACGCCCACCAGCTGACGCTTGACCCGGGCGGGGCTCGCCATCGGGCCTAGCAGGTTGAAGATGGTGCGCTTGCCGATGGCGCGGCGGGCGGCGGCGACATGGCGCCAGGCGGGATGATGCTTTTGCGCGAATAAGAAAACGATGCCGGTTTCCCGCAAAGTGCGCTCGGCCGCATCGGGTTCCAGGTCGATCTTGACCCCCAACGCTTCCAGGATATCGGCGGCGCCGCTTTTGGAGGACATGGAACGGTTGCCATGCTTGGCGACGGGAACGCCAGCCGCCGCCACGACAAAAGAAACAGCTGTGGAAATGTTGAGTGTGCCCAGGCCATCGCCCCCGGTGCCGCAAAGATCGATCGCCAGCGGCGGGGCCGCGATGGCGCGCATCTGGCCGCGCACGGCCTCGATCGCCCCCACGAACTCCGAAGTCGCGGGTTTGCGCGCCGACAGCGCGATCAAAAAGGCCTTGATCTCGTCCTCCCTGGCCCGCCCGCTTAGCAGCGCGCCGAAGATGCGCTGGGCTTCCGCGGCGGTGAGCGGCGTTTCCGCCACGCGCTTGGGGTCGAAAATCTCCGTCATCGCGTCAGCGCGAGAAAATTGGCGAGAAGCGCGTGGCCGTTTTCGGACGCGATGCTTTCGGGATGAAATTGCACGCCATGGACGGGATGGGATTTGTGCATCACGCCCTGGATGACGCCGTCTTCACTTGTGGCGGTAATCTCCAACGCATCCGGCAGGCTTTCCGGCGCGATGGTCAAGGAATGATAGCGCGTGGCGTTGAAATCATTGTTGAGGCCGCGAAACACGGATTTGCCCGTGTGATGGACGCGCGACAGCTTGCCATGCATAGGCATGGGCGCGCGCACCACCTTGCCGCCATAGGCCTGGCCGATCGCCTGATGGCCGAGACAGACGCCCAAAATGGGGACTTCGCCGCGCGCCTTTTCGATCAACGCCAAACAGATGCCCGCTTCGTTGGGCGTGCAGGGCCCGGGCGAGAGCACGATGCCGCGAGGCTTCAAGGCCAGGGCCTGATCCGCCGTCAGGGCGTCGTTGCGCTCCACCCGGACATCCGCGCCCAATTCCCCCAAAAAGTGGAACAGGTTGTAAGTGAAGCTGTCATAATTATCGATCAGGAGCAGCATGCTCATGCCCTAAGCAATTGATTTTACGTGAGTTTATTTCAGCGGGGCGGCATTCTCGGCCAAACCCGGACGGAAGGAAAGTGCTGGGGTGCGTTGCGAAGAAATTGCTTTAGCCATGCAGGCTGTGCGCGCGGCTGGCCACCCAATCCATGGCCGCGAACAACTGGCCCGAGACCACGAAGGTGAAATGCAGGATCACCAACCATTTGATGCGCGCGGCGTCGAACGGCACGCCGGTCTCGGTCAAGGTCATAAAGGCGCGCAGTAAGGAGATGGCCGACGTCGTCACGATGGACCGACCGTCAACCCGTATTGTCCACGATCCAATCCAGATAGGGCGCAAAGCCAGCCGCGAACGGTTGCGCCACGATTTCGGGCAATTCGTAAGGGTGCAACGCCTTGATGCGTGCGACGATGGTGTCGAAAAGCGCGGCCCGGGTCTTCGCGATCAGCATGATTTCCGGTTCGGCCATCGTGTCGCCCTTCCAGACATAATGGCTTTCAATCTCGAGAAGCTGGACGCATGCCGCGAGTTTCTCGGCCAGCAGGGCCTGGGCGATCCGGCGGGCTTGGGCGCGATCAGCCAGCGTGGTGGTGACGATGCCGAAATCCTGCGCTTTGGTCATGGCGCATCCTGACACGGATTGAGCGCTATGGCAGCCTTTGGGTGCGTCATGCGTTGTCGCAAAAAGGTGAGGTCATGCCCAGGAAGCTCGAAGGCTCGTGCCGCTGTGGCGCGGTTCATTTCAGCGTGATGAGCCACACGCCCTATCCCTATCAACTTTGCTATTGCTCGATCTGCCGCAAGACCGCGGGCGGCGGCGGTTTCGCCATCAATATCATGGGCGATCAAAAGACGATGAAGGTGAGGGGCCGGAAAGCAATCCGCATCTACCATGCCATGATCGACGACGGTGAAGGGCATTGCGAGAAGAGCAGCGCCCAGCGCCATTTCTGTTCAAAATGCGCCACCGCGCTTTGGGCCTATGATCCGCAATGGCCGGAACTGGTGCATCCCTTCGCTTCAGCCATCGACACGAAATTGCCGGTGCCGCCGTCCAAGGTGCATCTGATGCTGCGCTTCAAGGCAAGTTGGGTGAAGCCGGATTTTGGCCGGGGCGATCAGCGCTATCAGCTCTACCCCAAACTCTCGATCGAGGACTGGCACAAGAAACGGAGGCTCTGGATAGATTAGGAGGCCACATGATCCGCAAACTCGCATCCGGCGAATACCGGCTTTATTCCCGCAAGAAGAATCCCAAGACCGGCAAGCGGCGCAATCTCGGCACCTTCAAGACCCGCGCAGCAGCGGAAAAACACGAGCGCGACGTGCAATATTTCAAGCGCCACTAAAAAAGCCGGGTGCTTTTCAGCGCCCGGCTTTTTACTTTCAAGGCTTGGCCGTGCTCATCCTCCCCTGCGCGCGCGTCAGCGCGCTGGCGGGGGAGGGTGAGTAGCGGCAGCGTACGAACATAGCACACAGCCCGCTTGCGGCCGTGGTGTGCGCCTCCCTCGCTTCGCTCGAAGAGGGGCAAGCTTTTCTAAGTTCGCTCGCGCTCACCAAGAAAAGCTAAGCCAAGGGCGGAGGGGGTATCTCAAGCCGGTTGCTTGGTGGTCCTGAGATAAGGCTTGTGCGTCTTATAGCCGGGGAAGAGTTTCTTGGCTTCCTCGTCGCTGACCGCGCCGGTGATGATCACATCGTCGCCTTGTTTCCAATCGACCGGCGTCGCCACTTTGTGCTTGGCGGTGAGCTGCATGGAGTCGATCACGCGGAGGATCTCGTCAAAATTGCGGCCCGTGGTCATGGGATAGACGATCAAGAGCTGAATCTTTTTGTCCGGGCTGATGATGAAGACATTGCGCACCGTGGCATTGTTGGCGGGGGTGCGGCCTTCGGAGGTGCCGGATGTATCGGCCGGCAGCATCCCATAGAGCTTGGAGACTTTGAGGTCGGTGTCGCCGATCATGGGATAGTTGGGGCCCATCCCCTGCGTTTCGGCGATGTCGGCGGCCCATTTGCCATGGTTCTCCACCGGATCGACGGAAAGCCCGATCACCTTGACGCCGCGCTTGTCGAATTCCGGCTTGAGTTTGGCGACCCGTCCCAGCTCGGTGGTGCAGACCGGCGTGAAGTCCTTGGGATGGGAGAACAGCACCACCCAATTGTTGCCGGCCCAATCGTAGAAATCGATTTTGCCTTCCGTGGTATCGGCGGTGAAATTCGGCGCAATGTCATTGATCTGCAGCGGCATGGGGACACCTTTCAGCGTTGGTTTTGCGAGGGGAAATCGGTCAGAGCCTAACGCAAAGCTGCACGCCCCGGTAGCGGTCAATGGCCCTTTGCGGCGCAAGGGGATGACACATTTGCATGACGGATCGGAGTTGCATTTGCAGCTCGCCTGGCGCAAAAGCTGGCGCCAGGTGCAAGGTGTAGGGAACGCGGTGCAACACCGCGGCTGCCCCCGCAACTGTAACCGGCGAGCCTTCGTCCAACTGCCACTGATCCTTTGGGATCGGGAAGGCGGGCCAAGGCCCTGACCCGGAAGCCAGGAAACCTGCCTCGCACCGTCGTCCAGTTTTCGGCCGGGGTGCGCCGAGAATTACGGGGTGAACCGTAGCGGCGACAAGCTTGGAGTCGTCGCGGGGCATTTGTGATTGATTTTCATTTCCACTCCGCCGTGGCGGCTCCTGAACCCCTTCAGGAGACCTCATGTTGAAATCTTTTCTTCTTTTCGGCGCGGCGATCGTTGCTTTGACGAGTGCGGCCCGGGCGCAAAGCGAAAGCGACCTTGCCGTGCCGCCCGAAAGCGTGGTGGTGACCGCGACCCGCATCGCCACGCCGCTCGATCAAGTGGGAAGCAGCGTTACAGTCATCGACGCCGCCGATATCGCGGCCCGGCAGCAGCGTTCCTTGCCGGATGTGTTGCGCGATGTTCCCGGCCTCAACATTGTCCAGGTGGGTGGCGAAGGCGGTCAGGCCTCGCTCTTTCTCAGGGGCGGCAACTCCAATCACACCAAAGTGTTGGTGGACGGGATCGATGTCGCTGATCCGTCCAATCCCATCGGCGCCTATGATTTCGGCAAATTCAACAGCGCCGATATCGCACGGGTGGAAGTCTTGCGAGGGCCGCAATCGGGCCTTTACGGCTCCGACGCCATTGGCGGGGTGATCAATATCATCACCAAGTCGGGTAACGGGCCCTTGTCGCTCGCCGCCGAAGCCGAAGGCGGCAGCTTCGACACCTTCAACCAGAGCGCCACCATCAGTGGCTCCCAGGACGCATTCCATTATCGCGCCACCTTGGCGCATCTGCATGCGGGGGCGACGCCGGTGACGCCGCTCGATCTTCTGCCGCCGGGGCAAAAGCGCAATGACGATTATTTCGACAATCTCACCGCCTCGACCAAGCTGGGTTATGATGTGGCCGAGAATTTCGATCTGGGTTTTAGCGGCCGCGCCAGCAACAGCCTGTCGCGCGTGACGGGAGATGCGTTCGACCCCAACACCTTCGCCTCCTTTCCCTCGCCGCTTCAGACCCGCATCGACACATTGAGCTATGCCGCGCGGGGCACGGCGCACTTGACGCTCGGTCCGGCCGAGCAGACCTTGGGTCTCAGCTATTCCAGCACCGTCACCAGCGATATGGACCCCAACAATGGCTCCATCCCGTCATCCGGCGACCGCATCAAGCTGGACTGGCAGGGGCAGGCACAGATCCTGGACGGCGAAGTGATCGTGCTGGGCGCGGAGACCGGCCGCGATGCGATTCATATTCCCCTGTCGGCCGGCGTCACCACCAATGCCGGGTTTGGGGAACTGCAATCCAGCATGACCGATCTGTTCGGCTTGAGCGTGGATTTCCACAACAGCGTCAGCGTCCGCTACGATGACAATAGCCGCTTCGGATCCAAGACCACTTGGCATGTCGCGCCGGTGCTGGCCTTGAAGGAGACCGGGACACGGCTTCACGCCAGCTATGGCACAGGCTTCAAGGCGCCATCGCTGGAGCAATTGTTCCTGAGCTTCCCGGCTTTCTTCTTCTTCGCCAACCCGAACCTCAAGCCGGAGACCAGCGCGGGCTATGATGTGGGCGTCGATCAGAGTTTCGGCGCGGTGACGGGCGGGATCACCTGGTATCACAACAACATCAAGAATTTGATCGAAACCGATCCGGTCACTTTCTCTACCGACGTCAATATCGGCCGGGCCCGCACGGAAGGGATCGAGGCTTATTTGGCGTGGCAGGCTTTCGACACGCTGAAGCTGCGCGCCGATTATACCTATACCGAGGCCCAGGATGCCGATCTCCATCAGGAGCTGGTGCGCCGGCCCAAGGACAAGTTCAGCGCCAGTGCAAGCTGGCAAGCTCTGGAAGCGCTGAACCTCAACGCCGATCTGCTCTATGTCGGAAGCTGGATCGATGGCAGCCGCGACTTCTCGGTATCGCGGCTGAACGCGCATCCCTATTGGACGCTTGATCTTGCAGCCTCCTATGCTCTGACCGAGACTTGGGCATTGACGGGGCGGGTCAACAATCTGCTCGACAAGCGCTATGAGAATCCGGTGGGATTCCAAGGCCCCGGAATCGGAGCCTATGCTGGAGTCAAAGCGAGCTTCTGAATGATACGAGTATCGGGCGCGGCCTTCCTTTTGCTCCTGGCGACAGGGCAGGGGATGGCCGCGCCAACCTCCTCCACATCAGGGCCACAGCGCATCATGTCGCTCAAGATCTGCACCGACGAGTTGCTGATGGACCTGGCACCGCCCTCGCGCATCGCCTCGGTCACCTTTCTGTCGCGGGAAAAAGCGGCGCTGAAACTCTGGCCGCAAGCGGCACGCATTCCTGTCAATCACAACAGCCCGGAAGAAGTGCTGGCGACGCGACCGGACCTGATCCTGACCGACAGCTTTACCTCGCCTGAGATGCGCGCCCTGCTGGCGAGAAGCGGTGCGCGGGTGGTGGAAGTGCCGCCGGCGGAGAATTTCGATCAGATCCGGACCGTCGCCAGGCTGGTGGGTGATGCCGTGGGCGAGCCGGCCAAAGCCGAAGCCATGATCGCGCAAATGGATGCGACTTTGCGCATGCTGGCGGCAACCAAACCGCCCCGTCCGATCCGGGTTATGGGCTGGGGCGGCGGTGGCTTTGTGCCCGGCCGCTCGACGCTCTTCAATGCCGTGCTGGAAGCCGCGGGCGGAAGCGACATCGCCGATGTCGACCGCTATACCGATGTGGAGGGCCTGATCGCCGCCAAGCCCGATGTGCTGGCCTATGGCGATGATTATATCGACACGCCCAGCCTGCGGATGGATCAGAACGCGCATCCGCTTTTGCTGAAATTCTATGGCAATCGCCGCATCGTTTATCCGGCGGCCTATCTCAATTGCGGCCTGTCTGAAAGCGCGATGGCGGCGGCGATGTTGCGCCGCCAGCTTCAGACGGCGATGGCCAAGCCCGGTGGTGTGCCATGAGGCGTTTGTCGCTGCTTCTGGCGGTTCTCACCCTCATCCTTTTTGGCCTGTCTCTGTTGGCGGGGCGGGTCTGGCTTTCGCCCGAGGATATTTTCTTCGGACATAAGATGCTGGCATCGCTCATCGTGACGGACATCAGGCTGCCGCGTGCCGTGCTGGCGCTGCTGGTGGGTGGGGCGCTGGGTCTTTCGGGCGCGGTGCTGCAAGGCTTGACCCGCAATCCGCTGGCCGAGCCCGGATTGCTTGGCGTCTCCACCGGCGCGGCGTTGGGTGCGATCCTGGCGATCTATTTCGGCGTCACGGCCATTTCCGGCGTGGCGGGACCGCTGCTCGGTCTTGCCGGCGCGCTGGCTGCCTGTCTTTTGACCTTTGGGTTGGGGCAAGGCGGCGGCACCATCACATTGGTCTTGGCGGGCGCCGCCGTCTCAAGCCTCACCGCGGCCGGCATCGCGCTCGCCTTGAACTTTGCGCCCAACCCCTATGCTGCCTATGAAATCATGAACTGGCTTCTAGGTTCGCTGGCCGACAAGAGTTGGACGCAGGTCTGGTTGATCCTGCCTTTCATCCTGATCGGCGGCGGCCTTCTCGCAACCACCGGCCAGGCGCTGGATGCATTGAGCCTGGGCGAAGCGCAGGCCGAAAGTCTGGGCATCAATCTCACGCGGCTGCGGATCGCGGCCATTGCCGGCACCGCGTTGGCGGTGGGCGCGGCCACGTCCGTCACCGGCGCCATCGGTTTCATAGGCTTGGTAGCGCCGCATCTGGCAAGGCCATTTGTCGGCCATCAACCCAGCCGCATTTTGCTGCCGGCGACCTTGGGCGGTGCGCTGCTGCTTCTTGTCGCCGACATCGCGGCACGGGAGATCCATCTCGGCCCGGAGTTGAAACTTGGCGTCTTCACCAGCCTGGTCGGCACGCCATTCTTCTTCTGGCTGGTGGTGCGGCTGAAACGGACTTCTCCATGAGAAGGCTTGGCCCATGAGCGTGCTCCTCGCCGAACATCTCAGCGTGAACCGGGGCGGTCGCGCCATTCTCAACGATGTCTCGTTGATGGCTGGGCCGGGCGATTTCGTTGCTGTGATCGGACCCAATGGGGCGGGCAAATCTACATTGTTGTCGGCGCTGGCGGGTCTTGTCGTGCCCGCAAATGGCGAAATCAGCCTCAACGGCGTTCCGCTGCACAAAATTCCGCGCAAGGTCCTGGCGCGGCGGCGCGCCTATCTGCCGCAAAATCCTCTTTGCGAATGGCCCCTGTCGGTTGAGCGGCTGGTGGCCTTGGGATTGACGGCGCATCTTCCGGCGCTGGGATCGTTTCCAGCCTGGTTCGACGACGCCATCGCGGCCGCGCTCAAGGATCACGATCTCGCCAGCCGGCGCGAGCAGCCGGTCACCACTCTGTCCGGCGGCGAATTTTCCCGAGCCATGCTGGCGCGCGCCATGGTGGGCCGTCCGGATATCCTGATCGTGGACGAGCCGGTGACAGGCCTGGATCCGGTGCATGCCTTTACCGCCATGGCCCGGCTTTCCGCCTGGGCCGCCGCGGGACATGCGGTCATCGCCTCGCTGCATGATCTGACTCTAGCCGGCCGCTATGCCACGCGCGTCCTGGCGTTGAAGGAGGGCTCCCTGGCAGGCGAGGGTGCTCTCGATGGCGCCTTGATCCGCAATGTGTTCGGCGTCGCGGCGGAAATACGCGGCACGGGCAGCCATTTTGCCGTGGATTTTCTGACGCCCAAGGCCGGAACGGACGACCGCTTCTGAAATCTGCCGGATCGGCTATAGTTCGCGCGTCTCGGCGGCGGGGGTTCGAATGATCTTGAAGCGGCTTGCACTAGGGGCATGCGCGATCGCAATGCTGGCGGGCAGCGCTAACGCGCGCGTGGTCAAGCTTCGGATCGAACATCGCGAAGCCGTTCTGAACGGCAAAGCTTTCGGCCGCGCGGGTGCTTACGAGAAGCTGGTCGGCAAGGTCGATTTCGCGCTCGATCCCAAGGCCGCGATCAATCAGAAGATCGTCGATCTGGGTCTGGCACCAAAAAACGCCAAGGGCGAAGTACAATTCAGCGCCGACTTCTTCCTGCTGAAGCCGGTCGATGCGGCCAGGGGCAACGGCCGGTTGTTCGACGAGGTGGGCAATCGTGGCGGCAAGGCCATGTTGCAGACTTTCCAGAAGGCCAAGGGCAGCAAGGATCCCGCCACGGCCGAAGAATTTGGCGACGGCGCCTTGATGAACCAGGGCTACACCTTGCTTTGGATGGGCTGGCAGTGGGACGTGCCGCAGGGCCAGATGCGCATGGACATGCCCATCGCCACCGATCACGGCAAGAAGATCACGGGTTTGGTCAGGGGCAATTTCGTGCCCAACGACAATTCGCCCACCCAGTCGCTGGCCGACCGCAACCATCTGGCTTATCCGATCGACGATCCGGACGGTCCCGACAGCGTGATGACGGTGAGGGACAATGCCGCCGACAAACCGACGGTGATCCCGCGCGCGAAATGGCATTTTGTGGGCGATGCCAGCGTATCGCTGGACGGCGGTTTCCAGTTAGGCCGCATCTATGACGTGGTCTATCGCGCGCGTGAGCCGCGCGTGGTGGGCACCGGCTTGGCGGGCCTGCGCGATCTGGTGAGCTTCTTCAAGCACGACCAGAGCGACTTAAATCCCATGCATGGCATCAAATATGCCTATAGCTGGGGCGTATCGCAGAGCGGCCGTTATCTCAGGCAATTCCTCTATGAGGGCTTCAACGAGGACGAACAAAACCGCAAAGTCTTCGATGGGGTGATCGACGAAGTGGGCGGCGCTGGCCGCGGCTCGTTCAATTACCGTTTCGGCCAGGCGTCACGCGACGCGGAGGAATTCTTCGACTTCTTCTATCCGGTCGACATGTTCCCCTTCACGGATGGGGCAGAGACCGACCCGGTCACCGGCAAGACGGACTCGCTCTTGGGGAATGCCGAGGCGCATCATGTGCGGCCCAAGCTGTTCCACATTTTTTCCAATTCCGAATATTTCAACCGCGCCGGTTCGCTGATCCATACCGACGTGACCGGCACCAAGGACATCGCGCCGCCGCCGGACAGCCGGATCTATTTCATCGCGTCCGGTCCGCACGCCTTCGGGCCTTTTCCCCCCGTCAAGGCCAACGGCGCGGAGGGTCTGAACAATCCGGTGATCCGCAATCCCATCACCCGCGCGCTTTTGCGGAATCTGGACCAATGGGTGGTGAACGGGACCGTGCCGCCGGATAGCCGCATCCCCCATATCGCCGACGGCACCCTGGTTCCGACCGAGAAGGCGGGCTGGCCCAAGATCGCTGGCGTGCCCTTCCCGGTGCCGCACGTCAAAACCTATCGCCTGGATTTTGGGCCGGAATGGAAGGCAGGCATCGTCCTCAACGAGCCGCCCAAGGTGGGCAAGATCTATGTCAATCTGGTTCCGGCGGTGGATCGGGGCGGTAACAGCAAGGCCGGCATCCATCTTCCCGCCATCGCGGCGCCGGTGGGCACTTATGGCGGCTGGAATTTCCGCGATCCCGCCATCGGCCGTCCGGACCAGTTGTTCGGTGAGATGGGCTCGTTCCATCCTTTCGCGCGCAACGCGGCGGAGCGCCAGGCAAGTGGGGACTCGCGGCCCTCCATCGCCGAGCTTTATCCCAACCGCGATGCCTATGTGGCCAAGGCGATGATCGCCGCCCATGAATTGGTGAGAGACCGGTTCCTACTGCCCGAAGATGAGCAGGAACCTGTGGATCAAGCGGTCGCGCTTTATGACTGGGCGGTGCAGGCGGACCGCAGATAGCCCCAGGCGGGAGGCCGGTCGGCGCAGAACCTTTTGTGCTGCTTGAGTCCCTGATTTGCCGTCAGTGCCAATTGCGAAGGTTTATTTTTTATTGCCATGAAAATTTTTTGCTTGCGGGCTTATCCACAGGCCAAAACGCCTTGACGCAACCCAAGTTTGGGGCACTAGATATGGCGGCAGGGTTGTCCGATTTGTCATATTTCTAGGGGTAATGGAGGCATCTGGTGGGTCCGAAGGCGGCCCGGCCAATGCCCCGAAATTCCCCTCTCGGCAGCCCGGAATTTTTTAGCGGTTCGGGCCGATTGGCCTTCCGCATTAGGCATTTGGGGGCAGGCATGTCGGCGGCAGGCAAACTCGATTTTCTGGGTGATTTCGACGATCAGGGACAGCTGGTCGAAACACCTTATCGCCCGCAACTGGCCAAGAGACTGGTCGCCCAAAGCACCGTCATCCGGGTCAAAAGGCCGGAACCCGCCAAGGCCCAGAACAGAGTCACACAGGATCGGGCCAAGCCCTCCGCTCAGCCGCCCATGCCGGGCCCGCTGTCGCGCAAGCCCATTCCTTCCGACCTTACGCTGGACCATGGGCGCGATATTCTTCTGACCGCGTTCGGCAAGGCCACGCTCAGCGACCGCTATCTGATGCCGGGCGAAAGCTTCCAGGATATGTTCGCGCGCGTCTCCTGCGCATATGCCGATGATGTGGCGCACGCCCAGCGGCTGTACGACGCCATGAGCCAGCTTTGGTTCATGCCGGCGACGCCCATCCTCTCCAATGGCGGCACCAAGCGTGGGCTGCCGATCTCTTGCTTCCTGAATGATGTCTCCGACTCGCTGGACGGCATTGTCGGCGTCTGGAACGAGAATGTGGCTCTGGCCTCGAATGGCGGCGGCATCGGCACCTATTGGGGCAAGGTCCGTTCCATCGGCGAAAAGGTGAAGACCGGCCAGACGTCCGGCATCATTCCCTTCATCCATGTGATGGACGGGCTGACCCTGGCGATTTCGCAGGGGTCGCTGCGCCGCGGTTCGGCGGCGGTCTATCTCGACATCACCCACCCCGAGATCGAGGAGTTCCTGGAGATTCGCAAAGCCTCGGGCGATTTCAACCGCAAGGGTCTCAATCTCCATCACGGCATCAATATCACCGACGAGTTCATGCATGCCGTGCGCGACAACAAGATGTTCGGTCTCAAAAGCCCCAAGACCGGCGAAGTGCTGCGCGAAATCAATGCCCGCCAGCTCTGGCAGCGCATCCTGGAGACGCGGCTTCAGACCGGCGAGCCCTATATCCTCAACATCGATGCGGTGAACCGGGCGCTGCCCAAGCACCAGCGGGAGCTGGGGCTCAGGGTCAACACCTCGAATCTGTGCAGCGAGATCACGCTTCCCACCGGCATCGACCATACCGGCACCGACCGCACCGCGGTCTGCTGCCTCTCCTCCCTCAATATCGAGACCTGGGACCAGTGGGCCGAGGCGGAAGGTTTCATCGAAGACGTGCTGCGGATGCTGGACAATGTCCTGACCAGCTTTATCGAAAGCGCCCCCGAGAGCATGGCGCGGGCGAAATATTCGGCGCTCCGCGAGCGTTCGGTGGGCTTGGGGGTCATGGGCTTCCACTCCTTCCTTCAGTCCAAGTCGATCCCTATGGAAAGCGCCATGGCCAAGTCCTGGAATCTGCGCATCTTCAAGAAGATACGGCGGGAAGCTGATGCGGCGTCTTATATATTGGCGGAAGAGCGGGGCGCCTGCCCGGATGCCGCCGAGAAGGGTATGAAGGCTCGCTTCAGCCACAAGATCGCCATCGCGCCCACCGCTTCGATCAGCATCATCTGCGGCGGTACTTCGGCTTGCGTAGAGCCGATCCCGGCCAATGTTTACACCCACAAGACGCTTTCGGGCGCCTTCTCGGTGCGCAATCCCTATCTGCAGGACCTGCTGGAATCCAAAGGGATGAACACGTCTGAGGTCTGGCAGTCCATCGTTGAACAGGAAGGCTCGGTGGCGCATCTGGACGGCCTGACGGAAGACGAGAAGTCGGTGTTCCGCACCGCCTTCGAGATTGACCAACGCTGGGTGGTGGAACTCGCGGCGGACCGCACCCCCTATATCTGCCAGAGCCAGTCACTCAATTTGTTCTTGCCGGCGGACATCGACAAATGGGACCTGCACATGCTGCACTGGACGGCGTGGGAGCGGGGGATCAAGAGCCTCTATTATTGCCGTTCTAAATCTATCAGCCGCGCCGGCTTCGCGGGCCAACTGGAAAAGAAGAAGGGCGACAGCAAGATCGTGGCCGAAGCTCGTACCGATTATGAAGAGTGCCTGGCATGTCAGTGAATTTGGGAAGCATTGACCCGCGTTCCCTGATCGGAACAGGCAAGGTGGGGCTTCTCACCTCCAGCGGCACATATGACGTGGAGCGCTATCCCTGGGCCTATGAATGCTGGAAGCGCCAGCAGCAGACCCATTGGATGGGCGAGGAAGTGCCCTTAGGCGCCGACATCAAAGATTGGCAGTCCGGTCATCTGACCGAGGCGGAGAAAGGCCTTCTCACCCAAATCTTCCGTTTCTTCACCCAATCCGACGTTGAAGTCGGCGACAATTACCTGAAGCGCTACATCCCCATCTTCCAACCCCTGGAAGTGCAAATGATGATGGCCGCCTTCACCAATATGGAGACGGTGCATATCGACGCCTATGCGTTGCTGCTCAAAACCCTTGGCATGCCTAAGACCGAGTTCGAGGCCTTCCGCGATTATGACGCGATGCGAGCCAAAGCCGATTACATGCATACCTTCGGTGTGAACACGGTCAGCGATGTAGCCCGGACCTTGGCCATGTTCGGCGCCTTCACCGAAGGCATGGCGCTGTTCGCAAGTTTCGCCATGCTTCTCAACTTCCCGCGCAACAACAAAATGAACGGCATGGGCCAGATCGTCAGCTGGTCGGTGCGCGACGAGAGCCTGCATTGCGAAGGCATCACCAAGCTCTATCACGCTTGGAATGAAGAGACGGGCGCGGTGACCAAGGCGGTGCGCGACGACATCATGGATGTGGCCAAGACCATGGTGAGCCTGGAAGAGGGTTTTGTCGACCTGGCCTTCAGCTTGGGTGAGATCAAGGGCATGACGCCCGCCGACATCAAGGCCTATGTCCGCTATATCGCGGATTGGCGCTTGACCCAGCTGCGCCTTTCGCCCGCGTTCGGCAATTTCGAGGAGACGGAGTCCGGCTACAAGCAGGTCAAGCCGCATCCGCTGCCCTGGCTGGTCGAGATCCTGAATGGAGTCGAGCACGCCAATTTCTTCGAACAGCGCGCCACCGAATATTCCAAGGGCGCCACGCGCGGCTCTTGGGACGGCTATGGCGGAGTGTGGGATTCCTTCGACCGGCGCAACCGCGCCGCGGCGGAGTAAGGCCTAAAGGTCGAGCGTCAGGCTCCAGCGGGCCTGAGTTTCTTCATCGCTTCTGGCATGGCGGGCGTGTTCTCAGGCACAAAAAGCCGGGTGCGGCTTTTCAAATGGGGCACACGGTTCACATCCATACGGCGGGAAAGCGCGCGTAGATAGAAGAATTCTTCTTTGCCGGCGAGTTCGAAACCCGCGAATTGTTTTTTGCCGTCCTGGAATTCGCGGTCGCTGACCGCGTCCTCGAACAGGCCGGACCAGGCCGCACTTTCCGACGCGATGCCGGCGCCCTCGTCGAAATGGATCTTGCGCCGGTCACGGATCAGTGCAGGCAGGGCATCCGGATAAAGGTCATAGAGCGCCCTGAGCGGCTGTTTGCCCGACGGCAGGCCGTCGATAGTCTTGAGCAGCGCGTCGGCATCCAGGCTTAGCGCATGCTCCACCACCGCCAGATCCAGGAACGGCTCGCGGATTTCCAATTCGAAGCGCATGGCCGAGCGATCCACCCGCTGCAGATTGGCCCGGTGCATCATGCTGAGGCATTGTTCCTGGACATGCCGGCCGAGCGCGGTGGATTGGGAGAAAGCATGCTCCAGCGGCCCGTAACCCGCAAACAATTCGTCGGCGCCTTCGCCGCACAAAGCGACGCGAAAACCGTCTTCATGGATGCGTTTCGAGATCAGATGGGCATAGAGGCTGGGGCGTATGATGGCGGGTTCGAACGCTTCCACATCCTGCGCCACCGTTTCGAGCAGCGACAAAGTCTCCGGCCCTCGCGCATCGAATCGCACCTCGCGCATGTCGAGGCCGCTCTGGTCGGCATAGGCTTTGGCATAGCGGTAGTCGGGAGCGTCAGGGCCCGCGATAATATAGCCCGGCATCTCTGGCCGATGGCGGCGGGCATAATGCATCACCAGGGTGGAATCGATGCCGCCACTGAACAGGCCCGCCACCGGAAGATCGGGAGGCAGGCGTTTCGCCACCGCTTCGGCCAGCAACGTGTCGAGAGTTTCCGGCGACGCCGCGTTCGACCCCGATGGCGGCAACTGATAGAATTGGCGACAGAAATTGCGGGTGAGCAGATAGCCGGGCGGCAGCAGCATCACTTCGCTGGTCGGGCAGGCATCCAGCAGCGGCTTGATCTCCGAACAGAACAGAAAGCGCGCGCCTTGCTGCACCAGATAGAGCGGCTTGACGCCGAAGGGATCACGCGCCGCCAGAAACTCGCCGCTCTCTGTGTCGATCGCGACAAAGGCGTACATGCCGGCAATTCGTTTGAACGCCTGCGCCCCCCACACCTGCAGCGCATTAACCAGGACTTCCGTGTCGCTCTCGGTGCGGAAGCGGATGCCGAGTTTTTCCAATTCGCCGCGCAATTCGGCGTGATTGTAGATTTCACCATTAGAGGAGAGCAGCAACCGGCCATCAAAGGAGGCTTGCGGTTGCGCGCCATGGGCCGCATCCACGATGCGCAGCCGCCTTGTCGCCATGGCGAAGTCCTGGCCCGGGGTAACGATAGGATCGGTGATGTCGCCGCGATGGGTGATGCCCGCGATTAGCTGGCGGACGGTTTCCGCCGCATCTTTCCAATTGACCGCAACCGCTATGCCGCACATGCCGAAGGACCGTCCTGAAATGGCCGGTCAAGCTAGGCGAATGAGGGTTAATGTCGTGATAACCCTGTTTAGACGGCGGCCCCTCAAAGGGCGGTAAGAGGAAGCCCGCTTTCGCGCCAGGTCTTGATGCCGCCATCCAGCGCCGCGGCATGGGTATAGCCCAATTCTCGCAAGGTGGCGGCGGCAAGGGTGGAGATATGGCCGAACTCGCAGCACACCAAAATTCGCTGGGTAGGGTCGGGCAGCTCGGTGTTGACGCGCAATTCGAGTTGCCCGCGCGGCAGATGCTTGGCGCCGGGAATATGTCCGGCGGCGTAAGCCTCTTTCTCCCGCACATCTAGCAGCACCAATTCCGGATCGTTGCGTTTCACCCGTTCCGCCAGTTCCGCCATGGAAATGAAGGCGATATTGGCGGCGGCGTCCGACAGCATCTGCGCCACGGTCTTGCCGCCGCTCATATTGGTGCGCAACGCTTCCGTCAGATGGGTCGGTGCTTCCAGATTGAGGGTGCGCATCATGGCCACGAATTCGTCGCGGCCGCGCTTTTGCAGGCGGGGATTGTTCGCCATTTCATCGCCAATGGTGGAATGGCTGCGGCCCTTATAGTCGTGGGCGGGATAGACCTTCAGCGCCGGATCAAGCTTTAGCAGCCGGTTGAATAGGCTGTCATGCAGCGCCTCGGGGTCGCCGGTGGGAAGGTCGGTGCGTCCCGTGCCGCCGATCAATAGCGTGTCGCCGGTAAAGACCCGGTCTTCCGCCACCATGCACATGGAATCGCGGGTATGGCCGGGTGTGTACAGCGCCGTCAGCCGCATCTGGCCGACGCGCAGGATCTCGCCATCGCACAGCCGGAAATCGGCGTAGGGCGCGGGTGACAGGCGGTGCGTCACCACTCGCACATTCAAGGTGCGGCCAAGTTCCCGTGCCGCGGAGAAATGATCGGCATGGGTATGGGTGTCGAGCACATATTTGATGCGCAAGCCGTCCTTCGCCGCCAGGCCCAGATAATGGTCCGTCTGCTTGAGATTGGGATCGATCAGGACGGCGGCGTGCGTTTCCTCGCAGCCCAGAAGATAGGACTGGCATCCTCCCGTCGCGATTTGCTCAAAAATCATGCGTTCCGTCCCGAGACTTAGTTTGCCAGAAAAGGCTCATCATGGCGACCGGAGCGCGGCGCGGAAGGCGCGGTCGCGTTTCAATGCATATTCCCGCGCCATAGCCTTTCGCCGGGTGCGGTGTTTCTCGGCATAGATCAGCGACCAGACTTGTCCCCTGGTAAACTTGGCCCCCCGGCTGACCTTGTCGCCGCCCGCCGCCACGCCGTTATGTTCCGCGAGGCGGCGGTCCAGGTCCAACGTCCAGCCGACATAAGTCCTTGTCCGGCCGGATTTGTTGCGCGCGATCAGGACATAGACAAAAGAGGGCATCCCCTTAGCTCCGCTATTTTCGCAAAGCTGACAAGGCGCAAACAGCGGATTGCCGTCCTCGCGGTCCGGAGCTATATCGCTGCCTAAGCAATTATTGCTTGCGCAATTATTATCCCTGTCAGGACTAAGGCTATGAGGCCTTTTTATCGCGCCAACGACTACAACATGAAGAATTCGGTGGGTTATCTGATCCGCCGGACGTCCAATCTCATGCTTCCCCAAATGGAAGCCTTGTTCGAGGACGCGGCGCTGACTTTCTCTCAATGGACGGTGCTGATGGCGTTGCGCGAGTGGGGCAATTCGACCTCTGTCCAGCTCGCCCGCGACATTTGCCATGACACGGGCTCTCTGACCCGCATTCTGGACGAATTGGAGCAGCGCGGGCTGGTGGCGCGGACGCGAAACGAAACCGACCGGCGCAGCGTGACAGTCAGTCTCACCTCGCAGGGCTTGGCGCTTGTCGAAAAGCTGCTGCCCCGGGTCGTCGAGCATTGGAACACGCTGCTTGGCGATTTCACGCATATGGAGATCAAGCTTTTGATCAAATTGCTCACGCGCGTCACCGTGGCGACGGCGGGCCGGCGGGACGAGCGCGATCCGCGGTTCCAGAAGCGCCAGGAAAAACTCGCCGCGCATCTGGCGCGTCCGAACGATCAACGCGAACACCGTCGGCGGCGGGGACGTCTTTCATGAAGAAAATTCTTTCCCTTGTTCCGGCACTGCTATTGTCGGCCTGTGTGTCGGCGCCCACCACCACGCCGCAAGGAACCGAGATTGCCTCCGCCAATCTGGGCCTTTCGGCCGAAGCCGCACCGCGTTTTCAGGATGAATGGTGGAAGGCCTTCAACGATCCGCAGGTGGACCGTCTGGCGCCGCTGGTTCTTTCGGGCAATCCCAGTCTGCAGGCGGCCTTGGCCCGTATTCGAGCAGCCCAGGCGCAGCTTTCCGGCGCGCGCGCCGATGACCTGCCGCAAGTCACGCTGGACGGACAGGAGCAGCGGCTTTTGTTCTCCAAGGATTACATCATTCCGCCGCCCTTTGGCGGGACCTATCAATGGTATGGCCAGCTCGCGGCGAACTTGAGCTGGAACCTCGATTTTTGGGGCAAGCAGGCGGCGATCATCGCGCGCGCCAAGGACAATGCCCAGGCGGCGGCGCTGGATGTATCGGCGGCGCGACTGGCGCTCGCGGGCGCGCTGGCCCAGACCTACATCAATCTCATGCTGGCCTATCAGGACATCGATATCGCCAACCAGACTGTCGCCGAGCGTGAGGAGATCCTCAAACTCACCCAGGGCCGTTTCAATGCCGGTCTGGAAAATGCCAGCGCGGTGGAGCAGGCCAAGGCGCTTCTGGCGCTAGCCAGGGTGGATGTGAAGCGCACCGAGGCCCAGCGCGACATGGATATCCATGCTATCGCGGCGCTGACGGGGCAGGGCGCCCAGGCTTACGCCATGATCGCGCGGCCGACCGCCAATCTCGATACGTCTTTGCCGCTGCCGGCCGCTTTGCCGGCCGACCTCTTGGCCCGCCGGCCTGACATTCTGGCGGCGCAGATGCGGGTCGAAGCCGCTGCCAAGGATCGCGAAGCGGCGCATGCCGATTTCTATCCCAATATCAATCTGACCGCGCTGGTGGGCTTCCAGGCGATCGGCCTGTCCAATCTTCTGACCGGCAATTCCTTCACCTATGGCGCGGGGCCGGCGATCCATCTGCCGATCTTCGACGCCGGCAAGATCCGCGCGCATTATGCGGGCGCCACCGCCGAACTCGACGCCGCCGTGGCCGATTACAACGGCGCGGTCCTGGGCGCGGTGCGCCAGACCGCCGACGCCATGACCCAAGTTTCCAGCCTCGTCAGTCAGCGCACCGATCAGCAGGATGCGCTGGACAGCGCCGCCCGTTCCTTCTCGCTGGCGGAGACCCGTTACAAGACCGGCTTGGCCGATCAGATCCTGATGCTGAATGCCGAAAGCACATTGCTCACGGCGCGCCAACAGATGGCAACCCTGATCGCCAATTCCACCATCCAGCGGGTGACGTTGCTGCTCGCCGTGGGCGGCGGCTTCAACCCCGACACCGAAACCCAAGCGAATACGCCAAGGACTGAGCCATGAGCGACGCCAACAACAATGGTAATTCCCGCCGCCAGCGCGGCTTTCTGATCCTGGGCCTGGTGGTCCTGATCGGCGCGCTCGCCTATGGCGCCTATTGGTTCTTCGACGCCCGCTTCTATGAGAGCACCGATGACGCCTATGTGGGGGGCAATATCGTGGCCGTTACCAGCCGCGAGAACGGCACCGTTCAGGCATTGCATGTCGATAACACCCAGACCGTCAAGCGCGGCCAGCTGCTGATGGAAATGGACCCTTCCGTGGTGAATGTGAATGTGGCGGCTGCGGAAGCCAATCTGGCGCGCACCATCAGAAGCGTGAAGGGCGAATTTTCCCATGCCGCCAGCTCCGGCGCGCAAGTAGCGCAGGCGCAGGTAGCGCTCTCGCTCGCCAAGGCCGATTACCAGCGTCGCCAGCAAGCCGCCGGCGATGGCGCGGTGTCGCAGGAAGAACTCAACCATGCCCGCGACAATGTCCGGGGCGCCGAAGCCGCGCTCGCCGCCCAGCAAGGCGGCCATGACCAATCGCTGTCGCAGATTGCCGGCACCGACATCGCCAACAATCCCGACGTGCTGTCGGCAGAAGCGACGCTTCGCAACACCATCATCGCGCAGGGCCATTATCGTATCGTGGCGCCGGTGGATGGCGTGGTGGCCCAGCGCACCGTGCAGGTGGGCCAGCAGGTCGCGGCCGGAACACCGCTCTTGGCCGTGGTGCCTCTCTCCAACGTTTGGGTGGACGCCAATTTCAAGGAAGTGCAGCTTCAGGACATGCGGGTGGGTCAGCCGGTGACGGTCACCGCCGACATTTACGGCGGCAAGGTCACCTATCACGGCAAGGTGGAAGGCCTCGGCGCTGGTTCGGGCAGCGCCTTTGCGCTCCTGCCGCCGCAGAATGCCAGCGGCAACTGGATCAAGATCGTGCAGCGCGTGCCGGTGCGTATCGCGCTGGACCCGCAGGAGCTGGCGGAGCATCCCTTGCGCATCGGCCTTTCCGTCACCGCCAGTATTTCGATCAAGGATACGTCGGGGCCACAGATCACCAGTCAGGTGGGGCCAGGCAGTACCCGCGCCGATTTAGGCGACGACGCCAACGCCAAAGCCGATGCCGTCATCGCCAAGATTTTGGCGGACAATGGCGCGACCCAGGTTTCCGAGAGGGTTGGAAAATGAGCGCCGCCGCGCCCACGGCCGGAACAGTACCACAGCGTGCGCCTGCCGCTCCTAAAGTGGCGGCAAGCGAACCGCCGCCGCTGGCGGGCGCGCAATTGGCGATCACCGCGCTGGCTCTGGCGCTTGGCACCTTCATGCAGGTGCTGGATTCGACCATCGCAAATGTTTCGCTGCCTACCATCGCGGGCAATCTGGGCGTGAGCCCGGATCAGGGCACCTGGGTCATTACCAGTTTTGCCGTCGCCAATGGCATCGGCGTGCCGCTCACTGGCTGGTTGATGGGCCGCTATGGCGTGGTCAAGACCTTCGTTTTCTCCGTCATCGCGTTCACCGTCGCTTCTTTGCTGTGCGGCGTGGCCTGGAGCCTGTCGTCCCTGATCTTCTTCCGCATTCTTCAAGGCGGCACTTCGGGGCCGATGATTCCAGGCTCGCAAGCGCTTCTGATCTCGATCTTCCCGCACAGCAAGCGGGCCACCGCGCTGGGTATCTGGTCGATCACAACTCTGGTGGCGCCGATCTGCGGCCCCATCCTGGGCGGCTATATTTCCGACAATTATCATTGGGGTTGGATCTTCCTGATAAATGTGCCGGTGGGTTTGATTGTGACCGTGCTTACGTGGCGCGCCCTGGCATCTCGCGAGACGCCCACCCGCAAGCTGCCCATCGACATGGTCGGGCTGGGGCTTCTGGTCGTCTGGGTGGGCGCGCTGCAGATCATGCTCGATACCGGCAAGGATGCCGACTGGTTCTCCTCCAGCACCGTCGTGGTCGAAGCCATCATCACCGGCGTGTTCTTCGTCGCGTTCTTGATTTGGGAATTGACGGAGACGCACCCCATCGTGGACCTGTCGCTGTTCAAGAACCGGAATTTCGCGCTGGGCTGTCTCGCCTTCTGTCTGGGTTATGCCGTGTTCTTCGCCAACAATCTGCTGATGCCGCTGTGGCTTCAGACGCAGATTGGCTACACCGCCACCTGGGCGGGACTGGTGGCGGCCCCCACCGGCGCCATCGCGGTGCTTCTGACGCCGCTCAGCGCGCGCATGATGGCCAAGATCGACGCTCGCATTATTGCCACCATCGCTTTCATCGCGTTCGGCGCCTCTTATCTGATGCGCGCTGGTTTGACCGCCGATGCCAGCTTCTTCGCCTTTGTCCTGCCGCTTCTGGTGCAAGGCATCGCCATGGCGACTTTCTTCCTGGCCATGATCACCATCCTGCTGGATGGCGTGCCGCCGCCGCGCATTCCCCTGGCGTCGGGCCTGTCAAATTTCGTCCGCATCACGGCGGGTGGTTTCGCGGCCTCTGTCGTCACCACCATCTGGGACCGGCGCGAAGCGCTGCACCAGGCGCGCATGGCCGATCTCACCACTGCTTACAGTCCGGCGTTCAATCAAACGCTGGCGAACTTGCATCGACTGGGACTGCCCGATCTGGGCGCAAAAGCCTCTATCCTGCGCGTCATGACCAGCCAAGCCTATCTTCTCAGCACCGACGACATTTTCTGGTTCTCGGGTTGGATTTCCTTCCTTCTGATCGGCACGGTCTGGCTCTGCCGTAAAGCAAAATCCGGTGGCGGCGCGCCGGTCGCAGCGGACTGATCCGCTGCGACCTGATTCATTTTTACCCCCATCTGTCTGCCACGGCCGCAGGCGGCCTAGCAGACATCTTCCCCCGCTGTCGCTCCGCTAGCGGGGGAAGAAAGCCAGAGTTTTGCTTCTGGGACCTGATTGACTCGAATCAGAGCATCCGCGCAACTCGGGCATGCGTCGGGGTTCTTTGATTCGTCGCGTGAAAAGCAGAGCCGGCCGCCACGGCGTGGATGGCGGGCTTGTAGCGTTGCTGGCCATCTCGCTGGCGGTCGGCGCATCCTCATCGCTTTCCGGTCTGGGAAAATTCGCCGACGCGGTCACGCCCAGCATCGCGGCGCAAGCATCCGATGGACTTTCGTCGGTGGATCGCCACCCATTGCCGGTCAGTTTTTTTGCTTCGCGGTCCGTCCCCGCGCCCCGGATGTTGCTGTCCACACATCCTGCCATCGATGTGGTTGCGCCGCGCCGATCCGCAACCGCGATCGATCCAGCTCGGCCCGTCATCGCCATTTGCATTGACGATCTGGGCCCCGACCAGGCCTCCACACGCAAGGCGATGGTCTTGCCCAAGGCCGTGACCTTGGCATTCCTGCCATTTGCCACTGCGACACCCGCCCTCGCGGAACAAGCGGGCCAGGAGGGGCATGAGATCTTGGCGCATGTGCCGATGGAGCCGATCAGCGCCACCAATCCCGGTCCCATGACTTTGAAAGTGGGCGCACCGGACATTGCGGAGAAGCTCAACTGGTCCTTGGCGCGGGTGCCGGGTCTTTCCGGCATCAACAATCACGAAGGCAGCAAATTCTCGCTCGATGCAGCCTCGTTGACGCCGGTGGCCGAGATCCTCTCCGAGCGCCATCTCTTTTTCTTCGACTCCCGCACCATCGCCGGCTCACAGATCGTGCCGGTATCGCACAAATTCGGGGTGGAGAGCGCGGGCCGTGACGTCTTTCTCGACAATGTCCTGACGGAAGACGCGATCAAGGCACAACTCGATCTGCTAGCCGCCAAGGCCCGCAAATCCGGCCTCGCCATCGCCATCGGTCATCCGCATGGCGTCACGCTGCGGGTGCTGACAGCCTGGCTGGCCGAAGATCGCGGTCTGCTGCTCGTGCCGGTATCCGAAGCGATACGGATCAAGACGGAGCGCAGCGCGCTGTTGGCTTCGGAATAATTTTGGCTATTGGGCCTTTTTCGCCGCCGAGGCGAAGCGCACCGCTTCCTCCGCCGCCGCCATCAGGGCCCGGGCCTTGTTGACCGTCTCCTGATATTCGGCTTCCGGTTCGCTGTCGGCTACCACCCCGCCGCCCGCCTGCACATACATCATGCCATCCTTCAGGAAGGCGGTGCGCAACACGATACAGGTATCCATCGAGCCGTCGGCGGCGAAATAGCCCACCGCGCCGCCATAGGGTCCGCGCTTCTCTTTCTCGAATTCGTCGATGATCTGCATGGCGCGGATCTTGGGCGCGCCCGATAGCGTCCCGGCGGGAAGGCCCGCCGCCAGCGCATCGACGGCGTCCAGACCGGGGCGGATCTCGCCTTCCACATTCGACACCAGATGCATCACATGGCTGTAGCGTTCGATGAAGAAGCTGCCGGTGACTTTGACGGCGCCGGTCTTTGCCACCCGGCCGACATCATTGCGGCCCAGATCGAGCAGCATCAGATGCTCGGCGCGTTCCTTGGGGTCGGCCATCAATTCCTCCGCCAGCGCGGCGTCCTTCTCCGGTGTCGGCCCACGCGGGCGTGTGCCCGCGATCGGTCGGATGGTGACCTTGCCGTCGCGCAGCCTGACCAGGATTTCCGGACTGGAGCCCACAATCGAGAAGCCGGGAAAAGACAGATGATAAAGGAAAGGCGAGGGGTTCAGACGCCTGAGCGCGCGATAGAGCGAAAAGGGCGGCAGCGCGAAAGGCCGGCGGAAACGCTGGCTGGGCACGACCTGAAAAATGTCACCGGCCCGGATGTAATCCTTCGCTCGCGCCACGACGGAGAAATACTCTTCCCGTGTCATGTTGGATTCGACCTTGGCGTCCGGCGGCATGGCGGCGGGCGCCTCCGCATTGGGCGGCAGCGGCCTGTCGAGCGCCGCCATCGCATCCTCGATCCGCTCATTGGCGCGGGCGTAAGCCGCGCGCGCATCGACGCCGTCATCGGGAAAGACCGGCGTCACCACCACGATCTCGTCCTTGATCGTGTCGAAGATGGCGACGATAGTGGGGCGGATCAGGATGGCGTCGGGAACGCCCAGCCGGTCGGGCGGCATGTGGGGCAGATGCTCGATCTGGCGCGCCATGTCATAGCCAAGATAACCGAACAGCCCGCTTGCCATGGGCGGAAGACCCGCCGGCAGATCCATGCGGCTGGCCCCGATCAGGGCGCGCAGCGACTCCAGCGGCTTGGCGCTTTCAGGCGTGAAAGTGCCGCCAGACAGCGCCTTGCGGTTGATTTCCGCCCGGTCGCCCTGACAGCGCCAGATCAGATCGGGCTTCAGCCCGATTATGGAGTAGCGGCCCCGCGTCTCGCCGCCTTGCACGCTTTCGAACAGGAAAGCGTTCTCCTGGCTTTCCGCCAGTTTCAGAAAAGCCGAAACGGGGGTTTCCAGATCGGCGACCAGTCGGCGGAACAGCGCTTGAGGCTTCTTCGCGGTGTAAAGGCGCGCGAAGCTTTCGAAATCCGGACTGAGACTCACGAAGGGCCGCCAGCCGCCTGCTGCAGCAATTTCTGATTGACCTTCACGCCTTGCCGAAGCCGCGCCGCGTTGGCGAACGAGATGGTGAAGTCCGCCGCCGCTTGCTCCGACAATTGTTGGCGCAGCGCCAAGGCAGCCTCCCCCGGAGCCGGCGGATGAGCGATGCCGGTG
>Ga0134128_10001612_pt1 | contig 28701 bp, 28 predicted proteins | sample KB31754_FD_96462 | JGI IMG/M metagenome (GOLD analysis project Ga0134128, IMG submission 96462) | Terrestrial soil microbial communities with excess Nitrogen fertilizer from Kellogg Biological Station, Michigan, USA - KB3-175-4 | ecosystem: Environmental > Terrestrial > Soil > Unclassified ... | reverse complement strand
TCCAAGTAAAAGATGAATACGCCAACCTTATGGATGAGTTCCTGCCGGTTGAAATGTCCGCTGCCCTCATCCGGACATTATCGGCCATCGCGATCAAACAACCGATCGCGCAGTCGGAGATCATTCGTGTCCGTGGTGCCGGCGCCTATGATCACATCAGAGAGTTGGTAAATCGCGAGCTCGTCTCGAAGAAGGACGACCAGGGCGGACGCTCGCCGATGTTGACCACGACCAAGAAATTCCAGGAGTATTTCCGTCTGACCAAAGACGGCAAAGAACTGCGTAACTTCTTGAAGGGAGCGGTTAAGAAGGCCGCAGAAGCTTTAGAAGCGGCGAAGAATGGTCAACTGGCGATACCGGATATGGTTAGTCCCGAAACGGACGAAGAACTCAACAATCGCATTTTCCTGGAGACTGCCGATATGTCGATGGCGGAATCTGCTGATAGCGAAGGTGAATTCGCGCCGTCCGCCACCAACGCTACGTCCGCGGATGAGACATTTAACGTTGCCACAGCACCGGCTGAGGCGGAAGCCATGCAAATCGCAATTGAACTGGCGACGACAGAGCTTTTTGCCGAAACGTCCGCCGCAAAGGATGTAGAGGCAGAAGCACCGCTTGTGGCACCAGCCGAACCACCGGTCGTCACAGAAGTCGAAGCTCCGGTCGCCACCGAAATCGAAGCTCCGGTCGCCACCGAAATCGAAGCTCCGGTCGCCACCGAAGTCGAAGCCCCGGCCGCCGCCGAAGTCGAAGCCCCGGTCGCCGCCGAAGTCGAAGCCCCCGTCGTCACAGAAGTTGCAACCCCCATCGCTGCGCGTGCGCAGATCAACGCGGCGCCGGAGGCAGAAGTCGATGTGCCACCGCCCCCAGTTGTGGAAGAGCCGGTACGCGCGAAGAAGGCCCGCAAAACGCTTTCAAAGCTGGCGAAAGCTGCTGATGTCGAAAACCCGCAGCCGCTGCCTGAGGCGGAGCCGCTGCCGGAGCCGCCAACCGGCGAGAAGAACGCAGATGATGATAGTGTTGCAGCAGCTACCACTTCTCCAACAAAGGGCAGCGTGCAGGCGCTTCAATCAACAGACGGACCGAAGATAAGCAGTGACGACGAGCCGAAAAAGCCGAGCATGCTGTCTGATCTATTGAAGAAACAGAAAAGTCTTGAGGAGTCCTTGAAGCAGGGCTCAGATGATGAGGTCGAACAGACGACGATCGATTTTAAGAGTCTGGTCGAGCCTGCTCCTCCGGCCGATAAAACTCTACCTAACTGAGGCTGACACAAGCTGTGGCGCCGAAGATTTCCGCAATCCTGGCCGCTGGTGGCAGGGGAACGCGTTTCGCTGCACCGGGGACGGATGCGCTTCCGAAACAGTTTATAGAATTGAAGGGATACCCTATCTTTGTATGGTCGCTTGAGGCTTTGTTGTCATCGCCGGCGGTGGCAGACGCCATAATCGTTTCGCCACCCGATATGGTGACCAATGTAAAGCACCATTTGGATCGTGTGAGACATCGCCTCCACGACAAATCAGTGCATGTCGTGCCGGGAGGCGCCACCAGGCAGGAGTCCGTTTACCTGGGCTTGCTGTCGCTTGAGGAACGCCAACCCGACTATGTACTTGTCCACGATGCCGCTCGTCCTTTTTTAACGACCGACATTTTGGATCGCTTCGTTGTCCAAATGATCGAAAAAGGTGCGTGCAGCACCGCCATTGGTGTTACGGATACGATCAAGCGGGTTGAGGGATCGCAGGTTGTGGAGACCATCGATCGCGAGAGTCTGATGCTCGTGCAAACGCCACAGGGTGGGCGCTTTGATTGGTTGCTGTCCGCGCATAAACAGGCGGCACGGGACGAAAAAGCCACCACAGATGATGCCGCGATCTTGGAAATGTCCGGACACCAGGTAAGCATCGTGGGTGGTGCCGCCTACAACATAAAGATCACTCGGCAAGAAGATCTGGTGCTTGCCGACGCCCTAGCGTCTATACTTTTCACCGATCGATTGTGATATCCTTGCACCGATTTTGTAGCGAAAGTGCATATACGCTATTGCCATTTGATCATAAACGACTAGAATGAGGGTGCGTGTGTTCGAGTTTGGAAAGCGAAGGGACGTTATGACCGAAAAGGATGCGATTAACGATAAGGCGGATAAAACCGTTCGTGCCGGCGGCAAGAAAGAGATTGAGCTCTTTCCGGTTCCCGCGGGCGAGCGTCGTCCGGTGGCTCAGCCGCAGCCGGCCCCTGCCGGTGGTGGCATGCGATTCGGCACGCAAATTTCCATCTTCAATCCACTGACGTTTGAGGATGCCTTGGAAATCGTCGAGTGCTTGCGCGGCAGAGCAGCCACCACTATCTCGCTGGATCAGCTCAAGAAGGGCGATGCCAGCCGATTGATCGATTTCGTTAGCGGCGCTTCCGCTGCGCTTGATGGTGATTTTCACAAACTTACCGATCAAGTCTATGTGTTCTGCCCGAGCAACATCCGCATCGTGCCGCCGGAAAAACCAGCGAGCACCAAATCCGGTGCCGGGGCTCTCGACTTTCTGTTTTCCGCCGAGGTCATAGGCGCAGACAAATCGGGAATCATCCGCAAAAGCTGAAGCGCAGGTAGGCAAGTGATTCAAAAGTACAGGATGTCCAGCCGATATCGGTTGGACATCTGTCTATCGGGGCTGGTTGGCAGATGCCCTGCAGGGGCAGGATTCGGGCTTTTCGCCAGCTGCTGGACCATCTTCGGCTCTGTCTACAACTGGCAAATCAGAGGTCATCTTTCAAACAGTGCTTATCAACCAGTTGTTAAAATGCCAGTAACTTTATCGGTCGCGCTTTCTTCGGCTCCGGCAGATTAATGCTGTCTTATCTAACGTCGCTGCTGATTTAGCGGCAACGACATTCAGCTTTTTTTACAGCGACCCTTCTTTTACGCTGCTATTATTAGGTCACGAAGCATTCAGCGGTTCTTGCCGCGGGGTGCTATGTTTCCTCCTTACCTAATCCACCACAACAAGTTCTTCCCTCCGCTAGTCGGGGGGAAGTTCTTTTTGGGGCTGTGATCGCACGCAGCGGGCTGACGCCCGCCTGAGAAAGCGCAGTTCCGTGCTGGCGCGGGGAAGCGGAGTTCCGTATTGGCGTGGGGATAAGCGGGGTTCCCTGCTGCCCCAGGGCAAGCGGGCTCTGCCGCCGCTACCTGGTTGAGGTGCGGACGAGCGACGCCAGTTTATCAGCCGCGCCGCTCACGTCGTCGCCGTCCACTTCCGTCAGAAAAGGCGAGCAGCGCTCGATTTGGCGGCGGTAGAGCGGGTCATAGTACTCGACAAGCAACGTTTCTACCGCTTGCAGAATGCGTCCTTCGCTGAGGTCGGCTTTTAGCTGCGCCACCATTTTGGTGCCCAGCCGTTCTTTCAGATGATCAAGCAATTGAAGCGCTTTCTCCGTTTCTTTTTCAGGGTTGTGCGCTAAATAATCGTCGGCAATGCGTTTGGATCGTCTGGCGACCGAACCGGTAACAAGCACGTGCTTGCCGTTATCGATTCTGTTGAAAACGCAGTCAGGAAGCGCAATTCGTCCAATCTTGCGACTTTCGCCTTCGAGGAAAACGGTTGTGTTTTGCAACTGACGCAACTGCTGCCAGAGTCGGGCGTCGAAATTTTTTTGCGTCGGTTGCTCACCCAAACCCAAGCCACCGAATACAGAACCACGATGGTTAGCCAATGCTTCCAGATCCAGCACGGCGACTCCTTTGGCAGCGAGCGCCGACAAAATATCGGTTTTCCCTGTGCCGGTCAATCCGACGAGAACTATCGGATCAAACGGGTACGCGTCGTCGGAAAAATCCTTCAATACTTGTCCCCGCCAAGCTTTGTAGCCACCGGTTAAGCGAAAGCAATCGATGCCGGCAATGCTCAACACGCTGCAAACCGATTCGCTGCGCAAGCCGCCTCGCCAGCAGTAAACCACCAGCGCCTGCCCATGCTGGCGCTGCTCCACAATGGTCTCTACGAGAGAGGGAATCTTAGGAGAAATCAGCTTTAGAGCATAGCGCCGTGCCACCATCTCTCCTTCTTGTTTGTAAATGGTGCCGACCTCAGCGCGCTCGAGATCGGAGAGAAGCGGCACGTTCTTCGAATCCGGAATGCGCTCGGCTTCGTGCTCGCCAGGCGACCTCACGTCTATGACTAGAACGCTCTTCAGGTTGATCAGTTGTGGGACTGCCAGCTCTCGCCAAGTCATAATTCAGCGCTCATTACTTTGCATATATTATCGCCCCGAATCATGTAACATTGGGCAGATCAGCTTAGACCAAAATCTGCGAGCAACGATGCGAAACCGGACGGCTGCCCTTGCTTCGACTATATTAACCGCCGCGGCGCTAAGCAATGCATTGCCAAGTTGGTCGGATACAATTTTGCACTTTGACGCGACCACCGAACAGCGGCAACTTGGGGACGGCAAAAAGGCGCCCGCTGGTCCGACCATAAGCCAGCGAAAGTTGACTGTTTCTCTGGGACACGACTACATTTCAGTCGATAGTGCAGACTCCAAGCGCATCTGGCGATTTGACACGCGCCGCGTGATCACGATCAACAAGAAGGAAAAAAGATACGTCGACGATTCCCTCTATGCAGATCTCGCTTTTCGGCAAGCCGAGCTGAACAATCGAATGATGCTCGGCAGCATTATCCAGAAAGCGGGCATACGGACTGACGTGATGGGATCGCAAACGGCGCTGGAGGAGCTCTTCGGCATTGATGCACCATCGGTGTCTTTGAGTTCGATCGTTCCCAAATATGATGTCATCACAGATGGTGGCACGATCAAGTTCAATCATAAAGGTCACACGCGCGCCGAGTTCAAAACTGATGGAGACATCACCGACAATGACGCTAAGACTGGCTTCCGTCATTTCTTGTGCTATCAGGTGCAAGTTCATCCGGAGGTGCGCAAAGCGATTGTAGAGACAGGTAAGTTTCCGGACACGATGATGTTTCGCACGGATAATCTGCCGGTATCAGCGTATAGACAGACACTGAAACTGACGAGTTCGGCGGTTACAGATACCAGCGGTGAATCGATCCCCGAAGGACTTGCTCTTGAAAGCAGCAAGGAGTTGGGCGACTTGATTCATCACGCAGAGGACAAAAGCAATAAGCCCGATCGTGAAGATTCGGTGCAGTTTGCGCATGATGCGCTCGCCGCCGGCAACCGACTGGATGCGATGCTGGCTTTGATGGAAGTTGGCTTGTCTTCTGGTGATAAGCTCGTAGACGAAGTGAAAAAACTGAATGAGGGTGCGGACAAAGATCCGCAATTTCAACTATTTATCAAGGCTGTGTCGTTGAGCACAGATCCGCATTCTTCGCAGGACGCAGAAAAACTATTCGATCAAATCGATCGCACCAAGCTGAAAAAGGCTTACGAGCTGGATATCTACAAAGCAAATTGCGTGCTTGCTGACGGCAAGCCGGCGGAAGCCGGACAACTGTTCATCAAGGCGCTCAAGGCTAATCCCTATATTTCGGGAGCATGGGCGGATCTCGGAGATACTTATTATTCGAGTTTTCGGATGGATCTCGCCTGGCAGTGTTGGGACGAGGCGCGACGCTTATCGCCTGCCAATCCCATTGCGGCGAAGGTCAACGAGCTCGAGGATCATCTGCGCTCGTCATACCCCGATTTCTTTTAGCCGTAAAAACGGGCTTGGCAGCAGCGCGTGCTTGCGCAGCAAGCCGCACTGTGCCCTCGCGCCACCCGCCGCCACGAAGGGCCGCCCGCCGCTAGGAAGGGCGGCGCGTGCCGCCGCCCCTACCGGATACGCTTCGACTAATACGCGCTGGTGGCGTTGGTCGAAGTGTTGGCGTCATACTTCGGCGCCGGTTCATTAGTGATGCCGTAGATGGCAACCGCCCACAAAAGCAAGCTTGCGATCCCCAAAAGGATGACAGCGCCGAACTCGCCGGGATAAAAACGTTCGTTTACCAGGTAGTCCTTCTCGCTGTAGCGATAACCGTATTCGGTTCTTCTCATGCCTGTCGTCATATTTGCTCCTCCAGCTCGTCCATATACTGCTCGTCTGCGCCAAACTCGACGATACGCTGTTGGGCTGGTTCCCAGGCTCAGCCGTTGGACAACACGGGGTTGAGAGGCAACGGTACGGATCGTGAACTGTCGGAATGACAACTTTGCCACGTTCTGGACTGGTTATCGTGTATTCAGATGCAATTGGAACCGGCGCCAAGCCGGGCAGAGGATCTGGATCATGAGAATGAAACTGCGAGATAGAAAGAATTGGTTAGTCTACACATTTTGGATGTTGGTCGGCCGCGTCGTCTTGAAACGGCGGTTTCGCTCGATCATTATTGATGGCTGGCAAAATCTGCCGGATCGCTCACAGCCTTTTATTCTCGTGTCGAATCATACGTCGCGGTGGGACGGTCTGCTTGCCTATTATTTGCTGAACAGACCATCGAATTTCATGGTCTCGCCCAACGAACTCCGCGGTGCGCAAGGTGTGGTGCTGCGTTCGATGGGTGCATTTCCCGCGTCGGCGCGCTGCGATCTGCATGGTCACGTCGAGACCCAGATGGCTAAAGGCGAGCCGGTAGTTATCTTTCCGGAAGGCGACGTATTCCGCGACGGGAAGACACATCGCTTCAAGTCAGGAACAGCGCGCTTCGCTCTGAATTGCGTGAAAGCGGGACTCGATGTTCCTGTCGTACCGATCGCGATCACATATGAAGACGACGGACGTATTGCTCGCATCGCGGTGGCACCTTCCGTGCGTGCCTCCGAATATGTCGCCGCCACTCAAGATGGCAACCCTGCTGCCGTGCATGCGCTGTCACAGCGGCTCTTTCGGGAAGTCTGCCACCTCAGATACCAGCTCGGATCAAACGGCGATGCCGCGGTCTTGTTTCAAAACTCGCCATCCGGATGGTTTGATCCAGGCTCAGTTGCTTAAAGATACGCATCTTTCCATTGACGGATGCGGCCACCCGCCTAAATTTGTATTGGCAGCAGTCATAGGTACGGACCAATCAAAATACGGCAGGTCATATGAAAGGCAGGATGCAACAAAAACGCTCAAGGCGCGGGTCAGCTCTCACGGAGATGGGACCCGCGCTATTCATCTTGTTGATGATGATTTTCTTTCCGATGCTCGACCTGATGGGCATGGCGGCTTCCTACTGCTCAGGGATGTACCTGAACATGATGCAGGTGAAGGAAGCGGCTGTCTGCCAGGCTTCTGATGCCCAATCGAACTCAGGACAGGTCAAGAAAGGCGTGGTCGATAATTGGTTGCAACACGGCATAGGAGTGTTCGTCAAAACGACCAGCTATCCCGGAGGAAACAATACTAAAGTCGTTTATACGAACGGGCAGCTGGATCCCCAGACCAAAATCATGGACAAGTTTGTGACCGTGACCACCACCGTCACCTGTCAGCCGTTCCTTACTATTCCGTTTTGGTTTCCGGTGCCTGGGCTTTCGGCGCCTATGACGTTCGTATATAGCGCCCAAGCGCAGATGGAAAACCCGGACAACGCCGGTCCGTAGGCGGTTTGGGTGCTCCAGCGGGCTTCCGCCCGCCGCTACGGAGAGTGCAGGCAGGCAGCCGGACTGCAAAGCGGGCTTCCGGACTGCAAAGCGGGCTTCCGCCCGCCGCTACGGAGAGTGCGGGCTTCCGGCCTGCAAAGCGGGCTTCCGCCCGCCGGTACAGAGCACTCCGGCGCGTCAATCAGAAACTTTCGTTTGGCGCAACACATGATATTGATGTCTTTTGCCGCTGGCAGCATGTTCCAGGCATTTCTCGGTTGTCGAGAGCGTTTCGTCTGACGCAATTTTCTGAGCGGGCTAAGAGGGTCACATGAGCCTCCCGAAATTTACGTTCTCTCATCTCCCCTAACTTCGGGTGGGGGGCCGTAGACACAACAGAACCCAGAAAACCCCGAGGTCAACGAAAATGAAATCCCGCAATCGCCAAGCTCAAGCCCGCAACCGTAAAGGTCAAGCTTTGATAGAAACAGCGGTGGCCGCGATATTCATAGTCCCGATCGCCCTGGGACTGCTCGATGTGACCACGATGGTGCTGTGCAACCAAATCAACGACTCCGTCGCCAAAAATGCAGCCCGCGCAGCCGCCAACCAACCCAACCAGACGAGCGCTCAGCAAGCCGCTCAGAATGTTTTCAACCACATCTCTCACAGCTCGATCATCACCAGCGTCGGTTTTAACGCAGGCGGCTTCAAGTACAGCAGCAGCAAGGACGGCGTCATGGTTCAAAGCAGAATGGATGTAAACCTTCCAGTATCAATCGCCGGCTTTCAACATCAAGTTTTCATCGCACAGTCCGTTCAGCCGATCGTTTCCGAATAGCCCCCTGATACTCTTTAGGGGCGGCAAGATTGCCGCCCTTAACGTTTGTCCCGAATAAACCCGATTCAGGATAGCCACCATGCGTTTCAACAGAAAAAAACAACAGGGCGGAACACTCGCGTTTGCCGTAGTGCTCATCCTCGTTCTTATTTTGATAGGTGTCGGATTCTTTGCATTGTCGCTGTATTTCGGCGGCGCGCAGGAGACAAAGGATGCCACCAATGCCGGCGCGCTGAACACCGCCAAGCAAGCCCTAACCATCAATTGCACCTTGTCCGGTGATCCCAACCAGCAATTTTTCAAAGACGTGGTTGACTCCGGCGGGCAGGTCAATCTAGTCAACATCAATCGCGTTTGGGCGAAAGCTTTATTCGTTGCCGTCAATGCCGAGGCAGCTAAGAACGACGGAGGACATGACGGCTCCGGCGGTTCCAGTGCTTCTGCCGCTCACGACGCGGCGATGGCGATCAGCGATGCGCTCGCTAAGCAATTGAATACGGCGACCAACCTTTATCCGTTTTTCGATCAGTATGCGCAGCAGAATTCGGTGCGCATGCTTGGTCTTGGTGCGCAGGTGCAGCACAATCCTACGAAGGATTGGGTCAACTCTTACCTCGAGCGCAATTACGAGAGCAATGTTCAGTTCGCAAATAACTTGCCGTCCGCATTCACCAACACTTCGATATTCACCGGCACAAAACGCACGCCGCCACCCGGTGATGCCGCCGGCAAGCAATGGCTGGTCGGTTACTCGCCGTTGCATGTGATGGATCAAGACTTCTGGCAGGTGGCGTATCCGTTTGAACAGAAGCCCCACATCGTGGACCGCACTTTTTTCACGCAACACGACCAAACCCCGCTTACCGTCGGCGCGGCGAGCTGGGCTACACCTGTTCCCAATGCGTTTGGGGTGGCAGGCACCACTCAGAAAACTTCCAGCGGCTACAATGAAACCGCGGTTTCGTGGGTGGAGACCAATCCACAAAAGACGTTCCCGATGCAATTCCCCAATGGATTTATCCGCATCGTGATCCATCCAAATCAATTGAAGTGGTATCTGATCGTGCCTGAGGGACTTGAAGTTTCTCCCGGTACAAATTACAAGTCTCAGGGTGGCGATGGGACGTATTACAGCATTCCGCTGCCTGCGCTCGGTTGCGGTACGATCAGAGGTGAGGCCAGTAGCGTCGGTAATGAATACCTCACAGGCACGCTGTTGAACGCCATTTTTGCCCTGCCTTCCACCACCAATACGATGGATTATCTGGCTCAGCGCGTCCAGGAGATGCTGCCGGGTTTGAGTAAGTCACAAGCCGAAGCGTTGCTCACAGCTCAGCTCACCGCCACCTCTATTGATACGAGTTCAACCAGCGATCAGGTCTTCTACATTTATCCCAAGTCCGGTGTGCCAAACATGATCGATGTCCAGCCTGATTCGAGTGCCAGTTTGCCCGATGGGTGCAATAAATCCGCAACTCCCGATGGCACCGAGCAAACGATCGAAACCGAAGGTGCTCCTGGCACTCCAGCCGGCATACCGCTCATCGTATTTGGTGACACCATCAATGAGTATGAGACCTGCCCGTTGGAAGGCATGCTCGATCAACTGATTCCTGATGTAGCCCAAGCCTTCGGCTATGCCAATCGTAACTGGGTACCTGGCACCGGTTGGAACGGTGGTTGCCTTGGTGAATTGCGCATACAACGTTGGACGGACGCGGTATTGCAGGAAATGCCTTGTGCATGTCCCCTATAATCGGAGGTAATGTCGTGCTCCTGACAAAAGTGATTTCGCTTACTGCCTGCCTCGCTGTGCTTCTGTCGGCAATGAACTCTGCCGCGGTCGAGGCGCAGTCGAGCGATCAGAAAACTGACGTTCCGCCAATGAAGAATAAGACGGATATGAAGGTCAAGCTTCAAGCAGCCGGCGTCAAACTCAACCAGCTATACCAAGCCGCGCACGTAACTACGAGTTCGACACCACCCTCCGATTTCCCTGTGCCCGTTTATCCCGGCGCCGCATCCATGGTGTTTATCGCTCAGAAGGACCTCAGAGGGGCGAGCATTCATACCTCCGATGCGCCGCCCACTGTCTGCAACTGGTACAAACAGTCGCTTACCCAAGCCGGTTGGGCGCTGGATCCATCTTCGGGCAATCTAAAATCGGGCGTTTGCTTTGTCCGAGCCACCAAAGATGGTCAACAGGTTACAATCTCCTCGTCGCACCCAGCCAAGAATCCCTTGACGGGCATCTCCATAAACGTCGTAAAGGTGCCGGCCGTTTTCCAGACGAAGTAATACTCGAAAGCAGAGCAGATGACGAAAGAAGCAGTTCCGAAGCCGGAGCACACATACGAGCTGATGATGTTCGCTGAGCATTATCAGTTTTACGTCTATGATTCCGATGCCGATCCAGGCGAACTTTCGGTGTATTGGGATGAAGAATCACGCGACAATATGTTGTTAGTCAGCGATCGCATTTTGGGCATCGGCACCATACGTCATCTCGATGTGCCCGTTATGTTCGAGCTGTATGCTGAAGAACCAAAAGGCGAGCCGCTTGATGAATACGATCATGTTGCCCGCTGCTCCATGAAGATTCCATCGGGGCAAGTCATAATCTCAGGCATCACGGAAGACGTTTACCAGGCGCAATCGTTCGAGGTCTCACCGGGCACCTACGGAGTGCGCGTCTATTACGGAGCGCTTTCCGAAGTCGATGAAGAAGGCTTCGAAGGCGAAGATTTCTACAAAATTTCCATGTGGCCGACAGACGAACCGCCGCCATTGGAAGTTGTCAAACAATGGCAGGAAAGTCCGAAGTTTATGTACTAAAGGAAGCCGCGGGTATCAAGGAATCCAAACGTACCAGGGAAGCGCACGGAGTACAAGATATGGATCGCAACTCGGTGATTGTTGGTTGGCTACTTTTGGCACTTGGATTTTCAGCATGCAGCCAAAGTTTTGCAGCCGCTTCTAAGGGCAAAATATTGGTCGTCGTTTCCAGTGCGGATCACTTGACACTCAAGGATAACAAAACGCATCCAACCGGCTTCTTTCTGAACGAACTTGGTGTCCCAGTAAAAGCACTTGCCGATGAGTTCTATGAGCCCGTGTTTGCAAGTCCGAGCGGAAAGACGCCGGTGATGGACGAAATGTCAGATAACGCGCGTTATTTCGACAATGAAGAACAGGAGCATCAAAAGATAAAGTCGTTTGTCGAAGGACTTCCGTCGTTCAAGCACCCGCGAAAATTAGAAGAAATCGCCAAGGAAGATCTCAGCCAGTATGCTGCGATCTTCGTGCCGGGCGGACATGCGCCGATGGAAGATTTGTGGCGCCAACCCGCGCTCGGAAAAATCCTTGGCTATTTCCACAAGACCGGAAAGCCGACAGCGCTCATCTGTCATGGACCGATCGCGCTGCTTTCTACGATGCCGAATGCGGCGGCTGTCGTTAAATCCGTCGAGGACAAGTCTAAGGCTCAGCCGGACAATTGGCCGTACAAGGGCTACCGCATGACGGTGTTCAGCGATGCAGAGGAGAAGCCCAATGAGCCCGGTAGACTGGGCGGATTCATGAAGTTCTATCCGGAAGACGCTCTGCGAGCGGCTGGTGCCGATGTGAATGTGAGTGCGCCCAAGCAGCCGCACATGGTGATGGATCGCGAGCTGATTACAGGGCAAAATCCATTTTCCGACAACGAGCTTGCGCAAACATTGGTCACAGCGGTGCAGGTGGCACAAATGAAGGCTAAATGATCCTCTGCGCGGCAGTTCAAAGCCTGAGCCGAACGCGTTAATCGGCAGGCGCAATCGTAATTTTGCTTCCGACTGGCGGATGGGCAAACGATGCTGAAGCCGAGCCGCCGCGCTGGAAGATTTCCCAGAAGCGGCGCGCATGTCCTGAGCTGCCCGGAGCAAAAGCGAGATCGCCTTCCATGACATTGAAACTGCCACTGGCCACGGTGGCAGTTCTAATCAATGCGCCGATGGTGACTTTAATTCGTTGTCCGGGCGTGAGTTTCTTCAGCACCTCATCCCCTTCGCGGAAGGTCGTCTTGAAGTTGCCGAACGAGTCGACATATGCAATAGACTCGGCGGGTGGGTCCGGAATATGTTCTTTGGGATTCAGTTGATGCCAGAGAAACGACCTGTCGTCCTTCGCCGCTTGCCCGACTATACGCGGGAAATTGTCGCGAGAACGGAATTGTGAGCCCCCATGGTCGACCTTGATGCTCCAAAGCTGCGTGAGTTCATCTCGAACAAATGACATGGAATAGCCGCTGTTCACCGCGATGATGCCGACGTTGTTGCGTGTGGTGCCATAGAGCAGACCTTCGCCTTCGTTGTTGGCCCGCGCATGCCGGAGGTCTTTGCGTGGCGCACAGTTGGCGAAGACAATCAGATTTTCGGGGCGCAACGGGGGTTCTGCAAGGGCAACTTGAGCCAGGACGAAGCCGGTGGATATGGTTTCGAATGAGCCTACGGAGGTAAGATGGGTGTGCCACTCTTCCGGCAATACGGCGTTAATGGCGGATAAAACTTCCGCCCAGGCCATATCGCCCGGCGCATAATCGCAAATAATGTGAACCATTGATTTCATGTCAGCATATTGCCGCGCAGACCGACGTTTTAAACGTTTACTCGGCCTTCCGCACAGGCAGCTCGCGCTGCTCCACGGACAATAAATCGGTCTTTCGCACCTCTTGTACGAGCAATTGCACCAAGGGGTGCATTTTCAGCACGTCATTGAAGTGCTTGTTGATGGCGCCGATCAAGTAATTGCGCAAATCAGCACCACTAAGTTTTTCAAGCTGCGGTCGCTCGCCGACAACTATTTCGCTGATGTCCGCCTTCAATTGCAGAAGGAAATCTTCGGGCGCCACCTCGCGCGGCAGAAGCAACCCGCGAATCGAAACATCCGGACCTGCGAGCACTTCTTTGGTCGACGATAGGGTGACGGCAATGTTGACCACGCCCTCTTGAGATAGAGCAATACGCTCATCGACGGTTTGCGCATCGATTTCCCAGGAGCCAATGGAATCAATCAGGACGATACCAGATTTGATGCGACCGATTTTTTGGCCTTTGTCTTTGAAAAGCTCGAGTACTTCCCCGTTTTCCATGACAAACGAGTTCTCCGGAGCCACTCCGCATTCAACAGCTAGTTGTGCATGTTTAACAAGCATTCGATATTCGCCGTGAATGGGCATGAAAAACTTCGGCTTGCAGATGTTGATCATCAGCTTCTGCTCTTCCTTGCAGGCATGTCCTGAGACGTGCACTCCTGCATCGCGTCCATAAATTACATCGGCGCCGCGCAAGAACAAGTTATTGATCGTGTTGGCGATCAACCGCTCATTGCCTGGAATCGGCGTCGCGGACACAATCACCGTATCGCCCCGCTGAATTTTTATCTGCTTGTGCTCGTCGCGCGCAATTCTGCTCAGCGCTGAAAGAGGTTCTCCCTGGCTGCCTGTGGTGAGCACCACCACCTTGTGTAGCGGCAACTGCGGCGTCTCGCCAACCGGCACGATCAGCCCATCGGGAAATGTCATGTAACCGAGCTCGCGCGAAATATCAGCCAGGTTTTGCATCGAGCGGCCAAGAATTGCCACCTTACGATCGTATTTAATGGCAGCCTGAATAATTTGCCGAATGCGGTGCACGTTGCTGGCGAACGTTGTGACGATGATCCGTTTGCGTGCATTGGCAAACACTTCATCGAGCTTCTTCCAGACACTGCGTTCGGACGGTGTGTATCCTTCGCGTTCGGTGTTGGTGCTGTCACTGAGCAGACACAAAATGCCCTCTTCGGCCGCCTGCGTCACGCTGGCGATATCGAACTGCTCGCCGTCCACCGGCGTGAAATCGAATTTGAAATCACCGGTGTGAACAACCGTCCCCACAGGAGTTCTGATAATCAAACTATACGAGTCGGCAATCGAGTGAGTGCAACGAATGAATTGCACGTCGAAACAACCGATTTTAACCCGCTGTCTCGGCTTTACTTGGCGCATGATCGTGCGCCCTTCCAGTCCGACTTCCTTGAATTTCTCTTCCAGCAAGCCCAGCGCCAGTGCTGGTCCATAGATTACCGGCACATCAACGGCTCCGACAATGTTCGGAACGCCGCCAATGTGATCTTCGTGCCCATGCGTGATCGCGAGCCCTTTGAGCTTGCTTTGATGCTCCTTCAAGAAGCTGATGTCGGGCAGCACGATATCAACGCCGAGCATATCTTCCGAAGGGAATGCCAGTCCGGCATCCACGAGCATCATGTCATTGCCGTACATGAGCGCAGTGGTATTTTTTCCGATTTCACCCAAGCCGCCCAGAGCGACAATCTTGAGACTGTTCGACGAGCCTAAAGCGGGTGTGGTAGCAGATTTATCAACAGTCACAGGGACTCCTTAAGCGATGCCGGCTTTGGCGTGCAAATCTTTGAGCAGCTTGTCCATCGTTTCTTTGGGCGCGCCGGTAATCGGCACGAGGGGCAAACGCAAATGCGGTTTGCACAAGCCGAGCTGGGACAGCGCGTACTTGACGCATGTGGGGTTGGGCGCCGTAAATAAGCCTTTGAACAGGGGCAGATATTCATAGTGAATGCGACGCGCTTCATCGAGCTTGCCGGCGAAAAACAGATTGATCATCTTCTGCATTTCGCTGCCGATGAGATGACTGGCGACGCTGACGACGCCGCTTGCGCCCACCGAGAGCAGCGGTAAGGTCAAGTAATCATCGCCTGAATAAATGCGGAAACTGTCGCGCGCTTTGCCGGCGATTTCAGCTGCCTGATCCGTATTGCCGGTGGAATCTTTCACGGCATGAATGTTCGAACAACGTTTTGCCAGTTCTACCGTAGTCTCAACGCCAATGTTAATGCCGGTTCTTCCTGGAATGTTGTAGACGACCACAGGCAAGCTGGTCGATTTTGCTATCGCCTCGAAGTGGGCGAGCAGCCCGTCTTGGCTCGGTTTGTTGTAGTACGGCGCCACGACGAGCAAGCCGTCGACGCCTACGCTTTCAGCATCGCGCGAGTACTTTATCGATTTGGCGGTGTCATTCGTGCCGGTGCCCATGATCACTTTGGCGCGCTTTTTCACCTGCTGAATTACGGCTTTGAGAAGCTCTTTCTTTTCGGACTCGTCCAGCGTCGGACTTTCGCCGGTAGTGCCGCAGACAACAATCGTTTCGGTGCCGTTGGACAGCAAATGCTCGACTATTTTCTCCAGCGCTTTAAAGTCGATTTTCAACTCGTCATCGAACGGCGTGACCATCGCGGTCATCACTCGTCCGAATAATGGAGCATCATTGCCGATCACTTGTCGTTCCTCCTGAGGAGTCTTCTTGTATTACCGCGAAGCTACTGCCGGGCGCACGAGGTTGTGGTCCAGCAGGTACTCGGCAATGCGCACCGCATTCAGTGCAGCACCGATGCGCAGGTTATCCGCGACGACCCATAGATTCAGCCCGGTCGGCGACGACGTATCGGGGCGGATTCTGCCCACGTACACGGGATCTTCGCCGGCGGCGTCGATAGGAGTCGGATAATGGTGATCTTCAGGATTGTCCCAAACTTCGATGATCGGGCTGGCTTCCAGGGCCTCACGAGCTTCTTTCACGGTGATGTGCCGTTCGAGATCTACAGTCACCGATTCGCTGTGTCCAACCATCACGGGAACGCGCACGCACGTCGCGGTGATAGGCAAGCCAGGCAGCTCGAGAATTTTGCGAGTTTCCTGGATCATCTTCATTTCTTCTTTGGTGTAGCCGTCATCGACAAATTTGTCGATATGCGGAATGAGATTGAAGGCGATTTGGCGCTGGAAAACAGTTGGCTGATGATTTTTGCCATCCATCAACGCTTTCGTTTGTACTTCGAGCTCTTCCATTGCCTCTTTGCCGGCGCCGCTTACCGACTGGTAAGTAGATATGATTACACGCTTCAAGCCGGCTTGCTCATGCAGCAGCTTCAACACAGGCACAAGCTGCGAGGTAGAACAATTCGGGTTGGCAATTATGCCCTGATGATCGTGCAGCGCATGCCCGTTGACCTCGGGCACCACGAGCGGTACTGAGGCATCCATGCGAAATGCGTTGGAATTATCAATTACCGTCGCGCCGGCTTGGACGGCGATGGGCGACCACTTCAAACTAATGTCGTTGCCGGCTGATGCCAGCACGATGTCGACGCCTTTGAAGGAGTCGGCATTCACTTCCTCGACGGGATAAGACTTGCCTTTCCAGGTGATGGTGGCATCTTTGGACCGCGCGCTAGCCAGAAGTTTCAGCTCTTTGATGGGGAAATTGCGCTCTTCGAGCACCTTGAGCAGTTCTTGTCCAACGCGCCCAGTGGCTCCCAGAATGGCAACAGTTACAGGCGTGTTCTTCGTGGTCATTAGCTCGCTCGTCCTCCAATTTTTTGACGTTTGTCTTCGATGTTCAGAATCTGATCCAGCCCGACGACCAATTCATCCAGATCTATGACCGCCTTGATAGCCATTTTGATCCCTTTTAAGAAGCAATCGGTGTTGAAGCTGTCATGTCGTATGGTTAGCAGCTCGCCCTGGGCACCGAAAATGACCTCCTGATGCGAAATCAGCCCCGGAAGGCGCAGCGAGTGAATGCGCACGCCGGAGTCGGTTTGCCCGCCCCGAGAATGCGGTAAAAGCTCATGCTCTTCCACTTCCTTCGCATTAAAGCGATTGCCGCTCTGCTTGAGCTTGCCCGCCGTGAACATGGCCGTCCCTGAGGGAGCGTCCAGCTTCTTTGTATGGTGCATCTCGACTATCTCGACGTTTTCGAAAAATGCGCCTGCTTGTTTGGCGAATTCCATCATCAAAACCGCGCCCACTGAAAAGTTGGGCACCACCATCGCGCCCAAATGTTGTTTGGCAGTCAGCTCTGCAAGAGTTTTGATTTTGTCGTCCTTCAGTCCGGATGCGCCGATCACAGGACGAAAACCGTGCTGCAGCGCGAATTTTGCGTGTTCGACGGCAGCATCAGCCAGGGAGAAGTCCAGCAATACATCAGGCTGAACTTTCGCGGGCAGTTCTTCGATTCTGTTGCTGACAAGTATACCAGTAGAGGACTTATGAGTCAGGCTGCCGATGTCAGCCCCAACATACGATGCGCCCGCTGGTCCGAAAGCGCCTACGAGCTCCAGCTCGGGATCCGCCAGAATCAGGCTGGCGCTTGCTTTTCCCATGCGGCCGTTGATGCCGGCTATGACTACTTTAATCCTGTCTGCCATCGACGGAAGCCTCTATTTGCGCGGCTCTTAGCGTATCAGGAAACCGATGTGAACGACGGCTTTACAACGGCTGGCCGTTACCAATCGCTTCAATGCCCGCAGTGGCGCGCCTTTCGGACTGCAAGCCTCTTCGCGCGAGCTAGCGTTCCAATGGCGGTGTTGGAATTTGCAATGACACGCTGATCTGGTATTCGGCTTGCAGGGGAAGGCTTATGGCTAGCGGCTCAGAGCAAAAGAACTGGTGGGACAATTTGGATTGGGGTCTTGCTGAGTCGGTGCAAGACACACTCGAGGCAGGACAGCGCGCTCTGCGGAGCCTGCCGTCCACATTGTCTGCTTATAAGCTCAGTCAGCCCTCGCCGGTGGATCATATCGAGCCGGATCCTGTTGCGAAGATGAAGTGCACGGGACAACAGATGTCTGTGCCCAGGTCGAAATTCCTTGCCCCGCCCCCGAAGCCCGCATGCCTCGAAAAGGCCGTCGAAAGGAAGAATCTCGAGAAAAGTCAGCAATTGCGGGCGGCCGATATTCCGCCCAAGGTTGCTCTCGATAAATCCGATGACGTCGAGGAGACTAAGCGTTTCACGCTGGAAGATCTGCTGACACCCGATTACGACGGATATCACGCGTAACTAAAGCTGCCAAAAATTTGGAACAAACGGGAACGGCATCGACCGCAAAAGTTACGGTTTTTACGTCTCAGTCATCGTCATGGAGAGCATTGCCCGTCCGGTAGAACCGAAGCCGCCTTCTCCGCGCTCGACGGAAATGGCTGTGTCCTCGACTTCCACGATTTCCACTCTCGGCACCGGTGTGATCAGCAATTGCGCGATGCGCTCGCCGGGTTCAAAGGTATAAGGCTCATCGCCGTGATTGATCAGGAGCACCACGACCTCGCCGCGATAGTCACTATCTATGGTGCCAACACAATTTGTCAGCGCGATGCCCGCGCGCGCGGCAAGTCCCGAGCGCGGACGCACCTGACCTTCATATCCAGGTGGAATCTCGATGACCAGTCCCGTCGAAATCCCCGTTCGTTTTCCCGGTTCTAGCGTCAGCGGCTGCGCGATGGCAGCGGTAAGATCCAACCCTGCCGACCCGGAAGTTGCGTAGCGCGGCAAATCCTTGCAATGCGGCAGACGTTTGACCTTCAGTTGTACTGAATCCATTGAGATGCCCTCCGAGCCGTTTGGCGTTAGCACGCGAGCGCGTAAGCTTTTTTGAGCGCTTTTTGAGGGCCGACAATGACCATCGACAGAAGATCTGGCTTGAGAAATTGTCTGGCAATTTCGGTGATTTCATCGCTTGTGACTTTGTCGATGTCCTTGGTAATCTCGTCGACTTCCAATTGGCGCCCGTAGTACAGTTCGCTGTACGCGTTGCGACTCGTACGATAGCGCATAGACTCCAGTCCTAACAGTAGTTCGCTCTTAAGTTGAGTTTTGGCGCGGTTAATCTCTTGGTGGGTGAAGCCGCCATCCTTGAGCTGGGCGAATTCTTCCATTGTCAACTGGAGAACTTTGTCGACATTTTTCGGGCTGCAGCCCGCATAAACACCAAATAATCCCGAGTGGGCATGACTCTCCCGGTATGTATTGATCGTATATACGAGGCCGCGTTTCTCACGAACTTCTTGGAATAGCCGGGAGGACATATTGCCCCCCAAGCACATGTCGAGTATAGCCATAGCGTAGCGGCGCGGATCGGTTATCGACACACCGTCTGTTGCCACCACTATGTGCGCCTGCTCGACGTCCTTGTATTTAACCAGAGTGAAAGGCTCGATCTTGGGCGCCGGAATCTCGGGTTTCGGCTTGCCTGTCTTGAGCTTGGATAGCCCTTTGGTAAGTTGCGCAATGATCGCTTCTTCGTCGAATTGTCCGGCGATTGAAATACAAAAATTCTCTGGTGTGTAAAACGTTTGCACATGCTCGTGTAGCATCGCGCTCGTCATCATACTCACGGTGTCATGCGTGCCGGTGATCGGACGGCTGAGCGGATGCCCGGGCCAAATCTTCTCGATCAATGTTTCGTGTGTGACGTCCTCGGGATCGTCCTCGTACATTTTGATCTCTTCCAGAATGACTTGCCGTTCCAGATCAAGATCGTCCTCTGCGAGCGTCGCGTTTAACAGCATGTCGATGAGCAAATCAATGGCGACAGGCAATTGATCGCCTATGACGCGACCGTAGAAGCAGGTGTTCTCCTTGCCGGTTGCTGCTCCGAGGCTACCGCCTGCATCTTCAATTTCCTGAGCGATGTCGCGCGCGGTGCGTGACTTTGTGCCCTTGAAAAGCATATGCTCAAGAGCGTGCGAGACGCCGTTATTGACGGTGTTTTCATCTTTGGAACCGACATCCACCCAAATACCGATGGACGCCGAGTACATTCCGGGCACGTATTCCGTGAGAATGCGCGCTCCGTTGTCGAGAGTCGTTTTGCGGATCATAGGCTGCTAAGTATACCGCCCCGCGCCCCTTTATTTCAGGAACGAGTGCAGGCTGTGCCATTCGATACTCTGCAGCCCAAGCATCGCTTCATTGAGATAAGCCTCATAGCTTCCCCTCGGCGCCTGGTAGATAATTTCTTCGACGAATTGTCCACTGTCATCGGCGTCGACGAACAGGCTGAAGGTTCGCAACTGGAAATCGACGTACTCGCCCTCGTTGTGAATGACGAGCTTGCCGTTCCAATCCATTACCTCTGATACTTTTAGTGTGAATAGATCGTGGTCTGCCTGCTCGCCCAGTACCGGCACAAGCTCTTTCCATTCGCGATCGGTTATGTCATGCGTGCCATTGGCGCGCACGTCGCGAAACGCTTCAGCATCATTGGCAGCCAACGGCTGCGTTCGTGATACCAGCATGATGGTTGGCTCACCGCGCCGGTAATTGAAAGCTTGCTGCATTATGGAAAACGTATTATGCGGGGGCGCGGGAATCCAATATGGTCCTAGTGTCACGCTCTTGATGGAGCGGAAACCGTCCAGCTTGAGCGTATTCGGATTATTGATGAACCTGACGAGCGCCATGAGATGCACCTTTTGGGGATGCTCATTCTAGCATTTAGCGGCAATGGTACCGGCGGGCTTCAGCCCGCTCTTTGCCGATCAGAAAAGGCGGCATCTCTGCCGCCCCTTCCTCGCACCACGCAAACTCCAACTAGCCCGCCTTGTTCAACGGCAGCGAATTCAAATACTTGAATTGCCTCACTGAGTCCAGCAGCTGCCTATGCATGTTCGTCTGGCCGGCGTCCTCAAACTGTTGTGATTGACCCATGATGAATTGCTCCACTCGTTCGATCGTGCCGATACGCGCAGCGCGCTCCCGTTGTGCCTCTCGTGTGTTAACGTCGTCCACCGCTCCATTGGTTGCCGGCGCCATGATCGGCATGCCAATTTCCGGCACATTGCTTTTCAGCAACGACTTCAATCCATTCGTGATGGTGGCACTCAGATGAGCGTGCTTCTCAATCTCGATTGCCGTCTTTCCGAGGGCATTCGCGGCAAACAGCGTAGCTGCTGCATCGCGCACCATTGTCTTCGGATTCAAAATGTGTTCCGACAAAATTTTTGCCGTCGCGTTCGTATCGAATCCACGAGCGCCGATGCGCTCGTACGTCTCGGACGAAGTCACCATCTCCGTGAAGCGACTGCCGACCCCGCTCACAATGCCGGCTGCCACCGGCGTGATTCGTTGAAGTACAGCTGCTTGCCCAATGGTTTGCAGCGCGACGCCTTTCGCTGCACCGAGACCGAAGTCGGTCACCGCTTTCATCGGCTCCGAATTCAGCTTTACCTCGTCGGCGCCGTAGACGCCTGCTGCCGCGGCTTTGCCCCAGATCGCAGGAATCCACACGGAGCCCATCTTCGCTCCTTCTACAGTTGCATTAGCGATGGTTTTGCCATTCGCTTTGTCGTGCGTCATGGCGGTGTACGCTTCGGTAAACATGTGGCGCAGCGCACCTTCGTGCACTTCCGGTATTTCGTTTTCACTGTGTATTTTGTCCATGTGCCAACCTTCCATCCAGGAACGACCGGATGGTATCGTCATCTTTTGGCAACTAGTTGGCAAAACCCATGTGGTTTTTGCGAAAACGAAAATTTATTGTTGCTTGGCTTGGTAGCGGCGGGCGAAAGCCCGCGTGTAGAGGAGCGCAGGCTACCAGCCTGCATTCCTCATATATGGAAATGGCGGGATGAATTTTGAGCCTGGAGCTATCGCGCATCGCGCGCACCGGTCCCCGATCATGTACCGGCGGGCGGAGTCCCGCCTTTGGTTGTCAGCGGACTTTGTATTAACATCCTGAAACCCAGCCGCAATTGGGCTGGACGGTGTTCCAGATACTCGCGGTATAATGCCATCCAATGCCGACGTAGCTCAGTGGTAGAGCAACGGTTTCGTAAACCGTAGGTCGTGGGTTCAAATCCCACTGTCGGCTCCATTTGGTTTGGGTAAATCCGCAAAACGGGCGCCCATCGCCTAAACAGAGCGCAGGCGCTGAGCGGAATCGGCAGGCTGTGGCCCATTCTGTGGCCCTTGGTCGCCAAGTATGGGCGTTGATCCGAACAGCGCTTCCGAAACCCGTTGTTCTACCTCGCGGCCGGTTTTGAACCACCGCGCGTAATGACGCAACGTGATCGCCGGTGACTTGTGTCCGAGCTGAGACGCAATCCAGCCGGGCGTTTCCCCTGCTTCGAGCAATAGGCTGGCAAACGTGTGTCTAAGCTGGTAAGAACGCCTGTGACGCACACCAGCTTTGCTTAATGCGGTCGCCCAGACCCGGTCGAGTTTTATTTTTTCTCTGTTTACAGGGAACACGTAGGAAGTGGCTAATGTGGCTGAAGTGGCGCACGGAAAGTCAAGAACGTTTTTGGAGTCTCGCAAGTGCTCAAGGACAGCACGGACTGGCGGGAGCATTTTGATCGTGCGGATGCTCGACTTAGTCTTCGGAGTCGACTCGATGCCCTTGTAGCTCGCTTTGTCGATGCGTATTTCATTGCGGACGAAGTCCACATCCGACCAGCGGAGAGCTATCAGCTCACCGGGCCGCGCGCCTGTCCATGCCAGGCACGTGAAAATCGGCTTGTGCTCAGGCTTGAGGTGCGCGAGCACCAGTGCTAGCTCCTCGCGTGTCAGTGGATCAATATCATCGTCACCTTCGGCGAGAGCATCGACGCCTAGCGCGGGATTGGCTTGAATAGAGCCACGGCGCGTCTCTACCTTCAGCACGAAACGAAGAAGATTGAGGACCGCGTTGACGCGTGCAGCAGACCGACCAGCCGCGACAAGCTTGTTTCGGAAAACGGCGATGTGACTCTCTGTGATTTCAGACAGAGGTATATCGCCAAAGTCATCCAAGAGCTGATTTAAACGGTCCTCGTAGGCTAGCTTGCTACTCGGCTTGAGAGTAGCCGATCGCTCGGCTATGTACTCCGCAGCCGCCTCTCTGAAGGTCTTCGTACACTTCGGAGAAAGCAGCGCATCGAGCCCCGCGTAATCGTTGCGCACGCGGGCGAGCGCCTGCTCACGTTTTATCTCAGCCAGGGCCAGTTTGGCGGCATCTCTGTCAGTGCCGAACGACTTCCGGTGCCTGACTCCGTTTATCTTGACTCGGATGTACCAGGAGCCACCTCGCTTGTAGAGCCCGTTCGTGCACTTTCCTTCGGTTGTCATGCCTGCCTTCACTTCGTGTTATTTCGTGTTATCCTGTACCAGGATATATCATACCCTAGACTGGGATTAACCCCATGGCCGCGCCATTAAACCTGACCCACAAGGTGTACACAGTCAGCGAATTCGCTGACGCGATAGACAAGCATCCTGACTACGTTCGGAAGTGCTGCCAGGAAGCACCATATCCAGGAGGCGCCGAGGGACGACACCGCCTGCCCGAGGGATGGAAAGCGCAGAAGAACCGGACGGGTCAATGGGAAATCCATCCGGCAACTGCCGGCAGACCGATGATGGACGCCGAGTCGCTCGTTGTACTGGATGCTTTGCGCGATGTTCTCGGGCTCGGGAATGTGGCATCAATTGGCGTTGCGCGATGGATGATGGTATGGGGGCGCCTCGAACCATACCTGACCACACCGGAGACACCCGAGGTACTGCGCGCGCTGTGCGATTTCGAGAAGGAGCAACTGAACGCCTTTGCAGACAGTGAACTAGCCGCGCAACTTTCGCGCCGCTGGGCCAAAGGCATTCATATAAAGAAGCCATCCGACGTAGCGGTATCGATTGGCGCGCAATCGCAATCGGCAACTCAATCGCCGCCGGCAAACATTGAGGCGCTTCTAGATCGGATTGGTGAGGCATTTCGCATCGCCGGCACGATGCAAAAGCCAATCGACATCAGTATCCGCATCAAGGCAGATGGCTCCTGGAGCGCAGCCGGTGATGAGTCTCAAGGCGGCAGTCCATTCGATCTGTTGTATTCCCACGAGACAACGTCAATTTTCGGTGAGCATCGAGCGGATAGCATGGCCGCGCTCTATTTATATGTATGGACGCGAGACCTCGTGAAGAAAATCGACGACTCGGCGGCCAGCGGCGAAAGCATGGATACGCCGTTCGTGCTGAACCACGCACGCTACCAAGAGTTTGCAAGTCGTTGCATTTATTGCGGCAAAAGTAAGATCGGTCGTCACAGCCAGGCGCGATACCACAATCCTGAAGCCGAGCGCGCATCATACGCCCGCCGTTTGGATCGGGTCAGGGACGACATAAGCGAATGGTGGCAAACGTGCCACCGTCAAATATCCGGCGCAAATACACCAATCCCGAAAACTGCACGGGAACACTTTGAAAAATGGGTCGCCGTCGTGCTCGAAAACGTAGCAGCCCACCGACTCTAAAGACATCCGGCACCATATGTGGTGTCGGGGAATTACCATATCGTGCCCTTTGACTGTGCCATCGGAACGGATAAAGTAATCGCTAATAACATCCCGTACCGAGGAAGTACCACCCATGGTGCACGAAGTGATAGACAGCGAAAATCAAACGAGATGGTGCCCGCCAGGGCACAACACGATCATGGATGCGAGGCCGAAAATTGGTTATGGTGCCAGTATCATTCGTAAGCTTATTAATAGCGGAGAACTCGGGCACGTCAGGCTCGGTCGAAGAATTCTGATCACAGATGAGCAAATTGCTGAGTATCTGAGGAAATGCCAGATCCCTCCGGTGGACAAGAAGGCGAAGGCGACAAAGCTGGCACAGCAAATTGCGAGCAGGCGCACTGCCCCAAGGAAGTAGCCGAACGCGAGAAGAGCAAGCGCATTCGTCGGCTACTACTTTAGGTGCGCACTGTGTCACAACAACAATCCGCAAAAGAAGGCGCCCCGCCGATAGGGCAGGGCGCACGCAAGCAACCCAACAATAGCAGCGCTGGCGAAACTAGTAAAGCCAAACAGCTATCCCCGTCTGTAACGTGGATTGTTGAGAACGCGGGCTTCGTGCATGAACAGCTCGAAGCGTTGGCTCTTGCAATCAGCGCAAAAGATCCATCCCATCAGAAAACGGCGGCTACCGCAGCATTGGGACTTATGGCCAAAGAAACAGGCGTCGGAGTGAAAGAACTCCGACCCATCTTTGATAAATTGTTCAAAGAGATCCAAAAGGAGAAGACCCTCCATCAGCCGGCAATGTCGGAAGCCGCCATTCTCGCTGCCATGAATGGACAGGAACCCGAGCCGACATCGCGTGTAACAGAGGACAATTTAAGTGCCGACGAAAACAAGAAAAAATCTGATTTCCTTGTCGCTCTGGCTGAGGAATGCCATTGCTTGCTGTTCCACAATGCGCGCAAGGTTGCATACGCACAAGTTTCGGTTGATGGTCACGCCGAAATACATCCGATCAAGAGTCGAGGCTTCGAATTGTGGCTACGCAAAATTTGGCTCGACAAATTCAGTACCGGACTCACACAAAATGTCGTTTCTGATGCGATAAGCACGCTCGAAGCAAAGGCAATCTTCCGCGGACAGACGCATGAGGTTCATTTGCGGATTGCTCATCAAGACGGGCGCATCTACGTAGATTTGTGTGACGAACGCTGGCGCATCGTTGAAATCAGCAATACCGGCTGGCGCGTGCTCAACGAAAGCCCGCTTCGATTTATACGGACAGAAGGCATGCTGGCACTGCCCGAACCTGTGGCCGGTGGTGATCCTCGCGAAAAGCTTCAAAAGCTTCGCGGTCTGATCAATGCGCCGACGGAGGATGTTTGGTGCATGACGGTGGCGTTCCTCCTGGGCGCATTCAGCGAAGGTCCGTTCACTACGCTTGTAGTCCAGGGCGAGCCAGGCTCAAGCAAAACGTCTTTGTGCGCCATGGTCCGCCGGCTCATCGATCCGTCCGAGTGCTTGCTTTCGTCCGCGCCGCGAGAGGAACGCGATATATACATCCGCGCGATGAACACGTACCTTCCCTCCTATGAAAACCTGAGCATTGTTCCGCCGTGGTTCAGCGACGCGGTTTGCACCCTCAATACCGGCAACGCAAGCAGCGAAAGGAAATATCACACGAATGATGGAGCTGAAGTTTTTCGCAAGTCGAAGCGGCCCGTGATGATCAACGGAGTTGACCTCGCCTTACGCACGGACCTGCTCAATAGAGCAATCCTGCTTTATTTGATACAAATAGACGAGAACCGTCGCATGGACGAAAAGCAGCTTCTTGCGAAAGGCGCTGAGTTGTTGCCGATCATTTTGGGCGGACTTTATGACGTTCTCGTCGGGCTACTGCAGCGATTGCCATCGGTGCATCTCGCACGAAAACCGAGGATGTCCGACTTTGCCACGTGGGTGACTGCGGCCGAGCCCGTGCTCGGTTGGCAGGCTGGCACTTTCATGGCGCATTATGCCGAAAACATGCGCACAGCCATTGAGCTGAGTGTCGAATCTGATTCGCTGGCGACAACCATCGAGCGACTGCTTTTTACTGAAAAATATTGGGAAGGAACCACGCGGTCACTGCTTTCCGCGCATGGCGGCGACAAGGCACCTCCTGATTGGCCGAAAACCGAAAAGGCTCTTGCGAGCAGACTTAAGTTGCTCGCTCCTCACCTGCGAGCGGCGGAAATTCACTACAAGCGCATCAGGAAAGGGAATGAGCGTGGTTATCTGCTTTGGAAGGGCAGCGCGCAATCACCGCCTGTGTACTTTGGTATAGATGACTCTGATTATCGAGAACGCCATTTGGTGAATCAGACACCCACGACAAATCGCGCGAGCGAAAGCTGGCACGTTTGATATTGAGGCGAATGCATGACCAGTGAAATTCGCGACGACTTGATTAGCTCCTACGTGAGCCGGTTCGTCAACCAGACTAAGCATTGGGGAAAGCATGTTCTCAAAGCGGGAGGGTTGGATGTCTATTACCAGAAGCCGGAGCAGAACACGTTTGGCGGTCGCTACCCATACGAGGCAGTGTCACACTCTCTCATCCGACGTATGTTGGATGCAGAAATTACCTGTTCATGGGCGGCTATCGACGAAGGAGCCAATTCCCGCTGGCTCTGCTTTGACTCCGATGTGGCATCCGGCGACATCGATAAAATTGCCGACGTCCTTCGACGCTGGGATTTCGCTGTTTTAAAAGAAGGAGCACGCCCAGGACGTGACGGACACCTGTGGCTGTTGTTCTCCCACCCTCTGCCGGCAAAAGCGATCAGACGATTCGCGATGGAAGTGCTCGCTCACGCCGGAGTCAAGCCAGAGAACATAGAAGTGTTTCCCAAGCATGACCGTGGATACAGTCAGATACGAGCACCGCTGAGTGTCAATCTGAAGCCCACCGCAAATCGAATTCGCGGATGGTTCGAAGTTCCGCCGAAGGATGTTGTCAGCCAACTGGAATGGTTGAAGGAGCAGCAACTCAACGACAGTTACAAGGTCGATCTGGTCGCCCAGCGGCTGTTCGCATTGGACGCCTCCAGGTGTCGGCAACGAGCCGCATCGCAAAGACCCGCGAACATCAGCGACTTGAAAGAACGTCCGGCCGCTGAAGTCGCCAGAATGTTAGAAGAGCGGCCGAAAAAAAGCGGGAGCGGATGGCTTGTTCGGTGTCCTGCGCACGAGGACGATCGCGCCAGTCTGAAGATACATGATGGCGACCAGCGGTTACTCGTGACCTGTTTCGCCGGGTGTGCACGCACTGAAATTCTCAAAGCACTTCGCCAACGTGGCGTCGTGTAAACCAATCGGAGGAAATAAAACGAATATGGCAAAGTCGATCAGAGTGGAAGTTGTGTACTTCGAGCGCGTTGACGCCGACAACATAATTTGTAATGCACACGTTATCTTCTGCGTGGACGATGAACCCGAACGCAGAATCGACAACGTGCGTCTTGTGTACCTCGTAGAGCGCGAGCCAGAAATTGCTTTGCCGGAAAGAATTGATGACCTGGACGTTGAGGAAGAAATCGAACAGTCCCTCATGGCGAAAGCATTTCCGGGTACCGCTTCGCTGCCAGCGACCAGGCGCGAAACGCAAAGATTTTGGGATACGCAGTTTTCGGAGTTGAATCAGTATGTATGGCGGGACGAGAAATGGTTGGCAATGATGCGTGAACGGTTATCCGAAAAAGATGATCAGATTAGACAACTACGAGAAGAGATAAAGCAATTGAGACGCGAGAAGCTCGCACTCGAGAGATGGCGTAGTGAGTTGCTAATTCTTAACCAAGGCCCGGAACCGTTGCGCCGGCTCATTCAAAATCTGGCTGACCGCTACAGAGCGTGGCGCATGTGTGACCCTGCGAATCCGGAAAATGACCTGTATACAGCAGTGCTGGCGGGAGGACTACCACGCAAAGTTGAGCGTCATCACATCGATCGCGCACGGCATGCGCGGGATGGTTCGCCTGAGCAGGAACACCACTTGCAGAAGCTCAAGAACTGGCGCGCCAAGCACGGTTATCTCCCCGAGCCATGCTTAGCCTGTTTTTGGCAAACTAAAACTGAGCAGATTTCTGGATAACGGCAATCGAAATTTGAGCACCTTTAGAACTCCGGGGATAATGGTCGCATCTCCAAAGGTGAGATCTAGAAAACCCTGGGC
>Ga0134128_10001611_pt1 | contig 28709 bp, 26 predicted proteins | sample KB31754_FD_96462 | JGI IMG/M metagenome (GOLD analysis project Ga0134128, IMG submission 96462) | Terrestrial soil microbial communities with excess Nitrogen fertilizer from Kellogg Biological Station, Michigan, USA - KB3-175-4 | ecosystem: Environmental > Terrestrial > Soil > Unclassified ... | reverse complement strand
TGCGCCACACTCTCGACACGCTTTTGTTGGCTGCTGGGGTGCCCGTGAAGGTCGTCTCCGAACGCCTGGGCCACGCCAACGCCACCATGACCCTCGGGATGTACGCTCACGCCATGCCTGGGATGCAGCAGGAAGCCGCAGAAAAGTTCGGCGCACTACTCTACGGAGGTACAGCATGAGCGTTAGCCAGCTCCGGGTCACGGAGACGCAACTGGAGGGAGTCGTTGGATACCTCGACGGCTTGGCGATCATCCTCAGTCAACTCCACGCCGAAAAGCGCGGGCAGGACGGGGAAGACGCGCTCCTGTAATCGCTGGAACCGAACACCGACTTGCAAGCCGTATGGGGACCCCTCCGATACCAGTACGCCGTGGGCGAGGGTTGGGCACACGTCGCCCGCAACGTCCGGAACCTTGCCGACAGTCTCCGGTCAGAACCAAGGACGGAGCCATGAAGTATCACGGGAGTGTCACGGGCCACTTTTCAGCTGTTTGAGGGCAAAAGGAAAGGCCCCCGATCCCTATAAACAAAGGGATCGAGAGCCTAACCAGTACGTGCGCGGAGGGGGACTTGAACCCCCACCCCGTTTCCAGGACTAGCACCTCAAGCTAGCGCGTCTGCCATTCCGCCACCCGCGCAAGGTGATTGCGGGGACACCGACCATCCGTCAGAATGAATCGTTCGCCCCCGAAGCAGCGAGAAATACGATAGCACAGCTTGTCGCCGAAACAACAATCGGGTAATTAGGGCGGCAGCGCAGCCCCTTTCCACGGCCCGGCAGGGGCCGGATGTAGGCTGAAGTGACCACCGGAAGAGCCCTAAGGAGCCCCTCGTGAACACCGTCCGGCCCGAAGATGAAGTCGTAGGCATCTGCCAGGACCTCATCCGCATCGACACCTCAAACTTTGGCACCAACGAAGGCCCCGGGGAGCGCGCCGCGGCCGAGCTCGTGGCCGGGCTGATCGCGGAGGTTGGTCTCACCGCGGACCTGTACGAATCGGATCCCGGCCGGGCAAACGTGGTCGCCCGGCTTGAGGGCAGCGACGCGTCCCTGCCGGCGCTCGTGGTCCACGGCCACCTCGACGTCGTCCCCGCCCTCGCACACGAATGGAGCCTGGACCCCTTCGGCGCCGAGGAGAAGGACGGGCTGATCTGGGGGCGCGGCGCCGTGGACATGAAGGACATGGACGCCATGATCCTCTCCGTCCTGCGCTCCATGGCGCGGGACGGCCGCAAGCCGAAGCGCGACATTGTCTTTGCCTTCTTCGCCGACGAGGAGGCCGGCGGCACCTACGGCGCCCGCTGGTCCGTGGACAACCGCCCCGACCTCTTTGAAGGCGCCACCGAGGCGATTTCCGAGGTGGGCGGCTATTCCGCGGAAATTGGCGGCAAGCGGGCCTATCTCCTCCAAACGGCGGAAAAGGGCCTTGCCTGGCTTCGCCTCACGGCCCACGGCAGGGCCGGGCACGGCTCGCAGATCAACACGGACAACGCCGTCACCCGGCTGGCGCGGGCCGTGACCCGGATCGGCGAACATGAATGGCCCATCGAATACACCGACACCACCCGGGCGTTCCTGGAAGGCGTCTCGGAACTGACCGGCGTCGAGTTTGACGAAGGAAATCCCCAGACACTGCTGGACCAGCTGGGCACCGTGGCCCGCTTTGTTGGCGCCACCTTGCAAAACACCGCCAACCCGACACTGCTGTCCGGAGGCTACAAGGCCAACGTCATTCCCGCCACGGCCGAGGCCATGGTGGACGTGCGGACGCTGCCCGGCCAGCACGAACAGGTGCTGGCCAAGGTGCGCGAACTCGCCGGCGACGGCGTGGACGTGAGCACCATCCACGACGACGTGTCCCTGGAAACGCCGTTCGCCGGCAACCTGGTGGACGCCATGGTCGACGCCCTGCACGCTGAGGACCCGGGCGCATCCGTCCTGCCCTACACGCTGTCCGGGGGCACGGACAACAAGTCCCTCTCCCGGCTCGGCATTACCGGCTACGGCTTCGCCCCGCTGCAGCTGCCGCCGGAACTGGACTTTCCCGGCATGTTCCACGGCGTCGACGAACGGGTGCCCACCGCGTCGCTGAAGTTCGGCGCCCGCGTGCTCGACCGGCTCCTCACCAACTACTAAGGACCACCATGGAACTGGCACAACTGCTGCCCGATGAGCTGCTGGAACGCTTCCGCGCCAGGGCCGCCGGCTACGACGAGCGCAATGAGTTCTTCCACGAGGACCTGGCGGAACTGAAGTCACGCGGCTACCTGGCCATGTTCACCGCCACGAACGACGGCGGACTGGGCTTTGGGCTGCAGCAGGCCGCCGCCGCGCAACGCCGGCTGGCGACGGCCGCCCCGGCCACCGCCCTGGCCGTCAACATGCACCTGGTGTGGACCGGCGTCGCGCACCTGCTGCGGGAACGCGGCGACGACTCCCTGCAATACGTCCTCGCGGAAGCCGCGTCCGGGGAGGTGTTTGCCTTCGGCAACTCGGAGGCGGGCAACGACTCCGTGCTCTTTGACTCCAACACGGTGGCTACCCCCCTGGCCGACGGCGGCTATTCCTTTACGGGCACCAAGATCTTCACCTCGCTTTCGCCCGCCTGGACGCGGCTGGGCATTTTCGGCAAGGATTCCACGGGGGAGGAGCCGGTGCTGGTTCATGCCTTCATCACGCGGGACACGCCAGGCTTCACCATCAAGGACGACTGGGACACGCTCGGCATGCGGGCCAGCCAGTCCAACACCACGGTGCTCGACGGCGTGGTGGCGCCAGCGGCGCGCGTGTTCCGGAAGCTGCCGGTGGGCCCCAACGCCGATCCACTGATTTTCACCATTTTTGCATGTTTTGAGACGCTGCTGGCCGCCGTCTACACGGGGCTGGGGGAGCGGGCGCTGCAGATTGGCATGGAAACCGTGCAGCGGCGCATCTCCAAGAAGACCGGCAGGCCGTATTCCCAGGATCCGGACATCCGCTGGCGCCTGGCCGACGCGGCCATGGCCATGGACGGGCTCTATCCGCAGGTGGACGCCGTGGCCGGCGATGTCGACGCACTGGTGAACCATGGGGCCATGTGGTTCCCAAAGCTCGTCGGACTCAAAATACGGGCCACCGAAACGGCCCGCAACGTGGTGGACAAGGCGATCCGGGTCAGTGGCGGCGGAACATACTTTTCCGGCAATGAACTGGGCAGGCTGTACCGGGACGTGCTGGCGGGGATGTTCCACCCCTCCGACGACGAATCGGCCCACGGAACCGTCGCCACTGCCTGGCTGGGGCCCCTTGAAGACTAATCAGTAGATGTCCAGGGTCCGTTCGACCCGCATGACCTTTCGTCGCAGCCAGTACTTGCGGCTTCCGCCAAAGTACAGGCGGCTGCGCTCGAGCTCCCATTTGCCGTACTCGGCATGCTCACGCAGCCGCTGGTAGGCCAAGGGCGCGGGTTCGCCCGGCTGGAGGGACAGGATCAAGTACTCGTACTGCCGGCTCGGTGCATCCTTTCCGGTGCGCACCGGCTGCAACGTTTCCTTCATGGCCATCCGTTCGTCATTCGCCACACGGTGTTCGTTGGCTCTTGGTTAAAGCTACCCGTTCCCACGCCCTGACAGGGTCTTTCATGTTGGCAGACACACTGGTAGCGTCGAGCGCATGAGCATTGATCCGCGGGCGGCATTGAACGCCTTGACCACCGCCTTGGAAGAACATCTGGTTGCCGCTTCCGCGCGCCGCGGAGAAGAGGACCCCATCGTGGAGGCAGCCTTCCTCGCCATCATTGACGCCTTCGAGGTCTACGAGGAGGCACTGTTTGACGCCTTTGACGAGGTGACGCCCCTGGTCATCTACGGCGATGACGATTCCGACATTGACGACCAGGACTCGGACGAGTCCGTCGACGACGACCTGGAACCAATCGACGACTGAACCTGCCGCAGGACGCCCGTCAGCCGGAGACTTCGTCCAGGACCATGGAGATTTGTTCCGGCAGCGGCTCCAGCGATGATTCGAGAATTTGCTCCAGCTGTTCTGTGGTGCGCGGCCCCACCACGGCGCCGGCCACAGTGTTCTGGTCCAGCACCCAGCTCAAGGCCACGTCCAGGGGGGCGCGTCCCAGCCCCTTGGCTGCGGTCACCAGGGCCTCCGTGACCCTGCTGGGCCGGCCCTTAAGATACGGTTCCACGTAGCCGCCCATGTCGTCGCTTGCCCCGCGTGAGTCCGCAGGGATCTGGCCCCGGTACTTGCCCGTCAGCACCCCTCGCCCCAGGGGCGCCCAGCACAGCACGCCGGTGCCCACGTGTTCTGCGGCCGGCTGCACTTCCCGCTCCATGCCGCGCGCCAGCAGGGAATACTCAACCTGGTTGGCCACCAATGCCGTCTCGGACAACGTCGCGGCCCGTGCGAGCTGCCAGCCGCTGTAGTTGGAGACGCCCGCGTAGCGGGCGCGGCCCGATGACACGGCCTGGTCCAGGGCGCTGAGCGTTTCCTCCAGGGGAACGTTTTCATCCCAGGTGTGTGCCAGCCACAGGTCCAGGTGGTCGGTGCCCAACCGCGCCAGCGTGGCGTCGAGGCTGGCCAGCATGGCACGCCGTGACGTGTCCACCATCCGCTTGCCGCCACGGCGGCTGATGCCGGCCTTGGACACCAGAACGACGTCGCTCCGTGGCACCACGTCGCCGAGCAACTCGCCCACGATCGCCTCGCTGCGGCCCTCGCCGTAGCTCATCGCCGTGTCCACCGTTGTTCCACCCTCGTCAACAAAGGTCCGCAGCAGCTCGCGTGCCGTTTCCGCGTCGGTTGCCCCGCCCCATGACATGGTGCCCAGTGCCAGCGCGGAGACCCGCAGCCCGCTGGTGCCCACGAATCGTTGTTCCATGCGTTCAAGCTTACGGGGAACACGGGCGTGCTTTGACGGCGCGGCCCGCCCCGTGCCGTTACGCGAATGCCATATGCTGAACGCGTGAATTGGTTTCAAGCGGCCTTCCTGGGCCTGGTCCAAGGCCTGACGGAATTCCTGCCCATTTCCTCAAGCGCGCATCTTTTTGTGGTCGGCAAGTTCCTGCCCTCGGGCGAGGACCCCGGGGCAGCCTTTACGGCCGTCAGCCAGCTCGGCACCGAGACCGCCGTGCTGGTTTTTTTCTGGCGTGACATTGTGCGCATCATCAAGGCCTGGTTTGGCTCCCTCCGGGGCACCGTTCCGCGGGATGCCCCCGATGTCCGCATGGGCTGGCTGGTCATCATCGGCACCATCCCCATCGCCGTCCTCGGCGTGGTGTTCCAGAAATACATTGAATCAACCCTCCGCAACCTGTGGATCGTGGCCGTCACCCTGATTGTGTTCGGCCTCATCCTGGCCGTGGCCGATGCCGTCGCCACCCAGCAGCGTGAACTGAAGGACCTCAGCTTCAGGCACGGAATCATCTATGGCTTCGCGCAGGCGCTGGCCCTCATTCCCGGCGTGTCGCGCTCGGGGGGCACCATCACGGCCGGCCTGCTCATGGGCTACACGCGTGAAGCCGCGGCGCGGTACTCCTTCCTGCTCGCCATCCCGGCCGTCTTCGGCAGCGGCCTCTACGAACTCTACAAAGTGCTTGCCAAGCACGAAGGCGTGCAGGGGCCATTCAGCATCGGCCAGACGGCGCTGGCCACCCTGATTGCCTTCGTCGTCGGATACCTCATCATCGGCTGGTTCCTGAAGTACATTTCCACGAAAAGCTTCCGGCCGTTTGTCTGGTACCGCATTGCACTGGGCCTGCTGTTGTTCCTCCTGCTCGGCTTTGGCGTCATCACGGCCTGACCGGCCGGGCCCCTCGGGCGCTAGCGCCGTCTCGCCCTCCCCACACTCGCTGGCGCTCGCGTGGGGCCCCTCGGGCGCTAGCGCCGTCTCGCCCTCCCCACACTCGCTGGCGCTCGCGTGGGGCCCCTCGGGCGCTAGGCTGGGGGATGTGAAAACTTGGAAATCGCATCCTGTCCCCGAACTTCCCGGCATGATGCCGGAGCTTTTTCTTCATGAAACCAGCGTCAACCGGGTCACCCCGCTGCCCGCCGGGGACCAGGCCAGCCTCTACGTCTGCGGCATCACCCCGTACGACGCCACCCACATCGGCCACGCAGCCACCTATGTGGCCTTCGACCTGTTGAACCGGGCCTGGCGCGACGGCGGCCGCAGCGTCAACTACGTCCAAAACGTCACCGACGTCGACGACCCCCTCCTGGAACGGGCCACGCGCGACGGCGTTGACTGGCGCGAACTCGCCGCGCAACAGACAGCCCTGTTCCAGGAGGACATGGAAGCCCTGAACGTGGTGGCGCCCGACCACTACGTCGGTGCCGTGGAGGCCATCGAATGGATCGTGCCCCGGATCGAGGAGCTTGTCGAGTCCGGCATGGCCTACCCCGTCCCGGGCCTTGACGGCGAGCCCGACGGCGACATCTACTTCTCCGTTGACGCCGCCTCCGCCGCGTCCGACCGAAGCGGAATCGACGGCCCGTGGTGGCTGGGCCAGGTGTCCGGGATGACCGAGGAGGAAATGCTCCCCGTCTTTGCCGAACGCGGCGGCGACCCGGCACGGACCGGCAAGAAGCACCCCCTCGACGCGCTCCTCTGGCGCGTGGCCCGTGACGGCGAACCCCACTGGGATGGCGCCTCGCTCGGAGCGGGACGTCCCGGCTGGCACATTGAATGCACCGTGATCGCCCAGCGCTTCCTCCCCGAACCCTTCACCGTGCAGGGCGGTGGCTCCGACCTCGTCTTCCCGCACCATGAAATGGGTGCCGGCCACGCCTTTGCCCTGAGCCACGTCCCCATGGCCCGGCACTACGCCCACACCGGCATGGTGGGTCTTGACGGGGAAAAGATGAGCAAGTCCAAGGGCAACCTGGTGTTCGTGTCCAGGCTCCGGGCCGACGGGGTGGAACCTGCCGCCATCCGGCTGGCGATCCTGGCCAACCACTACCGCTCCGACTGGAGCTGGACCGATTCCCTGCTGGCGGACGCCCAACAGCGGCTCGCCGCCTGGCGCAGCGCCCTGGACGCCGCACCGGAAGGCACGGCGACCGCCCTCGTGGCGGAAATCCGCGCCGCACTGGCAGCCGACCTCGACGCACCCAGGGCGCTGGCCGCCGTCGACCATTGGGCCCGGCAGGCACTCGCGGGCGGGCCGGAGTGTTCCGAGCGCGACGCCGCACTGGTCTCCGACGCGGTGGAGGCGCTCCTCGGCGTCGAGCTTTAGGCCGCCCGGCCGGCACGGCGGCCGGCGGCTTTACGGCTGGTCGCGGCCCCGGCGGCGAAGGTAGCGTTCAAACTCCTTGGCGATGGATTCGCCGGTGGCCTCCGGGAGGTCCTCCGTGTCCTTGGCGTCCTCGAGCTGGCGGACGTAGGCGGCGATTTCGGAGTCCCCGGCCGCCAGCTCGTTGACGCCGCGCTCCCAGGCCTGCGCGTCATCGGCCAGCTCGGACGTGGGCAGCGAGACCTGAAGGAAGTCCTCAATCTTGTTCAGCAGGGCCAGTTCCGCCTTGGGCGACGGCGCCTGCGCCACGTAATGCGGCACGGCCGCCCAGAGTGAGACAGTGGGGAGCCCGGCAAGCAGCGAGAGCTCGTTGAGGACGCCCACAATGCCCACGGGGCCCTCATATTCACTCGCCTCAAGGTTCAGGCGCTCGCGCAGCTCGTCGTCGTCGCACGTGGCGGTCACGGGAATGGGGCGCGAGTGCGGAACATCGGCCAGCAGCGCACCGACCAGGATCACGTAGTCCACGCCCTGCTCGGACGCCTTGGCCAGCAGCTCCGCCGTGTAGGCGCGCCAGCGGTAGGACGGTTCCACGCCGTGCACGAAAATGACGTCCACGTCCGTATCGGGGATGGCGGCCTTGGCGATCTTGGTGACGGGCCACTTGATCTTCCGGGCCCCCGTGCCGGTGTGGCGCACCTCGGGCCGGGTGAACTGGAAGTCGTAGTATTCGTCCGGCTCGATGACGGAGACCCGCTTGGCGCCCCAGAGCCGGTGCAGGTACTTCAGGGCGTCGCTGGCGGCCTCGCCGGCGTCGTTCCACCCCTCGAAAGCGGCCAGGAGCACGGTGACCCGGCCGCCTTCGGCCGCGGGGCCAAGCAGGCGGTGGTTGTCTGCAGCTGGGTTGATGTTCTCGTCGCTCACGTCTCCAGCCTACGTTGCGCTGCGGTTTGCGCCACTGCACGCCACCCGGCGGCGCGGGACCCAATTAGTGCCCTGCGGCAAGCCACGTAGACTGGAGGCATGTATTTACGCGCTGACCTGGAACCGCAGGCCCACACCGTTCCGGCGTCCCCCGCAGCCCCCGAACTGAAGGCGGCCCTGTGGGACATGGACGGCACGCTTGTTGACACCGAGCCCTACTGGATCGCCGCGGAAATTGAGCTGGTCACCTCCCACGGCGGCCACTGGGACGAGCAGCTGGCCACCTCCATGGTCGGCAACGCACTGGAAACGAGCGCCGAAATCTTCCAGGGAATGGGCGTGCGGCTGTCGGTGCGCGAGATTGTCGACCAGCTGTCCAACAGCGTCATTGCCAGTGTCCGGCGGAAGCTGCCGTGGCGGCCGGGCGCCCGCGAACTGCTGGCAGAATTGGACGGCCGCGGCGTGCGCTGCGCGCTCGTCACGATGAGCGAGCGCCCGCTGGCGCAGGAAATCGTCAATGCGCTGGACGCGCCATACTTTGAATTCATGGTCACGGGGGATCAGGTGGCGCGCGGAAAGCCCCACCCGGAGCCGTACCTGACCGCCATCGACCTCCTGCGCGAGGCCGATCCCACGCTGACGGCCGGGCATTGCGTCGCCCTGGAGGATTCCATCCCAGGGGTTGCCTCCGCCATGGCCGCCAACGTGGCCACCATTGCGATCCCGCACGTGGTGCAGCTGCCCGCGGACGCCCGGCGCACCATGTGGGGCACCCTGGCCGGGCGCACGTACGACGACGTCGCGGCAGTCTTGGCCGCACGCGGCGGTCCCGCCGGGGGCTCACTGTGAACAGACCCACCGCGGGCGGGCGGACCCGGCGGGAAGGCATCGTCCTGGGGTCCGTCCGCGGCACACCCGTCATCCTTGCCAATTCCTGGTTCCTCATTGCCGCCTTCACTGTGATCGTTTTCGGCCCGCAGCTCTCGCGCGGGTTTCCCTCGCTCGGGGCCGGCGCCTACCTGGTGGCCTTCGCCTACGCCCTCCTGCTGCTGTTCTCGGTGTTCATCCACGAACTCAGCCACGCCCTCGCGGCGAAGCTGTACGGCTGGCCGACCCACAAGATCGTTTTGAACCTGTGGGGCGGGCACACCGAATTCGATTTCAGCAAGGCGACGCCCGGGCGCGCCCTGGTGGTGGCCTTTGCCGGGCCCGTGGCCAACTTTGTGCTGGCGGCACTGGCGTGGCCGCTCCAAATTGCCGCGTCCAACCCGACGTCCCTGTCCGGGGCCGTGGCCCTGCTGCTGGCCAACATCTTCATCTGGGCCAACCTGCTGATCGGCCTTTTCAACGTGCTTCCCGGGCTCCCCCTGGACGGGGGCCGGCTGGTGGAATCCATCGTGTGGAAGGTGACGGGCAGCCAGGAAAGGGGCACGGTGGCGGCCGGCTGGGCCGGGCGGGTCATCGTGGTGCTCCTGGTGGCCGGCGCCCTCGTGCTGCCCTACCTCACGGGTTCACGGCCGGACCTGACCAACACGTTCATCGTGGTGCTGCTGGCCGGCTTCCTGTGGATGGGGGCGTCGGCCTCCATCAAGGCAGCCTCCATCCGCCTGCGCCTGCCCGCCATCACCGCCTCCGCCCTGGCCGCGCCGGCCGTCAGCGCGGCCATGGACTGCAGCGTGGCCCAGCTGTGGACGCTGCGGGCGCGCTACCCGCAGGCCCCCATTGTGCTGTGCTCCGCGGACCGCCGCCCGGCCGCCGTCGTCGACGAGCACGCACTGGGCGCGGTGCCCCCCGAAGCCGCGGGCCAGACGCCCGCGCACGCGGTGGCGAGGTCGCTGACACCGGGCGCCTTCGTCCCCGAAACGGCCTCGGGGGCCGAGCTGGTGCAGTACCTCTCCCAGCTGCCCGACACCGAATATGCGGTCGTTGATTCCCAGGGCCGGGTGACGGGACTGCTCAGCCAAGCCAAGGTGGTTTCCGCCATCACCGGTAAATAGCCCAGGCCCGAGGCCGTTCCCGCGGCCGACGCCGGAACGTCGCCTCTTCCTTGCCCACCACGATTGACGCGGGGCCACGCCCCGCACCCTTACGCCCGTTAGGACACCCCAGCATGAGCCAGAGCGAAAACAGCAGCAGCGGAGCCCCCGCCGGCACGGCAACAGCCGTTGAACCCCACGGCGCGGCCGCCCGCCGCGGTCCCTTCCGCGCCGGCGAGAGGGTGCAGCTGACCGATGAACGCGGCCGCATGAACACGATCACGCTGACGCCCGGAACCGCCTACCACACGCACAAGGGCTTCCTGAACCACGATTCGCTCATCGGCCAGGTGGAGGGATCCGTGGTGGAAAACAATGTGGGGCAGCAGTACCAGGCCCTGCGCCCGCTGCTTTCCGACTTTGTGCTGTCCATGCCGCGCGGCGCCGCCGTGGTCTACCCCAAGGACGCCGGCCAGATCATCACCATGGGCGACATTTACCCCGGGGCACGGGTCGTAGAGGCCGGAGTGGGCTCGGGCGCCCTGTCCATTTCACTGCTGCGCGCCGTGGGCGACTCCGGCTACCTGCACTCCTTTGAGCGGCGCCAGGAATTCGCCGACATTGCCCGCGGCAACGTGGAGACGCTGTACGGCGGCCCGCACCCGGCCTGGAAGATCTCCCTGGGCGACTTCCAGGACGAGGTGGTGGCCCAGGAGGCCCCCGGCAGCATCGACCGTGTGGTCCTGGACATGCTGGCCCCCTGGGAATGCCTGGATGCCGTGGCCACGGTGCTGGCCCCCGGAGGCGTCTGGGTCAACTATGTCGCCACGGTGACCCAGCTGTCCCGCACGGCCGAGGCCATCCGCGCCGACGGGCGCTTCACCGAACCCGACGCCTGGGAATCCATGGTCCGCGGCTGGCACCTGGAAGGGCTTGCCGTTCGCCCGGACCACCGCATGGTGGCCCACACCGGCTTCCTCATGGTGGCGCGGCGCCTGGCGGACGGCGTGACGGGGCTGAACCTGAAGAAAAAGGCGAAGGGGGAATTCAGCGACGAGGACCTCAGCCACTGGACGCCGGAAGCCGTGGGTGAGAGGGCGGTTTCCGACCGCAAGCTGCGCCGGGCAGCCCGCGATGCCGCCTCGACCGTGCAGACCAAGCGCACCAAGAGCAAGATCGACGCCAGCGAATCGGACTGAAACACCAAAACACCGCCGCCGAAAATGCAGCCGGCGCCGGGGACCACTAAGGTCAGTAGTAGAAGCATTTGGCTATCTGCAACGCAGCGGCGGTGCGCCGGCCCCCGGCCGCACCGCCACCGGTTTCGTGCGGAAGGACGAGGGCACCATGAGCGACGCAACGAATGACCCGGCCGGCCACGGCGCGGCGGACCCACCTGCACCCGGGACGTTCCCGGCGTCGTACGCGGCAGGTCCGGGCCAGCTCGCGGTGCTGGAACGCCAGCTCAACGTGCTCCGGGACAAGGCCCGCAACCTGGACCGCCAGCTCTCGGCGGCCACGCAGAACAACGCCAGGCTGGTCGCCATGCTGGAGACGGCCAAGGGCGAGATCCAGAAATTGCGCAGCGCCCTGGAAAACGACGGCCAGCCGCCGTACGGGTTCGGCACCATCGTGGCGCTGCACCCGCGCACCGGCAGGGGCCTGGCCGGTGTCACCCCGGGCGTGGCCGTCACGGAGGAAAGTGTCGACGTTTACGCGTCGGGCCGTAAGATGCGCGTCGGCGTCAGTCCCCTGCTCCCGCTTGCACAGCTGCGCGTCGGGCAGGAAGTGCTCCTCAACGAGGCGTTCACCGTCATCGCCGGGCTCGGCTTCGAACGGGTGGGCGAGGTGGTCACGGTCAAGGAACTGCTCGGCAGCGACCGTGTCCTGGTCACCGGCCGCTCCGACGAGGAACGCGTGGTCCGGCTTTCCGGCCCGCTCCAGGAGGAAAGGCTGCGCGTGGGCGACGCCCTGACCGTGGAGGGCAAGACCGGCTACGCGCTGGAGAAGATCCCGCGCTCCGAGGTGGAGAACCTGATCCTGGAGGAAGTGCCGGACATCTCCTATGCGGACATTGGCGGGCTGGCGTCCCAGATCGAACAGATCCGCGACGCCGTCGAACTGCCGTTCCTGCATCCGGACCTGTACCGCGAACACGGGCTCAAGGCGCCCAAGGGGATCCTGCTGTACGGGCCTCCCGGCTGCGGGAAGACCCTCATCGCCAAGGCCGTGGCCAATTCCCTGGCGGCCCGCGCCGCCGAACGGTCCGGTGTCAAGGACCAAAAGGGCTATTTTTTGAACATCAAGGGTCCGGAGCTGCTGGACAAGTACGTGGGGGAGACGGAACGGCAGATCCGGCTGATCTTCAGCCGCGCACGCGAAAAGGCCTCCGACGGCAGCGCCGTGGTGGTGTTCTTTGATGAGATGGATTCGCTGTTCCGCACCCGCGGCACCGGCGTGTCATCGGACGTGGAAACCACCATCGTGCCGCAGCTGCTCAGCGAGATCGACGGCGTGGAGCGGCTGGACAACGTGATTGTCATCGGTGCCTCCAACCGGGAGGACATGATCGACCCGGCCATCCTGCGGCCCGGGCGGCTGGACGTCAAGGTCAAGATCAACCGGCCCGACGCCGAGGCCGCCGCGGACATCTTCGCCAAGTACGTCACCACGGAACTGCCGTTCCACCGCTTTGACGTGGAGGCAAACGCCGGCAGCCTGCAGGAAACCGTGGACGCCATGATCCAGCGCACCGTGGAGGCCATGTACGCCACGGACAAGTCCAACGAGTACCTGGAAGTCACCTACGCCAACGGCGACACCGAGATGCTCTACTTCAAGGACTTCAACTCCGGGGCGGTCATTCAAAACGTGGTGGACCGGGCCAAGAAATACGCCATCAAGGACCTGCTCATGAGCGGTGAAAAAGGCATCCGGATCGAGCACATGCTCCGCGCCGTGGTGGACGAATTCCGCGAACACGAGGACATGCCCAACACCACCAACCCGGACGACTGGGCGCGGATCTCCGGCAAGAAGGGCGAACGGATCACCTACATCCGCACCATCGTCCAAAGCAAGGAAGGCCAGGTGCCGGGCAAGACGCTGGAAACGGTCCACAACACCGGCCAGTACCTGTGAGCGCTGTGCGCGTCATGGGGGCGGAAACCGAATACGGCATCCACACCCCGGGCACCAACACGTTCAACGCCACCTGGCTTTCCACCCAGGTGGTCCACGCGTACTCGCTGGAGACCGGGCACCGCGCCGCGGCGGGCGGGGAAACCCGCTGGGACTACACCGACGAGGACCCGCTCGCCGACGCCCGCGGCTGGGTGGTGCCGCGGGGCGAGGCGCACCCCAGCCAGCTCACCGACGTCGAGCCTGAACTGACCGCGGCGCAGATCGCGCTCGAGGGCGGCGAGACGATCGACCACGCGGGCCCCCTGATGATGAACATGGTCCTGGGCAACGGGGCCAGGCTCTACGTGGACCACGCCCACCCGGAATACTCCTCGCCGGAGGTCACCAACCCGCTGGACGCCGTCCGCTGGGATGCGGCGGGGGACCTCGTGGCGCTGGCGGCCGTCCGGCGCATCGCCGCCACCCCCGGCCTGCCGGCCATCAACCTGTACAAGAACAACACGGACAACAAGTCGGTTTCCTATGGCAGCCACGAAAACTACCTCATGCCGCGCCAGGTGCCGTTCAAGGACATCGTCTCCGGCCTGACACCGTTCTTTGCCACCCGCCAGCTCATGTGCGGCGCCGGACGGGTGGGGCGCGGGCAGGACGGCTCCGGGACCGGGTTCCAGATCAGCCAGCGGGCGGACTTCTTCGAGGCGGAGGTCGGGCTGGAAACCACCATCCGCCGGCCCATCATCAACACCCGAGACGAACCCCACGCCACTGCGGAAAAGTACCGCCGCCTGCACGTGATCATTGGCGACGCCAACCTGAGCCAGGTTTCCAACTACCTCAAGTTCGGCACCACGGCGCTGGTGCTGGACATGATTGAGCACGGCACGGCGCCGGACCTGAAACTGGCCGACCCCGTCGCCACGCTGCAGGCCGTGAGCCATGACTGGGAGCTGTCCCGGACCCACCGGCTCGCCGACGGCAGCAGCCTGGGCGCCCTGGACATCCAGTGGCGCTACCTGGAGGCCGCCAAGGCCCACGCCGCGGCCAACGGCTCCTCGCACCCGGACACGGGCGACGGGCACACTGCGGCCGTGCTGGCCCGGTGGGAACAGGTGCTCGCCGGGCTGGGCAGCGACCCGATGGCCCTGGCCGGCCAGGTGGAGTGGATAGCGAAGCTGAAGCTGCTCCAGCAGTACCGGGCCCGGGACAACATGGGCTGGAAGGACCCCCGGCTTGCGCTGATCGACCTGCAGTGGTCGGACATCCGGCCCGAAAAGGGCCTCTACTACAAGCTGCTGCAACGCGGCGCCATGGAGCGCCTGCTCAGCGACGAGGCCATCGCCCATGCCGCGCAGCAGCCGCCGGAGGACACCCGCGCCTACTTCCGCGGCCAGTGCATCCAGCGCTACGGGCCCAACGTGGTGGGTGCCAGCTGGGACTCCGTCATTTTTGAGCTGCCTTCCCAGCGCCGGCTCCAGCGCATCCCCACCAAGGAGCCCCTGCGCGGGACCAGGGAACTGACCGGCGTGCTCTTTGAGACGAGCCCGGATGCCGAGGCGTTCCTGGGCAGGCTGCTCGCCGGGAGCCACTGAACGCCACCCCAGCCGGCGAAACACGTCCCACGCCACACGGCGCAATCTTGGTGCCGCCGTGGCAGGATGGAAGTGAAGGACCGGCTACGAGGCAGAAGGGGCACATCATGGCTTCCCAGGAACAGAAGAACGTTTCCTCGCACACGGAGGAAGAGCAGCTGGACGAGACCCCGTTGCCCACTCCCGCTCCCGATTCCGAGTCGGGCCAGGCGGCCACCTCGGGCGTGGACGAGCTGCTGGATGAAATAGACGGCGTGCTGGAGACCAATGCGGAGGAATTTGTGCGCGGGTTCGTCCAAAAGGGCGGACAGTAGGCAGCATGGACTCCCACCACAGGGGCGGCATCCCCTCACTGGATGCCGCCGGGGCGTCGTCGTCCTTCCTTGACTTTGTGACGGCGACCAACCCCGCGCTGCTGCCGTTTGGCCGCAGCCTGCCCGCCGGGCAGCTGCCCGCCACCCCCCACGGGACCACCATCGTGGCGCTCACCTTTGCCGGCGGCGTGCTGATGGCGGGGGACAGGCGCGCCACGATGGGCACCATGATCGCCAACCGGCACATCGAGAAGGTGTTCCCCGCCGACCGCTACTCCGTGCTGGGCATTGCCGGCACGGCCGGGATTGCGATTGACATTGTGCGGCTCTTCCAGGTGGAACTGGAACACTACGAGAAGATCGAAGGTACGCAGCTGAGCCTGGAGGGCAAGGCCAACCGGCTCGGTGCCATGATCCGCGCCAACCTTCCCATGGCGCTGCAGGGCCTGTCGGTGGTGCCGCTGTTTGCCGGGGTCGAGACGGGCGGTTCCGAGGGCCGGCTGTACTCCTACGACGTCACGGGCGGACGCTACGCCGAACTGGAGCACCACAGCGTGGGTTCCGGCTCCGTCTTTGCCCGCGGGGCCCTGAAAAAGCTGTGGCGCCCGGACCTGGACCAGGACAGTGCCGTGGCCGTGGCCGTGGAGGCCCTGGTGGACGCCTCCGACGACGACTCCGCCACGGGCGGTCCCGACCTGGTCCGCAAGCTGTGGCCCGTTGTGTACGTGGTGACGGACGACGACGGCGCCACCCGGGTCCCGCCCGAAACCCTGGCCCCCGTGGTCCAGGCCATTGTGGACCGGCGCACCGCCGAGGGAAGGGAGGCCTGAGCATGGCACAGCAGTTCTACGTTTCCCCGGAACAAATGATGAAGGACCGCGCCGACTTCGCCCGCAAGGGCATTGCGCGGGGCCGCTCCGTGGTGGTGGTCAGCTTCGCCGCCGGCATTGCCCTGGTGGCCGAGAACCCGTCGCCCACGCTGCACAAGATCGGCGAGATCTATGACCGGATCGCCTTCGCCGCCGTCGGGAAGTACAACGAGTTTGAGAGCCTGCGCCAGGCAGGGGTGCGCTACGCGGATGTGCGCGGCTACTCCTACGACCGGGCCGACGTGACCGCCCGCGGCCTGGCCAGCGTCTATGCGCAAAGCCTGGGCACCGTCTTCACGGCCGAGCAAAAGCCCTTTGAGGTGGAGCTCGCCGTGGCCGAGGTGGGCGCCACCCAGGCGGAGGACCACATCTTCCGGCTCACCTTTGACGGCTCCATCACCGACGAGCCCGGCTTTCTCGGAATGGGCGGCCAGGCGGACCTGGTCCAGCAGCGCCTCGCCGACGCCTGGCGGCCCGGCGCGGAACTGCAGGCCGCCCTTGCCTGGGCCGTTGACGCGCTCCGGGCCCCCCGGGAGGCCAACGGCTCCGGCCAGGAAGCCGTCGACCCGCTCGGCCCGGCTTCCCTGGAGGTGGCCGTCCTGGAGCGCGACGTGCGCGAGGTGCGCGGCATCCACCGCGCGTTCCGGCGCCTGGCCGCGTCCGACGTCGAACGCATCCTCCACTCGGTCGGAAAGGGGTAGCCGTGGACCGTCGGATCTTTGGCATTGAGACGGAGTTTGGCATCGCCTACTCGGCGCCCGGCTCCCGCCCGCTCTCTCCCGAGGAAGTGGCCAGATACCTTTTCCGGAAAGTGGTCAGCTGGGGCAGGTCCTCCAACGTGTTCCTGCCCAACGGCTCACGCCTCTACCTGGACGTGGGATCCCATCCGGAGTACGCCACGGCGGAATGTGACGGCCTGGAGCAGCTCATCGCCCATGACCGGGCCGGCGAACTGATCCTGCACGACCTCGTCACGGAAGCGCAGGCCCGCCTCGCCCTGGAGGGCTATTCGGGCAAGATCTTCCTGTTCAAGAACAACGTCGACTCCGCCGGAAACTCCTACGGCAGCCACGAAAATTACCTCATCACCCGGCGTGGGGAGTTCAACCGCGTGGCGGACATCCTCATCCCGTTCCTGGTGACCCGGCAGCTCATTGCCGGCGCCGGCAAGGTGCTCGGGCCCCAGCAGGGCGGCCACTTCGCGTTTTCCCAGCGCGCGGATCACATCTGGGAGGGCGTGTCGTCCGCCACCACCCGCTCCCGGCCCATCATCAACACCCGCGACGAACCCCACGCCGACGCCGAACTCTACCGCCGCCTGCACGTGATCGTGGGCGACTCCAACATGTCCGAGACCACCACCCTGCTCAAGGTGGGCACGGTGGACCTGATCCTGCGCATGATCGAGGCCGGGACCATCATGACGGACATGCGCATGGAGAATCCCATCCGCAGCATCCGCGAAGTCTCGCACGACCTCACCGGCAAGCACGCCGTCAAGATGGCTGACGGGCGGACCATGAACGCCATCGAGATCCAGCGCCACTACCTGGAGAAGGTGAACGGCTTTGTCCGCTCGCACGGGGCCCACAACGAACTGGTGCCGCGGATCCTGGAACTGTGGGAGCGCACGCTGGACGCCATTGAAAGCCAGGACTATTCGGCCATCGACACGGAAATTGACTGGGCCATCAAGCTCAAGCTGCTGGGCGCCTACGCGGCCCGGCACGACGTGGACCTTGGTTCCGCCAGCGTGGCGCAGCTTGACCTGCGCTACCACGACATCTCCCCGGATCGGGGACTCTTCAACGTCCTCGAGCGCCGGGGGGCGGCGGCCCGCGTCACCACCAATGACGCCATTGCCCGCGCCGTCGACGAGGCGCCGCCCAGCACGCGGGCCAGGCTGCGCGGCCGGTTTGTCCAGGCCGCCCGGGAGTCCGGCCGCGACTACACCGTGGATTGGGTCCACCTGAAGCTCAACGACCGCTCGCATCAGACCATCCTGTGCAAGGACCCGTTTCAAAACACGGACGAACGTGTCGACGAACTGATCGCCTCCCTCAAGCCCGGATACTGACACTGCGCCCCCTTGGGGGCATCCCGGCACGGGCGGACAGCATTTGTCCAGCTTTGGCGGTTAGGCTGGTTGCGGCCAACCCCCCACAACGCGCGGCGGGGCTGCACCACCTGCCCCACCGACCCTGCCACAAGAAAGTATCTTCTGTGCGCCGACTTCTTGCACTTCTCCTTCCCCTGCTGCTCATGGTGACCGCGTGCGGCGCGGGATCCCAGGCCGCGACCAGCAGCACGCCCACCGCCTCGGCAGCCGTCACCATCCCGCCGGCACACGCCGAGACGCTTGCCTCCGTCAAGGTCGCCGACCAGGGCAAAGGCAAGGCGCCCAAGGTCAGCTTTGGCCAGCCGCTGAAGATCACCGCCGAGTCCATGAAGCTGATCAAGGACGGCACGGGCGCCGCCGTCAAGGACGGCCAGACCATCGTTTTCCATGAGATCGCACTCGATCCGGCAACCGGCAAGACCGTGGGTGAAAACTTCACCAAGGCGGCCGGCGGCACCATCACGCTCAGCGCAACGTTCAAGACCCAGTTCCCGCTGGTCTATGCCACGTTCACCGCCGCCAAGATCGGCGCCTACCTCGCCTACGGCACCCCCGCCACGCCCGCCGTCGCGGCGTCGTCCACCGCGGCCGCCCAGCCCGCCCGCGCCGCCAGCCTGAGCGTCTTCCAGATCACCAGTGCCAAGGACCCGGCCAAGCTCATGAGCGCCAGCGGCGTCAAGGCCCTCGAAAAGGCCGGCGGCCTCCCGACTGCCAAGTTCAACGCCAAGGGCGTCCCCAGCATCACGATCCCGAAGAAGGACGCGCCGGCCGATCTCGCCGTGCAGGTCCTCACCGAAGGCAAGGGCGACGTCGTCAAGGCCAGCGACACCATCTCCGCCTGGTACACCGGCTGGAGCTGGTCCGACGCCAAGAAGTTTGACTCCGCCTACGACCGCGGCGCGGCGGCCTCGTTCAGCCTGGCCCAGGTCATCCCCGGCTGGACCATGGGACTGGCAGGCCAGAAGGTGGGCTCCACCGTCCTCCTGACCATCCCGTCCTCGCTGGCGTACGGCGACTCACCGCAATCCGGCCAGCCGTCCGGCCCCCTGGTTTTTGTTGTTAAGATCGACTCGAAGAAGTAACCCACCTACCCCAAGGAGCACCATGTCATTTGGCACCCGCGACTTCGACCGCACCAAGCCCGAAATCGACTTTCCGAATCACGAGGTCCCCACGGTACTCGTGATCGAGGACATCATCGAAGGTTCCGGCACCGAAGTGGTGCCCGGCAGCACCGTCTCGACGCACTACGTGGGCGTCGCTTTTTCCTCCGGCGAGGAATTTGACTCCTCCTGGGGCCGCGGCACGCCGCTGGAGTTCCGGGCCGGAGTGGGCCAGGTCATCCAGGGCTGGGACCAGGGCCTGATCGGGATGAAGGTGGGCGGACGCCGCCGCCTGGAGATCCCCTCCGAACTGGCCTACGGCTCGCGCGGCGCCGGCGGAGCCATCGGCCCCAACGAGGCCCTCATCTTCGTGGTGGACCTCGTGGGCGTGCGCTGACCCCCAACGGCTCCCACCGCCCGCAAGCTCGCGGCGCGTCCCCCGCTGTTGTGGACCCATGGCTTCCGGCATGTGTTGAGCACGACTCCGGGCCCCCAGGTTGATTCTGGGGGCCCGCTTTGTTGTTGGCGCGGTAGGGCGGCACCCCGCCCGTGCCCGCGGGGGCGGGCCGCCAGCAAGTAGTCTGGTGGGGTGCCAAAGAAAATCGATGCGGTGGAACGCCTGCTGAACCTGGTCATTGCCCTACTGGGCAGCCGCCGCGGGCGCAGCCGCAAATTCATCCGCGACCATGTGAACGGCTACGCCGCGGCCGCGCCGACCGCCGCGGAGGAGGCCAGGCTGGAGGTGGCCTTCGAGCGGATGTTCGAGCGGGACAAGGACACGCTGCGTCAGGTGGGCATCCCCATCAAGACCACCACCAGCTTTGACGACGATGACCACGAACAGACGCTGTACCGCATCGACCCGGCCGACTACGGAGTCCCCGAGGTCCGCCTCGACGAACCGGCCATGATGATGCTCGCGGTCGCCGCAAACATGTGGAGCGGGGCCGCGTTCAGTGAAGCCGCCCAGTCCGCCCTGCGCAAGGTTGCCACCCGCGCCGGGCTGGGCTGGTACGACGACGACACCACTGTCCAGTCCCGGATCCGCACCCTGGAACCGGCCTTCGAGCCCCTGTGGACGGCATTGCGCGAAGGCCACGCCGTCACTTTTGACTACCGTGGCGCCGGTACCGCCGAAAACTCGGTCCGGACCGTCCAGCCATGGGGCCTGGGCAGCAAATACGGCCAGTGGTACCTGGCCGGCCTGGACGTGGACCGCGGCGCCGCAAGGAACTTCCGGCTGTCCCGCATCTGTTCCGAGGTGCGGATTGACGGCAGCGGCCACTTTGAACGCCCGGAGGGCTTCTCGATTGCACAGGTCCTCCAAGGCCTGGGCAGCGGGCAGGCCGAGACAGCACTCGTGGAGGTGCCCGTTGGCGGCGCCCACTTCCTGCGCAGCCGTGAAGGCGCCGCGGTGGCAGGCGCCGGCACCCGGACGGGAACGGAGCTCCTCTCCGTCAGCTACCGTGAACCGGAATTGATGGCCGACGACCTCGCCTCGCTTGGCGCGCAGGCCGTGGTCCGTGAGCCGGGCACCCTGCGCCGGGCAGTGCTGGCCAGGCTCCAGGCGGCCGCCGGCGCTGCGGGTGCTGTCGGCGCCACAGACGCCGGCCCTGCCGGGCGCGGCGGCACCCCGCTGCCGGCGCCGTCCCCGGAGGGTCCCGGCCCGGAGGGTCTCGGTGCTGCGCTGCGGCGGGGCCCGGGCAAGCGGACCGACTCCCGCGAGCGGCTCCTGCGGCTGCTTTCGATGGCGCCGTTCCTCGTGGCCAACCCCGGCATCCCGGAGTCCGAGCTGGCCGAAGAATTCCACCTGGCCCCGGACCAGCTGGCCCGGGACCTGGAAACACTCAGCGTCACCGGACTTCCGGGCTACCTGCACGGCGACCTCATGGACGTGTTCACCGAGCGCGGCCAGGTCTTCATCCGCGACGCCGAGACCCTGTCCGCGCCGCTGCGCCTGACCCAGGAGGAGGCCTGCGCGCTCCTGGTGGGGCTGGATGCCCTGACCGCCGTCTCAGGGAGCGCCGAGGCCCGCTCCCTCCGGACCGCCCTGGACGCCGTGAAGCGGGCGGCGGGCCCGGACGCCTGGCTGGCGGACGCCGTCGCCCTGGCGCTGGTCGACGGGCCGGCGCTGGAAACCATCGCGGCGCTGCAGGCCATGATTCACGACCGCACGGCCGCGCGCATCACCTACCTGGTGCGCAGCCGTGACGAACTTAGCGAACGGACCATCGAGCCGCGCCGCATCTTCTCCATCGATTCCACCTGGTACGTGCGTGCCTGGTGCCGCAGCGCACGGGAACTGCGCAGCTTCCGCGTGGACCACATCCGTTCGCTGGACCCCGCGGGCCCGCAGGAGCACGAGGCGGGAGGCAATGCATCCGTGCCGCCCAGCGCCTACACGCCGGGTGCCGGGGACACGGAAATTTCCCTGCTGGCCGACGCCGGCACGGCCCGCCGCCTTGCCCCCGCCTACGACGGCGTGCTCCACGAGCCCGGGGCCGGCCAGGCCGGCCTGCTGGGCCTGCGGATACTCGTCGGCGAGACCTCCACCGTGGCTCCGCTCATGGCCAGGCTGGCGGGGCGCGCGCGCGTGCTGGCGCCGGATTCGGTGCGCCGCCACGTGTCCGCCTGGCTGGCCGCGGCAATCGCCGCGTATGAACCAGATCACGCTGTGGGCGAAAGCGCACCGCGAACACCCAACGTGAATCGATAGACTGAATACATGCCTTGGTGGTCATGGATCTTGATTTGGGTTGCGCTGGTGGCGCTGGCCCTGCTCTTCGCCGTCCTCATGGGCTTGAAGGTCTGGCGGGACGGGCTGAAGACACTGCACGCCGTCACGGCCGTGGGTGACGAACTGGGCGCCCACTGGGCGCGGCAGGTCCAGTCCGCCACGGAGGCGCAGGCTGCGCAATCGCGTCCCGCGGTTGCGGGCGCGGCGGTCTTTGCAACGCCCGAACAAATGAAGGATGATTACCTAGCGTCCAAGGAGGACAGGCGAATTGCCCGGCTCCAGCGGCGCGTCGCCCGCAGGAAAGAACGCGGACAGCTCCAATCCTTGCGCGACATCAAAGCCCTTGAAGACGTAGGATGAACCAAAAGGAAAGGCGTTAACCGTGGGAAGAATTTTCGAGAACCCGGCTGTAATCATTGTCCTCATCATTGTCGTGGTGCTGTTGTTTGCCGCCCCGAAACTGCCGGGAATGGCGCGCAGCCTGGGCCAGTCCATGCGGATCATCAAGTCCGAGGTCAAGGAAATGAAGAACGACGGCAGGGAAGACAAGCCTGCCCCGGCCCCCGAGGCCCCCGTTGAAGGCAAGATCGTCAACAACCCGGCTCAGCCGGGCAGCACGCCGGGCGACGGTACCGGCACCGGTACCGGCGCCCAGTCATAGAAACTGCGGCACCGCCGGTGAACGCCTCGAAAGGCCGCAAGGCCAATCCCGAAGGCCGGATGCCGCTCAAGGAACACCTGATCGAGGCCCGAAACCGCCTGTTCAAGAGCGCCCTGGCCATGATTCCGGGCATCGTCGTCGGCTGGATCATTTACGAACCGCTGCTTGCGGGACTTACGGCGCCGTTGGTGGAGATCCAAAAGACCAGGGACATCAGTGCGTCCCTGAACTTTACCGGGGTGACAACGTCATTTGACCTGAAGCTGCAGATCTCCTTGATCCTTGGCCTGGTCATCGCCTCGCCGGTGTGGATCTACCAGCTGTGGGCGTTCATCACCCCCGGGCTGACCAAAAAGGAACGGCGCTACACGCTGTCGTACCTGGCCGCCTCGGTGCCCCTGTTCCTGGCCGGGATCTACGCGGGTTGGCTCATCTGGCCCAACATCGTGCGCGCCATGACGTCCTTCACGCCCCCCGGCGGCTCCAACATCATGGATGCGCTGGACTACCTGAGGTTCGCGCTGCAGCTGATGATCTTCATGGGCGTGGCCTTCCTGGTGCCCGTGCTGCTCTTCGCGCTGAACGCGATAGGCCTGGTCCGCGGCTCAACCTATCTCAAGGCATGGCGCTTCACCATCCTGGGCGTCACCATCGTTTCAGCCATGGCCGCCCCAGGATCGGACGTCATGTCCATGTTCTTCCTGGCCATTCCGCTGTTGGTGCTGTACTTCGGGGCGATCGGCTTGTGCATGCTCAACGACAAGCGCCGCGACCGCCGTGCCGCCAAGATGGCCAAGGAGACGGAAGAGACCGCCGACGCGGCCACGCCGCTCTCCGAACTCGGCGGAAGCTAGGCTGCGTGCCGCCCGTGTGCTGGCAGGTTCCCCGGCTGGCATAGGCTGGAACCATGCCGATGAACCAAGCAGCAAGCCCCGCCCAACGCCATGCGTCGGCAAAGCGGAACTCGGCGGATGCCGGCACCGAGTTTGGTGCGTTCAGACGGGGCTTTGACTTCGAGCTCGACGACTTTCAAATCACCGCCTGCCGGGCACTGGTTGCCGGCCGCGGCGTCCTGGTTGCGGCCCCGACCGGCGCGGGCAAGACCATTGTGGGCGAGTTTGCCGTCCACCTGGCGCTGGCCCGCGGCAACAAGGCGTTCTACACGACGCCCATCAAGGCGCTCAGCAACCAGAAGTACCAGGAACTGGCCCGCAGGCACGGGGCCGAAAATGTGGGGTTGCTGACCGGGGACACCAGCATCAATTCCGAGGCACCGGTGGTCGTCATGACCACCGAGGTGCTGCGCAACATGCTCTACGCGGACTCGGACACCCTGTCCGGGCTGGCGTATGTGGTCATGGACGAGGTCCACTACCTGGCGGACAGGTTTCGTGGCGCCGTGTGGGAGGAAGTGATCATCCACCTGCCCACCGAGGTGTCCGTGGTGTCGCTGAGCGCCACCGTCTCCAACGCGGAGGAGTTCGGCGCCTGGCTGGGGACCGTCCGCGGGGACACCGCCGTGGTGGTCTCCGAGCACCGGCCCGTTCCCTTGTGGCAGCACGTCATGGTCCAGCGTGAGATCGTGGACCTTTTCGCCACCAACAAGTCCTTTGACGAGATCGCGGCGGAGCTTGAGCCGGGCTCCGACGGCACCGCCGCCGGCCGCTTCAAGGTCAACCCCGAGCTGCTCAAACTGGCACGCGTCGAATCCGGGCACCAGCACCGCGGCGGCCATGGCGCGCGGCCGGGCCGGCGCGACCGCCGCGACGGCCGCGACCGCAGGAACGGGCCCCCCGGCGTCGCGAACGACGCCGCCCTGGTCAAGCGTGCCTCGCGCCCGCAGGTGATCCGGGCGCTGGATGCCAAGGACCTGCTCCCGGCCATCACCTTCATCTTTTCCCGCGCCGCCTGCGACGCGGCCGTCCAACAGTGCGCCGCGGCCGGCCTGTGGCTGACCACGCCGGCGGAGCGGGCGGAGATCGCGGACCGCGTGGACGCGGCCTGCGCCGAGCTCCCCGACTCGGACCGCGAGGTCCTGGGCTACTGGGGCTGGCGCGACGGCCTGCTGCGGGGGCTCGCGGCCCACCACGCCGGCATGCTGCCCACCTTCAAGGAAGTGGTGGAGTCCCTCTTCGCCGACGGCCTGGTCCGGGCGGTGTTTGCCACCGAGACCCTGGCCCTGGGCATCAACATGCCCGCCCGCACGGTGGTGCTGGAAAAGCTGGAAAAGTTCAACGGCGAGGCACATGTGGGCGTCACGGCGGGGGAGTACACCCAGCTCACCGGACGGGCCGGGCGCCGGGGGATCGACGTGGAGGGCCACGCCGTGGTCCTGTGGCAGCCTGGCACGGACCCCACCGCCGTGGCAGGGCTCGCGTCACGGCGCAGCTACCCGCTCAACTCCAGTTTCCGCCCCACCTACAACATGAGCATCAACTTGGTGGCCCAGTTTGGCCGCCGCCGCACCAGGGACATCCTGGAGTCGTCCTTCGCCCAGTTCCAGGCGGACCGGTCCGTGGTGGACCTGGCCCGGCAGGTCAGGAGCCGCGAGGAGTCGCTCGCCGGGTATGAAAAGGCCATGAGCTGCCACTTGGGCGATTTCACGGAGTACGCCAGGCTGCGCCGGGAGCTCACCGACCACGAATCAGGGGCGTCCCGGACCAAGGCGAAGCAGCGCCGCGCCCGCGTGGCGGAGTCCCTGGCCACGTTGCGCCAGGGGGACGTGATCATGGTGCCGGCCGGCAGGAACCCGGGCCCCGCCGTCGTCCTTGAGGCCGATCCGCACGCGCGCGAACCGCGGCCCGGCATCCTCACGGCCAACAAGGAACTGCGCCGCCTGGGCATCCACGAGCTGGATGGCCCCGCCCTGCCGCTGGCACGGGTGCGCATCGGCAAGGGGTTCAACCCCAAGGTGCCCAAGGACCGGCGGAACCTGGCCCAGCAGGTCCTCGACGCCGTGGCCGACGGCGGCGCACGCCGGCCCGACCGCAGCGCCACGTTCACCCTCCAGGATTCCGCCCGCAGCGAGGACGAGGCCATCGACACCCTGCGCCGCGCCCTGCGCGCACATCCCTGCCACGGCTGCCCGGACCGGGAGGACCACGCACGGTGGTCCGAGCGGTGGTGGAAGCTGCGCCGGGAGACGGATGCCCTGGTCCGTGCCATCCAACAGCGCACCAACACCATTGCCAAGACCTTTGACCGCGTCACGGACCTGCTTGCCGCATACGGTTTCGTGGAGACGGACGACGCCGGCGAGCTGCGTCCCAGCGCCGACGGCCAGCGGCTGCGGCGCGTGTACGGCGAGAAGGACCTGCTCATTGCCCTGGCGCTGCGCGAGGGCGCGTTTGGCGACCTCGACGCCGCCGAGCTGGCCGCCTTCGCCACCACCGTGGTGTTCGCGGCCAAGCGGGACGACGGCGGTGCCCGGCCCAGGATGCCCAGCGTCAGCCTGGAGACCTCCGTGGAAGCCGTGGTGCGGCTGTGGTCCGTCCTGGAGGACGCCGAGGAAACCCACCGGCTGCCGCTCACGGGGGAGCCGGAGCTGGGGCTGGTGTGGCCCATGTACAAATGGGCCAGGGGGCGCGGCCTGCAGGAGACGCTCAAGGGCACCGAGCTGGCTGCCGGCGACTTTGTGCGCTGGACGAAGCAGGTGGTTGACCTCCTGGACCAGCTCGCCAAGGTGCCGGGAATGGAGCGGGGCTTTTCCCGGCTGTGCAGTGAAGCCATCGGGCTGGTGCGCCGCGGCGTGGTGGCATACACTTCCGTGGTTGACTAGCGCCGCCACCCCCGCTCCCGCCATTTGTCCCGCCCGTTGATGCCCGGTTCCGGTCCTGCCGGGACACCGCCCTTGAAAGGTCCACCTTCCCCATGTCACTGACCATGTACCGCAACGGCTCCGTCTACAGCGCCGCCGACCCGTTCGCCACGGCCATGCTGGTGGACGGGGACACCGTGGCGTGGGTCGGCTCCGAGCATGCCGCGTCGTCGCTTCTGGATGCGCGCATGCGGCTCGTCGACCTGGACGGCACGCTCATCACGCCGGGATTTGTGGACTCCCACGTCCACGTCACCGAAACGGGCCTGGCCCTGGACTCCGTGGACCTCTCCGGAGCCCGTTCCGTGGCGCAGGCCCTGGACCTGGTGGCCGCCGCCGCGGCAGGGGGCGCGGGCATCGTGCTCGGCCATGGCTGGGACGACTCCAACTGGGCCGAGGCGCGACCACTGTCCGCCGCGGAGCTCGACCGGGCCGCCGGCGGGCGCGAGGTCTACCTGGCGCGGGTGGACGTCCACTCCGGGCTTGTTTCCACCGCCCTCGCCCGGCGCTGCAAGCTGGCCGGCCTCTCAGGCTGGGACGGCGGCGCCCTGGTGTCCGGGGACGCCCACGCGGCGGCGCGTGATGCCACCCGAACGCTCGACGACGGCGCACGGCGTCTGGCGCAGGAACGCGCCCTGCGGCACGCCGCCGCCAACGGCTACGTTGCCCTCGCGGAGATGGCGGCCCCGCACGTGGGCTCGCCCGCCGACCTGGCGTCCCTGGCCGCCCTGACGGCCGCCGACGCACCCGCGGCCCTGCCGGAGGTCCTGCCCTACTGGGGGCAGGCGGTGTCCGGCGTCGAGGAGGCCCGGGAACTGCTGGCGTCGCTGGGCACGCCCGTCCTGGGGCTGGCCGGCGACTTGAACATCGACGGATCGCTGGGCTCACGCTCGGCCCTCCTGCGCGAACCCTATGCCGACCTGCCGGCCGGCGCGGCCGGCAGCCACGGCCGGGCGTATCTGGACGCCGGCCAGGTTGCCGACCACCTGGCCGCCACCTCCGAGCTTGGCATCCCGGGCGGGTTCCACATCATTGGCGACGGCGCCATGGCCATCGCCTGCGAAGGCCTGGTGAAGGCGGCTGAGCGGGTGGGACTGGACAAGGTCCGCGCTGCCGGACACCGTTTTGAACACGCTGAAATGGTGGACGCCGGGGCGATGGAGGTGCTCGCGCGGCACGCCGTCACGGTTTCCATACAGCCTGCCTTCGATGCCCTGTGGGGTGGGGGAGCGGGCATGTACGCCCGCCGCTTGGGCGCCGCGCGGGCAGCCACGCTGAACCCCGTGGCCAAGTTTTACGCGGCCGGCGTGCCCGTCTGCTTTGGTTCCGACGCCCCCGTGACCCCGCTCAGCCCCTGGGCCAGCGTGCGCGCCGCCTTGAACCACCGCCAGCCCGGGGAACGCATCTCGGCCCGTGCCGCCTTCATCGGCCACACACGTGCCGGCTGGCGCGCCGCGCGCGGAGCCGACCCCATGCTGGGGCAGCTGGCCCCCGGCGCCCCGGCCAGCTTTGCCGTCTGGGAGATTGACCAGCTCATGGTCCAGGTGGCGGACGAGCGGGTCCAGTCCTGGTCCACCGACCCGCGGGCCGGCACGCCCCTGCTGCCGGCCCTGGACACGGGCAACGACCCGCGCTGCCTGCAAACCGTGCACCGCGGGCGCGAGCTCTTTGCGGCACCGGATTTCCCGTGATTTCCGCCACACCCGGCACAGCCGCGACACGCCGCCGTGCAGGAATTTTCCCCGGCCGCGGCACACCGCCCTGACCTGCAGCGACACGCATCGGTGCAGGTCAGGGCCGTGTTGACAGCGGCTGTGGGGGGAATTAGCTTGTATTGAAGCGGACAAGCCCGACAAGGGCGTCCCAGCCGGAACCGGCACTGGCCAGTGTTGCTGGAAGTGCACCGTTTCCGGCGTTCGGGAGATAAGTTCACGCGCCAGTAGAAAACAAGCAGGGCCGCAGCCCGTCAGCCGCGGTCCGGCTTGGCCCGAAGGCGCGTGGGCTTATCTCTTTCATCCCTCCCTTGCGGCTCTCTTTCATCCCTCCCTTGCGGTGCAGTCACGGCGCCCGATCCAGCGGTGCAGGCGGCGGTGCCCGCCGCGGACACCGGCCCCCGCCCGGCCGTCACCTATACTGGGGTTTTGGCTCCACGCGCCCTTCGCGTCATGCACTTCAGTGTGCGCGGTCCGACCCTGCGCTGCGGCAGCAGTCCGCGGCGGCTGGCGCCGA
>Ga0134128_10001610_pt1 | contig 28717 bp, 19 predicted proteins | sample KB31754_FD_96462 | JGI IMG/M metagenome (GOLD analysis project Ga0134128, IMG submission 96462) | Terrestrial soil microbial communities with excess Nitrogen fertilizer from Kellogg Biological Station, Michigan, USA - KB3-175-4 | ecosystem: Environmental > Terrestrial > Soil > Unclassified ... | reverse complement strand
TGGACGCGGCGTCCAAGAACGCCAAGGAGCTGCGCGAAGCGCTGAACCTGTCGGCCAACCGCACGCGCCAGGCGGCCATCACGAAGGAGATCGCGGAGCTGGTCGGCGGCGCCGAGGCGCTGGCCGCTTAGAGGTAGACGCAGGGGGAATGCCTTGACCGATAAAACGTTCGGGACGCCGGAGCAGCGCCGCCACCCGCGCACCGCGGTGGGCGTCACGCTGGACATCAATCTTTCGGGCGAGGGCCCGAGCCGCTGCCGCGGGGTCATCGCCGACCTGTCGCAGGGCGGGATGACGTTCAAGTCGGACGCGGTTTTGGAAAAAGGCATGACCCTCCATCTGAAACTGCCGTCCAAGATCGAACTCCGCGGTGAGGTGCGCTCCGTCGGCGCCGCCGTCGCGGGACAGCGCCGCTACGGCGTGCGCTTCCACAAGATCGGCCACTATACGACCAACTGACCCAGAGAGCGAGAAACATGAACATCGGAAAAATCGTCCAAGTCATCGGGCCCGTCGTCGACGTCGAGTTCCCGTCCGGGAAGCTCCCGTCGAACTACAACGCTTTGAAGATCAAGATGCCCCATCAGGAGGGCAACGGCACGTCGGCGGCGACGCTGACGGTCGAGGTGGCCAGCCACCTCGGCGACAACGTGGTCCGCACGATCGCCATGGTCGCCACCGAGGGCCTGACCCGCGGCACGCAGGTCGAGGACACCGGCGCGCCGATCTCGGTGCCCGTCGGACGCCCCTGCCTGGGCCGCCTGATGAACGTGCTCGGCGAGGCCAAGGACGGCCTGGCCGAGATCAAGTCCGACGACCGCCTGCCCATCCACCGCGAGGCGCCGAAGCTCACCGAGCTCGTGACCAAGCCCGCGATCTTCGAGACGGGCATCAAGGTCATCGACCTGCTCGCTCCGTACATGAAAGGCGGCAAGATCGGCCTCTTCGGCGGCGCCGGCGTCGGCAAGACCGTCACCATCCTCGAGCTCATCAACAACGTGGCCAAGGAGCACGGCGGCGTGTCCGTGTTCGGCGGCGTCGGCGAGCGCTCGCGCGAGGGCAACGACCTCTACCGCGAGATGGAGGAGTCCAAGCTCTCCGACGGCGCGCCGGTGCTCTCCAAGACCGTCCTCGTCTTCGGCCAGATGAACGAGCCGCCGGGGGCCCGCGCGCGCGTCGGCCTCACGGCGCTGACGCAGGCCGAGCACTTCCGCGACAAGGAAGGCGCGGACGTCCTGCTCTTCATCGACAACGTGTTCCGCTACGTCTTGGCGGGGGCGGAAGTTTCCGCCCTGCTGGGCCGCATGCCCTCGGCCGTCGGCTACCAGCCGACGCTGACGACCGAGATCGGCGCGCTGCAGGAGCGCATCACGTCCACGAACAAGGGCTCGATCACGTCGATCCAGGCCGTGTACGTCCCCGCCGACGACCTGACGGACCCGGGCGTGGCCAACACGTTCACCCACCTCGACGCGACGACCGTGCTCTCGCGTCAGATCGCCGAGCTCGGCATCTTCCCGTCGGTCGACCCGCTCGAGTCCACGTCGCGCATCCTGGATCCGAACGTCGTCGGCGAGGAGCACTACAACGTGGCCCGCGGCGTGCAGAAGATCCTGCAGCGCTACCGCGACCTGCAGGACATCATCGCGATCCTGGGCATCGACGAGCTCTCGGAGGACGACAAGCTGGTCGTCACGCGCGCGCGCAAGATCCAGAAGTTCCTCTCCCAGCCGTTCTTCGTGGCCCAGCAGTTCACGGGACGCGACGGGAAGTACGTGAAGCTGAAGGACACGATCTCCAGCTTCAAGGCGCTCATCGAGGGCAAGTACGACGCGCTGCCCGAGGGCGCGTTCTACATGTGCGGCGGCATCGAAGAGGCCGTCGCCAACGCGGAGAAGATGAAGTAAGGCCGAGAGGAAACTTATGTCCGACAAGGCTTTGACGCTCGAGCTGGTGACGCCGGAGAAGGTCGCGTGGTCCGCGCCCGCGGACTTCGTGGTCCTGCCGGCGGCCAACGGCGAGATGGGCGTCCTTCCGGGGCACATGCCCTTCCTCGTCCAGCTCGGAGCGGGCGAGGTGCGCATCACGGAGGGCGAGCAGGTCAAGCGCTTCGCGGTGTCCGGCGGCTTCGCCGAGATCAAGGACGACGTGATCTCGCTGTTCGCCGAGACGGCCGAGGCCGCGGACCAGATCAACGCGGAGCGGGCGCGGCAGGCTCTCGAGAAGGCGAAGGCCGAGTCGAGCAAGCCGAACGTCGATCCGGAGCATCTCGCCGAGATCGAGGCCGCGGTCCGTCGCGCGCAGATCCGTCTGCGCGTGGCGCGGCGCGGCAAGGGCGCGCCGTCGAACGACCCGCGCGAGCACGAGTAAGGTTCTCCGGTGGCCCAGGACAAGACGGTCGGGGGGGTGAAGGCTCCCCCGCCGCCGCCCATCCAGGGCAACCACTCCAAGGTCATCCGCAAGCTCCCGGGCGCGTTCGAGTGGAAGGACGTGCCGCTCGAGGCGTACAAGGCCGTCGCGGCCGAGTACAAGGGCATCACGCGCCGCGAGCTCGCGGGCAAGCGCGGCGAGACGACGAAGTTCCACGTGCGCTACTTCGAGATCGCGCCGGGCGGGTTCTCGACGCTCGAGAAGCACGAGCACGAGCACGTCGTGATCCCGATGCGCGGCAGCGGCGAGGCGCAGGCCGGCTGCTACATCTGGAACGTCGGCGTCGGCGACGTGGTGTACGTCTCTCCCTCCGATCCCCACCAGTTCCGCTGCCCCGCGGACGCGAAGGAGCCCTTCGGGTTCCTCTGCATCGTCAACTCCGAGCGCGACCGGCCTGCGGCCGTCGACGGGCTCGGGGTGTGCCACATCTGCGAGTAGTCGTTCCCTCCGAAACTCGCGCCGCGTAACAATTAGAAGTTCTCATGGCGCGTTTCTATGCACCCTGTTATACTGCGCGGCAAGCAATTAGATTCCTTCCGCTTTGCGTCAATGATGGAAGAATTCGGACAAAGGCAATCAAAATAGAAGAATAGATGAGAATTCTCTTTTACATGGGTCGGAACCCCGAAAATCAAAGCGGTGTAAGCTGGAAGATATGGAAAGCAACTCGGATTGGTCGGGTCGTACAGACGTGGTGGGGGCGGGCGCGTTTGTGCAAACGAAAGGTTATGTCTGCCGGTGAATTGCAGACAAAGAAACGGCCATTTTCGACTCAGGCTGAAGCAAGAGAGTTCTTGGAGCAACGAGTTAATGCAAAGCTCGCAAGCGGATATCAGTCCCGGACGAGGCGGCGCGGAATCTAAAACTGGTCGCTGGCCATAATCCGCACATCGAGGCGAAGGAGCAGATAATGTCTAAAGTCATCAAGCGGCCCGCAGCTCTTGTCAAACAGGGCTCCCTTACGCTCTACACAACTTCTCTGAAGGTATCGGATCTATTGATGCCGAAGTTCTATAGCGTTGAAACCCTTGACCCAGAGAACACTAACGACAAGGGCTATCAGCGCTTGCTTAATAAGGGCCGCGCGAAGAAATTGGCAGACTACATCTCGGCCGGGCAAGACACACTAGATGCCTTCCTTCCCACGAGCATTTTCCTGGCCACGCATAAGAGCATCCCATTCAGTTCAATAGATAACACCATCGAGATCGATATCGAAAATATTGGGTCCTTCAGCGTTGTCGACGGACAGCATCGCGTGGAAGGCTTGAAGATGGCGGCTGAAAGGGATCCACGTGTTTTGAATTTCGAAGTTCCGGTCAATATTGCAGTGAATCTTCCGAAGATCGCCCAAATGTGTCATTTCCTGATCGTGAACACTACGCAGAAGAGCGTTGAAAAAGGCGTCGAACAGAGAATTTTCGCGAGGCTAACTCAGTCGATGGAGCTGGAGGATATTCCTAACCTGCCCAAATGGATTGCCAATACAGTTCAGAAGGGCGAGGACGAGAAGGCCCTCAAGTATGTCGATTTCCTCAATTCAAATCCGGAAAGTCCATGGCTGAATAGAATTCGAATGGCGAATGATGAGGAAAGTGATGGAACGGTGAATCAAAAAAGCTTCGTAAAGGCCATCAAGAGATTTGTGCTCGTCGCAAGTAATCCGATAGCAGCTTACCCCGAAGATAAGCAACTTGGAATTTTTCTCAACTACTGGAAAGCGATAACCGGCATTTTGGGGACGGACGATCCGACGGTCCTATTCAAGTACAACGGCGTGGAACTTTTTTGCAAGTTTTGCGTCCCTTTCATGGGCAAGATGATAAACATGCCGAACTTCAAGGTCGTCACAATGGAAAGCCTTCTCCGCCAGACCTTCGAGAATGTTGATGGCGACTACGCAGGCGTGGGGCATACAGAATTTTGGGTCAAGGGCGGCAAGGCTAGTTTCCTTAACTCGGGTGCGTTGAACGTCATCAATACGGAAATGGCTAAGGCACTGCACAAATCAAGCGGGCAGGGGGATATTGAGTTGTGAACGTCGCAGACTTAAATCCCACTGTGACGGGAAGAATTCTGTTTAAGCTCTCATCGTTTAAGTTGGTTCCGAAGGCTGCAGGGTGCTACGCGCTAACCACCTTTGAAGGCGCAATCCTGTACATAGGCTTAAGTGTCGATTTGAGTAGGCGCTTTCAAGATCATCTAAGTAATCCCGAAAAGATCGGTTTAACCCCAAAGGGAAAGGCCTTTTGGTTTCACTTTGCACCCTATGACAAAGCGAATCTCAATAAATTAGAGAGAACCTGGCTCAATCAGTATCAGACAGCGCACGGCCGGCGACCAATATTAAACAAGGCGGACTCGCCGCTGGGATGAGTCTCGCAATGTTCACAGATCAATTCGGCATTCCGTGGATGAATAAATACGGGAAGGTGCCTGCGTGAGCGATCCGAAAAATTTTCCGTACGCCACCTTCCTCGACGTGAAATTCCCGCAGCTGAGCGTCGTCGACGCTCCGGCCCTCATCGACGCCGTGACGGACAAGTGGTACAATCAAACCCTCTGCAAGGTGAACGATTCCGTCGTCCGCCTGGGCGTGATGCAGGGCGAGTACCACTGGCACAAGCACGAGAACGACGACGCGTTCTTCTTCTTGCTCGAGGGGCACTTCATCATCGATCTGGAGGATGGGTTCAAGGAAGTCGAGGTTCTGGTCATGTTCCGAAAGTCTCTCGCTTGAGCCGCGCATGAGAAAAGCCTCGTTCTCGGCGCCTTCATCTTCTCAGCCGCCGCGGCCGTGCGATTCGCGTCGAGCGCGGCCCTCGCGCTCGGCCCGACACGCTGATTCTCTAGGACCTTTACCTAGGTCGCGTATAGGTCCTTCGTCCTGCCGTTCCGGTCCGCCCTATTCTATAGTCGCCTCGTGAACCGCGCGTTCGCGTGGACCGCTGTCGCGTTCGCCGCCGGCCTGTCCCCGGCGGGCGCCGCCGTCGTGGCCGTGCCCTTTTCCGCCGCCCCCGTCTCCGCGCCCGCGTTCTCCGGCGCCGCCTCGATCGCGATGCCGGCGCTCGCCTCTCCGGCGCTTCGGGCTCCCGCGCTCACGACCGCTCTGTCCGCCGCCCCGCTGCTCGCCGCGCCGAACCTTCTTCCGATCGTCGCCGCCCCCGCGCTCGTTCCCGCCGCGGCGCCGGCGCTGCCCGCTTTGAAAGCCGCGGCCGCCCCGGGCGAGCCGGGCGATCCGAAAGACCCCGGCGCGCCGAAGTCTCCCGAGTCACGGTCCGCCGAGGCCTCCGCCCGCTTCGACGGCGCCGCCGCGAGCCCTGCGCCCGTCGCGGAGCCGGCTGCGCCCATGCTCGGCGCCGGGCTCAAAGTCGCCGACGAGGCGGACGAGCCTTGGCTCGCCGACGTCGTCGGAACGCTGATGCAATCCAAGACCGGCCGCCGCATCCTGCGCGACATCGCCGAGCTCGAGAAGAAGCGCGGCCACCCCACTCTCGTCGTTGTCAAGAAGATCAGCAACAACGGCGAGGTCCGCTACGACTCGGACCTGTTGGTGATGGACGCCGCCCATCGCCGCCGCGACCCGCTGCAGAGCGCGCCCATCCTCGCCCACGAGCTTCAGCACGTGATCCAGCGCTCCTTCGGCCTGCCCGCCGACGCCCTCGAGCTCGAGATCGAGTCCTACACCGTGGAGAGCCGCGTGTGGAGCGAGCTCGGCATCGAGCCCGCGCCCAAGACCTTCGCGCGAGACGCCCGCGCACGGCTCCTGCAAGGCGCCGATGAGTTCATCGAATGGCTCGGCCGCCAATATCCAGAGAACCGCGTCCTTCACGGGGAGACCGACGCCGCCTACGCGAAGTGGCTCGAAGGCCAGCACGAAAAGATCGAGCGCCGCATCAAGCGCGCCGAGAAGAACCTCCGGGCCGCCCAGCGCGTCGTCGAGAAGATGAAGACGGAGGGCAAACCCGAGGCGGCGGTCCGGTCCTTCATCCAGGAGGACGTCGAGCCCGTCGAGCGCCACCTGCGCGCCCTCGCCACGGAGCGCGGCTGGAACCTGCGCGATCAAGAGCTCATGAAGGATCCTGCCGCCCGCGCGCGGTTTCGCGCCTACTCACGCGGCGTCATCCGCCGCGCCCGCGCCCTCTCCCGCTCCTGACGCGGATTTTGTAAATAGATGGGATGAGCCACCACTCTCCCGAATTCCTCCGCCTCGTCAACGACGCCAAGTCCCGCGTGAAGGAGACCAGCGTCGCCGAGGTCCTCGCGCGCATGAAGAAAGGCGAGCACCTCGACCTCATCGACGTCCGCGAGGACAACGAGTGGACGAAGGGAAGGATCGCCGGCGCGATCCATCTCGGCAAAGGCGTCATCGAGCGCGACATCGAGCAGCAGATCCCCGACAAGACCAAGGAGCTGATCCTGTACTGCGGCGGCGGCTTCCGCTCGGCGCTGAGCGCGGACAACCTGCAGAAGATGGGCTACCGCAACGTCGTCTCGATGGACGGCGGCTGGCGCGGCTGGAACGAGGCCGGCGGCCCGGTGGAAAAGTGAGGGCACTGGCGCTCGTCGCGCTGCTGGCCGCGGCCGCGGCGGCCGTGCCGCAGCTCGTGCCCGTCAACCCCAAGAGGAAAAAGAAGGCGCCGCCGCCGCCGGCCCCCCAACTGCTGGGCGCCCACACCGGGGCCCCGTACTGGTTCAAGACGTACTCGACCGCGCCTTATCTCGAGATCTGGACCGGCGCGCTGGCCCTCAAGAATTTCTCCAAGGACGTGCCCAGCGTCGTGAAGGCCGTCGAGGCCCACGGCGGCGCGCTGACCCAGCCCATCGGAAACTTCGTCGCGAACTCGAAGGATCAGACCCAGCAGCTCACCTTCTCTTTGCCCAAGGATCATGCCGCCGACCTGCTCAAGGACCTGCGCAAGCTCGGCGACATGCCCGATCCCATGATCCGCACCATGGGCGCGCCGATCCCGCTCGCGGAAGTCCGGAGCAAGATCGCCGTGATGATGAAGGAGAAGACCGATCACGCCGCCGAGCTCGCCAAGGTGCCCGCCGCCGCCGGCGCCGAGGAGGAGATCCTCGAGCACCTGCTGATGGTGGAAGAGGTCGGCGCGCGCGCGTCGGCCCAGGTGCGCTTCAACCTCAGCGTGAGCCAGAAGTGAGGAGCGCGGCCGCGCTCGCGGCCGCCGCCGCGCTCGCGTTCTTGGCGGGCTGCGCGGAGCTCGGTCTCGATCCCAACGGTGTGCCGCCGCCCCCCAAGGCGCGTCCCGCGCTCCGGCCCGAGCGCGCCCCCTCGCCGACGTTCGGCGCCGCGCTCATCGCGCATCAGCGCGTCGCGGGCTTGAAGATGGAGGTCATGGTCGTCGGCGAAGGCCGTGTCCGCGGCGATCTCCTGTCCGAGGAGAAAAGCCACGAGGCCCGGCTCAAGCCGCCCGTGATCGCCGTGCTGATCCGTCATCCCACCCAAGGCGCCGTGCTGTTCGGCGCCGGGCTGCCCGAGGACCTGGGCGGCCTCGGCGCCGCGCGCGTGAAGGGCTCGGCGCTCGCGCCCTTCACCGTCCGCCCGGGTCAGGACATCGTCTCCCAGCTCGAGAACCGCGGCGTGAAGGCCGAGGACGTGAAATGGATCATTTTGCCCGACCTCGCCCCGGAGTGGACCGGCCGGGCCGGCTCGTTTCCCAATGCCACCGTCGTCGTCTCGCGAAAGGCCTGGACCGATCCCCGCCGGCGCGTTCTCGACGACGGCCTGCCCGATCCGCGCGCCTTCGTGCCCGAGGAGCGCCTGAAGCAGGTCGACCTGGACGCCGGCAAGCCCTACGGCCCCTTCGACCACGGCGTGGACCTCTTCGACGACGGCACCGTGGAGCTCATCGACCTCGACGGCGGCGCCGCGGGCAGCCTGGGCGCCTGGATCAACCTCGATTCCGGCCCCGTCCTGCTCACCGGGCCCGCCGCCTTCGTCTACGACAACGTCTTCGACGCCGCCCTGCCGGACTCCAAGTTCGTCGTGGACGTCTCCAGCTTCGCCTGGAACGCGCGCGCGATGCGCCTCGCGGAGGAGGCCGTGCCGCGCCTCGTGATCCTGCCCGCGCACGACCTCTCCACGCTCAAACTAGCGCCGCGTCCGGACGTTCTCGCGCCCTGAAAAAATCCGCGTCCGCGCGAAAATGAAAAAAATTCGCGCGAGCTCCGCGCGGCGTCAAGCGAAAAAATAAAATTTTTTCCGCGCGCGAAAAAAACGATTCTCCGTCGAGAAATCGCGATTTTCGATGTCGCGAGTCCGCAAAAAAAATTTTATGAGTTGACACTCGTCCGATCTCATGCTAAGATATTGATCGTTCGGCAGCGCCTCAAAACGCTGTCAAGCAGGCAAAGTAAGTTTGCCCCCGGCTTCTTGGAAGAAGCAAGAAGCCCGGACAGACTTTTTGTTCTTTAACAAATCGGTTTTTGCGAGCGAATGGGCGCCCTGTTCTCCCCCCCGGGAGAGAGGGCGTAAGGAAAATTATGGTGTGGTTTTGGATCGTCGCTGATCCGGAACACAAACAAGAGCAAAGAAGTCAATTCACTTCATTTTGGCCGGCAAGCGGAAGTATTCGGTCTTACACCGGAGAAAACGCCCAACGATTTAAATGGAGAGTTTGATCCTGGCTCAGAATTAACGCTGGCAGAGTGCATAACACATGCAAGTCGAGCGGAATACGTCGCAAGACGTATTTAGCGGCAGACGAGTGAGTAACACGTAAACAATCTACCCTCGAATGGCGAATAACTATCCGAAAGGATAGCTAATGCGCCGTACTCTCCCCGGAAGGCATCTTTTGGGGAGGATAGATCCGCAAGGATCGTTCAAGGAGGAGTTTGCGGCCCATCAGCTAGTTGGCGGTGTAACGGACCACCAAGGCTACGACGGGTACCCGGGCTGAAAGGCCGGACGGGCACGATGGCACTGAGACACGGGCCATACTCCTACGGGAGGCAGCAGTGGGGAATTTTGGACAATGGGCGAAAGCCTGATCCAGCAACTCTGCGTGAGGGACGAAGGTCTTCGGATCGTAAACCTCTTTTGTATGGGACGAAATCCCGCAAGGGTCTGACGGTACCATACGAATAAGCAACGGCTAACTATGTGCCAGCAGCCGCGGTAAGACATAGGTTGCGAGCGTTATTCGGAATTACTAGGCGTAAAGCGAGTGTAGGCGGACTTCTAAGTCTGACGTTAAATCTCCTGGCTTAACTAGGAGCTGTCGTCGGATACTGGAAGCCTCGAATGGGGTAGGGGGCAGGGGAATTCCCGGTGTAGCGGTGAAATGCGTAGATATCGGGAGGAACACCTATGGCGAAAGCACCTGCCTGGGCCTCTATTGACGCTAAGACTCGAAAGCTGGGGGAGCAAACAGGATTAGATACCCTGGTAGTCCCAGCTGTAAACGATGGCAACTAGATGTGGGAGGTATCGACCCCTTCCGTGTCGTCGCTAACGCTTTAAGTTGCCCGCCTGGGGAGTACGGCCGCAAGGTTAAAACTCAAAGGAATTGACGGGGGCCCGCACAAGCGGTGGAGCATGTGGTTTAATTCGACGCTACGCGAAGAACCTTACCTGGGCTCGAACGACTAGTAGTAGTCTGCTCGAAAGAGTGGGCGACCCGCAAGGGAGCTAGCCGAGGTGCTGCATGGCTGTCGTCAGCTCGTGTCGTGAGATGTTGGGTTAAGTCCCGCAACGAGCGCAACCCCTATCCGATGTTGCTACCCCGCAAGGGGAGGACTCTTCGGAGACTGCCGCGGATAACGTGGAGGAAGGCGGGGATGACGTCAAGTCCTCATGGCCTTTATGTCCAGGGCTACACACGTGCTACAATGGCGCAGACAGTGGGAAGCAATACCGCAAGGTGGAGCAAATCCTCAAACTGCGTCTCAGTTCAGATCGGGGGCTGCAACTCGCCCCCGTGAAGGTGGAATCGCTAGTAATCGCTGATCAGCAATTGCAGCGGTGAATACGTTCCCGGGCCTTGTACACACCGCCCGTCACACCACGAAAGCCCATTGCAACCGAAATTGCCTCTTGTAGGCAATGAAATTGTGATTGGTGATTGGGGTGAAGTCGTAACAAGGTAGCCGTACGGGAACGTGCGGCTGGATCACCTCCTTTCCATTCTTCTCTTCGGGGAAGAATAGGTCGAACCCTTAACGGCTTAGCGGCGCGCTTCGGCGCGAGATGCAGCTAAGAAACGTTGCGGGGCGCTCATTGGCTCGCTAAAAGATTTAGTACACTGTCGCCGGATCCGCTGTGGGAAGTTCCCTCAGTCGTCCTGTCGGCTGTTTACCCATGCCGGGCTCGTAGCTCAGGGGTAGAGCACACGCTTGATAAGCGTGGGGTCGGAGGTTCGAAACCTCCCGGGCCCAAGTTCCCGTCGGAAAGGAGCGATCCGTGAAAAATTTCTGGTCCGAAATCGAGGCGATCCTCGAGTCGAAGTCGCTCCTGAAGCACCCTTTTTATCAGGCTTGGACGATGGGCGCGTTGACGCGGGAGGACCTCGCGTACTACGCGCAGCAGTACTTCAAGCAGGAATCTAATTTTCCGCGCTACGTGAGCGCGGTGCACTCGAACTGCCCCGAGTTGAAAACGCGGCAGATGCTCTTGGAAAACCTGACTCATGAGGAGTCGGGCCCGGAAAATCATCCGGAGTTGTGGCTGCGGTTCGCCGGCGCCGTCGGCGCCGATCGCGGATCCGTCCAAAACGCCCAGATGAACGCCGGCACGAAGCGGTGCGTGGAGACGTTCGATCGTCTCTCCCGCGGAAGCTGGCAGACGGGCCTGGCCGCGCTCTACGCCTACGAGGCGCAGCAGCCGGCCGTGGCGAAGACGAAGATCGAAGGCCTCAAGTCGAAGTACGGCCTCGATTCGAAGGACGCGCTGGGCTTCTTCGAGGTCCACGAGTCCGTCGACGCCTGGCACTCGGAGTCGGAGAAGACGATTTTGGCGGACGAGATTCGCAAGGATGCGAAGCTCGGCGAGGACGTGAAGGCCTCGGTGTCCGAGGCCTGCGACGCCCTCAACGCGCTGCTCGACGGGGTTTGTGAAGCCCGCGGCATCGCGTGCACGGCGAAGTAAGAGTTCTTTTAAAAACCGATTTCGGGCCCTTAGCTCAGCTGGGAGAGCGCCTGCTTTGCAAGCAGGAGGTCGCCAGTTCGATCCTGGCAGGGTCCATTTTAGATCGCGCGCGAGCGCGGCAAAAACCGATTTCAGTTCATTGATAACCAGTACGGATCCGCAAAGACGCCGTCGACGGGGCCTCCGGGCTCCAAGATCGACGACAGTCGCGCGGAGAAATAACGCAAAAAACGAGAACAACAAGCGTCTCACGCGCATAAGGACTATTGATCGGTCCTCGTGCGATGGAAGAATATGGTCAAGCTACCAAGTGTATATGGTGAATGCCTAGGTGCTAGAAGTCTATGAAGGACGTGGTAAGCTGCGATAAGCCGCGGGGAGCTGCAAACAAGCTTTGATCCGCGGATTTCCGAATCGGGAAACCGACCCGGTCGAAAGGCCGGAGTATCTCGTCGTAAAGGCCCGGACGTCAGTTCGGGAGATAGCGGCGAGAAGACAACCAGGGGAAGTGAAACATCTCAGTACCCTGAGGAAGAGAAATCAATCGAGATTCCCCTAGTAGTGGCGAGCGAACGGGGAATAGCCTAAACCGCAACGGCATGCCGTTGCGGTGTTGCAGGGCTCGTCCGGTGCAGAACCGGGGAGTTACAAAATGTCGGATAGACGAACGGTCCTGGAAAGGCCGGCCATAGCGGGTGACAGCCCCGTAGTCGAAATCTAGACAACTCCTGACGAGTTCCTAAGTACCACGGGGCACGTGAAATCCCGTGGGAATCCGGGGGGACCACCCTCCAAGGCTAAATACTCTCTAGCGACCGATAGTGCACGAGTACCGCGAGGGAAAGGCGAAAAGAACCCCTGATGGGGAGTGAAATAGAACCTGAAACCGTATACATACAAGCTCTACGAGACCTATGACGCACTTCGGTGCGTAACGGTTGAGTAGGTGCCTGTTGAAGAATGACCCGGCGAGTTACCCGGTCGAGCAAGGTTAAGGGATGCGTGAAAGCGTATTCCGCAGCCGCAGCGAAAGCGAGTCTGAAAGGGCGACAGTTCGATCGGGTAGACCCGAAGCCAAGTGATCTAACCATGGCCAGAGTGAAGTTCGAGTAAAATCGAATGGAGGCTCGAAGTGTTAAACGTTGAAAAGTTTCTACATGAGTTGTGGTTAGGGGTGAAAGGCTAATCGAACTTGGTGATAGCTGGTTCTCTCCGAAATAGCTTTAGGGCTAGCGTCCACCGTTAAACCGCGGGGGTAGAGCACTGGTAAATGTAGGCGAGGCAACCCCTTGTCCGAAGTTTGTCAAACTCCGAATACCGCGGCGTATTAGTGGGCAGTCAGTTCGTGGGGGATAAGCTCCACGTGCGAGAGGGGAACAACCCAGAGCGTCGATCTAGGTCCCAAAGTGTATGCTAAGTGGAAAACGCTGTGGATTTGCATAAACAGCCAGGAGGTTGGCTTAGAAGCAGCCACCCTTTAAAGAGTGCGTAACAGCTCACTGGTCTAGCGAGTCTGCGCGGAAAATGACACGGGGCTCAAGCATACCACCGAAATCACGTCTGTGCAGGATCCTCCGGGATTCTGTATGGGGTAGGAGAGCGTTCTTGGTGCGGTGAAGGCATACCGTAAGGAGTGCTGGAGCGCCAAGAAGTGAGGATGTCGGGATAAGTAGCGAGAAACGATGTGAGAATCATCGTCGCCGAAAACCTAAGGGTTCCTAGAACAATGTTCGTCAGTTCAGGGTTAGTCGGGCCTAAGCCGAGGCCGAAAGGCGTAGGTGATGGACATCCGGTTAATATTCCGGAACCAGGTTAAGGGCGTCAGGATGAGCGGTGACGCAGAAGGGTAATCGATCCCGTCTGAAGGATGGCGGGCTAAAGCCGTAGGCGTGCTCTTCCAGGCAAAATCCGGAGGGGCGTTAAGCTGAAAGCTGAATGGGAGTGCCGGGCGACCGGCGCGAACTCGACCAACCACGCTGCCTAGAAAAACCGCGCATACTGCCCTTGATCTGCCCGTACCGTAAACCGACACAGGTGGGTGGGGTGAAAATCCTAAGGCGCGCGAGTGAGACTTGGTTAAGGAACTAGGCAAAATTACCCCGTAACTTCGGAAGAAGGGGTGCTCTCCGCAAGGAGAGTCGCAGTGAAAGGGGCATCGTGACTGTTTAACAAAAACACAGGACTCTGCTGAAATCGCAAGATGAGGTATAGGGTCTGACTCCTGCCCGGTGCTGGAAGGTCAAGGGGAGTGGTTAGCCGCAAGGCGAAGCTACGAACTCAAGCCCCAGTAAACGGCGGCGGTAACTATAACCGTCCTAAGGTAGCGAAATTCCTTGTCGGGTAAGTTCCGACCTGCACGAATGGAGTAACAAAGATGCCGCTGTCTCAACCAAGTGCTCGGCGAAATTGTGGTACGAGTGAAGACGCTCGTTACGCGTGGTTAGACGAAAAGACCCCGTGGAGCTTTACTGTAACTTGTCATTGTGTTATGGATTTGATTGCGTAGTATAGCTGGGAGCCTTTGAAGCACGGGTTGTGGCCCGTGTGGAGGCGCAACGTGAAATACCAGCCTATCGGATCTGTGACACTAACTTACGGCCATTATCTGGCCTAGGGACCGTGACAGGCGGGCAGTTTGACTGGGGCGGTCGCCTCCTAAACGGTAACGGAGGCGTTCCAAGGTTCGCTCAGGGCGCATAGTAATCGCCCATAGAGTGCATTGGCAGAAGCGAGCTTGACTGCAAGGCCTACAAGCCGGGCAGGGACGAAAGTCGGACAAAGTGATCCGGTGGTACCTCGTGGGAGGGCCATCGCTCAACGGATAAAAGCTACCCCGGGGATAACAGGCTGATCTGGTCCAAGAGTTCACATCGACGACCAGGTTTGGCACCTCGATGTCGGCTCATCGCATCCTCCCGCTGGAGCAGGTGGGAAGGGTTGGGCTGTTCGCCCATTAAAGCGGTACGTGAGCTGGGTTCAGTACGTCGTGAGACAGTACGGTCTCTATCTACCATGCGCGTTAGGAATCTTGAAAGGAGCTGTCCCTAGTACGAGAGGACCGGGATGGACGAACCTCCTGTATGCCAGTTATCACGCCAGTGGTATCGCTGGGTAGCGGTGTTCGGTAGGGATAAACGCTGAAAGCATCTAAGCGTGAAACCCGCCTTAAGATAAGGATTCCCTGGGTCGCAAGACCCCTAAAGGGCGCAGGAAGACTACCTGCTTGATAGGCTGCGAGTGTAAGCACAGTGATGTGTTAAGCGAAGCAGTACTAATCGCCCGTGCGGCTTGGCCGTATTCTTCGATCTGCTTGTTCGCGCTTCGCGCGAACGGGCGCGTGAATAAGGCGCTTGTTTGTTCTGCAGTTTTTTGCTAGGATTTCGTTGATGGAGTTCGCCCCGTTCGCTCGGGACGATGCGTAAGCAACCACACTCCCTCCTGGCCCGAAAGGGCCTGATCCGATTCAAGAGGTTTGTGAGACCGGTGATATTTCCGACAGGGATACACCCGTTCCCATTCCGAACACGGCCGTTAAGCCTGTCAGGGCCGATGGTACTAACGCCCAACTCGGCGTTGGGAGAGTAGGTCGTCGCCGGTCTCATCAACCTCTTGAATCGCCTGAAGCAAACGATCGATCGCAGGTTTGTCCGCGCGGTATTGGCGCTGGCGCTGACGTGTTCGGCCCGCTGGGCCGGCGCGCAGATCCTCGCTACGACCGCGCGTCAGTCGTCGGGCGGCTCTTTGAAAATCCTGGGCTACTACCAGGGCGTCCAGGACCAGACGCTTAAGTTCAACACGAACAGCTCCGGGATCTGCAAGTCCGGGACTGCTTCTTTCGCCTGCGGGCAGGGCGCCGAGACCGACGCGACCGGCAAGGGCGGCGCCGGGATGGTGAAGATCATCTGGCAGCCCTGGGATCGCTTCCAGTACTACGGCATGGTCGGCGCCGGAGATTACACTCTGAGCGTCCCGTCCAACACCGTCACGAACGTCCTTACCGGCGACAACATCGGACTGATCTACGGCATCGGCCTCAAGGCCTCGATCGTTCCGGACACGATCGTCGCCGCGGAAGGTCTTCCCTCTCCGGCCATCGCGATCGACGCGAGCATCACGCAGTCGCGCTACAATTTCAACAAGTCCTTTCCGGGGGGCACGCCCGCCGGCGGCGACGTCGACGAGCGCTTGACCTTGACGGCCTACTCGGTCGCGGTCGAAGCGAGCCACCTTTTCACGCTGGACCAATTTTGGAAGCTGGAGCCTTACGGCGGCGTTAAGTGGACGAGGGTCGACGCGGATCTCAAGGACCTCGGAAGCGGCAGCCACGCCGGCGGGATGACGGACACGGTGACGCCGTTCTTGGGCCTTCGGGCGCCCATCGAGGATCACGAAGCCTTCTTCGCGGAGGCGACGTTCGTCGACGGGTATCATTACGGCGGCGGCATGGAGCTCCGATTTAAGTAGCAAAGAGGATATTCCGGATGAAACTCACGAAGACGCAGAAAATCGAGTCGTCGAAGGCGCTGGCCGAGAAGCTCAAGGCCGCGCCGCATCTCTTTTTCACCGAGTTCCAGGGCATGAAGTTCGTGGAGCTCGACGAGCTCCGCGCGCAGCTGCGCCCCCTGAAGTGCCGCCACGCGGTCGTCAAGAGCTCGCTGGTGCGCTACGCGCTCAAGGGCGCCGGCATCGACGGCGTCGACCCGAAGATGCTCAAGGGCCCGGTCGGCCTCATCGTCGCCGACAACGACGATCCCGTCGCGCCCGCGAAGGTCATCGCGACGCTCGCCAAGAAATTTCCGCAGCTCAAGGTCCGCGCCGGCTACGTCTCCCAGAAGTGGATGTCGCCCGCCGACTGCGAGAAGCTCTCGAAGCTGCCGTCCAAGCAGGAGCTGATGGGCAAGGTCGTCGGCCTGCTGTACACGCTGGTCAGCCAGCCCGTCGCGATCGCCCAGGCCCCGACGCGGGACATGGTCCTCGTCGTGAAGGCCCTCGAGAACAAATTGAAGGAGTCCGGCGCGGCTGCCGCCTAAAACGCAGTCGACAGTCCTCCGCGCGAGGATAAATCCGGACGTAATCGGAGCTGTCGAAAAAACAGGAGAACTAACATGAGCACCACCAAGTTGTCGCCCGCGCAGCTCGTCGAGGCCGTCGGTCAGCTGACCGTCCTCGAGGCCGCCGAGTTCGTCAAGCTCGCCGAGGAGAAGTTCGGCGTGAAGGCCTCCGCCGCCGCGCCCGCCGCCGCCGCGGGCGGTCACGCTCCCGCCGCGGGCGGAGCCGCTGCCGAAGAGAAGACCGATTTCACCGTGTTCCTCGCGAACGCCGGCGGAAACAAGATCAACGTCATCAAGGTCGTCCGCGAGCTCACGGGCCTCGGCTTGAAGGAAGCCAAGGACCTCGTCGAGGCCGCGCCGAAGGCCGTGAAGGAAGGCGTCGCGAAGGCGCAGGCCGAAGAGATGAAGAAGAAGCTCGTCGAGGCGGGTGCCACCGTCGAGCTCAAGTAATGCCGCTTTCGCGGTAAATCAATAAGGCGAGACCGCCCCTCCGGAAGGAGGGGCGGTCCGCGCCGTTTTTTTGTTTGAGGCTGTTGTGATATGCAAACGTCGCGGGACGCGACGAGACAGGGGAGAACGCGCGTGAAACAGATCAAGTTCGGCAAGATCCCGCAGGCGATGGCCCTTCCGGCGCTGCTGGAGATGCAGACGAATTCGTTCCGCGACTTCATGCAGCTCGGAGTCGAGCCCGAGGAGCGCAAGCTTCTCGGCCTGCAGGCCGCTTTCCTCGACGTGTTCCCGATCGAGTCCGCCGACGGCTCGATGGTCCTCGATTTCGTGCGCTACGAGTTCGGCGACCCGCGCTACGCGACGCCCGAGGAGGCGCAGGACCACGACTCGTCGTGGAACCGCCCCCTGAAGGCCGTCCTCCGCCTCTCGTCCCGCCAGCCCTCCGGCAAGCTCAAGCAGATCGTCGAGCAGGAAGTCGTCCTCTGCGAAGTGCCGATCATGACGGAGACGGCCTCCTTCATCATCAACGGCGCCGAGCGCGTCGTCGTGTCGCAGCTGCACCGCTCGCCGGGCATCATCTTCGAGGAGGACGAGGAGAAGAAGATCTCCGCGCTCGGCAAGAAGCTCTTCCTCGCCAAGGTCATCCCGTACCGCGGCGCCTGGATCGATTTCGAGTTCGACCTCAACAACATCCTCTACGTCCGCATCGACCGCAAGAAGAAGTTCGAGGCGACCAGCTTCCTTCGCGCCTGCGGCATCGAGTCCGACGCCGATATCCTCAAGATCTTCTATCCCTTCGAGACGATCGAAGTCGGTCCCTCGACGATGGAGAGCCTCCTGCACCGCATCTCGTGCGATGACGTCGTCGACCAGTCGACCGGCGAGGTCCTCCTCGAGGCCGGCAAGAAGGTCACGCACGAGGCCATCAAGCGCATGCTCGACAAGAAGGTCTCGAGCATCAAGGTCCTCACCGGCGATCCCGAGAAGGACGACCCAACGATCCTCGAGACCCTGCGCAAGGACAAGATCAAGTCCGTCAAGGAAGCTCAGCAGGACATCTACAAGAAGCTGCGCGGCCAGGAGTTCATCGTCCCCGGCCAGGCCGAGGCCTACCTCGACAACCTGATCTTCAAGAACCTGCGCAAGTACGACCTCTCCAAGGTCGGCCGGCACAAGGTCGCCGTCAAGCTGCACCACTATCTCTGGAAGCTCGCCGTGCGCCGCGACGTCATGCCTCGCCCGGACAGCCGCAAGCACAAGCACTTCGCGCTGCCGTCGTTCACGCGCCGCACGCTGTGCCTCGAGGACGTCATCGCCGCGATGCAGCACCTGATCGCGCTGAACTGCGGCATCACCCACCTCGCCGACGGCCAGCCGAAGACCTCGGCCATGCCCCAGCGCGGCGCGCAGTACGAGGGCCTCGCCGAGTACAAGGCCTTCTTCGCCGACTACGCCAAGAAGATCAACGGCGAGTCGATGGACAAGCTCGCGCTGATCGACCTGCACGAGAAGGACGGCGACGACGACGTCGACGTCACCAAGCAGGGCCTCAAGAAGGACCGCTTCTCCTTCGCGGACTTCTCCGAGGCGTTCAACACGTGGAAGGCCGCGGTCCCGAACCTCCTCGACCGCAACTTCCCGGTCAAGCTCGACGACATCGACCACCTCGGCAACCGCCGCGTCCGCGGCGTGGGCGAGCTGCTCGAGAACCAGATCCGCGTCGGCCTCGCGCAGATGTCGCGCGTGATTCGGGACCGCATGTCGGTGCAGGACAAGTCCCTCATCACCCCGCGCAACCTGCTGAACACGGCGCCGCTCGTCGGCATCATCCGCAAGTTCTTCGGCACGTCCCAGCTGTCGCAGTTCATGGACCAGATCAACCCGCTGTCCGAGATCACGCACAAGCGCCGCTTGTCCGCTCTCGGTCCGGGCGGTCTGAACCGCAAGCGCGCGGGCTTCGAGGTCCGCGACGTGCACTACACGCACTACGGCCGCGTCTGCCCGATCGAGACCCCCGAGGGCCCGAACATCGGCCTCATCGTCTCGCTCGCGTCGCACGCGCGCATCAACGAGTTCGGCCTGATCGAGTCGCCCTACCGCAAGGTCGTCAAGGGCAAGCTCGGCGACGTCGAATACCTCAACGCCGACGCCGAGAGCGGCCAGATCGTGGCCCAGGCGAACACGCCGATCGACAAGGACCGCATCGGCACCGATTCCGTGGCGGCCCGCTCGCGCGGCGACTTCCCGGTCGTCGAGCCCAACCGCGTCGACTACATGGACGTCTCGCCCATGCAGGTCGTCTCCGTGTCCGCCGCGCTCGTGCCGTTCCTCGAGCACGACGACGCGAACCGCGCTCTCATGGGCGCGAACATGATGCGCCAGGCCGTCCCGCTGCTGATGCCCGAGTGGCCGCGCGTCGGCACGGGCATGGAGGGCCAGGTCGCCAGCGACTCCGGCGCCTGCATCGTCGCCCGCCGCCCGGGCAAGGTCATCTACTCCTCCGGCGACCTCATCGCGGTCGCCGCCGACAACGCGAAGAGCAAGAAGGACTCGATCGACCTCTATCGCCTGCGCAAGTACAGCCGCTCCAACCAGGACACCTGCATCAACCAGACCGCGATGGCCGTCACGGGCGCGCAGGTCAAGGCCGGCGACGTCCTCGCCGACGGCTCCGCCTGCAACGAGGGCCAGCTGGCTCTGGGCCGCAATCTTCTCGTCGGCTTCATGCCTTGGGAAGGGTATAACTTCGAGGACGCCATCCTGCTGTCCGAGAAGCTCGTCAAGGAAGACATCTTCACGTCGATCCACATCTCCGAGTTCGAGGTCGAGGCCCGCGACACCAAGCTCGGACCGGAAGAGATCACGCGCGACATCCCGAACGTCGGCACCGAGTCGCTCGAGGCGCTCGACGAGACCGGCGTCGTGATCCCGTCCACCGTCGTCCGCCAGGGCGACATCCTCGTCGGAAAGGTCACGCCGAAGGGCGAGCAGCAGCTGACCCCCGAGGAGCGCCTGCTCAAGGTCATCTTCGGCAAGAAGGCCGAGGACGTGCAGGACGCGTCGCTGCGCGTGCCGCCCGGCATCTCGGGCAAGATCATCGGCACGCGCGTGTTCGTCCGCCGCGAGAAGCTCGCGAAGGGCGAGGAGCGCAAGCGCCTGGACGCGATCCAGGAGAAGCTGGACAACGACCTCGCGACGCTCAAGCAGCACCGCAAGGAGTCCTTCGAGGCGCTCGAGTCCGTGTCCGCCGCCAAGCGCGCCCAGGAGAAGGACCGCCTGGAGCTGTTCTACGAGGCGATGGAGGACAAGCTCCGCGCCGACGCCGCCCGCGAGAAGGAGAACGTCAAGCAGGGCGACGACCTCGCGGTCACCGTCAACAAGGTGGTCAAGGTCTACATCGCGTCGCGCCGCAAGATCCAGGTCGGCGACAAGCTGGCCGGCCGCCACGGAAACAAGGGCGTCGTCGCGAAGATCCTGCCGGAAGAGGACATGCCCTTCCTGCCGGACGGCACGCCGCTCAACGTCGTGCTCTCGCCGCTGGGCGTACCCTCGCGCATGAACATCGGCCAGCTGCTCGAGACGATGCTCGGCTGGGCCGCGCATACGCTCGACATCCAGACGATCAACCCGGTCTTCGATTCGGCCACCGAGGAGGAGATTCACGACAAGGTCCGCGAGGCCAAGAAGCACCTGCGCGAGAAGGGCGTGCCGGAGAAGTACCTGCCCTCCGACGACTGCCGCATCACTCTCTACGACGGCCGCACGGGCGAGCCGTTCCACGAGAAGGTGTCGATCGGCTACATGTACATCCTGAAGCTGAACCACCTGGTCGAGGACAAGATCCACGCCCGCTCGACGGGACCGTACAGCCTCATCACCCGCCAGCCTCTCGGCGGCAAGGCGCAGTTCGGCGGCCAGCGCTTCGGCGAGATGGAAGTCTGGGCCATCGAGGGCTACGGCGCCGCGTACATGCTGCAGGAGCTCCTGACCGTCAAGTCCGACGACGTCCAGGGCCGCACCAAGATGTACGAGGCGATCATCAAGGGCGAGGCGCCCTCCCAGCCCGGCGTGCCGGAGTCCTTCAAGGTGCTCGTCAAGGAGCTCCAGGCGCTGGGCCTCAACGTCGAACTCCTCAAGCTCGGCAAGAACGCCGACGGGGAGCTCGAGAAGTCGGAGAAGGAAGACGCGAAGGAAACGGCGAGGAAATAACCCATGGCTTTCATCGCGACCCAAGACAAGAAGCTCTCGCTCGGCGGCAAGAAGAAGAGGAAGTCCGACTCCCTCGACTTCTTCGATTTCAACGCGATCCGCCTCTCGATCGCCTCTCCGGAGCAGATCACGACCTGGTCCTACGGCGAGGTGAAGAAGCCCGAGACGATCAACTACCGCACGCTCAAGCCCGAGCGCGACGGCCTGTTCTGCGAGCGCATCTTCGGACCGGCGCGCGACTTCGAATGCGCCTGCGGCAAGTACCGCTGGGTCAAGTTCAAGGGCATCGTCTGCGACCGCTGCGGCGTTGAGGTGACCGAGTCCAAGGTCCGCCGCGAGCGCATGGGCCACATCGAGCTCGCCGTGCCCGTCGCGCACGTCTGGTTCCTCAAGAAGACCCCGTCCCGCGTCGGCATCGTCCTCGACATGAAGACGTCCGACCTCGAGCGCGTGGTCTACTACGCGCAGTACATCGTCCTCGAGGACCTGCAGGACGCCTCGGGCCGCACGATCTACAAGCAGGGCGACCTGCTCAACGAGGACGAGGTCCGCAAGGGCCGCAACGAGTTCCGCTCCAAGCTCAAGGTGGACATCGGCGCCGGCGCCATCCACACGCTCCTCTCCAAGGTCAAGCCCAAGGAGGAGTCGGAGCAGATCATCACGACGCTCGCCAACGTGACGTCCGAGGCCGAGCGCGCCAAGCTGATCCGCCGCCTGCGCATCCTGCAGGGCTTCATCGAGTCCGGCAACGAGCCGCAGTGGATGATCCTCACCACTCTGCCCGTGATCCCGCCGGAGCTGCGCCCGCTCGTGCCCCTCGAGGGCGGCCGCTTCGCGACTAGCGATCTCAATGATCTCTATCGTCGGATCATCAACCGCAATAATCGTCTGAAGCACATCGAGGCGCTCCGCGCTCCGGAAGTGATGATCTTCAACGAGAAACGGCTTCTTCAGGAAGCCGTGGATGCTCTCTTCGAAAACGGCGCTCGCGGGAGAGTCGTCGTTGGAGCCGGCAATCGCCCCCTGAAGTCTCTCTCCGACATCTTGAAGGGAAAGCAAGGGCGCTTCCGTCAGAACCTGCTCGGAAAGCGAGTGGACTATTCCGGCCGTTCCGTGATCGTGGTCGGTCCATATCTTAAGCTCAACCAGTGCGGTCTCCCCAAGGAGATGGCGCTCGAGCTCTTCCGCCCGTTCATCATCCGCGAGCTGATGAAGACCGAGAGCCTCACGCTCAAGGCCGCCAAGCGCATGTTCGAGAAGGTGCGCCCGGAGATCTGGGACATCCTCGAGTTCGTGACGAAGAGCCACCCCGTCCTGCTCAACCGCGCCCCCACGCTGCACCGCCTCGGCATCCAGGCCTTCGAGCCCGTGCTGATCGAGGGCAAGGCCATCCAGCTGCACCCGCTGACCTGCGCCGCGTTCAACGCGGACTTCGACGGCGACCAGATGGCCGTGCACGTGCCGCTGTCGCAGGAGGCGCAGCTCGAGGCCAAGATGCTGATGATGGCCTCCAACAACATCATCTCGCCCGCCTCCGGCAAGCCGATCGCGGTCCCGTCGCACGACATGGTCCTCGGCCTGGCGTACCTCACGAAGGAGAAGGCCGGCGAGAAGGGCGAGGGCATGATCTTCGGCGACGTCTCCGAGATCACGACCGCCTACCAGAACCGCAAAGTCGACCTGCACGCGCGCATCAAGCTGCGCGGGGTCAACCAAATCGTCGAGGACTCGCTGCCGAAGGAGTCCCGCAACGATCCGAAGGCGTGGAAGGACTTCACGACCGTCGGCCGCGCGCTCTTCAACGAGCTCGTCCCCGTCGAGCTGCGCTACATCAACAAGTTCCAGGGCAAGAAGGAGCTCTCGCAGCTCGTCGAGCGCTGCTTCAAGGAGCTAGGCCACTTCCGCACCGTCCAGCTCCTCGACGACCTCAAGCGCTCCGGCTTCCATTACGCCACCGTCGCCGGCCTCTCCATCTCGGTCTCGGACATGCACATCCCGAAGATCAAGAAGGAAGAGATCACCGAGGCGCGCCGCAAGGTGAAGATGATCGAGCAGCAGGCCAAGAACGGCGTCATCACCGAGAGCGAGCGCTACAACAAGATCATCGACATCTGGACGCACGTGACGGAGCGCATCTCCGACGTCATGTTCGACTCCATGAAGGACGACGAGCGCAAGCTCTTCAAGGGCGGCGAGTCGCGCTTCAACACCGTGTTCCTCATGGCCGACTCCGGCGCGCGCGGAAGCCGTCAGCAGGTCCGCCAGCTGGCCGGCATGCGCGGCCTCATGGCCAAGCCGCAGAAGAAGCTGACCGGCGGCGTCGGCGAGATCATCGAGCAGCCGATCACGTCCAACTTCCGCGAGGGCCTCACGGTCCTCGAGTACTTCATCTCCACTCACGGCGGCCGCAAGGGTCTGGCCGACACCGCGCTGAAGACCGCGGACGCCGGCTACCTGACCCGCCGCCTCGTCGACGCCGCGCACGACCTCGTCATCACCGAGGACGACTGCGGGACGATCAACGGCATCCGTTTGGGCGCGCTGTCCGCCGGCGACGAGATCATCGAGTCGCTCGACGAGCGCCTGCTCGGCCGCGTCGTGCTCGAGGACGTCGTCGCGACCGTCCAGGACGGCAAGAAGACCGTCGAGAAGACGATCGTCGAGGCCGGCGAGTACGTCAACGCCGAGATGCAGATGGAGATCAAGGCCGCGGGCATCGAGATGGTCCGGGCGCGCTCGGTCCTGACGTGCGAGGCCCGGCAGGGCGTCTGCGCCAAGTGCTACGGCATGAACAACGCCAACGGCCGCTTGGTCGAGGTCGGCGAGGCCGTCGGCATCATCGCCGCGCAGTCGATCGGCGAGCCCGGCACGCAGCTGACGCTGCGCACCTTCCACATCGGCGGCGCGGCGTCCCGCGTCACCAAGCGCGCCCAGGCCGTCACGGTCAAGGGCGGCTCCGTCGAGTTCAAGAATATCCGCACCATCAAGAACCGCGAGGGCCAGGTCGTCGTCGTCACCCGCACCGGCATGGCGTTCGTGCACGACAAGGCCACCGGCGCCAACGAGGAGTTCAAGGTCCCCTACGGCGCGCGCCTGAAGGTGACCGACGGCTCCAAGGCGGCCCCCGGCGAGCTGATCGCCGAGTGGGACCCGTACACGATGCCGATCGTCTCCGAGCACGAGGGCGCCGTCGTCCTCAAGGACGTCAAGGAAGGCGTGTCCCTGCGCACCGACCTCAACAAGATCACCGGCATCGTCGAGCGCCGCATCATTGAGCAGGAGACGCGCCGCAGCGAGCGCGGCGAGGGCGGCATCAAGCGGCTCAACCCGCGCGTCGTCATCGAGAAGGGCGGCAAGGAGGTCGCGGCGTTCCCGCTGCCGACCGACACCATCCTGATCGTGGCCGAGGACCAGCAGATCCACGTCGGCGACATCCTGGCCAAGATCCCTCAGGAAGTCACGAAGTCCAAGGACATCACGGGCGGCCTGCCGCGCGTGTCCGAGCTGTTCGAAGCTCGGCGTCCTAAAAACTCCGCCGTCATCTCCGAGATCGAGGGCATCGTCAGCCTCGGCATCGGAGCCAAGGGCCTCGTCCAGGTCTCCGTGCGCAACGAGGAGACGGACATGGTCCGCGAGTACCTGATCCCTCAGGGCAAGCACCTGGTCGTCTACGAAGGCGACCGCGTCGGCGTCGGCGAGGCGCTGACGGACGGCGCCATCAACCCGCACGACGTCCTGCACGTCAAGGGCATCAAGGAAGTCCAGGAGTTCCTGGTCAACGCGATCCAGGAAGTCTACCGCCTGCAGGGCGTGACGGTCTCCGACCGCCACATCGAGTGCATCGTGCGGCAGATGCTGCAGAACGTCAAGATCGTCAACTCGGGCGACACCCCGTACCTGAAGGGCGAGATCGTCAACCGCTTCGGCTTCGCGGACACGAACCGCCAGATGAAGGAGAAGGGGGGCAAGGAAGCCCAGGCCGAGCCCGTCCTGCTCGGAATCACCAAGGCCTCTCTCGCGTCGAGCTCGTTCGTCTCGGCGGCGAGCTTCCAGGAGACCACGCGCGTCCTCACGGAGGCCGCGACGACCTCGAAGATCGACTACCTGAAGGGCCTGAAGGAAAACGTCATCATCGGCCATATGATCCCGGCCGGCACGGGTCTGCAAGCCCGCGAGAAACTCATGGAGCTCGCCGCGCAGGCCGCGCTGGCGTCGCAACAGTAACGGAGAAAATAAAGTCATGCCTACGATCAGCCAGCTCATCCGCCTCGGACGCAACAAGAAGCGCACGCGTCCCAAGGCTCCCGCCCTGCAGTCCTGCCCGCAGAAGCGCGGCGTCTGCACCCAGGTGAAGACGACCACCCCCAAGAAGCCGAACTCGGCCCTGCGCAAGATCGCGCGCATCAAGCTGACCAACGGCGTCGAGGTCACCGGCTACATCCCGGGCGTCGGCCACAACCTGCAGGAGCACTCGATCGTCATGATCCGCGGCGGCCGCGTGAAGGACCTGCCCGGCGTGCGCTACCACATCATCCGCGGCGTGCTCGACGCGTCCGGCGTCGACGGCCGCAAGCAGGGCCGCTCGCTGTACGGCGCGAAGCGCCCGAAGCCGGCCGCCAAGTAAACATCTGAGAGGAAAATAGAACATGCCCCGCAAAGGACTCCGCCCCCGCGACCGCCGGCCCGCTCCGGCCGCCGACTACAAATTCAAGAGCGTGCTCGTCTCGCGCCTGATCAACAAGCTGGACCATCAGGGCAAGAAGTCGGTCGCCGAGCGCGTGATGTACGACGCCCTCGACATCGTCGCCGAGCGCACGAAGGAGAACGCGCTCGACGTGTTCACGCGCGCCATCGAGAACATCCGCCCGCTGCTCGAGGTCAAGGCCCGGCGCGTCGGCGGCGCCACCTACCAGGTGCCCATCGAGGTCTCTCCGAACCGCTCCTCCACGCTCGCCATGCGCTGGATGCTCGACGCGGCCCGCGCGAAGTCGGGCAAGGCGCTCGCCGAGCGCATCGCCGAGGAGATCCTCGCGGCCAACAAGAAGGAAGGCATCGCGTTCAAGAAGCGCGAGGACACGCACAAGATGGCGGAGGCCAACCGGGCCTTCGCGCATTACCGCTGGTAATTTCCGGAAAGGTCCCCTACTCCCATGCCTAGAGAAACCGCGCTGGACAAAGTCCGCAACATCGGAATCATCGCTCACATCGACGCCGGCAAGACGACGACGACCGAGCGCATTCTCTACTACACGGGCCGCATCCACAAGATCGGAGAGGTGCACGACGGCGCGACGACCACCGACTGGATGCCCCAGGAGCGCGAGCGCGGCATCACGATCACCGCGGCCGCGACCTTCTGCAAGTGGAAGAAGGGCGACAACGAGTACACGATCAACATCATCGACACCCCCGGCCACGTGGACTTCACGGCCGAGGTCGAGCGCTCGCTGCGCGTGCTGGACGGCGCGGTGGTCTGCTTCGACGGCGTGCAGGGCGTCGAGCCGCAGTCGGAGACCGTCTGGCGCCAGGCCGACAAGTACCGCGTCCCCCGCGTCGTCTACGTCAACAAGATGGACCGCATGGGCGCCGATTTCTACATGTCGTACAACTCGATCATCAAGATGCTCGGCGCCAACGCGGTGCCGATCCAGCTCCCGATCGGCTCCGAGGCCGCCTTCGCCGGCCTGATCGACCTGATCAAGATGAAGGCCCTGGTCTGGAAGGGCGAGCAGCTCGGCGCCGAGTGGGACGAGGTCGAGATCCCGGCGGAGATGAAGGAAGAGGCCGAGAAGTACCACGCCAACATGATCGAGAAGATCGTCGAGTTCGACGACTCCCTCATGGAGCGCTACCTCAACGGCGAGACGAACTTCTCTCAGGACGAGCTCAAGAAGACGCTGCGCAAGGGCGTCCTCCAGTGCAAGATATTCCCGGTGCTGTGCGCGTCGTCCTACAAGAACAAGGGCGTTCAGCCCATGCTCGACGCGGTCTGCGAGTTCCTGCCGTCGCCGCTCGACGTTCCTCCGACCCAGGGCCACGACATCTACGACAACGAGAAGGTCGTCGAGCGCAAGCCCGACGACAAGGAGCCCTTCTCCGCGCTGATGTTCAAGATCCAGACCGACCCGTTCGTCGGAAAGCTGATCTTCTTCCGCGTCTACTCGGGAGTCCTGAAGGCCGGCGACACGGTCATGTTCGGCAACAACCGCAACACCGAGCGCATCGGCCGCATCCTGCGCATGCACGCCAACCAGCGCGAGGAGATCAAGGAGATCTACGCCGGCGACATCGGCGCCACCGTCGCGTTGAAGAACGGCCGCGTCGGCTACACGATGTGCGACCCGGAGAAGCCGGTCCTCCTCGAGCAGATCACTTTCCCCGAGCCGGTCATCTCCGTGGCGATCGAGCCGAAGACCAAGGCCGACGAAGAGAAGATGGCCAACGCCATGCAGCGCCTCGGCGAAGAGGACCAGACTTTCCGCATCAAGACGGACGTCGAGACGGGCCAGACCATCATCTCGGGCATGGGCGAGCTCCACCTGGACATCATCGTGGACCGCATGAAGCGCGAGTTCAAGGTCGAGGCCAACGTCGGCGAGCCTCAGGTCGCCTACCGCGAGACCGTCCGCAAGAAAGTCACCGAGGAAGGCAAGTTCATCCGCCAGTCGGGCGGCCGCGGCCAGTACGGCCACTGCATCCTCGTCATCGAGCCGCAGCCGATGAACAAGGGCTTCGAGTTCGTCAACGACGTCAAGCAGGGCCGCATCCCGCGCGAGTTCATCCCGGCCGTCGAGAAGGGCGTGCGCGAGGCCCTGGACGGCGGCGCGCTCGCCGGCTTCCCGATCGTGGACATCAAGGTGACCCTGATCGACGGCTCCTACCACGACGTCGACTCCAACGAGATGGCGTTCAAGATCTGCGGCGCCATGGCGCTGCGCTCGGGCTGTCAGAAGGCGTCGCCGACCATCCTCGAGCCGATCATGAAGTGCGAGGCGACGACCCCGGAGCAGTACGCCGGCGACGTCATCGGCGACCTCAACAGCCGCCGCGCGAAGATCTCGGAGATGGGCGATCGCGGCCACCTCAAGTTCGTCAAATGCACCGTGCCGCTGTCCGAGATGTTCGGCTACGCGACCGTCGTGCGCTCCATCTCGCAGGGCCGCGCCTCCTTCACCATGGAGCCGAGCCACTACGAGGAGGTCCCCAGCAACGTGCTGAAGGCCATCGTCGAGAAGCACAACGCCGCCATCGCCTCGGGCGAGAAGACCACCCGTTAAGATCTAGGAGACCATCCATCATGGCCAAAGCCAAGTTCGAGCGCACCAAGCCGCACGTCAACATCGGTACGATCGGTCACGTCGACCACGGCAAGACGACGCTGACGGCGGCGATCACTCACTATCTGGCGAAGACCGGCCTGGCCCAGGCGCGGCGCTACGACGAGATCGACAACGCCCCCGAGGAGAAG
>Ga0134128_10001609_pt1 | contig 28741 bp, 18 predicted proteins | sample KB31754_FD_96462 | JGI IMG/M metagenome (GOLD analysis project Ga0134128, IMG submission 96462) | Terrestrial soil microbial communities with excess Nitrogen fertilizer from Kellogg Biological Station, Michigan, USA - KB3-175-4 | ecosystem: Environmental > Terrestrial > Soil > Unclassified ... | reverse complement strand
GCTGCCCCATTGACGGCCCCTGCGAAGGCCCATATCGTGACCGCCGTTCACCAGCCTAATCAGAATTCACATCCGTGAATCGGCTGCCAGGGTCGAGGTTTCGCCATGCCCAGACGGCAAGTGCACCACCGCACGGTCGGTCTGCTCGCAGCGACAGTCGTCGCGGCGGCCGCCGTGGTCCCCATGCCCGCGGCGTTGGCCGCGTCCCCCGCCGTGGTCACCATCTCCCAGACGCCGACCAGCGCCACGCTGAGCGCTGGATCGCTCGGCGTCTCCTACGAGGCATCAGATCTAGCGCTGCCCGCCTTCACCTCCGGGAACCTGGCGAGCTATCTCAAGACCCTGGGTTCCTCGGTGATGCGGATCGGCGGCAACACGGTCGACCAGACGTTCTGGACCTCGACCGGCGAGACCGCGCCCTCGTGGTCCATCGCCACCATCACCCCCGCCGATCTGACCGCGCTCAACACCCTCGCCAAGGCCAGCGGTTGGAAGGTGATCCTCGGCGTCAACATGAAGCATTACGACCCGGCGCGTGCCGCCGACGAAGCGACTCACGCGGCCGCCGCGCTCGGCTCCTCCTTGCAGGCGGTCGAGATCGGCAACGAGCCCGACCTGTATTCGCAGTACAAGAGCGACACCGCCAAGTACTTCACCGACTTCCAGGCTTACGTCTCGGCGATCACGAAGGCCGTGCCGGGCGTCCACATCGAGGGCTCCGACGCCGCGGGTTCGCCGACCGGCTCGTTCCAGACCGCCTTCGTCAGCGCGGAAAGCGGCTTGCCGCATCCGAACATCGTCGAGTTGACCGGCCACTACTATCCGCTGAGCGATTGCAGCAGTTCCAGCAACCCGACCATCGCTCAACTGCTCGGCACCACGGTTCGCAACAGCGAGACAACAGCCGCCGACGGCGCGGCGAGCCAGGCGAAGAAGCTCGGCCTGCCGGCCGTGTTCGACGAAGGCAACTCCGTGGTCTGCGAAGGCATGCCAGGCGTGAGCGACGTGTACGCCTCCGCGCTGTGGGAAATCGACGAACAGCTTGCCTTCGCGCGCGAAGGAGTTTCAGGGGACTACATGCACGGCACCGTCCTGCAGTGCGACACCGGCAAGCCGCTGTTCATGTACTACACGCCGCTATGCGCACCGACCGCCGCCGACGCGAGCACCGGAACTCTTGCCGCGCAACCTGAGTACTACGGCCTTGCTGCCGTACACGAGACCGGCACCGGCGACTTCCTCAACGTCACCAACCCAGCCTGGGCTTCTGTGCGTGCCTACGCGGTCAAGCACACGGACGGCACGATGACTGTCGTCCTCGACAACGTGACCGACCCGGCGACTACCGGCCCGACGACGCTCCAGCTGAACCTCGGAGCGACCTTCGCCTCCGGCAGCCGCATCGATCTCACCGCGAGCGCACTTACGGCCAAGACCGGCATCACCCTTGGCGGCCAGACGGTTCAGTCGAATGGCTCCCTCCCCGCGCCGACTAAGACTCCCATCACCGTGAGCGGCAGCACCCTGACTGTCTCGATTCCAGCGGGCAGCGCCGCGCTCATCACGCTGAGCGCTCAGAGCTCCGGCGGAGGCACCACCACGACGCTGGTCGGCGGCCTTTCCGGCAAATGCCTTAGCGTGACCGGTGGCTCGACGGCAGCCGGTGCGACCGCGGACATCAACACCTGCGACGGCAGCGCAAGCCAGAACTGGACACTCAACGCGAACGGCACGATCGTCGGCGGCTTGTCCGGCAAGTGCCTCGAAGTCACGAACGGTTCCACGGCGGACCGCGCCGCCGTCGACATCGGCACTTGCACTGGCGCCGCCAATCAGCAGTGGGCGGTGCACAGCGGCGGAACAGTCGTCGGTGCACAGTCCGGCAAGTGTCTCAGCGTGCTCGGCGCCTCCACAGCTGACGGCGCTGCCGCGGATATCTACGCATGCAACGGCAGCCCCAGCGAGAACTGGACCGAGCGCTGATGGCACCGACCCGCTGTCCAGTTGAGCGGGACACAGTGTCCTGATGTCCGCTGCGGGCGACCGGCACCACAGGATGGCCGGCGCGGGGCCCCGAATCCCGCGCCGGCCATCCGGCTTGTCAGGTTCCTGGATCCTTAGCGAATCGTCATCACGGAATCGTCCACTTCTGGGCGTTGCTGCCGTTGCAGGTCCAGATCTGCAACTGCGTGCCTGTGGTGGTCGAGGCGTTCGGATCGTCAAGGCACATCCCGGAGTTCGGGTTGTACACCGAGCCGTCTGAGCGAGCCTGCCATTGCTGCGCGACCGTGCCATTGCACTGCCAGTACTGCACGATCGTGCCCGCCGTGGTGCCGGCGCCATTGACGTCCATGCAACCGCCGAGGACCTGGATGGTGCCGTTCGCCGCGATGGTCCAGTTCTGGGCGCCGGTGCCGTTGCAGGTCCAGATCTGGACGTGGCTGCCGTTGGTCGTGCTGCTGTTGGAGTCGTCCACGCACAGGCCGGAGGAGACCCCTGACACGATCGGCCCGGTCGGCGCGGTGGTCCCGCCCGAGCCGCCGAACGCGATGCTGAACACGTGCAGCGCGCCCTGGTTAGCGGAACTCGGCAGCTTCACGCTCGCGACCGTCTTTCCGGCGGCGAGAGAGACCGGCGTCGTGGCGAACAGGTACGACTTCACCTGGTCGGCCGTTCCGCTCTGGCTGTTGCGGTACGAGGTGGTCACCGCGATCGTGTTGCCCGACTGCACCGATGCGCTGCCGCCGTTGAGCGTCCAATCGGAGAAGCTCAGCGAGACAGCCTGAGTCGTTCCATCGGTGTACGTGACGGTCGCCGTTCCGCTGGACGGACCGTTCGTCGCCGAGCCGAGGAAGGCGATGGAGCCGGAACCGGACGCCGGGACGGTCTGGCCGACCGCCACGTAGTTGTCCGGCTTCGCGCTGTACACCGCCGCTGGAGCGACATTCGGCCAGGTGAAGGTGGAACCCGCCGCTGTGACCGTCGAGCCCGGATTCACTCCTGCGCTGGACAGGGCATTCGCCGAGTACGAATACCCGACGCCGTCGAGGTCCGCGCCGGTCGTGGCCGAGTCGCTGGAGACCCCGACGTCCGTGTACTGCGGACCCGAGCCGCCATACGACGGCGGCGCGGCACTCGCGCTCGACGCCCAGCTCGTGTTGGCGGATGTGCCGAGCGTGAAGCTGAGCGTGCCACCGGACGTGATCGCGGAGGTGGGCATATAAGCGTTATTCCATGCCGAGCCGTTCCACGTCGCGGACTGCACGTAGGGCGCGTTGTCAGCGGCTCCGTTGCCGTTGATCGTCAGGGTATTGCCGGAGGGCAGCGTGATGACGACCTGGGTGAATAGCGGCGAGCCGAGGGCCAAGTCGGCGGTGCCCGGGGTCTCCGGGTACATGCCGATCGCGGACCATACGTACCAGGCGCTCATCGTGCCGAGGTCGTCGTTTCCGGCGAGTCCGCCGGGCGCGTCGGTCCAGATCTGGTCCTGGACCTGCCGCACCACCTTCTGCGTGTTGTACGGCTGACCGGTGTAGTCGTACTCCCAGGGGATGTTGAGACTGGGCTCGTTGGTCAGGTCGGTGTAACCGTTGCCGCCGGTCAGCGAGGACAGGTCGGTGTTCAGGAAGGAGTTCATCGCCGCGTTGCCGCCCTCGGCGGCGGCCAGCCCGGCCACGTTGAACGGCACCATCGGCGTGTACTGCCACGAGTCGCCCTCGACGAAATTCGAGCCGCTGGTGGCGCTGAACGAGCCGGTGAAGGTGCCGCTGCGGTCGCGTGGCTGGATGAATCCGCTGGCGGTGTTGAACAGGTTGCGCCAGTTCTGCGCGCGGTTCGCCAATGCGCTCTGGTCGGCGCTGTCGCCGAGTGCGCCGGCGAAGGCAGAGATCGCGAAGTCGGCGCTGTTGTACTCGAGCGTGGTGGAGGCCGGGCCGTAGAAGTTGCAGCAGCCGTACGAACCGTCAGAGGGTAGATATCCGAGGTTCGCCAGGTAGTTGTTTCCAGGCCGGATGTTGTCGGTGCTGTCTGCCTCGGTCACCATGTCGTGCAGCGCGGACGCGGTGTCGAAGTTGCGTGCGCCGAACGCGTAGTAGTCGGCGATGATCGGGTCGGCCGGGTCGCCGACCATCACATAGGTCTCGCCATTGTTGAGCATCCACTTCGGCAGCATGCCGCCGGCCGCGTAGTCGTCGACCATCGACTGCGCTATGTCAGAGGCCGCTGACGGATCAACGAACGCTGACAGCTGAGCTTGAGCGCGGTAGATGTCCCAGCCGGAGAAGTTGGAGTACTCGGCGAAGTGGCCCGAGCCGACTGTGTGCACCGCGCCGTTGACGCCGATGTACTGGCCGTTCGAGTCGCTGATCACATTCGGGTGCAGCAGCGCGTGGTAGAGCGCGGTGTAGAAGACGGTCTGCTGCGCCGAGGTGCCGCCGGCGATGCCGATCCGGCCGAGCAGCGAACTCCACGCGCTGTGCGCGGCGGTTTGGGTCGCGGAGAAGTTGAAGTTCGGGTTCTCCGCGGTGATGTTCCCGCGGGCGTTGGCGATCGAGACGAACGAGATGCCGACCTTCGCCTGTACGACCTGGTTGCTCGTGGTGTCGAAGGTGACGTATCCGTTGTTGGCGCTCGCCTGCGGCGTCACCGCGTTTGACTTCGCAGCCGCGTTGTTCGATGTCGCGTTGTTCGACGGCACAGTGCCGTGCAGCGTCGGGTGGTTGGCCTGCTCGGCGGCGTTCGGCGAGGCGGTCTTGCCGGTGACCGTCGGGCTGCTCAGATTGGCCGTGGCCGCCGCCGTTCCGTTGCTGCTGAACGAGCGGTCGAAGACCATGTCGAAGTACAGCGTGTATGTGGCGCTCGCGCCGCAGAAGTGACCGGTGGTGACCTGGCCGGAGACCTCAGTGCCGCTGACGACGTTGAACTGCGTGTTGCTGTCGCCGTTCTGGCTGCCGGTCAGCTTGAAGATCAGGTTGGCCTGGCTGGTGGCCGGGAAGGTGAACCTGGCCATACCCGTGCGGGTCGTCGTGGTCAGCTCGGTCTTAACCCCGTTGCTCGTGGTCACCGAGTAGTAGCCGGGGCTGGCTGACTCGTTCGAGTGGGAGAAGCCGTCAGTCGCCGAGGTGTTGATCGAGCCGACGGTCGGCAGAACCGGGATGTCCCCGCCTGCTCCGCATCCGGGCCCTGATACGTGGGTCAGGCCGAAGCCGGTGATCGAGGAGTCGCTGTACAGGTAGCCGCCGCCGTCGGGGTGCGAGGGGGTGTCCGGCGACCACTGGACCATGCCGAACGGCGAGTCCGCGCCGGGGAAGTCGTTCGCGTTGTTCGCGGTGCCGATGAACGTGTTGACCGAAGCGGCGGGATCGCTCACCAGCGCCGCGGCGGTGTGGGTCACCGCGGCCGCGCTGGGTGCGACCGATCCGGCCAAGGCCGTCGCGCCGGTGACGGCCAGGCAGGTCAACGATCTGCGAATACGGATGTGGGCAGGTGGAACCGTGGGTTGGCGCATCATTCGTCCTTCTGCTCTGACAACGTTGTCATGGAGCGGTGGATGCAGCACACTGCGAAAGATCCGCCCTGTCAAGAGGGAACCTCGCCGCGGCGCCATAACGATCAAAGCCGTCAGCTCAAGATCAAGACCCTGAGTCGATCTCGGGCGGCCGTTGGACTACTCGCGGCCATCGTCCAGCCGTTCACCGAGCGGCCACGCGAGTAACGCGCCCGTGTCATGAGCATTCTGCATCGCTCGGGGACGCTCCAACGCGAACAGAAACCACCCACCTGCCACCCACCAGGAGGCATGAATGCATCGCGCCATCGGGCGTCGCGTCACACTCGCGTTCGCCGCGTCGATCACCATGATCGCGGCAGCGACCGTGCCGCAGCCGGCCCACGCCACCGGCGGCTACTCCCTGCTCGTCCTGCCCGATCAGGGGGAATCAGCGATCTACAACTTCATCAACGCCGCGAAGACCAGCATCGACGTCACGATGTACGAGCTGCGCGACACCACGGTCACCGCCGATCTGGTCAACCGGGAGAAGGCCGGCGTCAAAGTCCGCGTGATCCTCGACGGCAAGCAGACCTCGGTCAACAGCGCCGCCTACAGCGCGCTGCGATCCGGCGCGGTCAGCGTCGAATACTCCTCCACGGCTTTCGTCTACACCCACCAGAAGACCATCACCGTCGACGGCGCCGAGTCGTACATCAGCACCGGGAACCTCGACAGCAAGTACTACTCGACCTCGCGCGACTACGGGGTCTTCGACACCAACGCCTCCGACGTGAGCGCAGTCGAGGCGGTGTTCGCCGCGGACTTCGCGAAGACCTCGATCACCCCGTCCGACGGCGCCGACCTGGTCTGGTCGCCGACCGACTCGCAGTCCCGGTTGCTGAGCCTGATCAACGGCGCGCAGCGCAGCCTCGACGTCGAGGAGGAGGAGTTCGGAGACACGGCGTTGGTCAACGCGGTCGTCGCGGACGCGCAGCGTGGCGTGGCCGTCCGCGTGGTGGCCGAGAACGAGAGCGGCACCTATACCAGCCAGCTGAACAAGGTGATCGCGGCCGGCGGCGAGGTCAAGACGTACACGTCGAGCACCGGCTACTACATTCACGCCAAGGCGATCGTCGCCGACTACGGCACCTCGACCGCGAAGGTGTTCCAGGGCTCTGAGAACTTCTCCGATAACTCGCTCAACCACAACCGCGAGCTCGGGCTGATCCTCAGCGACTCCGGGGTGATCAGCGGCATCGAGTCGGCGTTCAACTCCGACTTCAGCTGAGCGGAGCCGAGCGGATTGTGGCAGACGTAGCGCGTCGGTGGGCAGCGATGCCGCCGGCGCGCTAGGCCTTGTCTTCACTGGGCGAACGTTTGAAGACTGGGCCTACATCCGCGTCACACCTCTGGCCGGGTGCTGCGCGTTGCCTCGCTTCGGTAATCGGTATACGTGTATGGGTTATCGAGCACCTTCGACTCGGGGATGTCAGGGTTCATTCCTTTGAACCAAGCCTCGTCGCCCAGTGTCGAGCGCAGATACTCGGCCGTCGCCTCCGCCTCGCGCCGCACCGCCGCCAGATCGATGCCCACCAGCCGGTGCTCGTGCTTCACCACGCGACCGTTGACCAGCACCGTGTGCACATCGCCGCGCTGCGCCTGGAAAGCGACGTGTCCGTACGGGTTCAGCAGCGGGAAGGAAACCGGAGACCGCTCGTTCTTGATCAGCACGACGTCCGCCTTCTTCCCCACCTCAAGGCTGCCGAGATCGTGGTCCCTGCCCAGCGTCTGCGCGCCGCCGCGGGTCGCCCACTCGACGACGTGTTCCGCGCGCAGGCTGCAATGCGTGATCGTCTCGCCCTTCAGATGGGCCTCGAAATGTTCGCGGGCGCGGTCGGCGCCGAGCGTGGTCCGCATCGCCGAGAACAGGTCGCCGCTCCACCACACGCTGGTGTCCATCGAGAGCGAAACCGGGATGCCGTGCGCGCGGATGGCCCAGGTGGGCGGATACCCCTGTCCCGCGCTCTGCTCGCTCTCCGTCGCCACCGAGATGGAGCCGCCGGTCGCCGCGATCCGCTGGTACGAATCAGCGGACAGCGACGCCGCGTGCACGTACGTGGTCTGCGGCGTCATGAATCCGCCCTCGAACATGAGCCGGATGCTCTCATCGCTGGTCGCGCCCCACACGCCGGCATGCGTGGTCACGCCGACGCCAAGCTCGCGAGCGACCTCAAAAGCCGGCGCCTCGGGGAACGACGGGTCGCCGGTCACGTCGAAAGCCAGCTGGAAACCCAGCATGTCGTCGCCGGTGATCCGGCGGCGCACGAAATCGCGGAACTGCGGCGCCGCGGTCCACTGCGCCGGTGGCTGCTGGATGTTGCCGTAGGCGAGCACGTATCGGCCCGGCACCGACTGCAACGCGTCGACCGCGGCCTCCGCGTGGTCCACCGTTTGCAGGCCGTGCGACCAGTCCAGGACCGTCGTCACCCCGGCGTCGAGCGCCTCGATCGCGGCCAGCAGATTACCGGCGTGAATGTCCTCGGGACGAAACAGCTTCCCGGATTCCAAGTAGTACCAGACGAAATACTGCGTCAGGGTCCAGTCGGCGCCGTAGCCACGCATCGCGGTTTGCCACATGTGCCGGTGCGTGTCGATCATCCCCGGCATCACGATTCCGTCGCTCGCGTCGATGACGAGGGCATCATCCGGCGCGTCAAGGTTCTGACCCACGGCTTCGATCCGGTGCCCGATCGTCAGCACGTCGGTATTCGCGAGCACCTGACGCCGCGCGTCCATCGGCAGCACCGTGCCGCCGCGCAGCAGCACCGGACGCCCCGGCGCGAAATCGAGCGCTGATGCCTCCGCGGCGGCTGGCTCACTCACGGCGACTCCTTCGGACCAGTGTCCGCCCTGCGGGCGGCGCGGCTGTCGTTACTCTCCGACCCGCATCTCGCCCTGTCAACCCCATCTGGGGCTGCGACCAGCGAAGTCATCGGGCTGGAAGCGTCCGCATGGCGACTCTTGGGCCCGGTCGGCCGCTGTGCTCTACTTGTGGCGTGCCCAAACTCTGTCCGTCAAGCGGACAGTCATACGACGAGGAGAGAACTCATGGCCCGTGAAGGCGCCGGACCGGATTTCATCGAGGCGCTGGCGCGCGGCCTCGACGTGATCACCGCCTTCGAACCAGGCCACCCGGCGATGACCCTGAGCGAAGTCGCCGCGGCCACCGGCCTGGCCCGGCCGACCGCACGCCGGATCCTGCTCACCCTCCAGGAACTCGGCTACGTGCGCGCTCGCGGATCAGGGTTCGCGCTCACACCGCGGGTGCTCGACCTCGGCACCGCCTACGTCCGCTCGATGGACCTGTGGGAGATCGCCAGGCCGCACATGGAGATCCTGTCCGCGCGCACCGGCGAATCCTGTTCGATCGCGCAACTCGACGGTTCGGACATCGTGTACGTCGCGCGCGTCGCCGTCCCGAAGATCGTCTCGCTCACAGTGCAGATCGGCACCCGGTTTCCCGCACTGCAGACCTCCCTCGGCAAGGTACTGCTCGCCGCCCTCACCGACGCCGAGGTCGAAGCCGTGCTCTGCGAACCGAGTCGCTCCGGTCTCACCCCGCTCTGGCAGCCCGACCCGGCCGAGCGCAGAACCGAGCTTCGCCAGGTCAGAGCGCGCGGTTGGGCGCTCACGGACGAGCAGCTCACCCGCGGCATCCGCTCGGCGGCGGCGCCGCTGCGCAATGGCTCCGGCGAAGTCATCGCGGCCCTGAACGTGAACACGCACGCCGCCGAGACGCCCCTCGAACGCCTCGTCGACCATCACCTGCCGTTACTCCAGCACGCGGCCGGCGAGATCAGCGCCGACTTCGCCCGCCTCGAAGCGGTGCCGCACGTAACGCGCGCCGCCTCGGCTTGAGACAGGCCTTGACGCCTCGTCCGATCATGCGAGAATCGCTGAACGGACGACTGTCCGAGTGTCGGACAAGGAGGAGAGTTGGCGGTCGAAGAAGGCAACCAGGCGAACCCGCTGCCGGGCCCACTCACCGGCTTGCTCGTCGCGGACTTCTCCCGCATCCTGGCCGGCCCCTACGCCACGATGCTGCTGGCCGATCTCGGCGCAGAGGTGATCAAGGTCGAAGGACCGAAGGGCGACGACACCCGATCCTGGATGCCGCCGGTCCGCGACGGCGTGTCGACCTACTATCTCGGCATCAACCGGGGCAAGCGCTCAATCGCCCTCGATCTGCGCGACCAGAAGGACGCCGCGCTCGCCCGCGAGCTAGCTCGCCGCGCCGATGTGTTCATCGAGAACTTCAAACCCGGCGGCCTGACCAAGTACGGGCTCGACTACGAGTCGGTGCGCGCTGACAACCCTGGCCTCGTATACACGTCGATCAGCGGCTTCGGCACCGGTCCCGGCCGCGACGTACCCGGCTACGACCTCATGGTCCAAGCCGTGTCAGGACTGATGAGCCTCACTGGAGACCCGGCCGGGCCGCCGTACCGGGCCGGAATCTCAGTATTCGATGTCATGGCCGGCAATCACGCGGTCATCGGCATCCTCGCCGCGCTGCGCCATCGCGACGCCACCGGACGCGGCCAGCTGATCGAGATCAACTTGCTTTCATCCGCGCTCTCCGGCCTGGTCAATCACAGCTCGGCCTACGCCGCCGGGGGAGTGGTCCCATTCCGCATGGGTAACGCGCATCCGAGTGTCTTCCCCTACGAACCGCTGCCGACCGCCGACAACGATCTGATCGTCGCCGCGGCCAACGACAGCCAGTTCCGCAAGCTCTGCGACGTGCTCGGCGTTCCCGAACTCGCCGATGACGCACGCTTCGCCCGCAACGCGGACCGGACCGAGCGCCGCGAGGAACTGCGACCGCTGCTGGTCGAACAGCTCAAGAAGCGCGGCGCGAACGAATGGTTCGACCTGCTGGTGGCGGCCGGCGTGCCGAGCGGGCCGATCAACACCATTCAAGGCGGCTTCGCGATGGCCGAACGCTTCGGCCTGGACCCGATCATCGAGGTGGGTGCGGGCGAGCGCGCGATGCCGACGACCCGCAACCCGATCCGGCTCTCCGAAACCCCGCCGGCTTACCGCCTTCCGCCACCGGATCTCGACGAACACGGCGCCGAACTTCGCGCCTGGCTTTCCGCCGCGGTGAGTGACGATGACTGAGATCCCAGAGAACCAGGGCATTGAGTCTCCGACTGCCCAGTACGCGACTGCTCAGTACCCGATCGCCCAATACCCCACCGCACTAGGCGCCTCCTCGCTCGACAGCATCACCCTGCTCGGCCGGGACCTGGCGCGCGACGTCATGGGCCAGGTCGGCTTCGGCGAACTCGCCTTTTGGCTCGCCACCCAGCGCCGCCCGGCCCGCGGCGAGACCCGCGTCTTCGAGGCGGTGCTCGCCGCGCTCGCCGACCACGGCTTTACGCCGACCGCGATCGTCACTCGGCTGACCTACCTCTCCGCCCCCGACTCGGTCCAAGGCGCACTCGCCGCCGGGCTGCTCGGTGGCGGCTCGCGCTTCCTCGGCGTCACCGAGGACTGCGGACACTTCCTGCACGAGGTCATCGCCGCCCAAACCGGCCCACTGCCGGCCGACGACGACGGCTGGGACACACTCGCCCTTAAAACCCTGCGAAACGCCCGCGCCGCCGGACTTCGCATCCCGGGCCTGGGTCATCACGTGCACAAGCAAGGCGACCCGCGCACGCCCCGGCTCTTCCAAATCGCCGCTGAGGAAGGGCTTTACGGTCCGCATCTCTCCCTTTTCGCCGCGATCGGCCGCGTGCACCCGACCGTGCTCAACCGAACCCTGCCGCTCAACGGCGCCGGGGTCTGCGGCGCGGCCCTCGCCGATCTCGGCCTGCCGCTCGAACTGCTGCGCGGCTTCGCCCTGCTCGCCCGCACCGCCGGACTGATCGGCCAGCTCGCCGAGGAACTGCGCCGACCCGTCGCCAACCAGATCTTCCTTTCCGTGGACCTCAACAACCGGCCGGTCCCCCCGGAGCCCTACCAGCCCGCCGCCAACGGAGGCCCGCATGGCTGAACTCGTCGCGGTGATCGCGTCCACGCACCACCCGTTCTATTACCGTGCGAGCACCGCCACCGGCGCGGACCGCCCGCCGTTCGCCGACGAGTGGGTGCGCAAGGTCGAGGCCTTCCGCGAGACGCTGACCAAGGCACGCCCCGACGTGCTCGTCATGGTCGGATCAGACCACTTCCATCAACTGTGGCTGGACAACATGCCGCAGTTCCTCATCGGAAAAGCGCCCTACTACGACGCGAACTTCTACAACGAAGAACGCGAATTCGGCCTGCCGCGGATGCTGCTCACCGGCCACGAGGACCTCTCCACGCACCTGCTGCGTGAAGGACTCGATGCCGGCTTCGACCTCGCCTTCTCCAACGAGCTGCGCATCGACCACTCGATCACCTGCCCGATCATCACCCTGCGCCCGCAGGCGGATCTGCCGATCGTGCCGATCTACACCAACATCTTCGCCCCGCCGCTGCCCCGCCCGAATCGCTTCGTGCAGCTCGGCCGCACCATCCGTGAGCTGGTCGAGTCCTGGCCGTCCGACCAGCGCGTCGCGGTGATCGGCACCGGACATCTGTCCCTGGAACTCGGCGGCCCGCGCCAGTTCGGCCCCACCGGACCCGACCCCGAGTTCGACCGCAAGGCCGTCGAGTGGATCGCCACCGGCGACCTCGAGGGCTGCCTCGCCGAGGTCACCCTGGACAGCCTGCACCTGCCCGGCAACGCGACCCACGGCTTCATGGACTTCATGCTGATGATGGGCGTCGCCGGCGAGGGTGCGAAGGCCGACTACGTCGACACCTACGACCTCTTCCACACCATGGAGGCCTACTTCACCTGGTACCCGAACGCGAAGGGAGCCCGGCCGTGAGCAAGTACCTGTTGAACAAGTTCCTGTTCACCGTCGACCGCGACGCGGAGCTGGTCGAGCGCTATCGCGCCGACCCGCGCGCAACGGTGACGGCGTGGGAGGCCGAGCACGCCAACCGCATCCTGGGCTGCCACTCCTGCGAATCCTCTACCTGGCTGAGCTTCGACGACGTCGAGCGCGAGGCCCTGGCGACGCACGACTACCCCAAGCTGTTCGAGCTCGGCGCGCATCCCTTCCTCACGCTCACCCTCTTCATCGCCATGTTCGAACGCGACTACGAACCACTCGGCTTCCAGCTTGAGTACGCCCGCCGTCTGGCTCACATGAGCCTGCCGTATCCGGATATCGCCACCTGAGCCGGATCGCCGCAATCTCCGGGAGCCACCGAGTCATCCGAGCCCACTTTCGGTGATCCACACCAGCCGGGCGCCGATCTTGTCACAATGGCGACGTGCGACAACTCTCACCCGCCGAAGTGGCCAAGCGACGCGGCGTCCGGCGGATGAAGGCGGTCGCCAGCGGCTTCCTGCTGGCCGCGATCGGGCTCTACGTGCTGGCCCGCTGGCAGGAGGGGCGCGGCGCGACCTGGGCGCAGTACCTCGGCGCCGCCGCGCAGGCCGCGATGGTCGGCGCGCTGGCCGACTGGTTCGCGGTCACCGCCCTGTTCCGCCACCCGCTCGGCCTGCCGATCCCGCACACCGCGATCATCCCGCACCGCAAGGAGGCGCTCGGCCGCAGCCTCGGCGACTTCGTCGGCGAGAACTTCCTGTCCGAGCAGGTCATCCGCGGCCGGCTGCGCGCGATCGGCCTGTCCGCTCGGCTCGGCGGCTGGCTCGCCGATGACAAACACGCCGAGCGGGTCACCCAGGAGGCCGCGGGTCTGCTGCGCGGAGTGCTCGCCGTCCTGCGCGACGACGATCTGCAGGCGGTGCTCAGCCGCACCGTGAACCGCTGGCTCAACGAGCAGCCGATCGGCCCGGTCGCCGGCCGCGTGCTCGGCAAGTTCGTCGCCGACGACGGCCACCGGCCGCTGATCGACCTGCTCACGCGGCGCGCCGTCGAGTGGCTTGAGCAGCATCCCGACGCGATCGAGCGCACGGTCACCGGCGAGGCGCCGCTGTGGACGCCCCGATTCGTCGACGAGCGCGTCGCCCGCCGCATTCACAAGGAATTGGTGAAGTTCGCGGCCGCGGTGCGTGACGAGCCGCACCACCAGGCGCGGGCCGCGATCGACGACTTCCTCACCGACTTCGCGCAGCAGCTGTCCTCGGACCCGGTGACGCTGGCGCAGGCCGAGCGGTTCAAGCAGGAATTGATCAACCATCGCGAGGTGCAGCGGCTGGTCGGGTCCTCCTGGCAGGCGCTGCGCTCGATGATCGTCTCGGCGGCCGAGGACGAGCAAAGCGAACTGCGGCTGCGGGCGCGCGACGCGATCGCCGCGTTCGGGCGTCGCCTGGCCTCTGACGACCGGTTGCGTGACAAGGTGGACTCGTGGGTTGAGGGCGCGGCGGTGCATGTCGTCGTCACATATCGCGCGGAGATCACCTCGCTGATCACGGACACCGTCGGCGCCTGGGATGCCGAGGAGACCTCACGCAAGGTGGAGATCCAGGTCGGCCGGGACCTGCAGTTCATCCGGATCAACGGCACGGTCGTTGGAGCGCTCGCCGGCCTGCTCATCTACGTGCTGACCCGGCTGACCTGACGCTGCTCGATTGGCGGTGCCTGATCTGACGGTGCGTGATCTGGCGCCCTCGTACTGACACAGCGTCGCCGGGCTATTTCGCCAGCCCGGCGACCAGGTTGATCGCCGCTGCGATGATCACGGTGCCGAGTGGAAACGACAACAGCGCCTGACGCAGCACCGCACGCCGGACGTCCCCGTCCCTGATGTCTGTGTCCGAGACCTGGAACGTCATGCCGACCGTGAACGCGACATACGCGAAGTCGCTGTAGCGCGCCTCCGCCCGCTGCTTGAAGTCGATCCCGCCGACCGGATCGGTGTAGTAGAGCCGCGCGTACTTAAGCATGAAGACGGTATGCACCAGCGCCCACGACACGAAGACCGAGCCCAGTGCCAGCCCAGCCTCGTAGTACTTGGCGTTACCCGAGGCGTGTCCGACGCCGAACAGCACCGCGCCGACCGCGACGAGGCTGGCCAGCGCGGCGCCGAGCAACAGGAGGTCGGTCAGTTCGCGACCGGGGTCTTCGCGGCGCGCGTGTTGCTGGGTTCCATAAGCGTCCAGGCCCCAGACGCCGATCCAGACCCAAACGCAGAACGCCAGCGCCATCACGTCCCAGCCGATCAGCGGCGCCATCCGGCCGGCCCCGAGCACGCCTGCCAGCACGCCGCCGCCGATGCCGAGAACGACGGAGACCAGCAGTTGCGCACGGGCCGTCGTCCCCTCCTCGCGCAGTTCGGAGCGTCCTTCGGATTCTGACGACTCGTTGATTTGTGGCTCCACGGCCCCAGCCTTCCAGTTTCGCGCCCTTCCTGCTCGGCGGCATTGCGCCATTGGAGCTCGTCGAACCGGCCGCTATTGGTTGCGGCTCCCAACGAGCGACCTCGGAAGAGTCGGTTAAGACCATTGACAGCGTCCTGCGTCCGCGTGTTTCATCACCGTTACCGACGCCGATTGTTGTCCCACCCAACAATGCTGCCCGCCAAGCATGCCTGCGCGTCGGTTCGCAGATGTCAGGAGGCATCGTGCACAAACCCGCAACGCTTCATCGCACCCGGACGGCGGCCCTCGCCCTGGTCACCGTGTCCGCATCACTATTCGCGTCCTACGCCGGCGCGCCGCATGCCGCGGCGGCGTCGAGTGCCTGCCCGTGGGTCGGTTCCACGGCGCCGATCTCGCAGCGGGTCAGCCAGTTGCTGGCCAAGATGACCACCGCGCAGGAGGTCACGCTACTGACCGGCGCCTCGGGGTCCAGTTACGTCGGATTTACGCCCGCCATCGGCTCGCTCTGCATCCCGGCGCTGAACCTGGAGGACGGCCCGGCAGGCGTCGGCGACGGCATGACCGCAGTCACCCAGCTGCCCGCCCCGGTCGACGTCGCCGCGAGCTGGGACACCGCCGCGGAACAGCGCTACGGCCAGGTGATCGGCGCCGAACAGGTATCTAAGGGAACGACGATAGACCTGGGGCCGACCATCAACATCGTGCGTGACCCGCGCTGGGGCCGCGCCTTCGAATCCGTTGGCGAAGACCCATACCTCAACGGCACGCTCGGCGCCGCGGACATCGAGGGCGTGCAGTCCACGGGTGACCTCGCCCAGGTGAAGCACTTGGCCGTATACAACCAGGAGACCAACCGCAACACGCCGTCCGACAACGCGATCATCAGCACCCGGACTCTCCAGGAGATCTACCTCCCGGCGTTCCACGACTCGGTCTCGCAGGGTGCCGCATCGTCGGTGATGTGCTCCTACAGCACCATCAACGGCACCTATGCCTGCCAGAACCCGTATCTGCTCACCACCGCGCTGCGCCAGCAGTTCGGCTTCACCGGCTTCGTCACCTCGGACTGGGGGGCGACGCATGCGACCTCGGCGTCGGCGAACGCGGGCCTGAATCAGGACATGCCCGGAAACGACGGCTACTACGGCAGCACCCTGACGAACGCGGTATCGAGCGGCTCCGTCTCGAAGTCGACGCTGGACGCGCTGACCTCGCAGGTGCTCACCGAGATGTTCGGGTTCGGCCTCTTCGACAAGGCGCCCGCCGGCTCGCCCGGACAGACCGCGACCAGCGCCGCGCACGTGGCCTCCGCACGCCAGCTCTCTGAGGAGGGCACGGTGCTGCTGAAGAACAGCGGCAGCACGCTGCCATTCGGCTCCAGTACCTCGTCGATCGCGGTCATCGGCACGGACGCGTCGAGCAGCCCGATGACCGACGGCGGCGGCAGCGCCGGGGTCAACTCCAGCGGCACGGTCACCCCGCTGCAAGGCATTACCTCGCGGGCCGGCAGTGGGATCAAGGTCAGCTACAACGACGGTTCCAACAGCAGTTCCGCCGCGTCGCTGGCGGCCTCGTCCTCCGTCGCCGTGGTCTTCGTCAACAAGGGCGAGTCCGAGGGCAGCGACCTGGGCAACATCGATCTGACCAGCGCGCAGAACTCGCTGATCTCCGCGGTCGCCGCCGCGAACCCGCACACGGTCGTGGTGCTCAACACCGGCTCCGCGGTCACCATGCCGTGGCTCGGCTCGGTCGCCGGCGTATTCGAGGCCTGGTACCCGGGCCAGGAGGACGGCAACGCCATCGCCGCGCTGCTGTTCGGTGACGTGAATCCGTCCGGAAAGCTGCCGGTCACCTTTCCGGCCTCGCTGTCGCAGGTTCCTGCGAACACCGTCGCGCAGTGGCCAGGCACCAACGGTCAGGTGCAGTACTCCGAAGGCCTGAACGTCGGCTACCGCTACTACGATGCCAACAACCTTACGCCGCTGTTCCCGTTCGGGTTCGGTCTCTCCTACACCAGCTTCTCCTTCAGTAACCTAAGTATCAGCAGCCTGCCACGAGGCGGAGCCGCGACCGTCACTGCCACGGTGACCAACACCGGCTCACGCGAGGGCGCCGAAGTCGCGCAGCTGTACGTCACCGACCCGGCCGCGTCCGGCGAGCCGCCAAAGCGGCTCGAAGGCTTCGCCCGCGTCGATCTCCAGCCCGGCCAGAGCAGCACGGTCACCTTTCCGCTGAGCCAGGCCAACCTCCAGTACTGGAACGCCTCGACGAACGCCTGGGCGGTGAGCGCCGGCAACTACACGATCTCGGTCGGCGACTCGGACCGGAATCTGCCGCTGACTGGCACCTTGTCGGTGACCTCCGCGCAGATCGGGCAGCCGGTCACCGTGACGAACCCGGGCCCGCAGGAAGGCATCGCCGGGAACGCGGTCAGCGTGCCGATCTCGGCCAGCGACAGCACCAGCGGCCAGACGCTTAGCTATTCGGCCGCCGGCCTGCCTGCCGGTACCTCGATCAACTCGGGCACCGGCGCGATCACCGGCACGCCGACCGCCGCGGGGACGAGCACTGTCACGGTCACCGCGAAGGACGGTTCCGGCGCGGTCGCGAGCGTCAGCTTCATCTGGACGGTCGCGCCGGCCGGGTCGAGCGGCAACGGCGGAACCGGACAAGTGACCGGGTATCAGGGTCTTTGCCTGGACGTGCGCGCCGCTAACAGCGCGGACGGCACCCCGGTTCAGGTCTACACGTGCAACGGCACCAACGCGCAACAGTGGACAGTCGCATCGAACAGCACGTTGCAGGCGCTCGGGAAGTGCCTCGACGTGAGCGGCGGCGGGACGGCCAACGGCACCAAGGTTCAGCTGTACACGTGTAATGGCACCGGCGCGCAGGTATGGCAGCCGCAGTCCACCGGCGCGCTGCTCAACCCGCAGTCCGGCAAGTGCCTCGACGACACCGGATTCGGCGGTTCCGGAACACAGGTGCAGATCTGGTCGTGCACCGGAGGAACGAACCAGGTGTGGACCCTGCCGTAAGGCGGCGGCGTGACAGCTTGAAACACGCGGCGGCCGCTGCGAACGGCCGCCGCGTGCGTCTTCCCTCGATCCCTGAGTTACCAGCCGACAGCTACGACCATGTACTGCGGGTTGTTCACCGAAATGTCAGAGGACTGACCCGCATCGTCGTCGTAGGGGAAGCCATATTGCAGGCCGTTGATGGCGTTCAGGTGCCAGAACTGTGCGTAGTAGTTCGCCGGGGCGGCTTGGTAGAAGTTGCTCGGGATGGACTGCTGCGACGCCGGCAACTGTGCGACGTGCCGGTTCAGGCCCGCGCACAGCGTCGGGTTGGCGGACAGCGTTCCGCCGCAGCCGAAGATCTGCGCCGTGCTGTCGCTGGAGTCGCCGTTCGCCGCCGCGTAACCGGTCAGGTAGTTCGCGTACGCGCCTGCGGGCTGGAAAGCCGGATCGTTGCCGGGCGAGGGGATTCCGTACGGCGCCTGGTCAGTCGCCAGCTCCTTGAACTCGGTCGGCACCGAGCTCTGGAACCGGGCGAAGGTGGCGCTGCGGCTCTCCTGGAAGGTGGCGTAGTTCTCGCCGACCTCCTGCTGCGAGCCGTCGTGGCTGTGCACGAGCAGCGCGAGCTTCAGGCCGAATCGGTCGACCCGCGTGGTGTCCACGTTGATGAACGTGGATCCGACCGTGAACTCGATGAAGTCGTAGTACTGACCGTTGGGCTGGCCCAGGTAGAAGTACATCCGGCCGGCCGAGTTCGCGGGCATGTCGATGTACGGCTGCTGCGCGATCGACGCGGTCTGGCCGTTGAAGCTCCAGTAGACCTGACTGTCCGGGTATTGGCCGTTCGTCTGGTTGGTGATCTTGACTTCCAGTACGTGCGTGGCCGCCGGGATGCTGCCGGTGTCGCCCCAGAACGAAGCTGGCGGAGCACCGCTGCCGCTGCCACCGCCTCCGCTGGAGCCTGTCGGGCTGGGCGAGGGCGAGGGGCTGCCGGTGCCGCCGCTGGTGAAGACCTGGAACTCCCAAAGCGAGTAGCCGTACTGGGTGCCCCGCGCAGTGCCGTACATGCGGATGTAGCGGCCTGATCCAGAAACGGTCAGGTTCTGCGTTCCGCCGATCCCGGTCGTGGTCGAGTAGATCGAGGTCCAGTTGGCCGCATCGTTCGAGGTCTGAATCTGGAACGCCTTGCCGTATGCGGCTTCCCAATCCAGCGTCACGCCGCAGATGGACTGCGCGCTGCCGAGATCGAGCTGGAGCCACTGCGGGTCGCTGAACCCGGAGGACCAGCGGGTGCCGGTGTTGCCGTCGACGGCGTTGGCGGCCGGGAAGGTCGCGTTCTCAAGCGAAGATGCCGTGGCCGTATGCCCGAGCGCTGCGTTAGTCGTTCTGCAGCCGCCTCCAGCGCCGAGGCTGCCGTACACCTGGAACTCCCAAAGGGAGTAGCCGTACGGTGTCGCCCGCGTCGTGCCGTACATGCGCACGTAGCGGCCGGTGCCGGTGATGTTAAGGGTCTGCGTTCCTCCGGTGCCGGTCGCGGTCGAGTAGATCGAGGTCCAGTTCGCGTTGTCGTTCGAGGTCTGGATCTGGAATCCGCTCGCGTAGGCGGCCTCCCATTGCAGCACCACCTGCGTGATGCCGGCCGACGCGCCGAGGTCCACCTCGATCCACTGCGGATCGCTGAACGCCGACGACCATCGCGTGCCGGTGTTGCCGTCAGTGGCGTTCGATGCCGGGAACGTCGCGTTTTCCAAGGATGAGGCGGTGGTCGGCTTGCCCTGGGACAGCAGGGTGGGCGCCGCGGTCGCCTCCATCGACACCGCGGTCAGCAGGCCGGCGGTGGTCACGGCGACCACCGCTGCGGTGACCAGCGCGCGCACACGCGACCGGCGACGCGGCCGGTCGGGGGAATGGTGAACCAAGCGCATGACTTCTCTCTTCGCGCAGACGAGGACAAATGGACCGTCGGCGAGGGAGGCGGCCCGGTCGGCGGCGTGCCAGAGGCGTGGGAGACCTCTGCGGCTCAGGCGGCACGGCCGGGCGGTCGGCTGCCGCGGATGAGGCGATGAGCGATTCGCTGTGAAGGGATTCGCTGCGAGCTGAAGGTTCGGAGAGCGCTCTCCGAGGCGACTCGAAAGTCAGCGTGCTCGCGCGGCGCGCGGCTGTCAAGGGTGAGGGAAATGGCGGGCCTGCGGCACTTGCCAGCGAAGGGGTCACGGCGCCGCAGGCCCTGCGGAAGCGATTGCCAAGGGGTGTTCGGGCACACCCTTTGCAATCACCTCACGGACTAACAGGGACACCCGGCGCTCATTGCGTTACACACACGCTGACCGGCGAGAACGGCGGTCAGCGCGAGCGCGAGTCGGAGTCAGTCGGTGGCGCTCGGGGATGGGGCGACGGTCGTGGTATTGGAGGACGATGTGCTCGACTTGAGCAACTGGTTGCAGTACGCGTGGACCTTGTTCTCCGAGCCTGCGGCCGCGACCAACCGCGCCTGATCCTGCGCGCTCATCGTCGTCTTCCAGCTGTTTCCGCTGCCCTTGACCTGCGTGCACAGGGTGTAAAGCGACGCTTCGGTCGCGCTGGGCGAGGCTGTCGAGACCCCCGCCCCGGGAGCGCTTGTCGATGGGGCGCCGGCCCTGTTCACGCTCGATGCCGAGGCCAAGGCGGAGGCCGATGCGATCGAGTTAGGGCCCGTGCTCACGGTTGGCGCCGGGTTCGCCGGGGCGGAGCCGTTGCCGCTCGGCGTACCGCCGTTCTGCGAGGGCGCGGGAACGCCGATGCCGCCGAACACGTGATGTACGAACGACTGCACCGGAGAAGGCAGCATTCCCGTGCTCGAGATCGCGATGCTGATGCCGAGAACGAACACGAACGCCACCGCGCACTTCATCATGAACGACAGTCGCGGGGCACCGCCGGCGGACCGAACGTCCGGCTGGGTCGCGCCCTCGCTCTCGATCGGGCTGAGCGCGGTGATCGGTTCGGTAGCGGCGACCCCGGCTTCCACCGCGACGCCGGCGGTGTGGAACATGGTCAGCACGTTCGCTAGATCCCGCGCGTCCTCCTCCTCCGGAAGCGGCGGCGCGGCGGCCGCGGCGAGCACGGTGTCAAGATTGCGGCTGCGCCTCTCGTTCATTCGGCCACCTCCGGCACGGCAGCCCCGGCCCCGGTCCCGGCGCGCTCCACATCCAGGAGATCATCGCCGTCGATGACCGTCGCCAGACGCCGCAGTCCACGCATCGCCGCAATGCGTATGGCACCCGGACGCTTCCCCAGCACCTCCGCGGTCTGCGTTACGTCAAGCCCGACGACCACACGAAGCATCACGGCCTCAGCCTGGTTCGCTGGCAGTTCGGAGATAAGACGCAACGCTTGGCGCGTGGCCAAGTGCTCTACCGCTTCACGTGCCGGATCGTCCCGCGAGGCGCGGTCCGGAGCCGCGTACAGGCCGGCCGGGTCCTCCTTGCGGCGTCCGCTGCGGCGCAACTCCTCCAGCGCGCGGTTGCGAGCCACCCGAAACAGCCACACCCGAAACCCGGTCGCGTCGCCGCGAAACCGCCGTATGTCCCGGGCCGCTTGGAGCCAGGTCTCCGAGGCGACGTCTTCGGCGGCCTGTCCGACGACGACTCTCAGGTAGCGCAGCACCGGAGGGTTCAGCGCGTGCCAGAGCTCCGCCATGCCGGACTCATCCCCGGCCCTCGCGGAGTCGAGAACGCTGTCCAGGTCGCCGCCGCTCACCTCCGCCGGCTCCTCGCCCTCATGAGAACACTGACTCGACATGCCCCTCCTGCAACCCGGATCATTTCACAGCACCGCCGCCAGACCCAGACCCTGTGACCGGTGTGTTCGTTTGAAAGGGCGACGCACAAGAATGCGACCGGGCTCCCCGATGGCGCTGGGGAGCCCGGTGTCCGTCGGCCGAGGCCCGACGCGATCAGCGGCGCTCGGCGGTCCTCGCCGCGGTCAACGGCCGGCTAGGGATTGACGGTGATGGTGAAGGTGCTGGTCGAGGTGTTCTGGATGTTGACGTCGTTGTCACTCTCCACCAGATGGTTGAACGTCACCGAACCGACCGGTGGGCCCTGACCGGCCTCGGGCAGCGGGTTGGCCCAGACGCCGAAGCCCGACTTTCCGTTGCCGAATCCGTCGTTGTCCGCGTGCGCTCCGGTGATGGTGGTGTTGGTGAAGACCGTGTCCTGGAACGGATACTGCGCGGTGTTGCCCACGTAGTCCGTCTGGAACATGATCCCGGTGTAGGTCGGATCGGTGATGGTCGAGTCGTTGATCCTGATGCCCTGGAACGGGTTGGTCGCCGAGAACATCCAGATCGCGCCGAACGCCTGGTTGCCCCAGAAGTGGCCGCCGTCCCGAGCCAGCGAGAAGTTGGCGATGGTGGTCGGCGGGCTGTCCTCGAACCCTTCGAACGCGAAGCCGAAGTTCAGCGAACTGACCGTCAGGCCCGGGTAGCACAAGGTGTCGGCCACGTAGAAGTTCTGGACCGTGTTGTTGAACCCGCCGTAGATCGCCACACCCGCGGCCCGCCACGGGGTCAGCGCGGTGACGTTCTGGATGGTGTTGCCGGTCTCCTTGCATCCGGAGCAACTGTCCTGCGCGGCGAACAGCGCGAAGCTGTCGTCGCCGGTCGTGCGGGCCTCGTCGTTGGAGATCAGGTTGCCCTGGCTTCCGTTGGTGAGGTTGATACCGTCCGCCAGCGTGTCGCGGATGCGCAGGTTGGTGAAGGTCGAGTTCTTGACGGCTGTCAGACCCCAGACACCGACCACGTTGTGCTCGATCCACAGGTTGTCGATCGTGATATTCGAGATGTTGGTCAGCTGGAAGGTGTGCCCTGGGCCGTCTTGGCGGGTGGTGTAGTTGCCGAACCAGGCGAATCCGCTGAAGGACGAGCCGTTCGCGGTGGACTGCACGTCCCAGCCGGTGTCGGTGTTCGTCTGGCTTTGCGGCGCGACGAACTGTGTGTACCAGACGCCGGCGCCGACGATCTTGACCGCCTTGCCGTATACCGTCAGCCGCCCGGTCAGCGAGTACTGACCGGCCGGCAGGTACACGCCGGTGTGCGCGCCAGTGCTGTCCTGGATCACCGTGTCGATCGCGTTCTGCACGTCCTGCTGGGTGAAGCCCGCGGGGACGACCAGGTGCGCCGGGTCCGGGTTGGCTATCTGGCTCGCCTGCTCCAGGTTCATGAAGTCGACCGCGTACTGGGAGCTGTTCGAGGAGTCCTTCTGCAGCTTGAACACCGTGCCCTTGGGGTACGAAGTCGGCAGTAAGAACCCTGATTCGTCGTAGATATGCCGCGGCGAGCCCGCGCCTGGCGAGTCGCCGGGACCGGTCTCCGCGCCGTACAGCCACGCGTAGTGCGAGGTCAGGCTCAGCGGTTCGACCAGCGTTCCGTTCGCGTACAGGTCGAGGGTGGCGTTGATGCCGCCGCCGGCAGAGGCGTCCGGGATCGAGTAGCGCAGGTCGAAGGTGTTGGTGGATTCGCGTGAAGTCCAGCTGACCGAGTCGCCCGTGCCGTTCAGCGTGACGGCCTTGCGGCCCGACGCCTCGCCAGCTAGGTCACCGATGGTGCGGTTCGGCCCGATCACCGTCGCGCCGCCGCCGAGCTGACCGTTCTCCGCCTCGTACATGTCGTAGGGCATGTTCGCGCCCTGGCCGACGAAGATCGCGGTGTCGCTGGTGTTGTTGCCTTGCTTGACCGGCAGTTCGTTAGCGTCGACGGCGATGACCGTGTGCGCGGTGTACTTGCCGTTGGTCGCTGTCCAGGTGCCCATGTCGACGTTGGCGGACGCACCGGAGGCCAGCGTGCCGTTGTACGCGCCGATCAGAGTCTTGACGGTATTGCCGTTCGAGTCGAGCAGGGTGAGCGTGATGTTGTGCGCGCCGGAGTCCGTCGCGATCGTGCCCTGATTCTTGAGCGCCACGGTGAAGTCCACCGAGTTGCCCGCGGCCGGGTTGCCCGGCGTCCAGTTCACCGAAGCGGCGACCAGATCAGAGCTCTGCACCGGCTTCACCGCGAGGCCGGTCGGGTTCGTGTAGCTCTGGTTGTTCTGCAGCTCGAAGTTCTTCTTCGACTCGTCGACCGTCGTCTTGAGCTGGTACGTGCCGGCGCTCTGCGTGCCGAGGCTGGCCGTGACGGTCTGTGTGGCTCCCGGTGCGAGCGCGCCGACCGAGGTCGAGGCGATCTTGTTCGAGCCGAGGTAGAAATTCACGTCGGTGGCCACCGAGGCGGCGGTTCCGGCGTTCTGCACCACGGCGGAAGCGGTGATCGAGTCGGTCTCGACCGGCGCGGACGGAGTCCACGAGCTGCTGGCGACAGTGAGGTCCGGGTTCGGCGCCGGGGTGCCGAAGACCTGGAGCTCGGCGCACTGGCCGCCGGGCGCACCGCTGTTGCTGGTGATCGATATCTCGACGTCGGCGACGCGCGCGGTCACCGGGATGGTCACCGAGTTCTGGTTGCTGTTCGGGTCGAAGCTGTAGCTGCGCGCCGAGACCAGGGTGCTGAACGCGGTCGCGCTCTGTTCGCGCCCGAGCACCGCGATGGTCTGGGTGCGCGCCGACCAGGCGGCGGCTGGGTTGAGCTTGACCACGACGGAGGTGATGTCGGCGTTGGCGCCGAGGTGGACAGTCAGGTTGCTGGGATAGGAGGAGCCCTCGAAGTACGTCGTCGCGTCGCCGTCGTCGGCGTTGGCCGGTGCGTAAGTGTAGGTATACGGCGTTCCGTCGATCGGCTTGTTCAGCGCCAGATTGGTGGAGTTTCCACCGCTTCCGGTGCGAGTGACCGTGTTGCTCGGCGAGGACTCGAGTCCGGCCGCGTTGGTCGCCGTGACGTAGTAGGAGGCGGTGAGTGTGTCAGAGATCGAGTCCGTGTATGTCAGGGTGCTGCCGGATACGGACGCGATCTTCGACGAGTTTCGGTAGACGTTGTAGCCGGTCACGCCGACCGCGTCGCTCGACGCGCCCCAGGTCAGCTTGATCTGCCCGGATTGCGGCTGCGTGTACTGGAGATTGCCCGGTGCGGTTGGCGGCGTCGCGCTTTGGCCGTTGCGCGTCACGCTGTTGCTGTTGGCGGACTGGTTGCCGGCCGCGTCACGGGCACGGACGTAGTACGTGACGGTCTGGGTCGTCGGCGGACTGTCCGTGTATGTCAGAACGCTGCCGGGGACGCTGGTCAGCAGCGCGTTGTTCGCGTATACGTCGTAATTGCTCACGCCCACGTTGTCCGTGGATGCTCCCCAGGTGAGCGTGACCTGGCCGTTGCCGGCCTGCGTGTAGGCCAGATTCGCCGGTGCGGTCGGCGGCTGGGTGTCGCCGGAAGCCGGGCCGTAGACCTGGAACTCGGAGATCTGCCCGGCCGGCCAGCCGGTGTTGGCGGTGATGTTCAGCCGCACGTACCGGGTCGTGGTCGAGTTGAACGAGATCGTCACGGTGCTGCTGCTGGCCGGGTCGAAGGTGTAGCCCGCGGAGGCCACGATGTCGCGGAAGCTTGACCCGTCAGTGCTGCCTTGAACGGAAAGCGTCTCGGTGCGCGCGGCCCAGTTGGTCACCGGTGTCTGCAACACGACCTTGTTGATCGCGACCGAGGCGCCGAGGTCGACCTGTAGCCACTGCGGGAAGGCATTGTTGGTGCTCTCCCAGTAAGTGGACTGATTGCCGTCGGTGGCGTTGCTCGGCGGGTAGCTCTGGCTCGAGCCGCTGGCGGTGGTGTTCTTGCCCTGTGCGAGGTTGCTCGACGTGCTGGTCGACCCGTAGACCTCCAGCTCGGAGAGCTGCCCGGCGGGCCAGCCGGTGTTGGCGGTGATGTTGATCCGCAGGTATCGGGTGCTGGTCGCGCCGAGGCTGATGCTGACCGCGTCGCCCGAGTTCGGATCGAAGGTGTAGCCGGCCGAGGCGACGATCGTGGTGAAGCTGGAGTTGTCCAGGCTGCCCTGCACGGACAACGTCTCGGTACGGGCCCCCCAGCCGGTCGGCAGCTTGAGCACGACTTGGTTGACCGAGGTGCTGGCGCCCAGGTCGATCTGGGCCCACTGCGGGAAGGCGCTTGAGCCGTTGGTGCTCTCCCAGTACGAGGCCTGATCGCCGTCGTTGAGGTTGCTTGCGGCGTACTGGCCGTTGACGCTGCTGGCCGTGGCGTTCTTGCCCAGCGCGAGATTGGTGCCGGCCGCGGCGGCGGGTGCGGCGTGCAGCGCGGGCAGGACCGTGACGATGAGTCCGGCGAGTGCCAGCGCGGCGGTGCGCAGCCTCGCGGCGCGGCGAGGCGGGGCGGATCCGTGTCCTGTTCTCATCCTCTTCCTCTGGCGGAACGTTGGGACGTGGGTGACGGAGAGCGCCGAGGACGTCGTCAGTCCGCGCTTTACGACCTCGTCGACGTGGTGCGTGGAACTGCGCTAGTCAGTAAATTGCAGATATAGCAGGGACGATTGACTAGTAGATGATGAGTTTTTGCTAGATGCTAGCTGGAAGTTACATACGTGTGACGCGTTGGTCAATGGCCCGGGTTAGTCGCCTCGCATCCCAGCCACGGCGACGCGTACGCGTGGCACACTGGGAGCAGGCTGCATCTACAAGCGTGTAGTTGTAGCCGGTATCGCACGCTCTGGTCTTCGTGCGCTGTAATCTTCGGAGGTTTTCGGATGCTGCCGGCGGCCGGCTCGGACGGCGTACCGCGTCGGGCACGCGGCGCGCTCGAAGCGGCGATCATGGACGTGCTGTGGCGCGCGCAGGGGCCGTTGAGTCCCGGCGAGGTGCGCGACCTGCTCGGCACCTGCGCCGATGCCGAAGCGCGGGCGCTTTCCTACAGCACGGTCGTCACGATCCTCACGCGCCTGCACGGCAAGAAGATGCTTGCGCGCACGCGCGTGGGTCGTTCCTTTCAGTACGCGCCGCTGGCTGACGCGGCAGGCCTCGAAGCCCGGCGGCTGAGCGCGCTGCTCGACGGCTCCGCCGACCGCGCCGCCGTGCTTTCCCGCTTCGTCGCCGATCTGTCGGACAGCGACGAGGAACTGCTGCGTCGACTGCTCGGCCCGACCTCGAGCGTCGACGACGCGAGGCGGTGACGCCGCATGGCCGTTCCGCTCGTCCTCTGCCTCACTTTGCTCTTTCCGTTGATCGCGCAGCTGCTGGCGCGCCCAATCGCGGCACGCGTCGACCCGCGTTGGGCGACCTGGCTGCTGACCGGGGTGGCGGTCGCGCTCGCCGCGACCAGCGGCGCGGCGCTGACCCTCGTCGCGCTGGCCGCGGTGATCAAGGTCCCGCTCATCGCCCAGCTCGGCCGCTGGTCGCCCGCCATCATCGACCGCGGGGATCCGACCAGCACCGTGGTCGCGATCATCGCCGGGATACTGCTGGGCACGGCCCTCACCGCGGTGGTGCGATTCGCCGTGCGACGCGGGCAAGCCCTGGTCGAGGCGTTCCGGCACGCTCGCGGGCTGCCGGGGCGCGGCCAACTCGTGGTCACCCGCGATGCGACGGCTGACGCGTACACGGTGCCTGGCCGCCCCGGTCGCATCGTCGTTTCGGCCGGAATGCTGGACACGCTGGACGACGCGGGCCGCGCCGCGCTGCTCGCCCACGAGCGCGCGCACCTCGTCGGTCGCCATTACGCCTTCACCAGCGTCGCGCGCCTCGCCGCGGCCGCGAATCCGCTGCTGAGGCCGGTCGCAGACGCGGTCGAGTACACGGTCGAGCGCTGGGCCGACGAGCGCGCCGCCCAAGCGGTCGGCGACCGGCGGCTGGTCGCCGAGACGATCGCGCGCGCGGCGATCGCCGCCAAGCACCACGACGCGCGCCGAGCCCCGGCCGCGGCCCTCGGCGCGGTCTTCGCGTGGATCGGTGCGCCGCGCTTCGTGCCGAAGCACTCCCGGCGGCCCGCCGTGCGCGCCGCCGGACCGGTACCGCGTCGGGTCGCCGCGCTGCTCGCGCCCCCGTTGGGACGCCGCTGGATCCTGCAAGCCGCCGTCGCGGTGATCGCGATCATCGCCGGTCTCTGCGCACTCGACGCCGCACACGATCTGCACGAACTCCTGGAATCCGCGAGCTACGTGCCGCATCACTGACGCCGTCGCGATCGCGCCTTCGAGTGCACGGAGCGGCCGTTGTCCCGCTCAACGGGACACCGCCGGCCAGGTCGCTGTGACGGAACCCTGACAGTCCGGGTGCGGATCCGGCAAACGCCGAGCCACCCAATCATCTACACTCTTGTAGAAGTTCTACATCTTTGTAGATGATGCGCGCCCGCACGGTAAGGAAGAAGAGGTCGTGCCGAACCCCGCTCTGCTCACCCTCGCGACGCACTTCGTATCGCATGCCGCCGAATCCGGCGGCCGGGTCCTGGCCTTCAACCCGCTGGACTCCACCTCGTGGCTCTCCAGCCTCGGCGCCCTCGGCGTGTTCCTGGTCCTGTTCGCGGAGACCGGCCTGCTCATCGGCTTCTTCCTGCCGGGTGACTCGCTGCTGTTCACCGCCGGCCTGCTATGCACGGCGGGAACCCACGCCGTGCACCTCTCTCTTCCGGCTGTACTGCTCGCCGCGGCGGCCGGAGCGCTACTCGGCGCGCAGACCGGATTCTGGCTCGGCCAGCGCGGCGGACGGGTGCTGCTCGCGCGGTCCAAGAACCGGCATCTGCGCGCCGGCGTCGAGCGCGCCGAGGAGATCCTCGAACGCTACGGATATGGCAAGGCGATCGTGCTGGCCCGGTTCATTCCAGTGGTGCGCACGGTGCTCAATCCGATGGCCGGCGCGCTGGAAGTGCCGACTCGTGTCTTCACGTTGTGGCAGGTGGTCGGCGGGTTAGTCTGGTCGCTGGGTGTGACCCTCGCCGGTTACGGG
>Ga0134128_10001608_pt1 | contig 28751 bp, 18 predicted proteins | sample KB31754_FD_96462 | JGI IMG/M metagenome (GOLD analysis project Ga0134128, IMG submission 96462) | Terrestrial soil microbial communities with excess Nitrogen fertilizer from Kellogg Biological Station, Michigan, USA - KB3-175-4 | ecosystem: Environmental > Terrestrial > Soil > Unclassified ... | reverse complement strand
CATCAGGATGTTCTTGTGCGCGGCCTCGGGGAAGAAATTGAGGATGCGCTCGATGGTCTGGTCGGCGTTGTTGGAGTGCAGCGTCGCGAGGCAGATGTGGCCGGTTTCGGAGAAGCCGATCGCGGCGTCCATCGTGTTGGTGTCGCGGATCTCGCCGATCAGGATCACGTCCGGCGCCTCGCGCATCGCGTTCTTCAGCGCTTCTTGGTAGCTGTGGGTGTCGAGGCCGACCTCGCGCTGATTGACGATCGACTTCTTGTGGCGATGCAGGAATTCGATCGGGTCCTCGATGGTGAGGATGTGGCCCGCGGAGTTGGTGTTGCGGTAGTCGATCATCGACGCCAGCGTGGTCGATTTGCCGGAACCCGTGGCGCCCACCACCAGGATCAGGCCGCGCGGTTCCATGATCAGTTTCTTGTAGATCTGCGGCAGCAACAGTTCCTCGATCGACGGAATGTCGCTCTTGATCGCGCGGATCACCAGCGCGACTTCGCCGCGCTGCTTGAACACGTTGACGCGAAACCGGCCGACGTCCTTCACCGCCAGCGCCATGTTGTATTCGAGCTCGCGCTCGAACTTGGGCACCGAACCTTCGTCCATCAGCGAGTAGGCGATCTTCTTCACCATCCCCGATGGCAGCGGCGAAGTGCCCAGCGCGGCCAGCCGGCCCTCGATCTTGATGTGCACGGGCGTGCCGGTGGACAGGAACATGTCCGATGCACCACGATCCATCATCAGTTTGAGGAAATACCCGATATCCATCATTGATCCCCGGTCTCGAAGGCCCGCGCCGGCCACTGCGGCGTTGCAAAGGCGAAATGGTACGCCGACAATGCCCCGATGCGCTCCCCTGAGTGGTGTTTATGACACGCACACGCGGAAAAATCCATGATCTCGCCCTGCTCGGACTGGCGGGCCTTGCCGCCACGCTGGCCGGCTGCGCCACCGTGCCGCCGCCGATCCAGATGATGGATCGGGCGCAGTCGGAAATCCGTGCGGCGCGCAGTGCCGGCGCCGCCACCGCCGCACCGGATGCGCTGGCCGAGGCCGAGCGCCGCCTTGCTGCCGCACAACAGTTCAGCGCCAGCGACGACAACGGCAAGGCGGCCGACAAGGCCGCGGAAGCGGAAGCAGCGGCAGCGACCGCGCGCGCGCGCGCCGACGCCGCGCGACTGGGCGACCAGATACAACAGCAAGCCTCGGTCAACGCGTCGTTGCAGGCGGATCTGGAACGCCGGCAAGCCGCAGCCGCCGCGGCGCAGCAGGCCGCGATCGCGCCGCCTGCTCCCGCGGGTACCTCCGCACCTGCGCCGGGGAGTTCTTCGGCGGTGCCGGCATCCAGCCTGGGCCCTGTGACGCTGCCGTCCATCCAGCTTGACCAGCCCGGCGTGCCGGCTTCTTCCGGCAGCACGGAAACGCCGCCGTCCGCCAGCACTTCGGGCAATCCGGATTCGGGGGTGAACCCATGAAGCGCGCATTCTTGACCGTCCTCGCCACGGCGGCGTTCGCGCTGGGCTTTGCCGCGACACCCGTGCACGCCGCGAGCAAGACCGACGCCGATGTCGCGCGCCTGTCGGCGCAGCTCGAACGGCTGGATGCCGACCCCGTGCTCGGCCAATACGCTTTGGCGCAGCGAACGCTGGCACGCAACGCGATTGGCGATCTGCAGAACGCCGGACGCAGCGAGCGCGAGCACGCGCTGTTCATGGCCGAACAGCGGGTCGCGCTGGCGCAGGCATCGGCCAAGGTGGATGCCGATCGCAGCAAGCTCGACCAACTGCAGCGCGAGCATGACCAGATCCAACTGGAGGCGAGCCAGGCGGACGCGGCGCGGGCGCAGGCCGAACTGGCGCGCCAGCGTTTGCAATACGAAGCGGCGGTCCAGCAGACACAGATGCTGCAGGAGCAGGGTGCGCAGTCCGCGCAGCAGGCCCAGCAGGCGCAGGCTGAAGCAGCGCAGGCCAGGAAGCTTGCGGCGGCCCAGGCGCGCGCGGCCACCCTGGCGCGCAAGGAAGCGCGATTGGCTGAAGCCGCAACCCAGGCGCTACAGGGCAGCAGTGCGCCAGCGCGTGGTGGCAGCGTCGCCAGCATGCATTTGTCGGCCGCTTCATTCGAATCGGGTTCTGACAACCTCACCGCTTCCGGCCGTCGTCGCGTGGCCGATTTCGCACGGGCACATTCGAACCAGCGCATCGTGATCGAGCCTCGCGGCGCCAGTGACGCGCGCGTGCTGGCAGGCCGTCGCGCCGTCGCCGTGGAAGCGGCGTTGTCGGCCGCCGGCGCGGGACAGGTCTCGATCCGTTCGGTCGGGCACGCGTCCAGAGGCGCCGAGGTGGAGATCCGGGCCGAGTAGCCAAAAAGCCGCGCGTATTCATGTAGTTGTACCTGCATTGAATCCACGCCGGGCGGACGGTTCCGGGCGGTTGCCAAGCGCCCGGGATCGGCGTAGGGTCAAGCCCAAGGTCGGCCTCTTGCCGACCCCGAGGCGCCATCGCATGAACCCCGCAACATCCCGGTTTCCACGCCCCGCATCCGCGGCGCGTGGATGTGATTGCGCGCGCACCACCATCCATCAAGCGTCGCCCACGCAAGAGGAGGCTGCTCCATGTTCGAACAACAGCAGAAGGATCACATAGACGCCGTGATGAAGGCGAATCCCGAATTCCGCCGCCTTTATCAGTACCACCAGGAGCTGGACAGCAAGGTGCGCGATGCGGAACTCGGGGTACTGCCGATGCATGAGAACCAGTTGCACGGCATGAAGAAGGAAAAACTTCTGCTGAAGGATCGACTGACCCGAATGTGGGGCGAAATAGGCAACGCCTGAGCGTTGCACACACAGAATCCTCGCCGGCCCGCCATGCGCGGGCCGGTTTGCATCAACGTGCAACCCGAATTACCACGGTGCCTGGGTGTACCGGGTGGCACGGAGCGGAGTCCGGAAGACGCCTCCTGGCGCGACTCCAGGGCTATCAAGCGGGCGCCGACGCGGCGACAATCGCGCCGTCACGCCCCAACGATATGCCCGGATCGGCTTGCAGTAGTCCCTGAAGGCCGTCCCGGGATCGAGACCGGACAGCATGGATCCATTGGTTTTCTTTTCAATCGTTTCGCGCAATTATCTTGCCTATGCCCTGACGCTGATGCAGTCGGTCGCGGCGCAGTATCCGGATTCAAAGCGCTATCTGTGCCTCGCCGACGAACGTGCGGGCGATCCAGCGCTGGATACGAAACTCTTCGAGACGGTCACGATCGACCAGCTCGGCTTGCCGGCGTTCGACGCGTTCGTGTTCCGCTACGACATCATGGAACTGAACACGGCGGTCAAGCCGTACATGTTCGAATGGTTGCGGTTGCGCCATCCACAGGCTGGCTTGGTGTACCTGGATCCCGACGTCTACGTATTGCGCCCTTTGGGCGACGTCGTGCGAGCCTTCGGCGAGGGCAGCCTCGCTGTATTGACGCCGCACCTCAACACGCCGCTGCCGGAGGACGGCAAGTTTCCTACCGAACTGTCGTTGATGCGCACCGGCATTTACAACTGCGGTTTCGTGGCGATCAACGCTGCGCATCCCGGGAGTGCAGAACTGATCGAGTGGTGGTCCCGCAAGTTGGAGTTTGATTGCTACGTCGACCTGGAAGCCGGTCTTTTCACCGATCAAAAGTGGATGGACATGGCTCCAGCGCTCTTTCCGGGCGTGCAGATACTCCGTCATGACGGCTACAACGTCGCCTATTGGAATCTGGTGTCGCGCAGGATCAGTTGCGAAGCCGACGGGAGCTACACGGCCAACGACGTTCCGCTCGTGTTCGTGCATTTCTCGGGGGTGGATCTGTCCAGGCCCAAACTCTATTCCAAACATCAGAATCGGCTTGATGCGAACGATTTGGGCGGCCTGCGCCCGCTTTACGACCAGTACCTGCACAAGCTGCGCGCCAATGGTCATTCACGGCACGCACTCAAGCCCTACGCGTATGGACACTTCCCGGACGGGGAAAAGATCGCGCCGGTCCTCAGGCGCGCTTACCACCGCAACTTTGATGTATACAGCACCGAACCTGAGCCTCACCCCCAACGAATGGATCGGGCGCGCTTCAATGAGCCGCACTCCGGCCTTCCGGACCCCGCGGGATTGCCGATCAGTCACGTGATGTATGAAGTGTGGCGGTCGCGCCAAAGTTTGCGGGAAAGCTTCAATCTGCACTCGAATGAAGGCAGAGAGGCTTACATCCGGTGGTACCTCTCCGCGGCTGCGGCTGATTTCGGCCTGGGCGATGGGTATGTCGCACCGATCCGCGAAAGGTTCAAGCCGAAATCAAAACGTGCGCGCTTCCGTCTTCGCACCAGCATCGGAGCCGCGGCTTTGCGCATATTCATTTGGGGCAAGGGCCACGGGGTCTTGGCGCGGTTGTACGCGCGCATTCCATTTGCATGGCGGCTGACGATTCGCCAGCACCTGCATGCGGCCGCCGGCATGCCAATGGCGCCTCTGCCCTTCGACGCCGCCCGGCAGCGGGCGGCGCGGACCAGCCGGGCAGCGCCGCCGGTCAGCCCGGGCGTCAATCTGATCGGGTATGCGCGTGGCGAATTCGGCATCGGCGAGAACGTGCGTTCCTACGCACGCTCGATGGAAGTCTCTGGTCATCCGTTCGTGATAATCAACCTGGACGTCGGCGCGGTCAGTCGCCAACAGGATCGTTCGATGGAGCGGCATTTTTCCGATGCGCTGCGTTACGGCAACAACGTGTTTTTCATCAATGCCGACCAACTGCAAGTCGCTCGCCACGCGCTCGGTCGCACGGCCTTTGCCGATCACCACAACATCGGCTACTGGTTCTGGGAGCTTGAGAAGTTTCCGCGCGCCTGGCGACACGCCTTTGATTTGATCGACGAGGTTTGGGTGCCCACCGAATTTGTGCGCCTGGCAGTCGCGGGCTGTACCCCGAAGCCCGTGTTGCGCATGCCGATGGCGATTGAATGCAATGTGCCGCCGGGAATGGACAGGGTGCATTTCGGACTGCACCCGGATGCGTTCGTGTTCCTGTTCAGCTTTGACTTCAATGGATTCGTTACGCGGAAAAATCCCGCAGCCACCATCGCGGCGTTCCGGCAGGCCTTCGGCGATGGCCGAGAGGACGTCCGGTTGCTCTTGAAGACCACCAACGGCAGTCGCTTTCCGGAAAAATTGGCGGCGCTGCAGCGGAGCGTTGCCGATGATCCCCGCATCGAGGTGCGTGACGGGTTCCTGTCACGCGACGAAATGTTTGGCCTGCAGAACACGATGGATTGCTACGTTTCGCTGCATCGTTCGGAAGGCTTCGGGCTCGGCATGGCCGAATGCATGTACCTCGGCAAACCCGTGATCGCGACGGCCTACTCTGGCAATCTGGATTTCATGGATCGTGACAACAGTCTGCTGGTCGACTACAAGATGATCCCATTGCGAGATGGCGACTATCCCTGCTGGCAGGGTCAGCAATGGGCCGATGCAGATGTCACGCACGCGGCGCGGTTGATGCGCCGGGTATTCGATGATCGCGAATTTGGACGCGACCTCGGTGCGGCGGCAGCGGCCAGCATTCGCAAAACCCATTCGCGATCGGCTTGTGGTGCGGCTGCGGTCGCCAGGCTCGGTGAACTGGACCGGCAGCGCAGGGCAGATTGAATACTGCCGTCGAGGGTCGCGGGAAATCGGCAGGGTTTTTGACGCATTCCGCCGTGCCCGTCGCTGCGCGACCTGCTGCGCCCGACTGAACGGCTGGGCGGCCCGTTTCACGGGTCGCGCAAGCTGCCTCGGGTATCATGGCAAGTCGCGGAGCGACGGCTCACCGCTCCCCCGCACCCTCAATCGTTTTCCGGATGCCCATGGTCGTCGACAGCGTTCTCGAACTGATCGGTCACACGCCGATGCTGCGCGTGCGCAGGCTGGATACCGGACCGTGCGAACTGTTCCTGAAACTGGAATCGGCCAATCCGGGAGGCTCGATCAAGGATCGCATCGGGCTGTCGATGATCGAAGGCGCCGAACGTGCCGGGAAAATCAAACCCGGTGCGACGCTGGTCGAAGGCACCGCGGGAAACACCGGTCTCGGCCTGGCGCTGGTCGCGCAGGCGAAGGGTTACAAGTTGGTCCTGGTCGTGCCCGACAAGATGAGCCGCGAGAAGATCTTCAACCTCAAGGCCATGGGTGCCGAGGTGGTGCTGACGCGTTCGGATGTCGCAAAGGGTCATCCCGAGTATTACCAGGACCTCGCCGCGAAGATCGCCGAAGAAACGCCGGGCGCGTACTTCATCAACCAGTTCGGCAACCCGGACAACCCGGCCGCGCACGAGGCCACCACCGGGCCGGAAATCCTCGAGCAGATGGAGGGCCGTGTGGATGCGCTGGTGTTCGGCTGCGGATCGTCGGGCACGATGACGGGGCTGTCGCACTACTTCGAAAAGCACTCGCCGGGTACCGAATTCATACTCGCCGATCCGGTCGGCTCGATTCTCGCCGAGTACATCAACGAAGGCACGCTTTCGAAGAAGAGCGCGTCGTGGATGGTGGAAGGGATCGGCGAAGACTTCCTGCCGACCATCAGCGATTTCTCGCGGGTGAAGAAGGCCTACTCGATCACGGACAAGGAAAGCTTCCTCACCGCGCGCGAACTTTTGAAGCAGGAAGGCGTGCTGGGCGGTTCATCAACCGGCACGCTGCTGGCCGCGGCGCTGAAATACTGCCGCGAGCAGACGCAGTCCAAACGCGTGGTCACGCTGGTGTGCGACACGGGAAACAAATACCTGTCCAAGCTCTACAACGATTACTGGATGCTGGACAACGGCTTCCTCGATCGCCAGCCGACCGGCGACCTGCGCGACCTGATCCTGCGTCCGTATGCGCAGCGTGACACCGTGGTCGCGTCGCCCGCCGATCTGCTGGTCACGGCGTACAACCGCATGAAGCTGTACGACGTTTCGCAACTGCCGGTGATGGAGGGTGAGAAGATCGTCGGCATCATCGACGAGTCGGATTTGCTGCTGCATGTCTATGGCGACGAGAAGCAGTTCCTCGAACCAGTGTCATCGGCCATGGTCACGCAGTTGCAGACGCTCGAAGTCAAAACGCCGATCGAGGACCTGCTGCCGGTGTTCGAACACGGTCGCGTCGCGATCGTGGTGGACGGTGAAAAGTTTCTGGGTCTCATCACCCGCATCGATCTGCTGAACTACCTGCGCCGGCGCGTGGCTTGATCGCACCGGCCGATACGGAACCAACGCAATCATGCACAGGCCTCCGCCGCCATTGGACCAAGTGCCTGCGACCGAAGACGCCGCGGTCTGGGCCTACCGCCTGATCCTGGGGCGCGAGCCCGAGAGTGAGGCGATCGTGCGCGACCACGCGCGGCAAAGCCGGTCGCTCAAGGACCTGCGCGAGCGCTTCCTGGAGTGCTCGGAATTCACCCAGCGCTATCGCGTGGTCGAGCGTGAGCGTGGACGCAATGTCAGCGTATTTCCGCCTTGTCCGATCCAGACCCGCGTGGATGACGAGACCGCCGCGCGCCTCTTCGAAAGGGTCGCACGCAGTTGGACGCGATTTGGCAACAGCGAACCGTATTGGTCGGTGCTGTCGGAGCCGCAATACCTGACGGAACGGATTGGAGAAACGCGCGAAGCTTTCCTCGAATCCGGCCGCGAAAACATGGAGCGGTTGTTCGCGACCTTGCGACGCAATGGCATCGCCATCGATCCAGCATGGGACGTATTGGAACTGGGCTGTGGCCTCGGCCGCACCACCCGTTGGCTGACCGAACACTTTCGCCGGATTTTTGCGGTGGACGTTTCGAGTTCGCACCTGGAACTTGCACGGCACCTCAACGCCGATGCAGCGCGCGCCGACCGGATTGCATGGACGAAGCTCGGCTCCCTAAATGATCTTGCGGCACTGCCGGCATTCGATTTGTTTTTCAGCATGATCGTGCTGCAACACAATCCCCCGCCCGTGATCGGCATGGTGCTGGAAACCGTCGCGGAGAAGCTCCGACCCGGTGGCTTTGCATTCTTCCAGGTGCCGACCTACCAGCGCGGCTATTCATTCGACGTGGATTCGTATTTGTCGCTTTCCGCGAGTGAGCCCGACATCGAAATGCACGCGTTTCCCCAGAGCGAGATATTCCGCATTTTTCGCGAGCATGGCTGCCTACTGCTTGAAGTCTTTGAAGACGGCCTTTCCGGCCACCGCGACAACCATCGTTCCAATTCATTCCTGTTCCGCAAACTGGCGGACGCTGAGGATCCCGCGCAAGCGCTTGTGCGTTCCGAAGCCTACGCGAAGTCGCTGGAAGCGGAGATTGCGCGCATGGATGCATCCGCGAATTCGGAGCACGCGACCACGCAGGCGGCGCTCGCGGATGCCGCGCGTTATGCGGCAACGCTCGAGGCCGAACGTACGGATCTCAAACGCGCGTTGGCCGAAGTGCAAGCCGTCATCCCCTTGCCCGATCCTGAATGAGGCCACCGCCAGAATGAAGTCTCATGCACATGAAGCGATGCCTGCTACCACCAACACCAATGCAAAACAGCCCGGCGATCCGCTGATCGATTACCGGGAAATCGTCGCACGGCATGGCTTCGCGGAACACGCGGCGCGCGCCGATCGCTATTTCGCGACACTCGATATTCATTCATCCATCGCGCGGAAGCCTTTTGCGGAGCCCGCGGAGGCCGCCGAGTTGTGTGGAGGGCTCGCGGCACTGTTGCCCGACCTGATGCTGTTCCCCGGCGCGCGGGTGCTCGACTTCGGTGCCGGAACCTGCTGGATGACGCGTCTGCTCGCGTTGCTCGGGTGCGAAGTGATTGCGGTCGATGTTTCCCGAAAAGCGCTTGAAGTCGGCGAACAGCTCGTTCGTGCGGATCCACAGTCTGGACAGTTGAGCGTGCAATTCGTGACGTTGAGCGGCCCCGACCTGCCTTTCGCGGCGGATACTTTCGATCGGGTGGTCTGCTTCGATGCCCTGCACCACGTGCCCGACCAGCAACATGCAATTGCGGAGTTTGCGCGTGTGTTGAAGGATGGAGGCATTGCCGCCCTGCACGAGCCCGGCCCCGAGCATTCGCGGTCTGCGCAGTCGCAGTACGAGATGCGCATGCACGATGTCATCGAGGCGGACGTGCACGTGGAAAAGCTTGTCGAAGCAGCGTTCGCAGCGGGCATCACAAGGGCCGAACTTGCGGTCTACGGTCCGCGTGCCCTCAAAACCGACCTGGCCGGCTTCAACGCTTTTCTGGCCAATCCGCACACGAGCGCCCTCGGTCGCGAGTTCGTCGAGCACACTGCAGCCGCGATGGGGAATCGACGCACGTTTTTCCTTTACAAGGGTGATACCTTGGCCAGCATGGATAGCCGTTCGAGGACCGGCTTGCGGGCTTCCATCGATCTTTCGGCCGAGGTCGGTGACGCGGGGACTTTCGTGCGCGGAACGATCACCAACACGGGACCAACCCGATGGTTGCCATCGTTCGGCGGGATCGGTTCGGTCAATATCGGCGTGCATCTGCACGGAGCCGACGGGAGCCTGATCGAACAGGACTATGCCCGGTTTGCCATTTCGGCCGATCCGGTCGCTGCCGGGGAAAGCAGGCCCGTGAACATCTGCATCCCGCATCCCGCGGGACACCGGAGATTCGAGTTGACCGTCGATCTCGTCGCAGAGGGGGTGAGCTGGTTCGAAGTCGCGGGCGGGACGCCGGCACGATTTGTGGTGGCTCTGGACGAGCGTTCCAACCTTCGCCGTATATGAGCGACCCTGACTTATGCATACCACGGAGCGAATGAAAACCTTGAAGCCGCAAGCACAGGCACTGGCCACCCGCGTCATCCACGCCGGCCAATCACCCGATCCTTCGACCGGCGCGATCATGACGCCGATCTACCAGACTTCGACCTACGTGCAGGCCAGCCCCGGCAAGCACCAGGGCTTCGAGTATTCGCGCACGCAGAATCCCACGCGATTTGCGTGGGAACGCTGTGTCGCCGATCTGGAAGGCGGCGTCGCCGGTTTTGCATTCGCGTCGGGCATGGCGGCGACCGCGACGGTGCTGGAACTGCTCGACTCCGGCAGCCACGTGATCGCGATGGACGATCTGTATGGCGGCACTTATCGCCTGTTCGAGCGCGTGCGCCGGCGCAGCGCGGGGATCGATTTCAGCTTCATCGATTTGAACGATGCGGCGGCGCTGAAAACCGCGTTGAAGCCCAACACACGGATGATCTGGGCCGAGACGCCGACCAATCCGATGTTGAAACTGGTCGATCTGGCGAAAGTGGCGAAGTTCGCGAAACGGCACGGCCTGCTGCTGGTGGTCGACAACACCTTCTGTTCGCCGATCGTGCAGCGCCCGCTGGAATTTGGCGCCGACATCGTTGTGCATTCGGCGACCAAATACTTGAACGGCCACTCCGACATGGTGGGCGGCATCGCCGTTGTCGCGAACAAGGAACTTGCCGAGCGCATGGCCTTCCTGCAGAACTCGGTGGGCGCGGTGGCCGGGCCGTTCGACTCGTTCCTCGCATTGCGCGGCGTGAAGACGCTGGCGCTGCGGATGCAGGCGCATTGCGCCGGTGCGCTGGAACTGGCGAAGTGGCTGGAAAAGCATCCCGCCGTCGAACGCGTGATCTACCCGGGCCTGAAATCGCATCCGCAGCACGCGCTGGCGCGCCGGCAGATGCACGGTGGCGGCGGCATCGTCACGATCGAGGTGAAGGGTGGCTTGAAGAAGGCGCGCCGGATGCTGGAGCGCTGCCATCTGTTCGCGTTGGCCGAATCGCTGGGCGGGGTCGAAAGCCTGATCGAGCACCCCGCCATCATGACGCACGCTTCGGTGCCGCCCGCCAACCGCAAGCGGCTCGGCATCAGCGACGGCTTGATCCGTCTGTCGGTGGGGGTCGAGGATATACGTGACCTGCGCGCCGAACTTGCGGCTGCCTTGGACTGATTCCTGCGAATGTCGAGCCTGCAATCCACGGCTTCTGATGGGAGCTTCCCGCGCGCAACGGGGTGTCGCGCATGACCAGCGTCGCCGTGGCGCGCCGGCCCACCCCGGTCCGGATGCTTGCGCGCCCGCTCGCGCTGGTATGGCGTCAACGGGTGCTGTTGCGCCGGATGACCTGGCGCGAAATCTCGTCGCGCTACCGTGAATCAGCGCTGGGTACGGTCTGGGCGGTGGTCAACCCCCTGCTGATGCTGTCGATCTACACCTTCGTGTTCGGCTACATGCTGAAGTCGCACTGGCCCGGACAAGGCGACAGCAAGCTGCTGTTCGCAGTCACGCTGTTCGCTGGCCTTATCGTCAACACGATGTTCGCGGAAACGATCAACAGCAGCACCAAGGTGATCGTCGAAAACGCCAACTACGTGAAGAAGGTGGTGTTCCCGCTCGAGATGTTGCCGCTGATGCTGCTGGGCAATGCCTTGTTCCACGCGGCGGTCAGCTTCGGCATCCTGATCGTGGCCAATGCACTGGTCGGAACCGGCTTGCACTGGACGATGCTGCTGCTGCCGGTGGTGATGATCCCCATTGTGCTGGCGACGGCGGGCGCCGCCTGGGTACTCGCTTCGCTGGGGGTGTTCCTGCGCGATGCCAGCCAGATCGTCGGCTTCGTCACCGCGTTCATGATGTTCCTCAGCCCCATCTTCTATCCGCTGAGCTCGTTCCCGCCTGTCATGCAGAAGTGGTTGTTCGTCAACCCGCTCACCTTGCCGGTGGTACAGGTGCGGCAAGTGGTGATCGATGGAGCGCTGCCCGGATGGCGTGAACTCGCGATTTCCTATGCGCTCGGCCTGGTGGTTGCGGCGCTCGGCCTGTGGGTGTTCGAACGCACGCGCAGGGGCTTCGCCGATGTCGTCTGACGCCATCATCAGGGCCGCATCGCTGGGCAAGTGCTATCAGATCTACTCCAGCCCCGCGGAACGCCTGAAGCAGATGGTCTATCCGCGACTGATGCGCATTGCAGGCCAGAAGATGGCGCCGCGCTTCAGGGAGTTCTGGGCGTTGCGTGGCGTGGATTTCGAAATCAAACGCGGCGAGACGGTGGGCATCCTGGGACGCAACGGATCGGGCAAGACCACCTTGCTGCAGCTGCTGTGCGGGACGCTGCCGCCCAGCGAGGGTGTCTGCGACGTGCAGGGGCGCGTCGCGGCGTTGCTGGAACTCGGTGCCGGATTCAAGCCGGAATTCAGCGGCCGCGAGAACGTGCTCATCAACAGCGCGATCATCGGTATTCCCGAGGAACAGGCGCTGGCGCGGATGGACGAGGTCATCGCGTTTTCCGAGCTCCGGGACGTCATCGACCAGCCAGTCAAGACCTACTCCAGCGGCATGTACGTGCGTCTGGCCTTTTCCGCAGCGATCCACGTCAGCCCCGACATCCTGGTGGTCGATGAAGCGCTTGCCGTGGGCGATGCGCGCTTCCAGGCGAAGTGCTTTCGCCGCATCAATGAACTCAAGGACCAGGGGGTCACGATCCTGTTCGTCAGCCACGCCACCGAGCAGGTGGCCATGCACTGCACGCGCGCACTGCTGCTGGACCAAGGCCATTTGATCGAGGACGGGCATCCGCGCGAAGTCAGCAATCATTACCTCGATCTGCTGTTCGGCCATCGCGGCCGTGAGCGTGCGCGCGTCGCCGCAAAGAGTGCCGAGGCCACGCGCAATGCGCTCTCGATGGAATTGGAGCTGGAGGCGGAGCAGGAAGCGGTGGCGCATGCGTTGCCCGAAGTCGCGGCTTTCATCCATGATCAGGACGGGGCCGCGTTTGCAACCCGCGCCAGCTATCACGATGGCGAATACCGTTGGGGCAATGGCCGCGCGGAAATCCTGGATTGCCTGCTGGTTGGCGGCACGCGCGTGGATCCGGCCAGCCTTTTCTGCGATGAGGATGCCGAACTGTTCGTGCGCGTGCGCTTTCATGATGCAATCGCGACACCGGTATTCGGGTTCTTCATCAAGAATATCGAGGGACTGATGTTGAGCGGCTGCAATTCCCGTGACGCGAGCGAAGGGGTCGGTTCCCGCTACCGCCCGGCCGCCGGCGGAGAAACCGTGGTCTGCTGCTTCCGGTTCCGGCCGCGGTTCGAATCGGGCAATTACCTGCTGTCGGTCGGTGTCGCGGAAGACCATGGCGGCGAACTCGATCCGCTGGATCGGCGCTACGATTCGATCTTGATCAAGGTCGAAAATCACGGTCCGTCTTTCGGAATGGTCGACACCGATGCCCATTGTCAACTGATCCAGGCGACGGAGTTCGCCTGATGGCGGCGGAGCGCGCGCAACTGCTGTCTGCTCACGCCGCATTGCCCGAGCCTTACCAGCCGGCGTGGGGGCTGGATGCGAGCCGTGGCGTGGCGCGCCGTGCTTGTGATGACCGGCTTTCGGTGATGCTGCCACCGCTGGAGGCGTTGCCATGCAAGGGGACTCTCAGGATTCTCGATCTGGGTTGCGCGCAGGGTTATTTCACGCTGGCGATTGCACACGCGCTGGCGAAGGGTGGGCGCCGTTTCGAGATCATCGGCGTGGATTACCTGGAGGACAACATCCGCTTCTGCGTGGCGCTCGCCGCGTATCACGGTCTCCCGGCGAAATTCGTGCATGCGCCTGTCGATGCGGATTTCATTCGGGGTGCCCAAAGCGAAGGCAGCGATGTCATGCTGGCCTTGAACTTGCTGCACCATGTTCAGCACCAGCAAGGCGCAGCGGCGAGCGTGCTGGATGGCATCCGTGCGCATTCGCGGGTGGCATTCTGCGAACTGGCGCAGCGCGAGGAAGGCCTCGGATGGGTCGGTGCGTGGCATGCGGCCGACGATCAACTGCTGGGAGCGTATGCATTCTGCCGGCGATTGGCCCATTTCCCGACGCACCTGGGAGACGTACGGCGACCACTGTACGTGTGCAGTGACACGCAGGCGTGGGTCGGTGGGCGCTGGTTCGAGTTCGATCGTGCGGCGGAGCGCTCGCACGCGGGCGTGCCGGACGCATTCGTCGGCCAGCGGCGTTTTCTTTTCGGCCGTGCGGAAGTCGTCAAGGCTTATCGCGGCGAAGGTTCCTACGGCGCCTTCAATCGTGCCGAACTTGAAGCCGAAGCTGCCGCACTGGCCATTCTGGCGGACGAGCCCGACCGCTATCCCGCGGTGTTGGCGCGCTCCGACGATGGCGATATCGCGTGGTTGGTGCGCGGTTTGCTGCCGGGGCAGTTGCTCTCGGCATGTCTGGACGGCGGCCAACGCATCGATCGCGCGGCGGTGGCGCGAGGATTGCTCGGCGAACTCGCGCACCTCGAATCGCGCGGGTTCCATCATGGCGACCTGCGCTGTTGGAATGTCCTGGTGGATGGGAATCGCGTGCGCCTGATCGATTTCGGCGCGCTCACGAAGCAGCCTTCGCCCCTGCACCGCATCGCGCTCGTGGCGGTGCTGCTGGAAATGGCCGAGGGCAAGTTGCGCCACGCCCAGCCATTTTACGCGACGTTGCACCCGCTTTCCGCCTATCCCGCGGCTTGGCGCGGGCTGGTCCGATATCTGCTGGAAACGCCCCAGCGCACGTTCCGTTTCGCGCGCGCGCTGGAGGCACTGGACAGCGCAGTCGCGCATGATGGACCCGGGCAGGAAGGCTCGCGTCTCGCACCCGCCGCAGACGTCATGGTGGCCGCTGCGCAGGAGCAGGTCGATGGATTCCGGCGTCTGCAGGAACACTTGGCCGAGGCCGAGCGCCGGCTGGAAAGCGTGGGCTGCGGCGCCGAAGCACATGCGATCTCGCTGGCCGAGTCGCTGGCGGAATCGCAACGCTATGCGGAATCGCTCCGGCAAGCGCTCGCCGAGTCGCGGACGTTTGCCGATTCGTTGCAGGTCCGGATCGCGCGGGAGACCGCCGATGCCGAGGCTGAGCGGAAAAGCTTGCGGAATGCACAAGCCGCGGCGGCGACGTACGCGGATTCGTTGAAAGAGGCGTTGGACGAATCCAAGGCATCCGCCGCAGCGTTGCAGGCTCGCATCGCACGGGAGGCCACCGCTGCCGAGGCCGAGCGGGAAGCATTTCGCAAGGCGCAAATCACGGCGGCGACCTACTCGGATTCACTGAAAGCCATGCTGGATGAATCCAGGCAATTCGTTGCTGCTCTGCAGGCGCGCATCGCGCGCGAGACGGCCGATGCGCGAAAGGAAAGGGAGGCCCTCATGGCCTCGCAGCGTGAAGCCGAAGCCCATGCGTTGGCGCTCGCGAGCGCACTAGCGGACTCGCAGGCCTTTGCCGATTCGCTCCAGGCACGCGGCGCCCGGGAGACCGCCAACGCCCGGGCGGAGCGGGAGGCCATGCAGATATCGCAACGCGAAGCTGCCACGCATGCCGCGGCGCTGGGGCATGCACTTGGGCAATCGCAGGCCCACGCGGGTTCGCTGAAGGAGGCGCTTGAAGAATCACGTCTGTATGCTGAGTCATTGCAAGCGCGGCTTGAGCGGGAAGCCGCCGATGCAAATCGCGAGCGTGCGGAACTGGTCGCCGAACTCGGCAAGTGGCAGGCGCTCCACGCGCGCATGCAGCGCCGTTTCCGCCTGCTGAAATTCCTCTGGCCGCAGGAAACCGACGATTCAAGGGAACCGGAATGACCGAGCTTGTCTTTTTCACCATCGTCTCGCGCAATTATCTGGCGTATGCGCTGACGTTGATGCAATCGATAGCGCGGGAATATCCGGACGCGCCGCGCTATCTGTGCCTCGCCGATACGCGCGCCGACGATCCCGCACTCGATGGCGACCTGTTCGAAACGGTCACCATCGATCAGTTGGCGCTGCCGCATTTCCAGGCGTTCGTTTTCCGCTACGACATCATGGAACTCAACACCGCCGTCAAACCGTACATGTTCGCGTGGTTGCGCAAGCGCCACCCGGAAGCCGGCATGGTGTACCTGGATCCGGACATCCTCGTGTTGCGCCGGCTGGACAAGGTCGAGCAAATTTTCTCGGGCGGCGCAATGGCCGTGCTGACGCCGCACCTCAACGCGCCGATTGACGACGACCGCTTTCCGGGCGAACTGACGGTGATGCGCAGCGGTGTGTACAACTGCGGCTTCGTGGCCATAAATGCCGCGCATCCTCGCGCGGATTCGTTGATTCAATGGTGGTCCGGCAAGCTCGAGTTTGGCTGCTACGTGGACATCGCGGGTGGCCTGTTCACTGACCAGAAATGGGTGGATCTGGTGCCCGGCATGTTTCCCGGTGTCGAGATCCTGCGGGACGACGGCTACAACCTCGCTTACTGGAACCTGGCCCAGCGGCCCGTTGTGGAAGCTGCGGACGGAGGGTTCACGGCTGGCGGCGTGCCGCTGGTATTCGTGCATTTTTCGGGCGTAGTGCTGTCGGAGCCGAAGCGGTTTTCCAAACACCAGAACCGTTTCGACGCAGACACTATCGGTGGTTTGCGGCCACTGTACGACCGCTATCTGGCGTTGCTGTGCGAGAACGGCCATCGCGGGCATGCGCGCAAGCCTTATGCGTATGGTGCCTTCGCGGATCGCGAGCCGATCGTGCCGGTGTTGCGCCGCACCTATCGGCGCTTGTTCGACGTGGTCGGCGACCAGCCCGTGCACGATCCATTGCGCATGGACCGCGAGCTGTTCAATCAGCCCTGCGCCGAGCTGCCGCGCGACGATGATCTTCCGATCAGCCGCGTGATGTACGAAATGTGGCAGCTGCGCACCGATCTGCAGAATGTGTTCAATCTGCATCATCGTGAAGGCCGCGACGGATTCATCCGTTGGTACCTCGCGGCCGCAGCGGCAGAGACGGGCATCGCGCCGCGCTACGTTGAGCCGATACGGCGCGCCTTCGTCGACGCCGAGACCCGGAAGAGGCAGATTGCGCGAGCCGAAGGAAGCGCAATCCCCAAGCCGGCGGAGCCTTCGCCGGCCGCCGAACCGGCGCTGCCGCAAGGCCTGCGCTACCGCGTGGGGCAGATGATGTTGAAGGTGCTGAATTGGGGTAACCGCAGGGCGCGCCTGCGAAGCTGGTGGGTACGTCTTCCGTTCGGCTGGCGCGTGGCTTTGCGCCGCCAGGCCTATGCATACAGCGGCGCGGCAATACCAAGGATGGCGCCCCGGCAGGCATCGCGGCTTCGGCATGGAAGGGCACGCGCGCCCGCGCGTGCAACGTGTGGCGTCAACCTGGTCGGCTATGCACTGGGCGAATTCGGCATCGCGGAAAATGTCCGTTCCTACGCGCGTGCACTCGAGCAGGCGGGCTATCCGTTCGTGATCCGCAATTTCGACGTGGGGGTGGCGTCCCGCCAGGAAGACCATTCGATGGAGCGCCATTTCGCCGATGCCATGCGGCATGACACGAGTGTGTTCTTCATCAACGCCGACCAGATGCAAGTGGCGCGCGGCGCACTGGGAGGCGCAGCGTTTGCAGGGCGGCGGAATATCGGGTACTGGGTGTGGGAGTTGGAAAGATTCCCCGATGCCTGGCACGGCGCGTTCGATCTGGTGGACGAGGTGTGGGCGCCGACCGAATACGTGCGGCGCGCGATCGCGACCTGCACCAACAAACCCGTTCTGCGGATGCCCAAGGCGATTGAGTTCGAACCGCCCGCGGGCATGGACCGTGCGCATTTCGGCTTGGCCGCCGATGCCTTCACGTTCCTCTACAGCTACGACTTCAACAGTTTTGCTTCACGCAAGAACCCCGAGGCTGCGATTGCCGCATTCCGGCAGGCTTTCAGCGACGGCGCGCACGATGTACGCTTGCTTGTGAAGTCCACCAACGGCGCACGCTTCCCGGAGCGGCTGCAGGCGCTCGCCGCAAGCGTCGCCGATGATCCGCGCATAGACGTGCGTGACGGCTTCATCGCCCGTGATGAAATGTTCGGCCTGCAGAACGCCGTGGATTGCTATGTCTCTCTGCATCGTGCCGAGGGCTTCGGTCTCGGCATGGCCGAATGCATGTATCTCGGCAAGCCGGTGATTGCCACCGGCTATTCGGGCAATCTCGACTTCATGGATCGCGCCAACAGCCTGCTCGTGGACTACCGGATGGTGCCATTGCGCGAGGGGGAGTATCCCTTTTGGCAAGGCCAGCAATGGGCCGATCCCGACGTCGCCCACGCCGCGAAGCTGATGCGACAGGTCTACGACGACCGCGAATTCGCCCGACGCATCGGCGCGACCGCGGCAGCGAGCATACGCCACAGCAATTCACGCACCGTCTGTGCGGGAGCGGTAATCGCGCGCCTGCGCGAAACGGCAAAGAAACCGTAGATTGGGGCCTCACCAGGTTGCATGCCGGGATACGCGGCAGCCATGTGCTGGTCATTGGCAGCGATGGTGCGCTGGCTTCAGCACGTCTTGTCGTATGCATAGAGACTTGCCGGGTGCGGCAGGTAACAACTGTTCGAGGATGACACGTGGTTTTCAGTTCGGCGACATTCCTGTTTTTCTTCCTGCCGTGCGTGCTGGTGTTGTACTACCTCAGCCCAATGCGGTTGCGCAACGGATTGTTGTTGCTGGCTAGCCTGGTGTTCTATGCGTGGGGCGAGCCCGTCTACGTATTCCTGATGCTGGGTTCGATCTCGGTGAACTGGGGGGTCGGACTGCTGATGGCGAGGTATGCCGATACACGGTTGGAGAAGCAAGTCCTCGCGCTTGGCATCGTGTTCGATCTGGTGGTGCTGGCGTACTTCAAGTACGCGGGGTTCCTGGTGGCGGGGATACTCGCGCACATCCCCGGGCTTGCCCATCTCGACTCGGAATTCCATGCGCCCAGGCTGCCGATCGGCATCTCCTTCTTTACATTTCACGCGATGTCCTACTTGGTCGATATCTACCGCCGCCAAGCGCGGGCGCTGCGCAATCCGTTGAACATGGGTGTTTACATCACCATGTTCCCGCAGCTCATTGCGGGTCCGATCATCCGTTTCCACGATGTTGCAGAGCAAATCCTAAAACGCGGCAATACGCTGCCGCGGTTCGCGTCCGGGGTCGAACGCTTCAGTTATGGCCTCGGCAAGAAGATGTTGATCGCCAATCCCATGGGTGCCGTCGCGGACTGGGCTTTCGGTCTGGACACGGCCCAATTGCATACCAGTGACGCATGGGTCGGGATCGTCGCCTACTCCCTGCAAATCTACTTCGACTTCGCGGGTTATTCGGACATGGCTATCGGACTTGGCCGAATGTTCGGCTTCGAGTTCCTGGAAAACTTCAACTATCCGTATGTTGCTTCGACCGTCCAAGAATTCTGGCGGCGCTGGCATTTGTCGTTGTCGGCTTGGTTCCGCGATTACCTGTACATACCACTGGGTGGCAACCGCAAGGGTGATGGCCGCACCGTCTTCAACCTGTTCACAGTATTCATCCTGTGTGGTTTCTGGCACGGCGCCGGCTGGACTTTCATTTTCTGGGGCTTTTGGCACGGGCTATTCTTGGCGCTGGAGCGCGGCCGCTGGGGCCGGATCCTGCAAGCTTGGCCGACTGGGTTGCGCTGGCTGTACACGATGGCGGTGGTGTCGGTCGGCTGGGTGTTCTTCCGTGCGGAGTCGTTTACGCATGGATGGCAATATCTGGTGGCGATGGCCGGCCTTGTGGGGCAGCCTGTGACCGGCACCGCGCTGGCCATCAAGTTTGCATCGATCGACCGCTGGACGATGCTCGTGGCATTGGTATTGAGCACGCCCTTGTTCGCGTTCATGGCGCGCGATTACATCCAGCGCGGCTATCCGATCAAGGTGCCGCGGGGCGCGATTTATCAATGGTCGATTGGCGTCGGCACGCGCGTCGGTGAAACCTGGCTGCCTTCAGTGCGCATCGTCGCGGTCATGGCGATCTTGCTGGTATGCGCGACCTATGTCGCAGCTGGCACCTACAATCCGTTCATCTATTACCGCTTCTGACCATGCCTGTCGCCAAGCCAAGACGAATCGTTCCCTCTGACCTGTTGCTGGCCCTGATCGTTTGCGCCTTCGTGTTGGTGCCGCTGATCTGCGCCGAGTGGTTGGGCTCGCGCAGTGACGTTTCATCGTTTGAAAAGCGCCAGCTGGCGAACCGACCGCCATGGCCGACCAGCTTCAACAGCTGGATGAGCTTTCCCAAGGCTTTTGATGCGTTCGCAACGGATCGCTTCGGGTTCCGCTCACAACTGCTGGATGGCTACAAATGGATCGTGGCCGGGGTGTTCCACGATTCCATTTCGTCGCGCGCATTCGTGGGCCGCAAAGGATGGTTGTTCGTCACGGGCTCGGGCAGCCTGGAGGATATGCGCGGAGCCGATCTCTACACGGACGCGACGCTCGCCAATGGCGTGCAGCAGATCAATGCGCGTGGCGAACTGCTGGCCGTGCGACGCATCCGGTTTGGTTTCGTGGTGTTTCCGGACAAACACACCGTGTATCCGCAATTCCTGCCGCGTGGCCTGTACGCCGGTTTCGACCATCGGCGGTTGAATGCGCTGGATGCGGCCATGGCCGATACCGGGCATCCGTACTACTTCGATGCTTCCGAGGCACTGCTCGCGGACGCGCCGGGCTCTCCATTCCGGCTTTACTACAAGTCGGATACGCATTGGAACGTGTGGGGTGGTTATCTCGGATATCGAGCATGGCAGACGGCGGACGGGAAACGCCTCGGGCTGAAGGCGTTCGAGTATCGATTCGACCAGTTTCGAGATCCGCATCGGTTGGCCGTGGCGGGCGATCTGCATCTCATGAGCGGTTACACGACGCCCGATCAGGACATCTGGCCACCCGCGGATGCCGGTTGCTCCGACATCACCGAGTGGAAGGTTTCCAAGGCTACCCGGTGGAAGCTACAGACGCCCCCCACCCATTTGCGCCTCGCAAACTGCGGGGGACATGGGGACGCGTTGGTGATCCACGATTCGTTTCTGGATGCCATAGAGCGCTATGTCACCGCAAGTTATGCACGCTCGTGGCTGGTTTGGGCCTACCCCGAGGACGCGGCGTTCGGGTGGATCGTGGATAAACTGCATCCCGACACCGTCATCGTCCAGCGGGGGGAGCGATTGACGGATAGCTTTCCGGACACCGATATTCCCGAGCTCGTGAGTTCGCTCGGGGTGATTGGGCAACAGGCCTCAGTTGACGCCGCTGGTCGCCTGCGGATTGGCACGGGCAGCAACGTGTTCGCGCGGCCTGTGGTGGATGTTTCGGTCGCGATGGACCAAGTGAAGCGGGTGGGCGACCATGTGAGCCTGGCCGGTTGGGCGCGGGCGGGTGAGCGCAGTCCGGCTGCAATCATCGTGGTCGTTGCCGGCAAGGTCGTCGGAGAAGCGCCGGTGACCCTGCATCGCCCGGACGTGGCGCAGTCGCAGAAAAATCCGAAACTGACCTGGTCCGGTTTCCAAGTCGATGTGCCGGTGAAGGCCATCGGTGGGGCTGGCGATGCCCTCCAGATATACTTGGTCAATTTCGGTGATTACGGCGCGTATTCGATGTCGAGTGCATTCATGCAACGTCTGCGCACTGCGGCGGCACAACCGAAGTGATGGAACGGCGTGACTATTCGGCCATTTCACGAGGGCAGTTCGGGTTCATCGACCTGTTGCGTGGTCCGGCTGCGCTGCTGGTGCTGTACTCGCACTTCGTCGGCCAATACCTGAGCTGGATCCACCAGACCTATTGGCTCAAGGAATGGGTCGACAGCTTGTTTGTGCGGCCGCTGGTGATCGTCGGTCAATTCGGCCAGCTCGGCGTGATGGTGTTCTTCCTGATCTCAGGCTTCATCATCACGCACGTCGCCCGCTCCGAAAACCGCCTGCGCTTCGGCATCCGCCGCGTGTTCCGCATCTATCCCGCTTACTGGCTGGTCGGGATCATCACCATTGTTTTTGGCATCTCGGATTCGGGATTCCATCTTGCGTGGCTGCACGACTGGCGCGACGTGCTGCGCGTCGCGACCATCACCAATTACCTGCACGAGCCCCAGCATCTGGTACTCGGTGTGGGTTGGACCCTGCAGATCGAAGTGATGTACTACGCGATGATCGCCTGCGTGATGCCATTGGTCCGGCATGCGCCATTCTGGGCGCTGGTGGTCGAGCTTGCATTCGTATTCGCGGTGATCGCGGGTGCGCACAGTTTGGGCGCGGATTGGTATCTCTTCGCGGCGAACGTCTGTTACCTGCCGTACATGCTGATCGGGCAGATCATTTATTTCTATTGGGCAGGCGGCCTCACCGGCGGCCGGGCCCTGTTGCTGGGGTGGGCGTGTTATTTCGCGTCGGTATTCGGGGTATTCCGTGTGCTGACAGAGTTCCTGGAGCCCACGCAGTCGCGTACGTTGTGCCTGGTGCTGGCTTTGGGCATTTTTGTTTGGGCCATGAATTACGGCCGCAAGATTGGCCTGATGCGCGTACCGAAATTCTTTTCGGACATCAGCTACGCGCTGTATCTCATCCATGGGCCGCTTGGATTACTGCTGATCGTCAAACTGCGGCCATTGATTGGATACGGCAATGCCGCGGTCATTGCGACGATCGTATCCGTCGCGTCGGCCGCGGCGATCCATTACATCGTGGAGCGGCCGTGCATCCGGCTCGGCCGCAATCTATCCGATCGCCTGAAACGACGCATCCCGATGGCCGCGGAAGCCAATGCTGCCAGCAATAATTAATGCCGATGGAAGGAACGCACATGCACAAGGCAATGCTGGTCGCGACCGAGGCGATGGTCGCCGGAATCTCGTTGCTGCTCGGCGGGTGCGGCGATTCGCACCCGTTGCCGCAGGCGCAGCCGGCTGCGTCTGCACCGGCTTCGACTGCGGCCAATGCAACATCAGCCGCCGCAGCGGCCCCCGCAGTGGGCGCCTTCGCGCCAGAGTTCTCCGCGCTGCCGGGAAACGCCGCGCGCGTCGTGGGTGATTGCAACGTCGACTCCGTCGATGGCAAGCCGATCGACGGTGCTTTGCTGGCGCGGGCGTCCTCTGCAGCGTTTGCCGGCTGGGCGGCAGATTCGGCGACGGGCGCGGTGCCAAAGCGCGTGCGGCTCGTGCTTGAGGGCGCGCGGGGCAGCGGGGATTTCGCCGTGGAAATCGCAACGGGCGAGACGCGTGTGGATGTCGCGCAGGCGCGCAAGGTTCCCGCCTTCGCCGCATCGGGGTGGTTGGTGCAGGCCAATCTGTCGGCGGTCACGCCCGGTCGATACGGCACCGTGCTGCTTTACCGCATCGACGGCAAACCCGTGAAATGTGATCCGCACCACGCGGTGACAATCCGGTGACAGGCACCGTCGTTTTACGGTCATAGGAATCCGCGATGACGACCGCGTTCCGGATGGCTCGTGCGTACGGCGTCTGTCTGCTGCTGGCACTTCCGCTGGTTGCGGTGAAGCTGTGGGTGCTGCTGGCGATCGGCAACTATGGCGGGTGGCAATTCGCCTGCGACGTGGTTGCCATTTGCGCGGTGAGCGTGCTGGCCGTGCTGGTGGTGCGCTGGCGCACGGTGGGCGCCGCGTCGTGGCCGGGGGCGTTTGCCATCTACGCACTGGCAGCCATTGTCGAAATCGCCGAAGCGGTTTCGTTTTACTTCCAGGCCAGCAGTTTCAACGCACGATTCTTCGCCAACCTGCGCCTCGCCAACCTGCGTTCGGCAGTGGGCGCGTTTCCACTCTTGCTTGCCGGCGTCGCCTTCGGGCTGTTGGTTGTCGTGGTGGCAGCCGGCTGGCTGTTGCACCGCGAGTCTCGCGCGACGCGGGTTGGGCCGGAGTGGCGCGTCCGGGCTGCGAGTCTTGCAGGCGTCGCATTGCTGCTGGCGGCCATCGTCGTGGTGCCGTCGGCCTGGTCGCGGTTGGTGGACGTGTTTCGCAGCGACGCGTCGCTGGCAGCCAGCGCGCGGGGTCGCCGGGTCGCCGAGCACCTCGACCGGCATCCCGTGGCGCGTGATGAACTGCAAGCGACGGCCGGCAAGAACCTGGTGATCATCTATATGGAATCGCTGGAGCGCATCTATACCGACGACCGCATTTTCCCGGGCTTGACTCCGAACCTTGATCGTTGGCGCGCTCGAGGCCTGGACTTTCCCGGGTTCCTGACATTCAGCGGTGCGACTTTCACGATGGCCGGCATCTTCGCGTCGCAATGCGGGTCGGGGTACTACCCCTCGCCAAGCAGCATCTTCGATTCCAGTGGCGACGATCCCAACGACTCCACTTTTCATCCCGAGTTGTCCTGCCTGGGGGATGTCCTGCGCAAGGCGGGTTATCGGCAAGTCTTCATGAACGGCTCGCCGTTGTCGTTCGCCAATCAGGGCAGTTTTTTCAGAATGCATGGCTTCGACCGGGTGCTCGGCCTCGACGAACTGGAAAGTCAAAACGGCAGCCCCATGCCGGCACCTGGCTGGGGCTTGTACGACAGCGATTTGTTTCGGCTGGCCACGAGCCAATTCCGGCGGCTCGCGGCATCCGGGAAGCCGTTCAATCTCGACGTGCTGACGATCGACAATCATCCGCCGCATGGCCACCCGTCCCCCGGCTGCCCGAAATACGCGGCTAGCGACAATGATCAACTGCAGGCCGTGCATTGCACGGATTTTCTGGTCGGCCGGTTTCTCGACACCATCAGCCGAAGTCCGGCTTGGGAGGACACTGTCGTTGTGGTCATGAGCGATCACCTGTCGATGCGCAACGATGCGTGGCCCTTGTATCCCGGCTGGTATCGGCGAAAGCCCCTGTTGTTCGTGCTGAATGCCGGTCGGGGACAGCGCGAGGCGCGCTTCTACCACATGGACATTGCGCCCACCGTCTTGCACTTGATGGGTGTCGCGAGCAACGCGACGTTTCTGGCTGGCGCCGATCGTGGTGCGCCCGATTCGCACGCAAGTCCTCTGCTCAACGAACCGGCGGACGTGGCGGCGGTGCGCCACGCCCTTTGGAACAACGCCAAACCGTTGCAGGTATGCCAGGGCGGAGTGCTGCTCCGGTCCAATGCCGCAGGCTTGGTTCTGGGCGACCGGGGGGTGCCGATCAGCGAGCACGGCGCGCCCTTGGTGGGATTGTCCACCGGCCAGAGCCTCGGCATGGTGGTCAGCAAGCGAGCACTTGTGACTGTGGTGGGGACACCGGCTGAACTGGAAACCAAGCTCAAGGCACGCGGTACCGCCGCGCTGATCGTGCAGCCGATGGCTGATCACGATCCCATGCATCGGTTCTCGGTGACTTGGCGAGGCCAAAACGGCGCACATGCGCTGTTGGCCGAGGTGCCGCGCCTGTCCGGATTGGAATTGACGACACCGGATTGCGCCAGCCTGATCGCCACGGTCGATCGTGCTCCCGCCGGTGCGAAGGAATATCTGCGGACACGGTTCCAGGTCAAGACGGCGCCCTTGTATCCGGATCTGCCAAACATGATCGATTTCACTCTGCCTGCCGTACGCACTTGGCAGCGGGGAGTCGGCTGGCTACCCACGGCATCGTGGGGAAGCTGGACCTTGGGAGATTTTGCGACGCTTGGATTCACGCTTCCCCCGAATGCGTGCCGCGCCGCGCGCCTGGAGATCACGGCGCGGCCCTTCCTGGCGAAGTCGCGTCCACGCCTGGATGTCGACGTGTCGGCGAACGGACATCATGTGGCCGCCTGGCAGCTGACCGCTGGCGACGCGGAGCCTCGCATGCTTGAATTGCCGGTTGGAGTGATCGGCCCAGCGTGCCGCGTCGACTTGCGCTTCGATTTCGCGCGCCCGGGCGCGCCGCCGCCGCCGTATCCGGCTGACGAAGATCCGAGGCCGCTGCAGCTCGATTTCATCCGCATGCAGATGCAGGCCAGCGCGCCTCCTGCGTCATGATGGCGCACCCGTGACGAGAACCTGGACCAACGGCGAGCGTGCTGAACCCAAGCCCAGGCAACGCGGGTCGCGTGCTGCCGCCTGCACCAACATTGGCGGGAGAGATGAGCGCACCGATGCTTGAACGAACCCACGCGACTCCACCGATCGCGATCGCGACAGCCATCCTGCTGCTGGCGCTTCCAACGCTCGCCGTCCATGCCTGGATGGCGGTGGCGTTCCCGTCCTACCTGCATGGCAGCTTCGGGCAGGACCTGGTCTTCGCGTTCGCCTGGAGCAGCCTGCTGGTGCTCGCGGCGCGTTGGCGGCTATTGGGCCTCGCTTCGATACCGCTCGCGCTGATCGGGTATCTCGCATGGCTGTTCCTGGTGCTGGGCGAGGCCGTGTCGTATTACCTGCAGGCGGACACTTTCAATGCGCGTTTTTTCGCGCACTTGAATCCCGTCAATCTGCGCGCGGGCCTGGATGCGTTCCCGGTAATGATCGGGGGTGGCATCGCGATGTTCGGGGTGATGCTGGTCGTCTGCGCCGGACTGCTCGCATGGCAGTGGCGGAACGGGCGGCGCGGTGGCGCGACACTGCGCCGCGGTCCCATGGTGGTCGCGCTGGTGATCGCGTTTCTGACGGTGCTTGGCGTCGATTCGGCGCCGCGGCGCCTGATCGGTTATGTCACGCGGGTCCGCCAGTCGGCGCATTTCGTCGATACGCCGCAGGGTCGTGCGGTCGCGGACCAGCTCGACCTGCACCCGGAGCCGTCGAAACGCGTGATCGCGGCGCCCGGCAAGAACCTCGTGTTCATCTACATGGAATCGCTGGAGCGCCAGTTTTGGAGTCCGAAGCTGTACCCGGGCCTGACCCCCCATCTCGATCGCCTGCGTGCGCAGGGGCTCGATTTTTCGGGCTTCGAGACATTCAGCGGCGCCAATTACACCATCGCCGGCATGTTCGCTTCGCAATGTGGCGTGCCACTGTTCAGCAGCGCCTTCGCGGGGCTCGATGCGGTCGCGACCAATACGACCGATGCGCAGACGTTCCATCCCAAGATCGCCTGCCTCGGCGACGTCCTGCACAAGGCCGGCTATACCCAGATATACATGGGCGGCGCGCCGATCCATTTTTCCAACAAGGGCCTGTTCTTCCAGTTGCATGGGTATGACCAGGCGTTGGGCCTGCGGCAGATCGAAGCCGCGAATGGCGACAAGCTGCCGGAATCGGGCTGGGGCCTGTATGACAGCGTGCTGTTCAAGCTGGCGCTGGAGCGTTATCGCGCACTGGAAGCGGCACGCAAGCCGTTCAATCTCACCATGCTGACACTGGATACCCATCCGCCGAATGGACGTCCATCGCCGGATTGCCCGAAATACACCGCCAATCCCAACAGCATGCTGCAGGCGGTGCATTGCACCGATTTCCTCATCGGCCGATTCGTGGATGCGTTGTCGCGGGAGCCGGACTGGAACAACACCGTCGTGGTGATCATGAGCGACCACCTGATGATGCGCAACGTCGCCGATCCGTTGTTTCCCCCCGCCTACCATCGCCGGCCCGCGTTGCTGGTCCTGAATGCGGGCGAGGGCGAGCGGCCCGCGAAGATGTACCACATGGACATCGCCCCGACCCTGTTGGCGTTGCTCGGCGTGCGCACCAATGCCACCTTCATCGCGGGCGGCGACCGCAGCGCGGCGGGTGCGGCCGGCAGCGGGCTGACGGACGATGCAGTGACCGATGCCGTGTTGCGCAAGGCGCTGTGGTCGCGCGAGAACGAATTCGAGTTGTGCAAGAAAAACACGCTGGTCAGCCGGACTTCGGACGGTGGTTTCGACGTGGGCGGGCGCGAGCTCGGGATGTCACTGCTGGGGCGGCCGGCGATCGGGGTGTATGGCGACCAGTCGCTGGATTTCTTCATCGACAATGCCAATGCCAAGCTGGTGATTGTCGAACGAGAACAGCAAAGCGCTGCGCTGGCCGCGCGCGGTGATGCCAGCGTCCTGACGATCACCGCGTCCAACGAGGGCGACCGTTCTCCCGACCTGTTTTCGGTGGATTGGCTGGGGCGCCACGGCGCCCATGCACATATTGCCGATGTGCCGAGCCTGACGGGGTTGTCGATTTCGTCCGCGCATTGCGGCGACTTGATCGGCCACGCGGATCGCGCGCCGAGTGGCACCCGACTGGACCTGGGCAGTGCTTTCGAGGCCACCACGGATTCGCCGCCGGAATTGCCATCGGGATCCGGCATCGATTTCACCACGCCCGAGGTGGCAACCTATGGCGCCGGTTATGGCTGGTTGCCGCCTGCGAGTTGGGGCAGCTGGACCATCGGGCCGGCCGCGGTGATGGAGTTCCGCGTGCCGGGCACACTGTGCCGCGCAGGCAAGGCCCTGGAGATGCGGGTGGATCCGTACTTGCCGCCTTCGCGTCCCGATCTCGATGTCGGCGTATGGGTGAACGGCAAACTCGCGACGACCTGGCATTTCAATGCGCACGGCAAATTTGCTCTCCACGCCGCCGGGGATTCCGACGATCATCGTGTGCTGGAAGTAGAGGCGCCCTTGGACACCGGCGGAACCTGCGATGCGCGCGTGGAGCTTCGCTTTGCGCGTCCACATGCGCCGCCGCCGCCATACCCCAAAGCCGAAGACCCCCGGCCCCTCCAGCTGCTGGTGCGCGGTGCGCGCATGCTGTCCGAGGGTTCATAACCTGGCCAAACAGCGTGCTGGACGCATTCATCCGGGTCCACGAAAATGGCCGATTCGTGCGCCCCAGCGGCCAGCCCTTTCCGATGCGGTTTCTCTTGCGATGAAAATCATGCTGTGGGCGATCTGGCACTATCGCCATTTCATCCTCACCTCCATCCGCAACGACCTGCGCACCCGGTTCGCGCGCAGCAAACTCGGTGCGATCTGGGCCATCCTGCAACCGTTGGCGCAGGGTGCGAT
>Ga0134128_10001606_pt1 | contig 28822 bp, 26 predicted proteins | sample KB31754_FD_96462 | JGI IMG/M metagenome (GOLD analysis project Ga0134128, IMG submission 96462) | Terrestrial soil microbial communities with excess Nitrogen fertilizer from Kellogg Biological Station, Michigan, USA - KB3-175-4 | ecosystem: Environmental > Terrestrial > Soil > Unclassified ... | reverse complement strand
CGCACGCCATCTCGGCTTTCTTCTGTTCGGGACGAGCAAAGCGGCTTGAAAGATGCCCGCCCGGCGGCAGCCAAGCCTCATATTTCCGGACGAGCTCGGCTTCGGTGCGTTGCCAGGCCGGGTAATAGCCGATCGGCATATCGTAGATGCAAGCCTTGCCTCTGCGCCTGGCTTCCTCGAATTGCAAAAGGGAACAATCTTCATAGGCATGGACCGCAGTCACCCTATCGCGCGCCGTTTCCCGCGCCATGGTGCGCATGAGCCAATCATTGGCTTCATAGGAAAGCCGCTCGCTCCCCCGTCCAAATGCACGCAGCGTCAGGCGGCGGAGCTCGCCCAGCCGGCCCTGGTGTTTCGGCGCCTCGGCAAGAGGAGAAAAATGCCGTCTGGCCAAACGCTGTGCCATCGTCCCCAGTCCAGGGAGCGACCCGATCGTCCGCACCGTGCTTGGCGATGGCATCCATGGAACGCAAAAGGCTTCGAGCTGGCCAGCTTCGAAATGCGCCAGCGCCGCATGATGGGAGTTGGGATTGCCGGAAGGATGGCCAGACAGAACCGTCATCAGATCAGGCGGGGCTTGCGCACGCCGCAAAGAGCGCCACGATCCTTTGAGTCATGGCCAGCGAGGAATGCTCTGCCGCCACGCGGGACCGGTCGATCGCTTCACTCGCGGCAAGCTGGGCGAGAAATCCCAGGAGGCAGGCATCCTCCTGTTTTGTCTTGGCTTCGTCGGTTGCGAAGTGAATGACGGTGCCCAGCTCGGGATATTTCTCGAAATAATCATTCATCTGTGACCCCGCGTGCAGGCACGCGAGCAGCGGCTTGCCGAGTTGCGCGTAGGAAAAAAGCTTCGAGGCCATATAGGCGGGATCATCTACGCCCAAGACCATGAGGCCGTCGGCGGCACTCGTGATCACCGTTGCCTGGGAATAGGGAACGATGCGGGGATCTTCGGTGACGAGATCGCCAATGCCGGCAAGGTCGGCCTGATGCTGAAGGATCCTGCGTTCACCCTCGCGCCAACCGCCATCAGTGCCATAAAGGCAAATCTGGAACCGCTGCAGAAGATCCGGACGCTGCCGGCGCAGGCGAGCGAGCCCGGCCGCAAGATGGCGGAAGCTTTTTTCCATCACGACGCCGCCCACGCCGACATAGGAGATCGTCAATCGGCAATCCCGGCTGGCCGGTTCCGGGGTGCTTTTAGACGGGGGAAAGTCGGCGGATCGCGCACCAAAGGGGATGGTGACCAAATTGCCCCGTCCGAACGGCCGGGCTTTGGGATAGCGGCGCTTCAGGGTTTCGAGGTAATTTGGCGATACCGATACCAGTCCCTCGGCCTTTTCGACTGCGAAGCGCTCCATGTGACGTGCCAGGCGATTGCCGATCCTGCCCTTCCAGACATGCCGGGTGGTCTTCAGCCCTTCGTTTTCACGAAACCAAGGGTCCTGGAAATCCAGAATATACGGTAGGCCGAAACCGCGGCGCCACAGCCGGCCAAGGCAGAAGAAATTGAATGCGGTGGTGGAAATGAAGGCGACATCGAATTTTTTTCGGCGCAACAGGGCCGCGCCTGCCCGGTACATGGGAAGAAGGGCCTGCCAATTGGCACTGCGGATGCCCAAAGCACCAAGCCAGCGCTGATCCAGAACAGGTTCGACATCCATAACCGGTGCGTCGGGAGCAAAGAACCGGGAGGATTCGGGGTCGAGCCATTCCGGTCTCTGGAAGGTTCGCGACGGACAAAGAATATCGAAGTCCCAGCCAAGCTCGCGCAAATGCCAGGCCATCATGCGCATGCGATGCATATTGGCCGGCATTGCCGGTTGATAGCTGCTGGCGACCAGGAGAGCACGTTTTTTTGACAATCAGCTTTGCGCTTTCTAGTACCGGCTTCGCCCCAGGATCAGCCGCCGCACCGAAAGAAACGCAGCCATGGGCAACATTTTCCGCAGCAATCCGCCAAAGCGCGATTTTGATCGTACCATCAGCATTTCGAGGCTCCAGATCTGGCGCCAAGGAAAACGCAGCAAAGCCTGGGGCATTTTGGGGCCGCCATAACCGATACGGGAGAAGCGGGGGTTTTTGCCGCCCGGCCGGTAGCTCAACCAATGCCACCAATGTTTGAGACCCATGAAATGGACATACAAAATTTCGGCGCGGCGCCGCGCATCGGCGTAGATCACCTGCTTTTCCCGCACTTCGGCCAAGCCTGCTTCGCCGGAATCAAGCCAGGCCACCTCTCCGCGAAACCCGAATGTGATGCCGAAACGGCAGAATCCCGTATCGAGCTCCGCGGCCAGCGGGCGAGCCCTCACCCATTCGATATCGGCGGCTTTTTCCACGGCGCGGGAAAAATGTTTCTCGTCAACCATGGCGTTGGAGGGCGAAAGGCATGCCGCCTGCCAGCCTTCCATCTCGAATCCCAGGCGATTCATGCGCTCATTGTTCCGGATGATGGTGAAGTGCCCCACGAGCTGCCTGTCATGGGCGGAAAAAACGTCCACCTCGTCAAGAAAATCCGGCGTCAGCAGTTTGGACAGATCGCCGAAAACCATATCGACGTCGCAAAAACCCCAGAAATCATAGCCGCGCAGGAAATCCTCGAATGCCAGTCCGAAGAATGGCCTGAAATCGCATAATTTATGACCTGTGACCGAATTGAGCTTCAGACCGGTGGCGGCGCTGAACCGCGCAGCCAACTCATCAACCGTAAGCCGGACCGCGTGCACATTCGCCGGCGGCGGACAGGGCGGGCTTTCGCTGCAAACCAGGACCAGATCAATGACAGGATTTCTGCCGACGCTGTCGAAGAAGAGTTGGCACCAGCGGGGCCATTGCCCCGTATAGACGACCACAAGGGCCACGCGCGCCTTGGTGGCAGCGGTGCCTGGATTTCTCTCGAGATTCAATTTTCGCTGACGGCGCGGACAAAGGTGCGCACCTGTTGCCCCACCGTGTCCACCCTGGGGCTGATCGCCGCGATCGCCTGGGTCATCCTGCGATGGCGATCGAAATTGGAAAGCCGGGATTGCTCGATTACCAGTTGGGCAAGCGATGCCGGCGTTGCCGGCGTGGGCAGCAAGGTCTGGTCCCAGATATATCCCCGCACGCCGAACTCAGTCGTCGCAATCGGCAAGGACCAGCCCAGCGCCTGCCCCACTTTTGTACTGCGGCCCTTGGCGCAGACGAAAATAGGATTGATGAAGGAACACCAGGTCGATGCTTCCTGGCGAAGGTCGTCATCGGAAAGGGAGCCCAGATAGCGGACGAATGGAAATTGGGCCGCGATGCTTGCGCCCCTTTCACCGGGCTGGCCCACCAGCCGGAATTCTCCGGAAAATTCCGGCGCCTGAAGTGCTTCAAGAAGCTGGATCAGCCCGGCCGCGTTGGGGGGATGGTCAAGGGTGGTGACGCAGCCGATCCTGCCTTCCATGGGCTTCATGGAAAGCGGTTTTTCAAGGATGATCGCGGGCGCCCATAGACTTGCCTTGGTACCCAGCCATTTTTCGATCTCGATTTCGAACGGCGACAAAACGACCACGCCAGCCAGCCATTTCCGCCGCGCGGCGGAAACGACCAACTCCCTACCCAGCTTTCGTGCCAAGGCCGCGCCTGGTCGCCCACCCTTTACGGTTTCGCCCAATCTTTGCTCAACCAGCACATCCACCGCTTCGACCCCGTGCGAAAGAAGAATCTGGGTCACGTGCGGGAAAGCGCGCCGCAGCGACCTGGAGAGGTGTTCGAACGCATCGAGGGCGAAGAAAACGTGCCTTGCCTGGGTCAACCTCAAGGCTTGGTCGAGCCTGCCAAGAAGCCCCGTGGGGGGGTTGTCCCGTGGGGAGGAGAAGCGGCGAGCGATGCGGTCGAAAGGAGAATTATCGAACTCGAATTCCAGCTTGCGGATGGCAAAACCACCTGCCTCCAGCAAGGCAACATGTTCGCGGGTACAGTGCTGAACGCCACCGCCGCTCCCCCCGAAAAGCTTGGTATGACCGACCAGAACACAGGGGATGCCGCTCATCTCGGAATGCAGATCAAATGGCGGGGCTGCTCATCCTGGAAGGGCGGGGTTTCCAGAACCGTGGTGGTATATCCCAATCTCCCCAGGTTGGCGCGACACAACACCTCAAGCGCGGTCGAATGCGCTTCCAGATAGATGCGCGGACGATATTTTTGCAGCACGGCCTGCGCGCCTGCCAGGACCTGATCCTCCGCCCCTTCGACGTCGATCTTCAGGACATGGGGAGGCGGAATCTGAGCCTCCGCCACCAAACTATCCAGACGGCGGATGCTGACTTGTTGTTCGCCGGCTGCAGCCACGGACAGTTGAAACGCGCTGGTGGAGAGCTTTCCCATGCTGCGGTCGGGCATGGTCTTGAATGTCGCGGTCCCATCTCTGTCTCCCACCGCGATACGGTGCAAGTGGATGGGAAGTGCCGGATTGAGGGCGCAGAATTTCTCCAAAGCGGCATGGTTGGCAGTCAAGGGCTCGAAGACGGCCACTTCCGCCGCTCCTGCCAGGGCCATCACACCGGCCATATAACCGCGATAGCCGCCGATATCATAACAGACGTCTCCGGGCTGCACCGCGCTTTGAAGAACGCGGGCGAATTCATGTTCGAATGTCCCTGCCCAAATCGCCTTGTCTTGCGGCAGGATCAGTTCGAACCGCAATGAGGATGCGGGTCCGCCATGGACGGTGTGGATAAACGACGCGCCCGAGGCAAAATGCCCGATCAGCCAGCGCTGAAACGCCGCGATCCCCGGTATCCGCCAGATATGCCGCCTCAGTCCATGCGGCAGGAGGTTCACGCTGGCCTGGAGCAGATTGCTCACTGTGGCGCCTTGACCCGCAGCCATAATGACGTCGCTTCCCGCAAGGGAACAGGAGAAGAAAGCTTCGCCTCGAAATCTTCCCGAGTGAGCTGAAGATAGCGCCCGGGCCAGATCACTTCGTAGCGATTCGAGCCGGACAGCATTGCCTGGACCAGGTATTGCTCGCCGAAGCGATGAACGTCGTTTCTGACTTTTATCTCGTGACTCGAGTCGATGAAGAGGAAATCCCCTTCCCGCAAAGTGTCGAAGAAAAAACTGGGCGGGATATTTTCAACCGCTTCCTGCCTCAGCTTGGCCGTCCCTTCGATGGACCGGCGTGGGTGGGGATCGATGGAATATAATTCGGTTTCAATACCGCCATCGGCGATGGCCCGGCGGAAGAGCCATGTGCTGTTACCCGACCCCACTTCCACAATGCGCGCCGGTTTCAGCATCCTGAGCAGCGCGTAAGCGGTTTGGGCGTCGGGTGGAAAAAAGCAATTGTTATGAAACGAATAACCTTCCTGCTCCGGCAGCCGCGAAAACCGCTCCGTCTCAGGCCGGTAGAACTTGATGGCTTCAAAGATCGGAGCGGGATCGCAGTTGGCGAATTGAGGCAGGATGGGAAATGCGCGGTCTTCAAATTGGCCGCGCGCGGCGCGGGCGAGAAGCCGGGCCTCTTCCTGCCTTTCCGCCGTGCGCGTCTGCAGGGAAAGATTCGCGGGCGCAAGGCACCAATTGAGGGCGTCCTTTATCTTGGAGGAGACGGCCATCAATTAGGCTCGGCCTGCGCGGCCCACGATACGGGCCCATGCCGCAAGAAGTCGGCGAAGGCACCCTGCTGCAGCCAATCCCATTCTTCGCGATGGCGGGCACGGACGTCGCGCAGGGCCATCGCTATCAGCGGGTGGCGCAAAGCGCGCACAATGAACATGACGCGGTCCAAAAACCGGGCCTGGCGCCACAATTCCCGGGCCTCCGGGATATAAAAGCCCGCCGCCAGCAAGGTGGCGGAAAGAAGCGGTGTCTGCTCGCGCGCCTTGCGCCACAAATTCCTGGCCAATGTCTCTCGCCGCCCCGGCGCCAGCAATGCAAAAACGCTTCCCAGCAGAAGCAGTTGATAGCTCGCCCACACGCTGCGCGACTTCGAGCGATGGGTCACCAGCGTATCGCCGTAGTTGACCAGCGGCGACATCACCAGCAGCACTGGATGCGGAACGGCTCTTTCACGGAAATGCTCGGTGACGTCTATCGGGATGGCTGCCGGTGTCCGCCATGCCTCGCACCTGGCCGTGCGGAATACCATGGCGCTGTTGCAGAGCTTGGCGCTCCCGCATTTGTCCAGCACATTCCAGCCGAAACGTCTCTCACCATCGGCAGCGGACCAGATCGTTTTGCCCGTATCCCGCCATGAACCGTCGATCTGCTCGCGCCACAAACGCTCATTGCCGCATGCGAGATCGACGTCCGGATTGCGCGCCAACGCGTCGAGCATGGCGGTGAGGAATCCGGGCTCCCACCAATTGTCGTCCTCCAGGATTGCCGCGAAGGGTTCACCGACGCTCTGAAAGGCATGGTTGAAATTCCCCGTACCGCCTCTGCGCCGCATGGGTGACGAAAGAGTGATGCGTGGGTCACCCAGCCGGCCGATCAGCGCGGCAACACGCGGATCGTCGGGATCGTCGTTCAGCACTTCCGCCACCCAGGACGAATGGGTTTGGGCCAACAGGCTGCCAAGCGCGCGTTCCAGAAGATGTGGCTGGCGATAGGTGACCACATAGACGCGGACGTCCGCGGTCATCGCGTCAGATCCGAAATTTCCAGGCTAACGAAGCCGGCCGGTCCACTGATGCTTGTCGTCAAACGTGCCGCCCGGCGGCGGACCTTTGATCATCTGCCGCAGCTTGAGAAGCCGCGAGGCCATCCAATACAGCGGAACATAGGCATGGCGGAGCGGCGAGCGCGCCACAAGCGCCGCAATCCAAATCCAATGCGCCAGCGCCCGGTCCTTCGGATCGACCCTCCCTTTCGCAAGGCTGAGGAGGAGCCCCGGCTCCTGACGCATGAAGTCCTCCCAATTGCCCAATCTCAAATTGATGAGCGCCATGTCATGGGGATTCGCGATGACTTCGTTCAGCGTCGAATGGCGGCGAAGATGCCATTTGTACAATTTGATATCGAGATACCGAAGATTGCAGCCGCATTCGATCAGGCTGCATACAAGGTCCGAGTCGACGGCCCTATAGGCACTGGAAACGCCGCCAATACGCTCGATCGCCTCTCTTCGCACAATGAGTCCCTGCCCCGACAAGGCATGAGCAAAGATCGCGTACGGCTCGGGCGCCACGTCTTCAGGCAAGAAGCGAAAGCCGTCGAATGCAGCTTGATCGCCCAGCATGTCCCACGCCTCTCCCCCGCATTGAATGGCTTCAATCTCGGGATGCGCTTCGATGACTTCGATCAATTTGCGCATGGCGTCCGGATAGATGTAATCGTCGTCATCTATTGGCTTTATGTATCGTCCCCGGGATAGATATATCGCCTTGTTGAGAGCGTGCGCCTCGCCGAAGTCCGGCTCCGAGTCGAACACATTGATGATGTCTCGATTCTCTTCGATCACCGCAGCAGTGCAGTCCGCCGACCCGCCATCGATGATTACCAGTTCGTCGGCCGGATCGATGAATTCGCGAATATTTCCCAGGGTCAGCCTGAGGAATTCGCCCCGATCCTTGGTCACGATAAGGTACGACACCCGCGGCTTGAAATGCGTGGCGGTTGCTTGAGATTTGTGATCGGGGAGCTGAGGCATCTACCAACACCTCACGCCAGAGAAGCCGCCATGCCAGCGCCGTTTCAATATTGCTCGGGGATTCGCCTTCAAAACGCCACTCGACACGGGGTGAGTTACAACAGGTCGGGGTTTTGTGGGGTAGTCCATTTCCGCGCCTATCGCAACCGACCGGTCCATTCGTGGCTCCGGCTGGCCTTGATGTTGACGGGAGGTGCACGAAGATGGCGTCTCAGCGATACAATTCGCGAAACAATCCAGAAAAGCGGGAATGCAAGCCGCCAGATGAACGACCGACTCGCCAAGGACGCAAACCAAATCCAATAAGAGAGGGCACGATCACGAGAACTCACATCCGAAGTGGCCAGACTCAAAAACATGTTCGGATCGTGTTGCATGAATGTCTGCAGATTGCCCAACCTGAGATTTATCAAGGCAAAATCGTGCGGGGACTTGGCGACGTCATTCAAATTGGAATGGGGATAGAAGTGCCACTTGAACAATTTGATATCGAGATATCGCAGCGCGCATCCGCATTCGATCAGACGGCATGTAAGATCGGCGTCCACGGCTTTGTAATTGCTTGAAACGCCGCCGATGCGTTCCACTGTCTCCCTGCTGAGGATCAAGCCCAAGCCTGACATGACATTGGTGAACACGGCACGAGGACTGGCGGGTATCTCGCTTGGAAGAAACCGCAGGCCGTCAAATACCGGCTCGCCGCTTCGCAAATCCCAAGCTTCGCCGCCACACTGAATCGCGTCGGCTTCGGGATGCTCTTCCATCACTTCGATCAACCGCCGCATCGCGTCGGGGTAGTAATAGTCATCGTCCGTGATCAATTTTATGTAGCGCCCGCGCGACCGAAAAATGCCCTTGTTGATGGCATGTGCCTCTCCGTGATCGGGCTCGGAGATATAGATGGTGACGATATCGCGATTGCGCCCGATCACTTCGCTTGTCACGTCCGTGGACCCGCCATCGACGATCACAAGCTCGTCACCAGGTTCGATGAATTCGCGGATATTCGCCAGCGTGCGTTCCAGATAGGCACCCCGGTTTCTGGTCGCCATGACATACGACACACGGGGGCGAGACAAGTCGGCGGGGCGCCCCATCATTTTCCCGGCGGCCCGGCAGGCCTGAGAACGCCCTCATAATACTCAACCGTCTTGGGAACGCCGGTCTCCAGCGGCGTGAAGGTGAAGTCGCGGAAAATCCTCCTGAAGCGACGGTCATCCATCACTTTGCGCGGGGCGCCATCCGGCATCGACGGGTCGTAGCGCACCTGGCCCGAATATCCCGTCGCGCGCTGGATCAGGCCAACCAACTCGCGCACGCTGAGGCCGAAATTCTGTCCCACATTCGTCGGCTCGCTCAAGCCGACGCGCGACGGCGTCTTGATCAAATCCAGAATCAGGCGCGCGAAATCAGGCGCGTAAAGCCATTCGCGCACCGCCGCGCCTGTTCCCCAGACCCGGACTTCAGGGGCGTTCCTGTATTTGGCCTCGACAAACTTGGCGGTCAGGGCGTTGAGCGCATGAGCCTTGTTCGGATCGGTCGTATCATGTGGGCCGTACATGTTGGGAACAAGCAGATGCACGCTTCGAACATGGTGTTGCATCTGGAAGCATTCCGCCACCGACCACAGCAGGCGGCGGGTGGAACCATAGGACATCACGGAGGGGTGAAGCGGTCCATCCCACCACCGGTCCTCTTCGAACGTGTGCACGGTGCCGGGATAAGCACAGTTGGCAATGGGATTTATCACCAGCGCCTGCGGGCAGCATTCCACCACCGCTTCATACACGCTCAGGGTCATGCGGGTATTATCCGCCACCACGTCCGCCGCCTGGCTGGTGACATAATTGAGACTGCCGACGCGAGCCGCGCAGTTGACGATGGTAGAGGGCCGCATGTCCCGGAAGGCCTTCTTCGTCGCGGCCGGATCGCGCAGATCACATCCTTCCGACCGGCTGATGGAAGTCACCGGGTAACCGCCAGCGCGCAAAGCTTCGACCACATTTTTGCCCACGAACCCCGTGCCACCAAGGACAAGGATCAAGCCGCGGTCGGTCATTACGGTTTCTCGTATCCCAGCGCCTCGGCGTGGGCGAGAATGATTTCGCCCCTGCGCTTCTTTACCGGACGCGCCGGGACACCGACATAGATTGTCCACGGCTCGGTGCTGTGCGTAACCAGAGAGCACGCACCGACCACAGAACCGATCGCAAGGGTGACGCCGGGCATCAGCACGACATTGCTGCCTACATTCGCAAAATTCTCCAGCGTGACGGGAGCGGTCTTTATCTCATCGCGAAAATGAGCCGGCACAGCGGCGGAGCCGATCAGGCCCGCTCCCATATATTTATCGGAACCGCAGATCACCCGGCATCCCGCGGCCAAATTGGTGAAGTGCCCCATGCGGATCAATCCGCCCGCATCGCCGCGGCCGATGATGGTGACATGCGGCGCAATGTGCACATAGTCGCCGATTTCCGCGGCGGTGGAGATGCTGACGAAACTATCGATCGCGCTGTGGTTTCCCACTGTAACCAGGTGGGGACGACGGATTTCTACCAATTCGCTGATGACGACGTCACTGCCGCAGGCGCGCAGCCGCGATAAATCAAAGCTCATGAGGCCTTCCCCATCAACGTGGGCATGACAAGGCACCATGGCGCTTGTGGTATTCGCGCATGCCGCATCTCTTTCAAATCATCCCAAACGTCTGGTTCGGCGGGTGAGGAATCTCGTAAATGAAAACATCTTTACAAGATGATGCGGCAATTTCCTACCATCCTTGCCGAACCGCACCCATGACGCTTTGCAAATCCTCATCGGTCATGCCGACATGGATGGGCAGGGCAACCTGACGGCGATCAAAAAAATCCTGACCCTCCAATGAAGTAAGTCCACCGAAGACGCCGTTTCGATCGATCCGTTGATGAACGACACTGGCGGGCACGCCACGGGAAGCGAGCGCGGAGACGAACTGGGAGCGACGGTCCACCAGAATCGTATAAGCCCAGTGCACGCTCTCGCGATCGCAACTATGCTCCAGTTGGGTAAGCCCGGAAACGCCCTGAAGCTCCCGGCGATAAAGGGCGCCGATCTCGCGGTGACGATGAATGACACCCGGCACGTCCGCCAAATTCCCCAGCCCCACCGCCGCTGCAAGATCATTCATGTGATATTTGAAGCCGAGATGGGACAGATTATACTGCCTTTCACCCAGAGCGGATGGCAAATCCCTGTCCCGATCGATGCCGAACCACCGCCGGCGGCGCGCCTCGCCTTCATCGCCCGCATCCAGGCAGCACAAGGCGCCGCCATCACCGGTGGTCAAATGCTTGATCGCCTGGAAGGAAAAGGCGGTGAAGCGCGAGAGCGCGCCGACCGGTTTTCCCCTGTATGTCGCGCCCAATGCATGAGCGGCATCCTCGATGACGGCAACGCCTGCGTCCGCGGCGATACCGTTGATTTCGTCCATGTCGCACGGATATCCCATCCAATGGACGGGCATCACCGCCTTGGTTTTCGGCGTGATTTTGCGGGCAATCGATTCCGGCGCGATGTTACCCGTCATGGGCTGGATATCGGCAAAGACCGGCTGGGCGCCGCACATCAGGATGGACAGTCCCGACGCGACGAAGGTCTGCGCCGGCAGGATGACCTCGTCACCCGGCCCGACCCCGGCAAGAACCAACGCCAGATGCAGCGCGCTGGTGCCGCTGTTGAGGCTTACCGGATTGCGCAGACCCAGCGTTGCCGCCAATTCATGCTCGAATTGCCGCGCGAGCTTACCCTCGCTGACAAGGCCGCTCTTAAGCACCTCCGACGCCAGGGCTACGGCGCGCGGTGAGATATGGGTGTGAAAGAACTCCATGCTAGGGCGAAAGCGCGCGATCGGGCCTTGCGGGATGCGCACCCGGTCCCGGGACAGTGGCCCAGTCGCACATGATGCGCATCACGCCGCCCAGAGCGGCGCCCCACGGTCCCCTCACGCTGCCGGGCAATCCCTGATCCACCACCTGGAAACCCACGCTGTCATATTCCAGGACGTGGAGATGATAGACCGGATGGCGGGTCGCCACCTCGGCGACCACGCGGATCACGGTTTCCGAAAATACGTTTCCCGGCACTTTGCATGTCGCGGTGTAAAGGCCGGCGCCGCGCGGCGACGCCCAATCCGAGTCGCTGAAATCACCCGTGGTAAAAAGAAAGGTGCCTTGCGCATCGAAGAACGAAAAGGAATTCAGCAGATTGACGCCATCTTTCAGGACGTCATAGGTCATGCCGATCTCGACGGGATAACGGATGTCGACGGTATCGCTGATCGCCCCGTTCTGCTTCACCCAGACACGGATCAGCCTGGCGACCTCGTCTCCCGGACGCGATTTGGCATCGCCCCATTCCCGCATGGCGGACGTGCCGGCATCGGACACCAGATATCGGGCCGTGACCGACGGCGCATCGCCGCTGGCAATGATCCGTCCGGAATCGAGCAGAAAGCAGCTCTGGCACAAGCGGTTCACGGTCGCCATGTTGTGGCTGACGAACAGCACGGTCCGCCCGCCGGCGGCCACTTCGCTCATCTTGCCCAGGCATTTTTTCTGGAATTCCGCGTCACCGACCGCGAGCACTTCATCGACCACAAGAATCTCGGGCTCGAGATGGGCGGCGACGGCGAATGCAAGGCGGACATACATGCCGCTGGAGTAGCGCTTGACCGGCGTATCGAGGAATTTCTCGATTTCCGCAAACGCGACGATCTCGTCGAACTTGCGCTTGATCTCTGCGCGGGTCATGCCCAGGATGGCGCCGTTGAGGAAGATGTTCTCTCGGCCCGTAAGTTCGGGATGGAAGCCGGTGCCGACTTCCAGCAGGCTGGCGACCCTGCCGCGAATGACCGCCCTGCCCTCGCTTGGTTCGGTGATGCGGCTGAGAATTTTAAGAAGAGTGGATTTGCCCGCGCCGTTGCGGCCCGTAATTCCGACCACTTCACCGCGCCTGATCTCGAAATGGAGGTCCTTGAGCGCCCAGAACTCCTCGACCGTGTCGCCGGCGATGATATCGCGGCCGCGCACCATATCGGCCGTCTTGCGCCAGGCATTTCGGCCGGCGCGCATCACCACATCGCGCAGCGCAAGATAACGCTCGCGCTCGCTTTCATGGCCAATCAGATATTTCTTGCCGAGGCCTTCGACCCGGATGACGACATCATTGCTCATATGATGTCCGCAAAGCTGCGCTCGGTCTTTCGGAAGTAGGCGATACCCAGCCAGAGCAAGACCGCGATGACGGCGCAGCTGGTGGCGAATTCGCGGAGATTGAGCGGCGCGCCCAACAGGCACCACCGGAAACCGTCGATCGGGCCGACAATCGGATTGAGCGCATACCAGAATCGCCATTTCTCCGGGACGATCACGCTCGAGAATCCGACCGGCGAAATATAGACCCCAAACTGAATGATGAACGGAATGATGTAGCGGAAATCCCGATACTTCACGTTGAGCGCGGTCATGAAAAGCGAAGGCCCCAGGCTGGCGCACAAGGCCAGCACCACAAAAAGCGGCAGGAACACCAGCCGCCAACTCGGCACATAGGCGAACCAGATCATCAGGCCCGCCAGCATGGCGAAATTGATGGTAAAATCGACCAGCGCGACGACGGCCGTGGCCGACGGTATGATGATGCGGGGAAAGTAGACCTTTCCGACCAGATTGGTGTTGGCGATGAGGCTGTTGGAAGCCTCGCTCAATATGCTGGAGAACAGGAACCATGGCAGCATGCCGACGAACACCATGATGGGATATGGCGCTGTTCCTGCAGTCGGCAACCTGGCGAGACGGCCGAACACGATGGTGAACACGACCATGGTGAGGAAAGGCCGCACCACCGCCCAGGCAACGCCGATCACGGTCTGCTTGTAGCGGACCGAAACATCGCGCCAGGCGAGGATCGCGAACAGCTCCCGATAGTGCCAGATATCGCGCCAGTAATGACGCTCGGCCCGGCCCGCTTCCAGTACCAACAGATGTTCGGTGGATGATTCGAAATCGCCTTCGGCGAGGGAGGTCATTCGAGGTTCTTTTCGTAGCCTATGCCGCCGCCCGCTGATGTGCGGCTTCCATTTGACGTCTGGCCCATTGACCCGCTCTGGCCTGGAATTCGGCCGTTCCAAAGGCCGAGATCGTGTCAGGTCTGCGGCGCGGCGCTTCCAGTTTCAAAACGTCCAGGATTGTTTCGGCGAGCATGACGGGATTTCTGGGATCGATGAGCCGCCCCAAGGCGCCGTCCTGCAGGGCTTCTTTCGAACCGTCCGCCATGCTGCCAATGACCGGCACCCCGCACGCCGCCGCTTCCAGCAGCACGATTCCGAATCCTTCACCCGAACTCGGCATCACATAGGCGTCCGCCAGGCTATAATGCGCGACCTTCTCCGCTTCCAGCACCCTTCCCGCGAATACCACATGCGCGGTCACGCCCAACTGATCCGCCTTGGCCTCCAGGCGGTCGCGATCATCGCCATCGCCCACGACAAGGTACTTGATGTTGGGAATTTTGCGGACCAGCAGAGGAAGGACCTCCAGCACCTCATCGAAGCCTTTATAGCGTTCGCGATTGGCCAGTCTTCCCAGGGTCATGATCACCCGTTGGCCGATCAACCCGTAGCGCGCGGCAAGCTCCAAATCGCGCGGCATGGGCACGAACCGATCAAGGTCCACGCAATTTCCCAGGACAAAGATGCGATCCGGTGACATCAATGACCAGCCGGCAAATCGCGCGGCGCTCAGCCGGCTGACAGCGATCACGGCATCGACACGCGAGGCGATCATGTTGGCCAAGGGATAACGGGTCGGCTGCCATGCTTCGAACCCATGAATGATGAGCGCCAGGCGCGCGCGCTTGGCCTTTGCCGCCATATAGGCCAGTGGAAGCAGATGGATATGACCGCAGATCACCAGCCCGATCTCGGAATTCAGATACAATCCCCGCAAGATCTGCCGAAAATAGCGTGATTTCCCGCCCGCCGAGGCCCGGCAATAGACGATCGATTCCGGCAGGTCTTCGTCCAGACCGTCCTTGATGATGCGCGGGAAAGCCAGGGTTCGCGTGACTGTACCGCATTTGTCCAGCGCGGTCAGGAAATCCCTGTTGAAGCGGGAAATGCCGCCGAAGCCCCAAAAGCCGTCGGTGAGCAGCATCATCACATTGAATTCGGAGAGTTTCATGATGCTTCGCGAAGCCGATCGGCGGAGGGGATGCCGGCATGAACGGCGTCAGAGGTACGGGCCGGAACCGCCGGTCGCCGTACGAGATTCGTGCGCATGACGCGCGCCACCAGATTGGACCAATGTTCGAGGCCGTGCCGGCCGGGAGCCGCTTCGCCGGTTGCCCATTGCCGCGCCGGCGTGGTGAAGCCGGTTTTCCGGCGCCCATGCAGGACGGGCGGAAGCCGCCGAAGGATGGCCGCCAGGTCGGACTTGCGGGGCGGGCGCTTGGAAGCGACGGTCGGTCCAAGCGCCTCGAGCACGACACGATCGACGAAGGGTACGCGAATTTCCACACCATGGGCCATGCCTGCCCAATCGGCGTCACGCAAAAGCTGGTTGCGCAGATAGCAGCAGGATTCAAGTGCTGCGATTTGCGCGCGCACGGGTTCCTGCCCCAGCGGTTCGAGGATGCTTTCTTGCGTGGCGGCTTCGCGGAGCTTTGCGAAGCCTTCATCAAGCCAGCTCTTGTCCAAGATAACGTCCAGGCCGTCTTTCAGGCAAACGCAGCGGCGAAGCCGATAAGCATCCAGGATATTGCCGGAATGGGAGAACACGCTTGCCAATTTCGACGAAAACAATCCCGGAAGGACTTCGCGGCAGGCGCGTTCGGCGAAGCGGCCCAAGTGGGTGACGCCAGGCACGCGGCCCAGCCGAAGCAATCGCGGTATCTGATGGAACGAGGGGTAACCGCCGAGCAACTCGTCTCCGCCCAGCCCGGACAGCACGACCTTGAGACCCTGCTTCGCGGCGGCGCGCGAAATCAGATAGGTGTTGAGACCGTCGATGGTTGGCTGATCCATCTTGCAGAAGAAATCCGCCAGCAGAGCGTCGAACTCATCCCGTCCGATGCGAACCGTCGTATGCTCACTGCCGATTGCTTTCGCCGCCAGTTCGGCGAGGGGCGCCTCATCGTCCGGCGTGTTTTCATATTCGCGGAACGCAAGCGTGATGGTTCTAAGCTTCCTGGTCTTCGTGGCGGCCAGGGAAGCGACGAGGTTGGAATCAAGTCCTGCTGACAGAAACACGCCGACATCCGTATCGGCGACCAGATGATGTTCGACCGAGTCGGTGAGAATGTTGCGAAGAAATTCCGGTGAGGATTGAGCATCGCTCTCAAAGGCAAAATGTGAAGGAACCGAATAATATTGCCGCGAAGGAGAGCTGGCGCGCCCGGGCGAGAGACGCTGGACGTGACCGGCCGGCAAGGGACGTACATCCTCCCACCAGGAAAATGGTTCCGGCACGCTTCCCCAGAGATAGAATCCCACCAGGGCTGCGGCATCGCGCCTGTCCGTGATGGGCGCGCACTCGGCCAGCGCGCGGGCCTGTGATGCGACCCAAAGAACGTTGCCCGCCTGGGCGGTATAGAGCGGTTTGATGCCATAAGGGTCGCGCGCCAGCCAGAGTTCTCTTTCCTGCTGATCCCAGAGGGCAAAGGCGAACATGCCGCGAAGCCGCGTCAATGCACCCTCGCCCCACTGAGCCACCGCGTTGATCAGGACTTCGGTGTCGCTGTTGGTCGCAAATTGACGGCCTTGCATTTCCAACTCGCGCCGGAGAGCGCGATAATTGTAGATCTCGCCATTCAGGGTGACCGTCCAACGGCCGGACACATCCGTCATTGGCTGCGCGCCGGACGGACCGGTATCGATGATGGCAAGCCTGCGATGCCCCAGTATCGCCTTGCCGTCTTTGGCCAGCCATAGGCCTTCGCCGTCCGGACCACGATGGGCCTGCCATTGATTCAAGGACGCGACGATATCGGCGTGCCGCTGGTCCAACGACCCGTCAATGGCCAGAGCTGCTGCTATACCGCACATGAACTGAAACGATCTTTCTGGAGAATAAGGGCCGCCCTTGGGACGGGCCGCTGGCCAAGCTACCGCCATTCGGGTGAAAGCCGTTTCACCCGCGCGAGGCCATTCGCGTTGCGCCGTCAGGAGCTGGCGTCCACCGGTGCAAGATAATCTCGAGAGAGTACCACCCGGGTTTTCCCTCCCATGATATTGAGCAGAACACGAACCCGATCGTCGTCAGTCAACTGATCAAGCTCGCCCACCAATTCCATCAGCGGGCCGTCGATCACCCGAACTTTCTGACCGACGGCAAGTTCCCCTTTCCAGCGCAGGATCCCGTTACCGTCACAGGCCGTCATCAGGGCTTCGATCACACCTGGCGGCGCGGGTGCCGGCTGTTCGTTTTGCATCACGATGCGGATAACCCCGAACGTGCTGTTCACACAGCGCCAGCGCTCGCGCGCGACGTCGAGCTTTATGAACAGATAGCCCGGAAAGAAGGGGCGGCGTACCTTTTCGATTTTTCTCGCATGCCGGCGTGTCTTTTCGCGATGCGGAAGAAAAATGGTGAACCCCTGGTTCGCCAGGTGAGAAGCGGCCGCGGTTTCGCGATGAGGTTGGCAATGAACGGCATACCAGCGTGGCAGGGCCGGCGCCTCCGCCAAGGCGAACGGGCCTGCCGGAGCGGCGATGGCATCTGTCACCGCTGACAAGACACATTCCCGGCCGTGCAAATCCCGGCCCGGGCGGGGAAAACATCGTCCCCACCGTCCCTGACCCCGGCGCCTGGCACAGGCTGCCTCCCGATGACGCCGAAACCCCGCTGCCGCGCGGACAAGCCGCCAAAGACGGTGAGAGCCATAGCTATAGTATGTTTACGGCTTCCAGCCACTAGCCCTGGCCCCATTCCCTGATTTGAAAATATATCATCGGCCGGGCTATCCGCACAAGCCGATGATTCTACAGAAGAAATCTCGGTTCCCCGGCGGCCGCTCTGAACGGAGAAAAAGGGCAAAGCACCGGCCAGGGCCATCCGGATTAAATACGAGCTTCCGTGCGCTTGGGCGCTAACATCATGGCCCACAAGGCTTTTGTCCTGCCTTCCCCTTCGAACCCGGTATTTCTCTTGGGCTTCCCTGCTGGATTTGTGTTCGGCGAGCAATAAACTGCGCTTCGGGCTGCAGCTGTCAGTTGCGTAATCGGGGGGCTAGTGAACAGCACCGGGTTCCTAACCAGCGTCCTTTTGTGTGTCACATCCACTGCGCTCACGGCCGCAATTTGCCTTTGCGCGCCGAGCGTGGGCCGGCTGATGCGGGTGATGGATAAGCCCGACGGCGAGCGCAAACTACACGGTACCGAAACACCCTTGATTGGCGGATTGGCGATTCTCGTTCCAACGTTCGCGGTCAGTCTTCTTTATTGCCTGGCGGCTTCCAAGCCGACGATGCTTCTGGCGGTTGGCGCGGCTGCCCTCGTGCTGGTTATCGGCCTTCTTGATGACCGCGCGGGTCTTTCTGCCGAATGGCGGGCCATGGGCGTGGCAGGCGTCATCGCCATTCTGCTGGCGATCGATCCGCTGTTCATTTTGCACACCTTATCCTTCCAGTTTTTTGGGTGGTCGGCAGCTCTTACATTTCCCAATTGGCTTGCGGTGCCGTTTGTCGTGTTCATGGTCCTGGGTTTTGTCAACGCCGTGAACATGGCCGACGGCATGAACGGACAGTTGCTGGGTTCCGTCATGCTGTGGAGCACATTCATCTTTCATTATCTGGAAGCGGATTTATCCCTGCCTTTCATCATCCTGATTTGCTCATCCCTTGTCGCCTTTGCCTTCAACCTTCGGGGCAGACTTTTTGCCGGCAGCGCGGGCTCGTATGCGGCGTCACTGTTCATAGGGTTGGGCGCCATCGCCGCATATCGCCTATCCAAAGGCACAATGCCTGCCCAGGTGCCGGTTTACTGGTTTTGGCTTCCCGTTATGGACTGTGTGCGTCTCATGGTCAGCCGCGCCTTGGAGGGGAAGTCCCCCTTTGCTGCGGATCGCAAGCACTTCCATCATTTGCTTTTGAACCATATGCCGAGCCGATATGTCTTGGCGGTGTATCTCTGTCTCCTGGCCGCCCCCGGCATCGCCGCCATGCTGAGCCTGGAAGCCGCCAGCATCACCTTAATCGCGTGCATTGGCGGCTATCTCCTGTTCGTGGTGGCAGAGCTTCGGCAGATGAAACCTGAATGTCAGGAAGAAACCGGCGCCTTCGCCTGGCGGACAGAAACCCCGCGCCCTAAACAGCCAGGTTGAACCGGCGCGAACATCGCCAACGATGTCAGCAAAGCCACTTTCCATGAAAATCAGCGTGGTGACGGCCAGCCGCAATTCCGAAGCGACGATCGCCTGGACGATCCGCTCGTTCCTTGCACAGGATTATCCCCACAAAGAGCTGCTGATCATTGATGGCGCATCGACGGATGGCACGTTGGAGATCGCAAGGAAATTGGCCACGCCCGATATAAAAATCGTCTCCGAGCCGGACAAGGGCATCTATGACGCCATGAACAAGGGGCTTCGGCTCTATACGGGCGACGCCATCGGGTTCCTCAACTCTGACGATACTTTTCACGATGCCGGCGCATTGGCCCGCATTGGCGATGGCTTGCACCGGGCCGAGGCCGTCCATGGCGGCCTGGTGTTTGTGAAAAGTCATGAGACAAAAAGAGTTGTGCGAACCTGGCGCGGCGGGCCGTTCAAACCGGGTCAATTCCGCCGGGGCTGGCTGCCGCCGCATCCCACCTTCTATATCCGCCGGTCCTTGGCCGAAAGGACGGGGGAGTTCGATCTCAGCTATGATAGCGCCGCCGACTACGACTTCATGCTTCGGGCATTGGAGCTTCATGCGAAGTCGAATGTCTATATTCCCGGTCCTTTGATCGACTTCCTGACGGGGGGTGCCAGTTCAGGCATTAAAAGGGTTGTGCTGGCCAACATCGGCTGTTTGAGATCTCGGCGCCGGCATCTGGGGGCCCCATTTCTGGATCTTGCTTTCTTTCTGAAGCCGGGGCTGAAAATCCTGACGCAATAGCGGTAAGGGCCGCGGCCGCAAGCGCGGATGGCTTCGGACAGTTACGCTGCTCTGCAAAACTGTGCAATAATTGGCCTCAACAGCTACGGGCAGAACATTTCATGGGGGCCATCTCTCGTCTGCCGTTCCGGGAATGGGTCGGGGACAACAAATTTGTGGCATTGGATCTTAAAGACCTGGATACGCCTCTCCCCGGTGGTACAGAAACTGCATTGGCAGAATACCTCGCGCGTTCTGGCAGCGCCCCATCGGAAATTACGGTGCTCGATTTCGGCTGCGGGCGCGGATCGCTAGTTGGAAAGTTGCGCCGCAGGGGCTGGCGCGCATTCGGGGTCGAGATTGAGCAGCGTTTCGTGGACGCCGGTGCTCTGGTCAACCAGATGGCGGATGAGCCCTATCCGATTTTGTCCACGCTGCGCGCTGGACGTACCATATTCCCCGAGAACTTTTTTGATGTGATCCTCACCGAACAGGTTCTCGAGCATGTGAGCGATCTCGATCAGCTCGTTCGAGAGATGGACAGGATTACAGCGCCGGGTGGAATATTGGCTCACTCCTTTCCAGCGCAATACCGGGTACTCGAACCTCATTATAAACTGCCGTTTGTGCATTGGCTCCCCAAAAGCGGCCTGCGCTATGCCGCCATGCGAGCGCTGGTTGCCGCAGGCATGGGTGCGCGGGGGACCGTTCCCCTGCCCAACGGGGAAAAGACACAAACGATCTTCGAATACTCGGTCAATGAGACCTTCTACCGGCCATTGCCTGTCATAGAGCAGGCATTCCGAAAACGAGGCTTCGCAACGGACGGCGACATTTTGGTGCGCCGCGAATTGGAGAAACGATTCGCGCACCGGCGTGGATTTTTGGCGGCTATCGTAGGAACGCGCCCGCTTTTTGCGTTATTTTGCGCCGCCTATATGCGCTTTCGCAGCGCAATATTGCTCTGCCGAAAGCAATAAGATAGGGCACCTTGGTTGCTGGCTTGGTCTCGTCACTCTTTATGTAAGACTAAGGGCCGCCGCCGGCGCAAGAGAAGAACATGATGATACCGTCACAAGACCGCCGAATCGCAGTTCTCGACGGGTATAGAGCATTAGCGATTCTGCTGGTGCTTTTTTTTCATTATACCGTCAGATGGGCTTTACCTTCCGATCCGGCCAATCACTTCCCGCCTGGCGCCGTGTTCAACGGCAATCCGGTCGCTGAATATGGCGGCTTCGGGGTCGAGTTCTTCTTCGTCATATCCGGCTTTGTGATCTTAATGACGTTGGAGAAATGCAAAAGCGTTCTCGACTTTGGCGTTCGCCGAGCCGCTCGGCTCTGGCCCTCGTTAATTGTCGCGGCAACATTGACTACCATCGCGATGCACTTGATCGGCTTTCCCGAGTGGCGGCCACCGCTCGCGAGTTATTTCAGTAGTGTAGTCCTGATATATCCCCGGCTGATCGGTCCCGTCATCCATGAGAGGCAACTAGGTTGGGTCGATGGCGCCTATTGGAGTCTTTTCGTCGAAGTCAGATTTTATGCTCTGGCGGGTCTCTGCTACTGGCTAGCGCAGAAGAATTTCATCAGACTCTGGGTTTGCCTCCAGACCTCGGTCACCGGGCTGACGGTCGTGGCGGCCCACTCGCCCGCTTTAACCACCGCATTAAATTATATCTTATTCTTCCAATATTTTCCCTACTTCACGATAGGCCTCTGCCTGTACGAATTCTATTCGGGTGGTGCGCTCAAGACGTTAGCGATCGGCGGGATGGTGCTGGGCGCGGCCACTATTCTTCTTTCATCGTCGATGCAATGGAACATCTGGCGTGCCTATGACGCCACAGACGGCGTCATTATCAATCTAGTGATTTTCGCCTTTTTTGCTCTATTCGCCATGCAATCGAAACTAGTCGGCATCTTCGCCTGGCGACCCATCTCCATCCTGGGGCAAGCCTCATACTCGCTATATCTGCTCCACCAGCTCATCGGGGTTTCTGTGATGCGGCTGATGATCCGAGGTGGCATCAGCTATGTCGAGGCGTTGCCGATCACGACAGCGGGAATGATCCTGAGTTCGGTCTTGATCTTCTATCTCATCGAGACGCCGGCGAAGCGATTCATCCTTGCGCGGTCTCAACCTTGGACAAAAGCTATGCAGGAGAAAATACCTGCAATCGGGTTCGAGCGATCCAGGCCGCCAACACCCCAACCTGCGGAAGCCTAGGGATTATGCTCTATGCTCCGGACCACTCTGTAAGGATATACGCCACCGAAGAAGAGCCGACGGATGGTGGGACAACACCTTGATGTCGGCCGCAATCACGAGGAATTGTGGTTAATGAAATGACTAAGCGCTCCGCATTACCAAGGGCCCTTATGGATCGACGAGTCTTTGTCGCCGCCATCTGCTCTCAGATTCCGGGGCTTTCGAGGACCGTCAGCGCAAAAACCACGCATGTCGATGTAAGAGCTTTTGGCGCGAAAGGAGATGGCAAGACCGATGATACAGCCGCGCTTCAGAAAGCGCACGAAGCCGGCATGCCTGTTTACTATCCCAAAGCCCCCGAATTTTACAGGATCACCAGCACGATCTCAGTTCGAGGCAGCGTCTTTGGTGAAAATGCACAAATACGTTTCACCCAGGACGGTTCAGGAAGAACAACGATTTTTAAAGTGATCCGGAATGAATCTCCGATCGAATTCAGCGGGCTCGTCCTTGATGGGGAATATCGCACGGGCGCGAACAGCGAGTTCAGCCATGGCATTGAGCTCTATGCGGCAAAAGACATTCACATCCACAGGAACATTATTCAGAACGTCTACGGCGACTGCGTGTATCTTGGATCGTACCAATCAGCATTTGCATGCACAAATGTCGTGATCGAAAATAATTTTCTTTCAAATCCGCGCCGCTGTAATGTTGCCGTCGTCTGTGCTTCAGATGTGATGATACGGGATAACCTCATTTCGAAAGTAAACGACTACGTTTGCGCGATCGATCTTGAGCCAAACCGAAACGGATTCGACTATGTTCAAAACGTGAGTGTCGTAGGAAATAAGTTTGATATCAAAGAGCCATTTTTGGAGTGCGGCGTTAATACGGGCAAGCCAAACCGAAATCTCCTTGTCGCGCGCAATTACGGGCGAGGAACTCACTTTGTGTATGTTACGCAAACCGCGTTGCTTCAAGGAGCGAACATCGTCGACAATTCCTTTGAGGGAATAGTAGCTGACGGAGCAATGCTGCTATTGGACAATGTGGCAGGGGTAAACGTGCGCGGCAACACGGATCGGACAGCGTCGAAACTCGCAGGTTATCGCTCAGTCCGACTGATTGATTTGGCGGACGTCTCATTCAGCAACAATATTGGCTTTCGGGATTGAGAAGACGCGTAGGGGAACACCCGCGTCTGGTTGATATAATTCGTCATTGCGCACCAAGTCGGTTGCGGGGTGGTTTGCTCGGCAATAGAATAACCTTAATGGGAATTTTCGCACTGCCTGAGCTTCAATGGCTGAAACTTCGGATTATAAAAGTGGACAAAGTGCTGGCTCTGTTCGGGGGTGCTGTACGACGTTTTGGCAAGTTCGCAAATGGCGGATGCCGTGCTGCTGATGGGCGATAAACAAAGGCGGAACATGACAGCCAGTTCAGTCCAGGGCAGTCAACCGGAATTGACACACGTCCCGTTCTTTTCGGTCGAGCTGAGCGACGCGGAAATGCATGCTGTTGAACAAGTTTTGCGATCTGGGTGGCTCACGACCGGTCAGCAGACTGCGTTGTTTGAACGGGAATTCGCGGATTTTATCGGTGGTGGCGTACAGGCTGCCGCCGTCAACTCCAACACAGCCGGGATGCATCTTGCGTTGGAAGCTTTGGGTGTGAAAAAAGGTGATGAGGTCATACTGCCGACCCTGACCTTTACTGCAACCGCGGAGGTTGTTCGCTACCTCAATGCCGATCCGGTATTCGTCGACGTCGATCCGAATACCAAATGCATGGATTCGGAAGTCGTAGCCCGCAAAGTGACAAGCAGAACTCGCGCCATCATGCCGGTTCATTTTGGGGGCCTGGCGTGCGATATGACGGCGCTTGGCGACCTCGCCAGGGACGCCGGCCTCGCCATCGTCGAAGACGCTGCGCATGCATTTCCGACCGAGCACGCCGGCATTCTAGTCGGCAGTCACGGAAGCGATGCAGCCGTATTCAGCTTCTACGCGAACAAGACCATCACCACGGGCGAAGGCGGGATGATCGTATCGCGGAATGAAGAACTAATGCGGCGTGTACGAGTCATGCGGCTGCACGGAATTGATCGCGACGTCTTCGGCCGGCATACCGATGCTCCGAGCCAATGGCGTTATGATGTCGTCGCGCCGGGGTTCAAATACAACTTGACTGACATTGGCGCTGCGATCGGGCGGGGACAATTGGCAAGGGCGTATGCCCTTAAGGCGTCCCGGAAACGGATTGCCGGCCTATACGATAAGGCATTTGCCGGTCTGCCGGTGAAGCGGCCGCCCCGATCCGCTGAAGAAGACGGCCATTCACATCACTTGTATGTCTTGGAAGTACCTGATAACGCGCCCATTACGCGCGATCAACTCATGACCTTTCTAGACAGCAGAGGCATCGGCTATTCAGTTCATTATATTCCATTGCACCAGTTGTCATATTGGCGCGACCGCTACAGCCTCCGTGACGAGGATTTTCCAGTTGCAACAACCTACGCCAGACAGTGTATTTCGCTTCCACTTTTCCCCTCGATGAAGGATCGGGATATAGACAGTGTCATTGCGGCGGTCATCGACGCATTCTCTTGATCTGGTCGTGAAGCGCGGGCTGGATATCGCTCTCGCGGCTGTGGGCCTCTGCCTTTTGGCCATTCCCATGGCGGCAATTGCGGTATGGGTACGTAATGGATCGGCAGGTCCGGCATTTTTCGTGCAGCAAAGGCTTGGCCGTTATGGAAATACCTTCGGCATTCTCAAATTCCGGACCATGACGACGGACGGCGCGGCTTGGGAATCAAACAACCACATCACCGTGGGTGATGACCCCCGGATCACAGCTGCCGGAAGAGTACTCCGAAGATATAAACTCGACGAGTTGCCCCAACTGCTAAATGTCCTGCGCGGAGATATGTCGCTCGTGGGGCCCAGACCGGAAGTGCCGCAATACCTTGAGTACTACACCCCCGAGCAACGTGAGACAGTCTTCAGCGTTCGCCCTGGGATAACCGATCCAGTGTCACTTCATCTTTCTGATGAAGCCTCGCTGCTCGCCGCCGCGGACGACCCGTTGAACTACTATGCACACGTCATCCTTCCGTGGAAAATCGCTGGGCAGATCGCTTACATAGAACGCCGCAGCACTTGGACCGATATGGCGATTATTGGGCGCACGATCGTCCGCGCGCTGGGATATACTCTCGGCGACAATGACGATATTCCAGCCACGCCGAAAAGAGCATCGTGACACATTCAAGGGACCGAACAGGCAAGCGGCGTGTCCTTCTCGTCGATACCCAAGCAGACCAGATCGTCAATTTTCGGGAAGTTCTTCTCAAAACAATCGTCAGTAGAGGTCACAAAGCTTTCGCCGCGGCTGACTGCGGTACGCCGGCGGAAGTTGAAGAGCTTTCACGATGGGGTATTGAGTTCGTTCCGGTGCGGATCTCGCGGACAGGCACGAATCCCGTGGGCGAAATCCTTACCCTATGGCGCTTGTTTCGTCTTTTGCGGCGTCTAAAACCCGACGTCGTGCTCATGTGCACCGTCAAGCCCACCATCTACGGCATCCTCGCCGCAAGATTGGCCGGCATACCACATCGCTTCGCCATGCTGACCGGCCTTGGATACGCACTTACGGAAGGGGAGGGATGGAAACGCAAGGTGGTGCGAATGTTGGTGCTCTCTCTTTTGAAACTATCTCTGCGGTTTACCGATCGGCTGATCGTGCAAAACCCGGACGATCAGGATTTTTTCCTTGATCACGGATTTATAGAGGATAAGCAGCGCATCGGTTGTGTGAATGGCTCAGGCGTCGATCTCGACAAATTCGCGGCCAAGCCCCTGCCATCGTCTGGCGACGGCTTGGTTTTCTTGATGATCACAAGGCTCATTCGGGACAAAGGCGTTGCCGAATACGTGGAAGCCGCAAGACTCGTCAAAGCAAGACATCCAAACTGTCGCTGTTTGCTCGTCGGTCCGTTGGATCCGAACCCGTCGGCGTTTTCACCCAGCGAGGTAGAAGAGTGGGTAAAGCGGAGAGACATCGAGTATCTCGGCGCCGTCCCCGATGTTCGCCCATACATCGAGGCGTGTCATGTCTTTGTATTACCGTCCTATTATCGCGAGGGTACGCCGCGAACAATTCTCGAAGCGCTTGCGACGGGGCGACCCGTGATAACGACAAACATGCCTGGGTGCCGCCAAACGGTTGTGGATGGGCTAAACGGGCATCTTATTCCGCCCCGTGATGCCAACGCACTTGCGGCCGCCATAGAATCTTATTTTGTAGAACCCGGCCTATTGGATGAACATGCCGGTCGAAGCCGCACATTCGTCGAAGACAAATTCGATGCCAGACTGGTCAGCCGCGACATGATGGTGCTGATGCGTTTGTAGCGACTGGCGAGGCTATTCCGCACCTTTTCCTGTCACGCGCCATTAAGGATCGATTGAACGTACCGATCGATTGACCGTAAGCCGACCGTGCGGCGATATGCGTTGCCGAGATCGATGTGCTCAACGATCGCCGAAGTAAGAAGCCCGGCGAGTTCGTCAGCCGAGAAACTGGAGGAGACGCGCACGCCGGCTAAAGTGTCGAGATCTCCGCAGCAAGGTGTCATCACCACAGTTTTCATGCCGCAGGCCATCATCTCAAGCACAACGTTCGGAAAGCCCTCTCTCGCCGATGTCAACAGTCCATATTCGCAAGCGTGCATGATCTGATAAGGATTTGCGCGCCACCCAAGAAACGCAATATGGTTTGCTATCTGGCGCGCCTTTGCTTCCGCCTCAACTGCGAGATGTAAGGGGCCATCTCCCAGGAAAACAAGTTGCAAAGGCCTGTTTTGCTTTGACCGCGCCCGATCAAAAACATCCAGAGCCAGTATAGGTTGTTTGACGTCCACCAGGCGTCCACAAACGAGGATGTTGCTTTTGCCGGCCAGCAATTCTTGGTCGGCGGCAGCGAGGGGCTCGCACGCAAGCTTTTCGATGGCCATGAGATCGACCGGATTGGCCAGCACCTGGATTTTCTCGCGCGCCGCGCGTGGAATGAACGGTTTGATATGCTCGCCCATATAGTGGGTTTGAACGACGATCAGATCTTGTGCGCCGTATCCCCGGTACATGAGGGCAAAGGCCATCCGGCGCATGCCATGGAAACGATCGAAAATCACGGTCGTCTCGCGGGTGACGAGTCTCCGGATGTTAATGAGGCGAAGACTGCGCATGACACATAGCAAAAAATTGAGATGAACGTGTGTTGAAAAGGCGAAGTCGTATCTCTTAAAAAAAAGCCGTAATGGGAACAAAGGCAGCGAGAAGCGTGCCTTGCGAAACGCGCCAAAAGAAATCGTGATCGAAGGATCGAGGGCGGTCCTGGAAAATGCCTGTTCGAGTTCGCAGCTCATGACGGCGAAGGTGACCCGCCATCCTGCGCGCTTGGCGAGCCCATTTGCCACTAGGGTAGCAATTCGTTCTGCGCCGCCGGCCGCGTCACCGTCGATAACGATAAGCGCCTGCTTCATTGCCGCCTTCTTGCTATATCGATGGCGGCAGCGACACGCTTTCTATAATCCCTAATCGTGGTAATTTCGTCATCACGTACTTCCGTGCGCATAATTTTGTCGGAATAGGCTTCAAAAGAACCGATAGGCTTTGCCGGATGACCCACGACGATAGTGTTGCCCGGAACATCCTTGGTAACCACCGAACCGGCTCCAACGATCACTTTGTTGCCAATCGTGACGCCGGGCATAATGATTGAGTTCATTCCGATGAATACATCGTCTCCGATAACGACAGGACGATAACGCTGATAACGCACACCGTTGCTGTTGCGCACAAGCCACGTCGCCCCGTCATGGGTGATAATCCGAACACCCGATGTAATAGTCACACGGTCTCCAATGGTTACGAGAAAGGGCTCGCTGCCCCATTCACGGATATAAATCCGGCACCCCTTCCCTATCTTTACGCCGAGGCGGCGCGCATAATTTTCGCGCCCTATGAAGAGGACAAGCGACCGCTGAAACGCCTTGCCAACGAGCCCCAACATGATCGCTCTCTCCAACAGCCCCCTAACCTCGACCCAAACTGCGCTTAACCGCACGCCGAAGACCGTTCAGTACCTGCATTTGCATCAGCAAGCCTTGCTCGAACAAAAGATCGCCGACATTTCGCTCCGCAATCATCCCATCCCATTCGTCGAGCGCGCATATTGCGGGCCTGAACGACGGCAAATCGTTGATAAAACGGTCAATCTGCGTACCTTGCATGGTGCTTGGATGCAAGCACACCGTCCAAGTCCCCGCAGAAGCCTTTTTAAGGCGCCAAAGTTGCTGGGGATACCATGTCATGCCTAGATGTTTGAACGGGCGGAACGAAAAGCCATCTGTAATGGAACGGATGGGGGTTTCGGCCAGTAACGCTTCAATAGTGACTTCGTCGAAGGAATGCGCCGGGGCCATGAAGATCGTGGGGGTGATTCCGTTTGCTTTGAAAATCTTCCAGGCCTTTCCGATCAACCTGCGCTGTTCGTCAATCGGTAGCCCGACGAATTCGCCGCGCTTGTGAAGCTTCACCAGAGAGCGATGCCGCGGCGGATCGGGATGGTATTTGTGGTGACAACCATGGAGTGCAATGGTCCATTTCTTGTCTTGCCATCTCCGGACGCGATCCCAGAAGCGTGAATCCGGCGAGCGGGTGAGCATGGATTCATCTTGGCAATCGGGGATCACTCCCACGATCGGCCTGACGCCGAGCTCATCAAATGCTTTTTCAATCCTTGCCCACGGCTCGTCGGGCATGGTGGGACATGCGTCGTCGAGACGCAAAAAATAGGTCGTG
>Ga0134128_10001603_pt1 | contig 28861 bp, 20 predicted proteins | sample KB31754_FD_96462 | JGI IMG/M metagenome (GOLD analysis project Ga0134128, IMG submission 96462) | Terrestrial soil microbial communities with excess Nitrogen fertilizer from Kellogg Biological Station, Michigan, USA - KB3-175-4 | ecosystem: Environmental > Terrestrial > Soil > Unclassified ... | reverse complement strand
TTAGCCATTTAATTAGCCGTAACGTGTTGTGTCCATAGTAGAATTGAATCTCCTTTTATCTTGTATTGAAATGGGGTTATCATTTGTAAGAGCCTCAGGGCCTTCCCAATGTCCTCGTTCTTGAATACTCCGGATAAGGTTTCTTTTTTTAACGCCTCGTTTTCGAATACCAGGTGAACGTCATACCGGCGCTCCATCTTCTTCGCTATTTCTTCGAAGGGTTCGTCCTCGAAGGCGAGCCGGTCCTGCATCCAGGCGACTTCGCCCATCTCCTGCAATGCAGGCATCTCCTTCACCGGCTTGACCTCATAGCTCATCCCGCTGGAGGCCGCCGCATCTTTCGCCGGCTGCGGCTTATCGTTAAGGGTAAATTTCTCGTCGGGTGCCAGGATGATCTGTTGATCCGGTTTCGCCTCCATCGTGACCTGCACCTTACCCGAGAGCAGGGTCGCCTCGACACGCCCTTCTCCGGGATAGGCCTGTACATTGAACTCGGTACCCAGGGCTTTTACTGCAATGCCCCCCGCATGGACGACGAAGGCTCTGCCGGCATTGTGCCTGACATTAAAAAAGGCCTCGCCTTCCAGGTATACGTTATTGGTAGTTTGATCCTCGCTGTAACGCATCTTGCTCCCTGCATTGATCCAAACCAGTGAACCATCCGGAAGCGTGACCCGCCTGGGTTTGCCCGCAGCCACGGCCTCCTGCACCGGTACGGATGCAAGCGTTTCGATAGGCCGGTTCTTCGTCAGCTCGAAATAGCCCATCGTCGAAAGACCGATCAATCCGATCCAAACAGCGGCCCAGCGCAGCGCTTTACGGCCGCTCAGGTTTCGGATTAAACCGGAGGACACCGCGGTGGACTCCCCTGCAGACTGCTCATCCAGGCGTTTTTCGACCTTATCCCAGGCGTCCCTGACGACCAGCTCTTCATTATGAGCAGGCTGCTTGAGCTTCTTCGCCTCTATCGATTGCAGAATAAAAACGATCTCCCCATGGTTGGGATGCTCTTTCAACAGCTCCGCCAACTCGGCTTGTTCCGCTTCGGATGCCTCACCACCCATTTGTTTGGCCAATAGTTCCAGTATTCGGTCCAGGTTCATACCTGAATAGGAAACCTTATCGGGACAAATTCCCTAAGCGCAGTAAAAAAATTTTTTAAACATGGATCTCCTGGAGCAGGAGAGCGAGCTTTTTAAGCCCCAGCCATAGCTGATTGTCAACCGTTTTTACGGAAATATCGAGGATGGCGGCCACCTCTTTATACGTCAACCCGTCCTCTTTGATGAGCTTGAAGATCAGCCGGCAGCGCGCCGGTAGTTGCTCGATGGCTTCGCGAACGATCCGCTGCGTTTCCTTCTGTAGCACCAGCAGCTCGGGGTCCGCCACCAGCTGAAGATGATCCGCACTTAATTCATCCACCGAAACGGGTACGGGCAGGGCGTTTCGCCGCAGATAATTCAAACAGGCGTTCTTTACACAGACGTATAGATAGACATTGATGTTGTCGATCCGGTGCAGCTCGGCGCGCTTCTGCCACAGGGCGAGAAAGACATCGTTCACGATCTCTTCAGCGGGCTCTTTGGTATGAACGTAGGAAAAAGCAAACTGGTAGAGTTTGAAGAAGGTGCAGTGATAGAATTCCTTGAATCCCTGTTGATCACCAGCCCGGATCTTTTGTAGCAGAACATCGATCATGGCACGCAGTTCCCAGTTAGTTTTTTTAAAAAAATACAAAAACCAAATTACGGAAAAAGCTTTAATCGGCCATTTTTTAAACGCAATCGTTCCCGGAAACTACGTTCCAAGTATAGCTCACTGCCGCTCCATTCTTACCGTCACCACGTCCTGCGCCGCTACCGTGATCGGTCCCGTCACCGGTGCGAGCCGCTCTTCACCCGTGTTGCTGTAGGAGGCTGCGCCCACTGCGCCGGCCCATTTAAGTTCCGTGCTCTCCGCCTGCACGCCCGGATTGTAGAGCGTGACCATATACGCCTTCCCGTCGAGACTCGGCCGGAGCGACAGCACCACCAGCCGCTGCGAAGAAAGCTGCAGCTTCGAGGTGACTTGAGCCGCGCCGCTCGCCGGTACGACGATCAGCGGCTGCACCATGCCGGTAGACAGCTTTGTGGAGGCTACCGCATCATAGACGCCATGCGGCTGCAAGGCGTACCGGAAGGTGATGAGACCCACCTGATAGGCGCGATAATTCGTTTCCCAATGGTTGTTCAATGCCCAGGAATATAATTTTTGCGTCGGTTCGATGTGTTTGCGCCACACAGCGGGATTGCTTTGCCCGCCGAGCAAGGTAGCCGTGATGCCCCCTACTTCCACCAGCGGCGCATCCAGGCTCACCCAGGTGACGCCATAGTCCTTGTTAGAGACATCGGCCCAGTTGCCGACCTCCAGCCAGTTCTTACAGCTGCCGGGGATCTGGTCTTTTTCGGGTTGCATGATGGCCAGCGGGATATCCAGCCGCATCTCCCCTGCTCCAACATGAAAGGGGAAGCCGATGTTCAGACTTTCCTTACCATGGAGATTGGCCCAGGGATAATCGCCGGGATGCGGGTCGAGCTCTGCGGGCAGCTTATCGAGGATATCGGTGATCTCGACATGATCGGCCCCTTTCACGAGCCGCACCTCGCGGACAAGACTCACCACGCCCGGCGCCTGGGACTCGATGCTCAACTCCGCCAGCACCGGACCCTGTTCCTTCACGGTGATCTTCACCGGCCCGTTGCGTTGTACCTCGCTCAGCTTATTGCCTTGTAAGAAAAGATAGTCGTTCAGGCCGCCGCTGGAATCGGTGTCGACGAATTCGTTGTCGATGCCCTGGCGTTTCAGGCTATTGATCACTCCTGTGGTTCCATCGATACCCACGTGGACGATGCCATTGTCGAGTGAATGGGTGTCTATTTTTACAGCCGCATTGCTGCCCTCGCTTGCCGCGCCGGGCCCGATCCAAAAACGCTGTGCGGCATACGGCGCTACATTTTTTATTAAAAAGGCCAGCTCACCCGTAGACAACCGTTGCGAAGTTATGATCTGGCCGTTCGCATCCTTTACCACATCGCCTGCCGTCGAAAGCTCGCGCGGCACCAGCACGAGCCCCGTTCTTGGCCATGAATTCGTATTATAGACATCGATGGCGTTTTCGACGGCCGAACCATCGGCGGAAGCCAAGGCCCCCTGCACCAGCCCGAGCGAAAGGCTATCGGCCTGGGTCGCATAGGATTTCTTGATTATCCACTGCTCCATGGTCTTCTGGCTCAACGGCCGGGTGATGCTCACATCCGCGCCCCAGGTGTGCTCGGAGTAAAGGATCACATTCTTCCAGGCATCACGATCCGAATCCGCCGGAAAAGCCGGGACTCCCTTCGTCACCCACAACGCTTCGGCCTGGCTCATCCGCGAGCTGGTAGCCCTGTTCTCCGCCGTCTCGAATGCCGACGAAGCGGCCCCGTCCTCCCAATAGCCCGTCCAGTCGCCTTTTTCTTGCGGCAACTCGCTGCCATAGCGTTGTTCAAAGGCCCTGAAGGCCGTGCTTGTCGAGGAGATGAGGAATTTGGGCCAGGTATAGTTCGTATTCCAGTGCTTCACGAAATCACAGATCGACGGGTCCGGTACGGCGTTGTCGCCATGGCCGCTCCAGCGGATATAGGAGATATCATAGTTGAAGTTCTTATGTTTCAGCTCGGCGATGTAGTCACCGACAAATTTTTTCGTCAGCCCTTCCGGCATGCCGTGCGACAACGCATAGCCTTTGTAAGGGATCCACACCAACACCTTCTCCCTGCCGCTGGGGCTGACCCAGTAAAAAGGCTTGTCCTCCCATTGCTGCAGGATATCCCCGATGCGGTCGAAATAGTTCGGCGCCGCGCTGAAGTATTTGATACCGGCCTGCGCCATCGCCGTCACCGTACCCCAGGTATAGCCCGGCACATCGCTGATCATCGCCGCATCGACAGAAGTATCCGCCATGGCCGCCACCTCCCGGCTCCGATGGAAAAGCTGTAACAGCTCCTCGGGCCGGCAAAGCCCCGTGAGCGTATTGACATACATCCCATTCAGGGCCACCCCGCCATCCTTCACCGCCGCAATGAACCGCTGTTGCTGCTGTGCATTCATCCGGTGCAGAAAGAGATCGGCGGCATAGACCCCCTCGAGATTCCACACAAAACGGGCGCCCGCAGGATAGTCCCTGGTCCTTTCCGCATAATCGATCCCTTTGAGCAGGTTGTTCATCTGTTTCCGCTCCACATTGGTCTGGATCTCCGTATACCCGATATCGTTGTGGCTATGCGGCAGGATATAGATGGTCATCTTCCGCACCGGCTGGAGATCGACTTTTCCGGAGGCGACAACGGCGCCGCCGCTTTTCACGGTATAGCCCACCGTCGCCGGCTTTTTCACCTCGGGCGCCAGCACTTCGATGTCCCGGCTTCCGCTGCCTACGCCTATCACCAGGTCGGGCGCACCCTTGACCTGCACCGTCACGGGAAGCGAATCACCCGCATTATCCAGCGAGAGCTGAATAGACTGATAGCTCCGGCCATCATGTTCACTGAGAAAGGGCAATCCTTTGGCGTCTTTGACGGTTACGCGTGGTCCCTGCGCCTGGGCCGCGAGGAACGAGACAGAACAAAACAGATAGATGAATGATCTTTTATTCACAGTCATAACTGATTTTTCAATGGTGTTCATGATTACTTCGTAATTCATATAATCAAGACTTAAAAGCTTCCTTTTTTGATATCGATGCTATAGGTGAATTTATCGCTGCGGTAATAGCCTGTATTGTATTCCACCGGCCTGTCACCCACATCATAGACAAACCGCTCGCGGAACAACACGGGCGCCCGCGGGTCCGTTTTTAGTTTTTTGCTGCTGGTCCCTGCCTCGCGTGCGCTGATATTCTCGCTGCTCCGCGAGACCACGACCCCATATTTCTCCTCGAGCATCGTATACAACGGCCGGTTGAAATCGTCCGTCTCCGCTACGCCGATCCGCGGGTGGAACCAACTCTCGAAATAGACTATAGGCTCACCCGAGGCTTCTCCCTTGAGCTTGGAAAGCTTCAGCACCTTCTTATCCGCGCCCAGATGAAAAAAATTTCGCACGGCGTCATTGGGTTTCACCCATTCCACTTTAAGGAGCAGATTGATCACCACGATACCCTTCTCCTTCATCTCCTGGGTAAAGCTATACCAGTGATCCAGCCCCGTCTGCAGGGTTTTCTTTTCCGCTACCCGCGTCCCCACCCCCTTCTTGCGGACGATCAGGCCTTCGATCTCCAGCTTGTTAGTGGCCTGACGGATGGTGTTGCGCGATACGCCAAGCCGGTTGGCCAGTTCCACCTCCTTAGGCAAAAAAGCACCTTTCTTGAACTTCTCCATCGCGATGAGCTTCCGGAAATAGTCCTCGACCTGTACGTGTAGCGGCAATTTACTTTTGTGATCGATCACGATAGTTTGTTGGTATGTTCAGACATATAAAGGAAGCATTATTGCCCGGAACAGCCAAAAAAAGTTTTCAAGGCTGCCCATCGCCACACCCGAATTTTCATTATATTGTGTCAAACTAACACTATGCTTGACAGAAGAAAATTTATCCGTCTTGCCGGCGCTGGCGCCACAGGCACCGCATTCGCACCCGCCATCCGCGCCCTCGCCGGCCGCAATAGTCCAAAGGCGCACGCCATCGGGCTGCAGCTGTTCACGCTCTTCCCCATCATGGACGAGGATCCCCGCGGCTATCTGAAAAAGGTCGCCGCCATCGGCTATACCGAGATCGAGTCGGCCTATAGCAAACTACCCGGTTTTTACGGGATGAAACCAAAAGAATTCAACGCCACGATCCGTGATCTCGGCATGACCTGGGAGTCGCATCACGTGTTGGGCGCGCCCTTCCATATGCCCAAGGGCGCCAAGCCCATGCTCGACGCCAACGGCAAGCCCCTCACGTTCCCGCCCATGCGAAATCTCACGGAGAATAGGCAGGAGCTCGTCGACCAGGCGGCCGAAGGCGGCATTCCCTTCCTCGTGTGCGCCAATATTCCTTTGCATTCCACCGAAGAGATCAACAAATCCATCGCTGTGTTGAATAAGACCGGTGCTGCCTGCAAGAAAGCGGGGATCACCCTCTGCTATCATAACCATACGGAGGAGTTCGTTCCCGTGGATGGCAAGACGCCTTACGAGCGGCTGCTGACCGAGCTCGATCCCGATATCAAAATGGAGCTCGATCTCTGCTGGGCGACGAAGGCCGGCGTCGACCCTGTGGCGCTGTTCAAAGCACATCCGGGCCGCTTCCCGCTATGGCATTGCAAAGACCTGGCAAAAGACCATTCGGGACCCGTTCCGGTAGGCACCGGTGTCGTCGATTTCCGCCGCATCTTCGCCCACGCCCAGGACGCGGGCATGCAGCATTTCTTTGTCGAGCACGACATGCCCAAGGACGCCTTCGCCAGCATCACCACGAGCTATAACAATCTAAGGAAGATCGTAGGCTAGACTCTTCAGCATATTTGTCAGGAGCCTGCCGGCTACCGGATCGGTGGCAGCCTTGTCGAGCGATGCCTGTGATAGGTATAGCACCCCTTTGTCGCCGATCCGGACGACAGGGAACCCCCGCAGCTTTTCCATCGCCGTCACCCGCTGCTCCATGTTGCCGGAGAGATAGCCATGTACCTGCGTGAAGCTGGCGGGAGCGGATAGCTTTTCCCCTCGCATCACCTTGAATGCTCCGGCGCACACGATCGGCGCCTCCCGCTGATTATTGTTGAAATTCCTTATATCCAGCGGCTCCAGCCCGTCAAAGACCGATGACTCGGGGATATCCATGTTCATGATCTCGCCCTTGCTATCCAGCACGCCTTTGATATACTCCGGATAGACCACCGTCGCCATCGTACCGGGGTTCAACCACAAGACTTTGCCGCCGGCTTCGATGTATGATCTTATCTTTCCCAGCGCATCGAGCGAGACATTCCCCGGATTCAGGCCCGCCAGCACCAGCGGCCTGCCCGCCGCGACGCCTTTGGAACCCGTCGCCGCAGCCCCGGAGGGTTCTGCCGCCAGGGCCGCATCCACGGTCCCGTATCGCGTATATTTTATGCCCATCGTATCCAACCATCCCGCCAGCCAATCGCTGTGATCGACCAGCGTAATCGCCGGCGTCTTGTCGGCTACCCAACTCCGCGAGGCCAATAGTATCGGGTAGTCATTGGCAGTCAGCACCTCTTTCCCCCGCATCAACCTTAGGACCAGCTTCGCATCTTTCCTTTCTGCAACCGCGGGCAGCTCGATCTTCGGCGACAACCACCGGCGGCCGGCATAGCCCACCGTATCCACGGGTTCGGTACCTTTGACAAGCTCCTTGCCGTCAGCTTCTTGTATGCTCCATTGCAGCTCCGCGGGCCGGCTAAGTACGACATCATCCTGGTCGTTGACGATACAGACCCGCACCGGCAATCGGGTCCCTCCATAAAAATGCCGGCCCCATAGTTCCGCCGACACCAGCAAAGGCTGCAATGCCTTCTGCATGGCATAATACACGGGATAGGGCTGGATACTGTCCGCCGAATAGACGTACCGGAACCAGGTAATGCTCGCAAAATGCAGGATACCCGTGGCCTGGTCATCGGTCCGCCGCAACGCCTCCGCCAATTCCCTCGTGATGAAGGCATGCGTATCGAGGAAATAGTCCGGGTCGCTATAGTCATAGGCGTATTTGCCGACCAGCGCCTGCGGCGTCTGATGCACGAACGTATAGAACCTCACGGGATGCCCCGTCTCGTTGTTGCTGTACCCGGTGGACATCTCCTGGCTGATCAGCGGCCGCCCCGCATTCTTGTATTTCGTCTGGAATTCTCCTTTGAACTGGTCGAAGATGGAGTTGTCGTACCAGTTCGGATAAAGATGAATGTCGTCGACATCCCCGTCGTCGATGGAATCGAGGAAGGTGCCGAATTTCTTTTTGTTGCGACGGTAATTGGAGTCGAAGACCACAGGCCGCGTAGGATCGATGGCCCGCATCTCTTTGACCACGTCCGAAATGATCCGCATCTTGAGCAGTGCCCGTTCGATATCCGGATCATTGTCATAGAATTTCATCTCGTTGTTGACCGTCCACAGCAACACGCTGGGATGATTGCGATATTTCTTCAATAGCTCGAGCCATTTCACCCGCCATAATTCGATCAGCGCGGAATCCGGCATGGTGCTCTGGATCATCAGCCAGGGCCAGGTGCCTTCATAGCTCACCCCCAACCCTTCGCGATCCGCCGCCTCCAGCCACGTCTCGGTAAAAGGCACGGTATGTGTCCGCGTGGCATTGACATGCTCGTCATGCATCAATCTGAAGAACCGGTCCGCCAGCCGCGCATCATTCGGCCCCAGCGGCATCGCCGTTTGGTTCGCGCCTCGTAACCAATATTGCCGTCCATTCAAATACAAGTATCCGTTCTTCGCTTCCAAGGTCCGGAAGCCCGAGCGTATCGTGAGCGAATCGACCAGTCCAGCCTGGCCTTCGAGCGAAAACCGAAAATCATAGAGGTTCGGTTCCTCCGGCGACCACAACTTGGGATGCAAATCGCCGACGGTGTATTGTACCATTCGCTCCTCTCCGGCCTTCAATCGCACGTCATGCGCGGACATTCCGGCATAAAGTTCGCCCGATGCGCCGCTCGCGGAATTCCCGATCCGGGTCCGCAACGAAAAAGTTTGCTCTTGTGAGCCATTGTTTTTCACCGTGACCTGGAAAGCGGCGCGCGTCAATCCCGGTTCGATAAACACATCGGAAATATGCAGCGGATCGGTGATCGTCAGCTTCACCGGCTGCCAGATGCCCGCGGGATCATCGACAAAGAACCCATGCGCCAGGTCCTTGATCATCCGCTGTGTGACCTCCACCGTAACCGCGACATCGGTGACCTTGTCCGCATTCTGAATATTGTTCACATAATTGCGCAAGACTTTTACCGTGACGAGGTTTTTGCCGGGATGCAACAGCCGGCTCACATCCAGCGAAAAATCGCCGAACATCCCGATATGACCGCCCGCCTTTTGTCCGTTCACCCAGACCTCCGCCGCTTTGGAGACGGCATCAAAGCTGAGGATCATCTGTTTGCCCTGTACGGCTGCGGGTAAGTCGATCCACTGCCGGTACCAACCGATATCCGTCCGCTCATAGTCGAAGGTATAGCCCGCGCACCGGTCGATCTCCTGCTGATAATATTTATCCGAGGCGCCCTTACTTTCCGATTTGTATTTCTCGCCATGCAGCCACACCCTGCTCGGGTTCCAGAAATCCGGCACGGTCAATACATGCCATGACCGGTCGTCTTTGGCGGCCTCGATGGCATCTGCCGGCCGATGAAGCTGGTAACCGGGACAAAACAACCACTGGCCGTCCAGTGACAACACCGTTCGGGCACCCGTGAGCGCCGGGAGATTCAGCGGCTGGTAAGCCGCCCGCTCGCTCTGCCGTTCGCGCTCCTTGTCCGGCACCGGCGCGGTCCATTCCCGCATGGGTCCAGCCAGCGTCCCTGCCTTGATCTGTCGTACGCTGAGTCCTTCATAGCTTGTCTCCAGGTAGCTGCCACCCAATGTCACCTGTCCATTGGGGCAAAGCGCCGTGTTAGGATCACGGACATCGACCCGTGGCAGCTCCTCATCATTGAGATAGATGCGGATGCGATCCCCGGCCACCATTACGCGAAAACGGTACCAAGTGCCCGGCCGGACTGCAAACTCCAGCGGCCGCAAGGCCAGGTAATCATCGGTGCCCATATAGCCCAGCCGTTCGAGGTAGAGCGCGTTGAACGACCCGCCCTTGAGACCCAATACATACCGGTCGTCGCGGTTCCTCGCCCTGAAACCCGCACAGATATGCACTTCGCCCGCCTGCCGCGAATCGCCCGGCTGCTTCTCCGCCGGGGGGCTCCCCAATTCGAAGCTCGCTCCGATGCTCTCGATCCCCTTCGCCTTAAATTCAAATTGATAATTTCTCCACGCGGTATCGCCATAGCAGGCATACACGTCCTTCGTGGTCAACACGCCGCCGTCAAGCCGGCACTCTCCGCGTCCCATCTTCTGTACGATAGGCAGCCCTTGGCTCCCGGCGCCAATCAAAAAACAGCAAGACAAAAAAAACAAAACAGCTCTCTTCATGGTACTTTATTGAATGATCATTTCTGTGTGGGTAAGCTTACCGGCCGCATTCATCCCCTCCACGACGACCCGCAGCTTCGTGCTGACGTCGTTGTTATAAAAGCTTATCGTCGCGGTATGGTTGCCGGCGTCGGTAAAGACACACGGGTTCCAGTAAAGCGTCGGCCGCACATCCGGCAGGAAATCCACCTGGCCCGTCGTCTGTGCGGACATACGTACGCCGATCAACAAAGCCACTCCAAAAAATAACTTTTTCATAGCTCAGCCCCCCACTCCTTATTCGGCCGCGGCCCCATCTCCAGCTCCAGCCGGCCGCCGGCCATGAGCTGCGCATGCGAGAACCAGGGCGTATCGAGCGGCACACCGTTGAAGGAAGCCCGCTGGATGTATTTGTTGATAGGCGAACAGTCCTGCGCGGCTACGGTGAACAACCGACCGTTAGGCAAGTCGATGGTCACCTTCGAGAACACCGGGCTGCCGATGGCATAGCGCGGGATGCCCGGCGTCACCGGATAAAACCCCATCGAAGAGAAAACCACGAAGGCACTCATACCGCCGCCATCCTCATCCCCCGGAATGCCAAAGACATTGTCCTTGAACCAAAGGTCCAGCAGCAGCCGTACCCGCTCCTGCGTCTTCCACGGCGAACGCGTATAGTCATAGAGGTAAGGGATATGAAAGCTGGGCTCGTTGCCCATAGAGTATTGTCCCACCAGCCCTGTAGCATCCGGGAACTTATACCAGAAATCGGATCTGCTCCGGCCCAGCCCCTCGCGAAAGAGCTGGTCCAGCCGAGCTTCAAAGGCCTTCCTGCCGCCCATGAGCCCGATGAGACCCGGGATGTCCTCCTGCACTTGCCACAGATAGGTCCAGCCGTTGTTCTCGTCATAATAGTCGCGGCCGCCGGAGCCGCCGTCGAACTTGGGATCGATCATGATCCACTGGCCCTGCTCATCCCTGGGCAGGAAGAACCGCTGCTGCGGGTTCCAGAGATTCCTGTAGTTCTCCGAACGTCGCAGGAAAAAATGATAGTCGGAGTCTTTACCCAGCTCATGGGCCATCTGCGCCACGGCCCAGTCATCATAGCTGCCCCCCAGCGTCACCGCCACGGCCTGCCGCCGCTCGCCGGGACTGACCTCGGGAAACGTCTCCTTCTCCCCCACCCGCAACGCGGGGAAATAGCCATGGGTATAGTAAAAACTATCCAGCCCCGTCGCGGGTCCGTTCCGCCACGGCAGCATCGTCGCCGCTGTAGCATTCTTACGCATGCCCGCATACGCCGTGGCAGGATCATCGGCCCGGATACCCTTGCGATAGTCATCCAGGATCATGATCGACGAATGGAATCCATTCATACACGCATGATCGCCAAACAGCACCGGAAAAGTAGGCATCCACCCCAGCTGTTTGTACATCTGGACATACGAGTTGAGCATATCCTGCTCGAGCGCCGGATCGAGGATCGCCCTGAGCGGATGCAGGGCCAGATAGGTATCCCAGACCCAATCGTCTACATAGAACGGCCGGGTAGCGCCGGTATGAATTCGCCCGTCGAAACCGCTATAATAAGCCCCATCTTCGGTGATATCGACCATCCGTTCATTACACCGGTAAAGCGCGGAATAGAACGAACGCCGCTGCGCCTCCGTGCCACCCTCTACTTTGATCTGGCCCACGACCTTCCCCCAGGTGGCCTCGCCCGCCTGCTTTATCGTGGCAAACGAATGCCCGTCGAGCTCCGCGTGAAAATTTTGTTGCGCCTGTGCGGCACTGATATACGAGATGGCATACCGGAACTCGATGGTGTCGGCCGCCGCCGTGGGGAAATTCACGCGCAGGGGTGTGGCTCCGGCAGGCTCCGACCCGCCCGCCGCCACGTTCCCGACTGCACTCGCCGCCGTCGCTCCCGCTACATTAAACTTTCCATACGCATACACCGGGATATCTCCGTGATAGATCTCCACGCCGGTCACGCTGCCATCCGGCTGAAAGGTCCACTTCGCCCCGCCGGCATTGTACCCGCCCAACACCACAGTCCGAGGTCGGCCGCCGCTAAAGGCAAACCGGAAGATACCCGTCTTCTTCCCCGCCGTAAACTCCACCGCCACCTCCTCGTCGAGCAGATAGGTGTAATAGTACCAGGGGCGTGTGATCTCGGCGCCCTGGTCACAAGCCATCCCTTTTGGTTCATCCAAACCACCCGGCGCCCACCGGCTCGGCCGGATAGAAAAAGCCTGCCCCAGCCGGTGCGAAACGATGATCAGCGGAAAATCCACGATCTCATCGTCCGTATAATCCTTTCGCGTGGGGTACATCCGGATCATCTGGTGCGGGAGTTGCACCGTGGGCCGTGTAGGCTGCAACAAGGCCGCCACATTGCCAATCGTAGGGTCGATATACTGTAAGTTTCCCGGGCCGCGATCCCCGTCGGCCGGCTGCGCCGCCACAGCCGAGCCAACCAACAAATACATAAATACGATCACAAACATTTTCATCATGTTACGGTATTTTAAATTCTTTACGGACGATGTTCAGATAGGATTCGCCATAGGGTTTCGGTGCGTTACTGTTGGCAGTATTGGTAGTATCGGGTTCCAGCTGCGTATCGTATTGCCATTGATTCCAGGAGTCGATCAGCACGAGGCGAATGCCCCCCGCCGATGTGTCGGCATTCATCTTAGCGACATTACACAGCTGCCGGAACATGGCGCCGGTATCCGTCCGCGGATAGATCGGGTTGGTGCTGTTTGGCGTCGTGATCTGCGGGTTGCAGGCCGGACTGATATTGGGAATGAAGTTGATGCCACCCATGCTGTCGCGGAAATAGGCGCGTGAATATTCCCAGTTTTGATCCATCATCTGCGGCAATAGATCCCAGCGGTCCCACTGTGTCAGCCCTACGTTACCGCTCAGGCTGGTATGATAGATCGCATCCACGCAATGATAGAACCGGTCGATATACCGGGCCGGCGGCGACCACGCATCCTGGTTGCCTACAAGATACATGCTGCTGAAACCCGAGACAGAGAGCCGGCTCCGGATCGAGTCGTAGATCACACTGTCTTGATTGGAAAAGATATTCTCGGCAGCCTGGATATACAACAGCGTCTTTCCGTTGACCTGCATATAATTGCTATTGCCCATGAAGGCGGCGGCAGCGCGTTGGAAGTCGCTAAGAAAATTGTTCCGCGCGGTTGTGTTCTTCTCCAGCGGGTTGGTATTGCTGATGCCCAGCGCACCGGAATTGACCGTATACGCGAGCGCGAATTTTAACGCTCCGGCCCCATTCGCATTCACAAAGGTCTGGATCAGCGTGGAGTCATGAAGCCAGTTCGTATTGTCCCTGGTAGGCGACCGGTAGGTAAACACAAAATAATCGATGCCGCCCGCCGCCGCCTGCGTGATGTGCGCCGACATGATCGCCGGCGAAATAGCGCCATTGGTCATATTGTAATCTCCCGCCACCGGCAGCCGTTGCACTGCCGTGTTCCAGGCGTTGTTGTTATAATAAAAAGCGCCTACCGTATAATTTTTGGTCACAGGGATCTCCTTGATGGAATAGGACAGGAAATTATCCTGGGGCGTAGGCCCCGTGCTGTCCTTCGCCAACGCCCATTTCTTGCAGGAATAAAAACCCGTGAGCAATAACAAGCCAAAAAATATCTTTTTCATATTTGGAGCAATTAAGGTTGATAAGTAGAAACGAGGGTGTAAGGAAAATGACCGGCCGCGGACGCCGCTTGAAGCTGCTGGATCGTGGTCCCATACCATTTGCTGATATACCGCAGGTCATAGCCTCCGGGCGCGAGCGTATTCCAGTCGGCGATTTGATTGGGGATCGCAAAATTCAGCTGGATATCGGGATCGTATTCGTTGTTGGCGATCAGCCCTGCATTCACCGGGTTGGTCTGCAGATCGACGACACCCTGGTTGTAGCCTATGGGGTTCAACGCCTGTTCATTGCTGGCATAGGAACCACGGCCCGGCACATCCATCCACAGCGTATGCGTGGTGTAGCTGGCGTTGCCGCCGGGGTTGAGCTCGGGTGGGAAGGTATAGAACCGCGTCCGCCGCTGCAAACACCAGGAATCGAAATTCTCGTCGGGGAAATAGTTCATCCAGGTCTGCACCCAGATCTGCTGCAGCGGGCTCGTGATATTCGCACTGGTCAGATCCAGCGGGTCATTAAAGGCATTGGTGTTGGTCGTACCCCATTGCACACCCGGCTGGGTCATATAAGCGGCCAGCTGCGCCGCGGATAGCCCCCAGTAGGCGAAGTTGGCGGCGATACCCGCGTTGTAATAAACACTGGCCGCCGATGCCCCGCCATAGCCAAGCTGTGCCGCCTCCGCCTTCATGAACAGCGTCTCGGCATATGACAGCATGATGAACGGCCGTGAGGTGTTGTTGATGATATTGTCAGCGACAAGTGAATAGGCCGTGTCGTTCAACCCGCTCAAAGGATTGGTGAGACCCGTGAGCGTCGTATTCCAGTTCGGCAGCAGGTTAGTAAAATTCCCCGCCAGCGCCTTGCCGAGATAAGGGATGCCGTATTTGACGACCCGCATGCTGTCGTCGGCCGTACTGCTGAGCGTATCCGTGATCTGGTACCGCGCCGTGAGCGACGTCACGCTGTCGAAATACACGGCCATCCGCGGATCGCTGTACGACCGCAAAAAGACCTGCATGAACTCGGCCATTCGCGGCGGTACATTGTGGCCGGTGGAGCTGTAAGGATAATAGCTATTGGAATACACGAAGAACAGATAATAAGGATTCTGGTTACCCGTGACATTCTCATAGCTCATCTTAGCCGTCTCGGTCTCGGAACCGATCATGCCCGACTCGTTGGACATACAGTCCGTGATCGTGGCCTGGGCCTTGGCATTTTGGTTCTTCAGACAACGCAGGGCTATCTTGAGCCGAAGGCTATTGGCAAAATGCACCCAATACGTGTTGTTGCCATTGTAGACAACATCGTAAGACAGCTTGTCACCCGAAGGGACTATTTTCGATGCCGCATCCTTAAGACTGTCGAGGATAAATCCATACACCGAATCTTCGGAGTTGAAGGCGACGCTGTTGAGATCGTTGAGGTTATTGGCTTGCGTCACGGGGATGGGCCCGAAATGTCCCACCAAGATCGAATAGGTATACCATTTGAGGATACGTGCGATCTGCACCCTGTTCGTATACAACGAATTGCCGCCATAGGTATGGATGACCTGGTCCAGGTTCTCCAGCACGTTGTTATAGGCCGTCTTCCAAAGCCCGGCATCGGTCACGTCATACCGCGAGCCCACCCAGATCTGGTTAGCGATATCCCAGTACTTGGTGTAGTTATAGGTGTTCATTTGCACATTCAGGTTCCGCACGGCAGCCTCGATCACGGATTCAGGCGAGACCACGGTAAATTTATTCGGGTCCTGGTTGATCGAGGAAAAGTTCTTGGTGCAGCCCGCCGTTAACACAGCGGCGGCTAGGCATATATAGAGAATTCGCTTGTTCATAGTTAAAAATTTACTTTTAGATCAAAACCGTACTGGGCGTAAGGGAAGGAGTTGCCCGCATCGATGCCCTGGGCATTACCACTCGTGTTGGCAGCCTCCGGATCGATCCCCTGCGGCGTATGCTTGAAGAGCGTCCAGAGATTCCGGCCAACCAATGCCAGCCGTGCCCCATGTACCGGCAGATGTGTGAGGTATTGCTGCGGCAAGGTGTAGCCCACCACCATCTCTGCGATCTTGATATCGCTGGCATCGAAGGTGATGGCCGGCGTATTGTTCAACACCATATCCGACTCATAGGTCGTGGGGTTCATCCATACCGTGCTTTTGGCGCCCGGCACATAGCGGCCGTTCTTATCCAGCACGGGGGTACCGTTAGCATTCGTCTTGATCGTATAGGCGTTGGGGTATTGCATCCCTTTGACGCGGCCGGAATCCGCATAGCGGGTAACGGTGCTGCCTACGGTCTGGCCTATCCCCTGTTGCTCGTTGCCGTTCTCGCCGAGGACGATAGAGCTGAGCAGCCACTGGTCTCTGCCGGCCAGGCTGGCGATCGTATTGCCGGCGAAATTGGCACGGCCATAGGTAGCCGAATACATTTTACCGCCCCATTTCACATTGAAGAGGATCGAGAAGTCGAAACCGGCATAGGTGACCGTCGAACCTACCGAGCCGATCCAGTCCGGGTGGAAATTACCCAGCGGGGTATTTGGCTGGACCACGGTCCGCCCATTGGCCTGGACAAGCGTGGTGTCGCCTACCATATACGGCGCATTGCCCATCATATAACCGTAAGGCGATCCGACCTTGGCATCCACATAGACCCCCAGATTCTGCGTCAGCTGAAAGGAGTTGACGCCGGGCGACAGGGCAACGACCATATTCCGGTTCATCGACCAGTTCGCCAGCATACTCCACGTAAATTTCCTGTTCTGGATGATCTTGGCGTTCAACGAAAGCTCGATCCCCTTGTTAGTGATCGCACCGGCGTTGACATATCGTGTGCTGAAGCCCGTTTCCGCTGAGGTCTGCGCTGTGATGATCTGGTTCGTGGCCCTGGTGCTGTACACGCTTCCGCTGAAGCTGATGCGGTCATGGAACATAGTGACGTCGATACCCGCCTCGCGCGATGTCGTTTGCTCGGGTTTAAGGCTCGGGTTGTTCAGCGTATTGCCGCTGGTATAGCTGATATAGGGATTACCCAAGAAGATGCCGCCATAGGAATAAGGGGTCACGAGTGCCTGCACCGGCGCCGAGTTACCCACCTGTGCCCAGGAAGCCCGCAGCTTACCATAGCTGATCAGACTTTTGTTATTGATAAAATCGCTGAAGATAAAGCTGCCGCTCACACTTGGATAGAAGAAGGAGCAGTCGTTCACGGGCAGTGTAGACGACCAGTCGTTCCTACCCGTGACATCCAGGAACAGAAAGTCTTTATAACCCAAAGTCACATTCCCGAAGACGCTCTGCGTATTCGTCTTCGACTCGGTCTCCGCCACCTGTGGGACCGCGTTGCTGTTGGAGATCGACGGCATATTGTGCACGAGCAGCGCCGCGACCCGCTGCGTCCGGGCCAAAGAGCTGTTGGTGACGAGTTCCGCACCGGCATTGGCGGTCACGCTGAAATTCTCGCCTACCTGCTTGTTGAACATGGCGATGGCCTCATAGTCATAGTTGAGCGAATGCTGCTCGAGATCGCTGTACGATCCCTGCGGCGTCTGCAGTCCGCCCAGCTCCCGGTATTGATAAGCGCTGACGAATTCCATATCCGTAGAACCTTGCAACCGAAGGCTCAGCATGGAATTGATCCGGCTGGTGGCATTGATCCCCGCGATAAGCCGGTTTTGCGTGTCCTCGTTCTTGTCTTCATTGATAGACCAAAGGGGGTTTTCGATGCTCCCCACGCCCCCCAGCGCGATCGAGTTGCCTGTCGCCGGGTTGACATACGGCGAGAGTTGGGCAATGTTAAAACTACGCGGCATATAGACATAAGCCGCCATGGGACTGGCCGGGTCCAAGTTACGAAGCGAGCGATCCTTGGTATCCTGGTTAGTGAATAGCACCCAGCTGTCCATCGTCAGCCAGTTGATCTTCCGCGTGGCGCTCAGGCTAAGACTGTTGCGTTTGATGCGGTTTTGATTCTGTATGACGTCATTGCTGTAGACATTTGTATAGGAAAGCCGGAACGAGCCGCCCGCATCGCCCTTGCTTATCGAGAGATTCGAAGTATTGGTGAGGCTCGTCTTGTGCAACGCCGAGACATTGCCGGGCTGCGGGCTATAGCCGCCGGGGATGGGCTGGCCGGCAAAGTTATCGTACGGCTGTCCCAGCATCGGCATCCCCCAGGTGCTGCCGCTTGTACCCATCCTAATGGCGCCGGTGCCCGGGACGATATTGTTTCCGCTGGTGACCATGAAACCGTTGCCACCCTCGCCGTATTCATTTTGATAGGCCGGGAATTCGGAGATGGTATTCCACATGGTGTTCTGGTTGAGCGAGATGCCCAGCGTCTTGTCACCCGTCTTTCCCTTTTTGGTGGTGACGAGGATGGCGCCGTTGGCGGCACGCGAACCATACAGAGCCGCGGCATTGGGTCCCTTGAGCACTTCGATGGAGGCGATGTCATCGGGGTTGAGGTCGGCGGCGCCATTGCCGTAGTCGAGGTTATCCCCCCGCGTATCGCCCATATCGTTCTGGATAGGCACCCCATCGACGACCCACAGGGGTTGGTTGTTACCCGTGATAGAGTTCTCCCCCCGGATGACGACGCGCGTAGATGAACCGGGCTGACCGGTCGTCGTCACCTGCAGCCCCGCCACCTTGCCCGCGAGCCCGTCCGTGATATTGACATCCCGGGCCTCCGTGAGCCGGTCCGGGTCGACACTCTGCGAGGAATAGCCAATCGCCTTTTGTTTTTTGGTAAGACCAAGTGCGGAGACGACGATGACATCCTTCATGTCTTTGGAGGCCATGGCCATCGTGATGCGGAGATCCGCCTGCCCGTTGATCGGGATATCCTGCGTGGCATATCCCACCATCGAGACGACCAAAACTCCCTTTTGGATATCTCCGACCCCGATCAAAAACCGGCCGTCGGACCTGCTAAGCGCCGACGTCGTTTTCCCTTTTAATACAATGGTAGCGCCTTCGAGCGGTTCGCCCTTTTCGTTTACGATGAGACCCCTTATAGGGATCTTCTGACCGTAGGAGAAGGCAACGAAGAAAATGCATGGTAAGATGACAAGCAATCTTTTCACAGCCGTTAGTTTTAATGAGCCATGAAACTACCTGCCGGGTGCTAATAATTGATTAATGAAAGATTAATAGGGGGACGGGTTCCTAAAAATTTACTAAGTTGTGGGCTGAAATCTGCATTTTCGAAACCGACTGCTATGCCCACAAGGAAATCAAGAATATACGCATTTCGTTTTTTGTGTATACTCTTCGCATTCCACATTAATTTGTCGTCTTTCGGTCAGGCCGCACCCTCTTTTTCGTCCTCCGCGACCCGGGCGTCTCCCTTCGGTTTAGGTTTTTACAACAACGAAACCGTTCAGGACCGGCGAACCAGCCTGGATCTGACCCCTCAGCGGGCCTTTACATTTCCGGACAATAGCGGACTTAGTTTTGACTTCGCCTTTCTGCCCGGGCATACGAATTACTTTGGCTATATCCTTCGTCTTGTCCGTAACAACACCCAGAACATCGACCTGCTATTCGACAAGGTGCGGCTTCCTCAGGGTTATTTTAGGATGGTGGTAGGCGACCGGACACCTTTTGGGAGCTTTAAGCTCGACAGTGCGCAGCTCTTTAACTCCTGGAACGGCGTGCGGCTGGAATTCGATTACGGGCAGGACAGGCTGGTAGTCCATATCAATAAGGATGTTTTTGTACAGACCGGTCTGCATCTTTCCGCCGCCGACAGCTTTCGGATCTCTTTTGGTGCTTGTCCGGTTCAGCAATTCAAGACCACCGATGTGCCGCCGATGAAGGTCAGGGATATCCGGATCGCTCTCGGTAGCAAGGAACTCCGCCACTGGCCGCTGGATGCGGAAAAAGGAACGGTGGCCGTCGAGTCCGTGCAGGGTGACGATGCGGCGGTGATGAATCCTTTGTGGATCAGGAGCACGCACTACGAATGGAAACCGCTGGATAGCCTGCTCATCGACGGTCCTGCCAGCTGCGCCTTCGATGCAAGCACCGGGCAGCTTTTTTTAATTGGCAGAGACTCGCTTTCGATCTATACCCTGAGCTCGGGTGACGTGCGTACCCTGCCGTACACTTCGGGGAAGCAATTGCTGCTGGCGGGTAACCAAAGTGTCTACGATCCCTTTGACCAGCGGCTCTACAACCTCTACCCCGACCAGCAGCTAGCCGCGGTTTTCGATTTCACGTCGTTGCGCTGGGACGCCCGATATCACCCTGGCGACATCAATTACTGGCATTTCAATAAATTCTGTTCCGCGGTAGATAGTTCGATCTATATCCTCAACGGGTATGGGCATATGCTGTACAAGAATTCGGTCTTTCGGTATCATATCCCCACCGGGAGTTGGGAGAGGGTTGCCGTTTCCGGTGACACCCTCGTTCCCCGCTATCTGGCCGCGGCCGGCGCCACCGAACGCGGCGATTCGGTCTATATTATAGGTGGTTATGGCAGTTCCAGCGGGCAGCAGATCCTCAATCCCCGGAATCTATACGATATGCTGCGATATGATGTGCGTGGGCGCTCCGCGAAAAAGCTGTTCGAGCTATCGCCCGGGCCGGCGGGTGAGGATTTTACCTTTGCCAATTCGCTGGTGCTCGACGAGCGGCAGGACGCGTGGTACGGACTGATCTTCAACAACGAGAAATACCACAGCGACCTGCAGCTGGTCAAGGGCTCGTTGTCCGGCCCCGCCTATTCCGCCGTCGGCAGCAAGATCCCCTATCCTTTTCATGACATCGAGTCGTTTGCCGATCTCTATTATAGTCCTACGGCTGGTAAGTTCCTGGGCGTGGTCTTTTTTACGGATAGCACGGCTTCGCGGCCCGCGCATACCTGGGTGCATCTTTATTCCCTCGATGGGCCGCCCGAGCCTTATGTCGCCGAGCCGGCTTCTTTGGCTTCGTCGTCCGGGGATCGCGGTATATATATAGTTATCGCTATCCTCTTCGTCGTGGGTGCCAGCATCGTCTTTTGGCTCCGGCGTCGTTCGACCGGTATGGCCGCCGATCGCACGGCCCACTCGGATTTTGCCGCCCCCGCCGCGTCTGGTGGCTCCCCCGAGACCCACCCGGCCGTCGCGACAGTTGCTCCCGCTTTCCTCTCGCCCGTTGCGCCCGTTTTCAACCAAACCGTCGCGCCGGACGCCCATCCCCGCTCCGCGATCTACCTCTTCGGCGACCTCCAGGTCTTCGACACGGAAGGGGGCGATCTCACCAAACAGTTCTCGCCGTTGTTGAAACAGCTTTTCCTGCTGATCTTTTTGCATTCGCTCAAAAACAAACGCGGCATCAGCTCCGAAAAGCTCAACGAGACCCTGTGGTTCGACAAGGACGAGAAAAGTGCGCGGAACAACCGTTCGGTGAACATCGCCAAGCTCAAGGCCTTGCTCGACAAGACGGGCGGGTGCAATCTCAGTAAGGAAACGGGTTACTGGAAGATCGATGTCGATCCGTCGGCGGTGCGCGTCGATTACGTGGATTATCTCTCGATCACCGACAACCGCGAGCGGGTCACCAAGAAGGCCGTCGAAGCCCTCGCCGCCATCACGCAGCGTGGCAGTCTCCTCCATGACGTGGAATATCCCTGGCTCGATCCGTTCAAGTCCGATGTGTCGAATCATGTGATCGACACCTATCTCCATTTCGCGCGGCAGGACGCCTCCGACCCCGAGTTTATGATCATGCTCGCGGACTATATCTTCTACTTCGATTCCGTCAATGAAGATGCCATGACGATTAAATGCCGCGCCCTCGTCCAGCTCGGCAAGCATTCCCTGGCGCGGAACACGTATGTTTCGTTCGTTAAAGACTATCGCCAGATCTATGGCGAGGACTTCCAGCAGGACTTTCAGCGTGTGGTACAGGAGTAAGCCGCGGCTCGGCCTGGCCCTTCGCCCCGCAGGGCCACATCGCCCCCGTTCGGGCCCCATTCCAAAGATTTTTTTGCCCGCATTTCTCCAAATTCCCTATCTTTGCAGTCCCAAATTCGTCTCTGTAGCTCAGTTGGTAGAGCAGCTGACTCTTAATCAGCGGGTCCACGGTTCGAGCCCGTGCGGGGACACAGAAAATCAAGCGCTTGGAAGCACACCGCGGCTAAGCGCTTTTTCATTTGATACATGATTTGACACATGTTTTTGAAATCAGATTTTATTAAAAAACTTGCGGACTTTTCGGCTGGCTTCCGGACCTTTTCAGGAATTCCTTATATTACTGCTCCGCGCTAAGGATTCCTAGAATAACCATATCATAAATCCATGGAGCCAATCTAACTGATAAGGCTCCATTGGCCATAATCAATCAGTAACCGTATGAATGTTCAAAAAGAAACCATACTTCTACCCACACAGCCCCATACCCTGGGATGGCTAGGGAATCAATTGGTTTGTCACGAAAATGGAGAACAATATTATCCGGAATATGACGCATATCCCGCGTGGAGAGAAATGCCGAAGATGATGGGATACAGCTTCGGCGCTCAATTTGATCGGGTTATTACTTCTAAAAACGGCCAATATACTTTGCTTTATACCAACTTGGGTACCAAGGGACTTCTATTGAGTAAGCCCAATGAAGTACTTAGAGAGGTTAACCGTAGTTACTATTGTGCTGATGTATATGAATATCCGGCGATATTCTGTGAAACAGGAGGTCGCACGTTTCTCGTTCATTGCCCTTTAAAATATTGCAGCTTAGATTTTGAAGATGTTGAAACAGGGGAGATTTTAACCAATACACCTAATAGAAATCCGCGAGATTTTTTCCATTCCAGACTGGAGATTAGCCCCGATGGACGATTCCTTATAAGTAAAGGCTGGGTTTGGCACCCATTGGACGTAATTGCTTTTTACAAAATCGAGGATTGCCTGAAGAATCCGCTACTACTTGACGAGACTACTAACATTGCAATCGATGCTAAAGAAGAAAACGAAGAAGAGGAATTTGGAAGCAACTTCGAATTTTGTTCTGCAAGCTTTGCCAATAATGAGCTCTTGCTGACTGTTCCAACCAATGCAAATACCATGTTGTACTGGTGGGATATGAATAAAAACAAAATGGTGCATAATGTGGAGACCGGCCAACAACTCGGTAATTTACTGGCCGTTGATCAGAATTGGGCATGGGATCTTTTTGAATACCCCAAATTAATTAACCTGGTTACCGGCAAGATCGAATGGCTAGATCAAAGTATAAACTCGGGAAAACAAAACTCAGCGATCATAGGAACACAAGGACTGCCTCCGATTGCCTGGAACCGAAATACAGGCAAACTCGCAATAGGAGGAGAGAATAAAGTAGAGGTTTTGAGTCTTTCATCCCACTAGCCCAATCGTATTAGGCGGCAACAGACCCCTTACCGGTCTTGACGACTTTCTGTAATTCGCTTTGCAAAAACCCTTTCAAGCTCAAATCTTCATCCAGCATCGGCCAATGGACACCGGTGCCACCCCCGATTAATTTATATTGCTGCAATTGATTCTTATCCGCCTTTTTAAGGAAGGGATAGGCAGACAAGTTTTGGGTGAGGGCAACCTTGGTATTAAGAATGACAAGCATCATATCCTGCTCCGGATGAAAATCCAGTGCCTCGATTCGTAAGCCCTCATTCATGATCAGGCTTTCGATAGCATCAAACTGATTATTTGCCGAAGTACTCATACCACTGTTTAATAAAGATGGAAATATTTTCATGGGTTATTCTTATTATGTCGTTTTGCTCCTTGGAATTGAAGCCTTTAAAATAGGCAACCGAAAACGCGGGCTCCAGCCATATTTTTGCTTCAGCATCACCCTTTTCTACATGAATATGAGCAGGCTCATTATTCTCATTGCTATAGAAGAAGAACCGATAACCGTCAATTCGCAGAGCCGTCGGCATCAGAATAAATTTAAGATTAATTACTTGAATTTCATACGCATGAGACCGAACAGCAGGCGATGATGCAATGCAAAGATAAGAAAATCAATAAATTAACACTACAAAGCATGGAATTTCAGTCGGTCCACGGTTCGAGCCCGTGCGGGGACACAGAAAATCAAGCGCTTAGAAGCACACCGCGACTAAGCTCTTTTTCATTTGATACATGTTTTGATAAATGTTTTTTTAAGGCTGGTTTTTGTTAAAAATTTCTCGATTTTTTTCCAGCGGTTTCCTTTCCATTGGTGTATTTCCTAACTTACAATACGACATATAATGATCTCTTAATATAAGGATGTAAAATGCAATCTTTCGAGCCCACCCAACAGGGCGAAAAATATGGAGGAATGACAGTCAACGAGCGACTTTTCGTGAGTGAGTTATTAGATGAATTTGAGAAGGCTGTTGTCAGCAAAAAGATAGAAAGGATCGTTCAGATACTCAAACAAGTTGAACTCACTGATGAAAATATTAAACCAATTTTGGACAATTACGGTTTGGCGGGTCAGTAGAAGTACCGCAACCGAAAACAACTATAAGTAATCAAAAGTGAGCGCGAAGCACCTCTTAATCAGCGGGTCCACGGTTCGAGCCCGTGCGGGGACACAAAAAAAGAAGCACCTGAAAGCTTACCGCAGCCAGGTGCTTTTTCATTTACGGCCGACCATCACAAAGGCTTTCCATCCAGTATAACTACCTTAGCCAACACGGCGGCATTGGGCAGCGACGGTTGGATCGCTATATTCGACGCCGTATAATAACCCACTGTTACCCCACCGACCTGGTGGATGGCATTGTAAGAGATGCCGGCTATCGTTTCCGGTATGGCATCAAAAGTGGTTCCGCCATCGAAGGAAAGATAAACTTCTACGCCCCCATTCTGGACCACCACATCGTCTATTTCCGGCACGGAAATGTCGACCTTGTAATAGAATAACCCTGAATTGTCCAGCGTCCAATCTCCCGGATTGATCGTATAGGTGGCCGAATACACCTGGTTGACGGACTGGGTAACGGTTTTTGTGCAGGCGCCAAAACAAAAGACAGCGGACAGCGCCAAAATGGCGGTAAGCATCCTGGTGATTTTCATGTTGAAGTGTTTGCCGGTAAGATGCAACTACAATGCCGAGGTTTAATCGGATTGAGATTAGATACACATTAAATTCAACGCAGACGCGGCAGGCCTGTCACAAGCCGATGCACAATTTCATACGTATGGCAAAAAAATAAGACGAGAATGAGCAAATCGAAGCTTAATTCCAGCTAAATTGCCAGGCTCATCTGCAAGAATATGAACACCCTCACCTGGCTGCTCGCCTGCGTCCCGATACTTTCTTTCGGCTTCCTGCCGGTCGTCGCCACGCGGATAGGCGGAAGACCGGTCGACCAAACCATGGGCACGGCATTGGGCAGCATCGTCTTCGCGGTGATCGTCACGCTTATCCGCAGGCCGGCGTTAGACGAGCACGTTTTTCTCATCAGCATGTGCTCGGGCCTGTTCTGGGCGGTTGGGTCGTTTGGGCAGTACATGGGAATAACTTATCTGGGTGTGTCGCGCTCTATCCCCATCTCCTGCGGCACGCAGATCATCTTCGCTTCGCTCATGGGCATCCTGCTCGGCGACTGGGCCACGCCAGCCGCAAAGATCTATGGCTTCGCCGCACTCGTACTGATCATCATCGGCATCGTCTTCACCTCCTACCAGTCACGCGTCAGGGAAACAAGCGCCACGGGTACAGGCGTAGGGGGAACAGCCGCACCCGCCAGGAAAAAAAACGCGCAATGGGGAAAAGGCATCGGCGTCAACGTCATTTCGAGCCTTGGCTTCACCGGCTATGTCGCCGTCCTCAAATATTTTCACGTCAGCGGCTGGGACAGCCTCCTGCCGCAGTCGGTGGGTCAGGTCATTGGCACCATCGCCATCTCCTTGATCCTCTTCCGCACCCTGCCCTTCGACAAAGCGGCCGGCAAGAACGGTATAGGCGGTCTCATCTGGGCAGTGGGAAATATCGCCCTGTTGCTGTCGCAGGCGGCAATAGGGCTCGCCGTCGCCTACCCCATCGCCCAGGCGGCGATCATCGTCAGCGTGCTCGGCGGCGTCTACATCAACGGCGAGACCAAGGACAAAAAAGAATGGCGACACACCTTTACGGGTATCGCCATCATTATCGCAGGACTATTTTTGATCTATCTCAGCAGCGTCAACGACGTGCATTAAGGAGCAAGAAATTTAGATATGCTTCAACACCTCCGCGCCAATCGCGTCGGTACCGAGCACTTTAGAAGCCAGCGTCGTCGAATCGGCGATATCCCGCGTGCGGAACCCGGCCTTCAACACCGCATCCACGGCACTGATCACCGTATCAGCCTCGGTCTTCAGCCCAAAAGAGATATCGAGCAGCAGTGCAGCGGAAAGAATAGAAGCCAGCGGGTTGGCCACACCTTTACCCGTGATATCATGCGCCGATCCGTGAATAGGCTCATATACCCCGGTCCCTTCGCCCACAGAGGCCGAAGCCAGCATGCCCATGGACCCCGCGATCTGCGACGCCTCGTCGGTGAGGATATCACCAAAAAGATTGGCCGTCACGACCACGTCGAACCGCCGCGGGTCTTTGATGAGGAGCATCGCAAGCGCATCGACAAACTGATGCTCGACCTCGACATCGGGATAGTCTTTCGCTACTTTTTGGACAACCTCACGCCAGAGCCGCGACGTCTCGAGGACATTGGCCTTGTCGACGGAACAAAGCTTCTTGCGCCGCGTACGGGCCGCCTCGAAGGCCTTGCGGGCAATGCGTTCTACTTCGAAGCGGGAATACTCGGCAACATCGAAGGCGGTGTCGCCATTGTTCTTACGGCCTTTCTCACCGAAATAGATGTCGCCGGTGAGTTCGCGGAAAAAGAGTATATCCGCGCCACGAAGTACTTCTGGTTTAATACTGGAAGCGCTAAGCAGTTCATCAAACAGCTTTATGGGCCGCAGATTCGCATACAGCCCCAGCTCTTTCCGCATCTTCAGCAGCCCCTGCTCGGGACGCACCTTGGCGGAAGGATCGTTGTCGTATTTGGGATGTCCCACCGCACCAAACAACACGGCGTCGGACTTACGCATCTTCTCCAGCGACTCATCGGGCAATGGACTGCCTGTCGCCTCGATGGCCACATGACCGATCAGCGCGGTGTCATAGGTAAAGGTATGACCGAACTTTGCCGCTATCTTGTCCAATACTTTCTTACCGACGGCAGTGACTTCCTGCCCTATCCCATCTCCGGGAACGATTAAAATGTGTTTAGTTGCCATGCGCAATATTAAATTAAATTCAGCATTTTCTGTGTCGCCTTGATCGCGGACACCGTCTGATCGCTATCCAACCCACGTGTCTTGAACTCGCGGCCATTGGAAACGGTCCAGGTGATCACCGTCTCACAAAGCGCATCCGTCTTGCCACCCGGCGGGATGCGAACGCTATAATCCGCCAATACCGGCAGCTCGAGCTTTTGCTTTTTATAAACCTTGCGAAGAGCATTCATAAAGGCATCATACTGCCCATCACCCTGCGCATGTTCCTCGAAGATCTCGCCATCGATCGAAAGTTTCACGGTGACGCTTGGACGCAGATTTTTCGAATGCGTGAGCACATAGTTCTCGATGCGCACCCGTTCGTGGATCGCCTTGCTGTCGAGGATGTCGGAAATGATATACGGGAGGTCCGCCTGCGTGACAACTTCTTTGCGGTCGCCCAGCTCGATGATCCTGTTCGTCACCAGCTTCAGATCGCCCTCGGACAGCTGTATCCCCAGCTGCGCCAGGTTGTTCTCGATATTGGCCTTGCCGCTGGTCTTGCCCAGCGCATATTTCCGCGTACGACCGAAACGCTCGGGCATCAGATCGCTAAAATAAAGTTTGTTCTTTTTGTCGCCGTCGGCATGGATGCCCGCCGTCTGGGTGAAGACATTCTCACCCACCACGGGTTTGTTGGCGGGGATACGCACACCCGAAAATGTTTCTACCAGTTTGCTCACCCGGTAAAGCGAGGCCTCGTTGACCCGCGTCTTGACCTGAGGGAGAAAGTCGTTCAGCACGGCTATCGCACTCGCCAGCGGCGCATTGCCGGCCCGCTCCCCCATCCCGTTCACAGTAAGATGGATACCTTGCGCACCCGCCTTCACTCCTTCCAGCACATTGGCCGTACCGAGATCGTAGTCGTTATGCGCATGAAAATCGAAATGCAGCGAGGGATAGCGCGCAACGATCTCGCCCACAAAGGAAGCCACCTCGGAAGGGATCAGGATGCCCAGCGTATCCGGCAACATGATCCGCCGCACAGGCTGAGAAGACAAAAAATCCAAATAAGCAAAGACATAATCCCGGCTGTGCCGCATGCCATTGCTCCAGTCTTCGAGATAGACGTTGGACTCCAGTCCTTTCTTCCGGCCCAGGGCGATCACTGCCGCCACTTCGGCAAAATGCTGTTCGGGTTTTTTCTTAAGCTGATGAGTAAGATGATTCAGCGAGCCCTTGGTCAGGAGGTTCATCACTTTCGCGCCGGCTTGCTTCATCCAGCCAATCGACACATCGTCGTCGACAAAGGTCAGCACTTCGATCCGGTCCAGCAATCCGGCCCCTGCAGCCCATTTCGTGATGGCCTTCACCGCCGCCAATTCGCCTTCGGATACCCGCGCGGAAGCGATCTCGATCCGGTCGACATTCAATTCGGTGAGCAGCAGTTGGGCAATAGTCAGCTTTTCCGGGGGTGAAAATGAGACGCCGCTCGTCTGCTCACCGTCCCGGAGGGTCGTATCCATGATCTCGATAGCACGCGCAGAAGGGGACATGTAGTAGTTCGTTTAGTAGATGCTTTTCCCAGCAAATTCCTTGATCTCACTCTTCATCGCCTGCAAATAATCGATGTCATCGAAACCATTCGTCAGGTTATGCTTCTTATAGGTGTTGATCTCGAAGGACTCGTGATCGCCGGTAGTCTTGATCGTAATCGTTTGCGCCGGCAGGTTCACCTCTAGCTGCGTGGCAGGATCGGCCTCGATAGCGCGGAATA
>Ga0134128_10001602_pt1 | contig 28870 bp, 25 predicted proteins | sample KB31754_FD_96462 | JGI IMG/M metagenome (GOLD analysis project Ga0134128, IMG submission 96462) | Terrestrial soil microbial communities with excess Nitrogen fertilizer from Kellogg Biological Station, Michigan, USA - KB3-175-4 | ecosystem: Environmental > Terrestrial > Soil > Unclassified ... | reverse complement strand
CCTTGGCTGCAGCGACCGGCCTGATCCACGGGCTCGTGCTGAAAAAACGAGGCCACAAGAGTTACCCGGCCGCCCCCCATATGGTGGCCGCCGGCCTTTTCGTCACCACCGCCCTCGTCCTCACCGAACTGTCCCAGGCATTCGCCTAGAAGAAGGTGCACCATGCAGAAACAACGCAAAGCGCAATCGGCGAGCGCCGGCCCCGCTGCCGCTGAGGTGTCGAAGGCTTCGTGGGGGTATGTCCCTCGGGCTGCTTGGATCATGGCTGAGGCGTTCGCGCGTCATGCGCCGGCGGCGTGGTTGATGAGTGTTCTTTCGTACCCCAATTTCTTGGTGAGTGTTGTTGACGGGAAGCTGCGCGGCAAGCTCTATGCGTGGCATGGCGTTGTTGGTGTGGTGAGCCCGGTGGTTCTGAGGTGGTGGCAGAAGCTGTGTGCTGTGGCGACTGTTTTGGTGGTGCTTGCGGGTCCATATTTCTTGGTGATGGCTTTTGCTCGGGGTGTTGTGTGGCTTCCCTTGGTTATCGTTTCCATCCTTTACATGGTGTTGCCATTGCTGGCGAGGTTTCTGGAGGGTGCTCCTCGGTCGCGTCGGGAGGCTGCGCGGGGGGATCTGTTGGACGTGTTGGGTCCTGCTGGTGTGGAGTTGGGTTGTTTGGCGCGGGGAAAAAAGTCTGAATCGGGTGACGGGAAACGCTTCATCGTTGGGCTATCCAACGAGTACCAGCGTCTTGCTCCGGTAGGGCTGGTGGCTCATACCGATAGGCACGTACGTCTTTATCAGGGGATGGGGTACCGGCAGATCGGGGATGGCCTGGGCATGGAATATAAGCCTGCAGGAGACCGCGCCTAAAGAGGGTACGTCCCCTGCTCGATCTGCAGGGGATCTCATGTTTGAAGTGTTCACCAAGCCTGGATGCGGACAATGCTTTGGGATTCATATGTACTTGGAGCGGCACGAGGTGCCCTCTGTTTTTTACGACGTGAGTGAAGACCCGGTTGCTCGCGCGCGGATGGTCAAGATGGGTTATTCCCAGGTGCCCGTCGTGCTCAACACTAAGACCGGGGAGCACTGGTATGGGTTCGACATCACCCGTCTGAAGCGTTCCATCCAGGATGTTCCCGCAGTTGCCGCGAGTCAGGCATAAGGCGGTAGGTCCCCATGGGTGCTTACCTTCCTGAAGCGATGTATGAGGCTGTCACGTTTGTGCTGCTTTTCAGTTGTGTGGGCGTTGTGCCCTGGACCTTCCGAAGGAGGGGCCGGCGATGACAGGGCAAATCCACGCGCAAGTTATTGTGCTGCCGCACCTAGCCGTCGGTATCGCTCAATTACGAACGCCTGTTGACCACCCGGTCCGCAGTAAGGCGTTCGACGAGTGCGCGCGCTCATGCGCGATCTGGCCGCTGGATCGGCGTGATGATGGATCCGTGGCGCTGGCCCAGCAAAGGATGCAACTGTTCCATCGACAACATCACCGCATGGCACCCCGGCGGGGCCGAAGCCTTGCACGACCAGTACCAGGACATGATCTTGAGTGCCGAAGCTTCCATGGACTACGCCCATATCCGGGGAAGGCAACGCATCGTACGTCATGACCGCGGCTTCGGCCGCCGCTGCGTAGCGGGTTTTCTGCGCATGTTCCGTGGCGGACGGGGAGGAAGCGCATCAGGTCATAGTGGGTTTTTTCATGCCTGGTGGCATAGTCGTAGATAAATACTAGGGGGCATTCTGATGGCAAAGTACGCGCGACCTGAGTTTCGGGTTGTATTGAACAATGATGAAGGTGTTGCTGCTTTTGCGGAGAACCTTGAAGCAAGTGCGGAGGGGCTTGTACCTGCCGACTCTTGGGATGGACTTCATCAACAGGTTCCAGGAATCATTGCTCACTGTGTACGAGCCATTCAGCAAGAGCTCGCGACAGGTGTCGATTTGTGGGACTTGCTAGAAGTGCTTCGACGAATGACAGCGCCTGGCGATCTTGGCGAGTTCAAAGAAAGTCTCAACACGAGCCTTCCTGCTGTAGTTGAGGTCGTCGCGCTCATCGGCACGTCCCACGACTCGCTTGAGACCGAGGTTACTGACGAAGCCGAGCAATCAGGCCCATCAATAACGACAATCATGGATGCAGCGACTCAAATTGTGAAGACGGCCCAAATGGTCGCAATCGCCTCCTCCAGTGATGAACATCTGGGCCAGGCGGCTGAGCTGACAGGACTTCTTCGGACCTACGAAGTTTCCGTTCGGGGGAGGAACTACCTCTCAATTTCTCGAAAAGTTGTCAGCGGAATTTTTGAACCAACTGCGATAGATGAACTAGTCCGTTCCAATGTGGGTTTCACGCCCTCCGATATCGCCCAGCTATGGGAATCGATTCAAGCGGAGCGCGTCGAAACTCAGGAGTCGATGCAGGAACGCATGAGTGATTTGATGGAGATTTCGTCTGCTGGTGAAGATCTATCCCCTGAGCAAATCTCAGAAGGGCAAGAACTAATGAAGCGGCTCTTGCTGGAACCCGGAAACGGCATTTCGTTCAGCGTCAAGGAACTCCAGGAACGGTCCAATTTATCCGCCTCGACTATCGAGGCCGTACTTGGTGAGTTCTCCTTGGAGACGACTGGAATGACTGCGGTTCAGGCTTGTGAGAAGTTTGTCCAAGGGGAAAATCTGCTGGCGGGTAAGGGGCTGATTCGACGAGACGGACGGTATCTACCCATCGGAGACCCTTTGCCACATGATTACGTTCGCCCTGTTGTTGAAGCACGGTTGAAGGCCTATCCGAAGCCCTGGATTAAATACGGAAAGCATCGCGATCTCTGGACCGAGGAAACAGCGGGTCGCCTGTTGGCTGAATTGCTTGGCGTGGGCGAACCCACTTATAGGTCGTTGGAGTACAGGGCGCCGGGGGCAGAGACATTGCCTTTCGACCTCTCCAAAGATTCCTCTGATTTTAGAATCAACACCAAGGTGACCGAAGCCGATGCTTTGTTCATCATCGATGACGTAGCAATTTGTGTTGAGGTGAAGGCGGGCTCAATTACCGACAAAGCCCGAGCAGGCAACGTAAAGCGGGTTGAGACCGATCTCCGGAAGACGATCGGCGAAGCCTCCAGTCAAGCTGCTCGCCTGGAGTCCCTCATTGCGGAGCACAATGGCCTCTGGACACCGAAGGGCCGTTGGATCGACCTGTCTGCAGTCCGGGAAGTTCACACTGTTGTAGTGTGTCTGGACGATTGGGGGCCATTGGCTATCGCAGCAGACGCCTTGGTCAAGGCGAATGTCATCACATCGTCGTCGATTCCCTGGCTCGTATCCTTGCATGATCTATTTGCTATGGCTTCCTTCATGAATAGCCCGTCCGACTTTCTCACGTACCTCCGTCGGCGCACTGACCCAGCCACTTCTCGCCTGCTGAGCGCCAGTGACGAGTTAGATGTCGTCATGTGGTTTATGGGTGGTGGCATGTATTTTGAGCCTGATCCTTTCGTGGTCCACAAGAAGAACCCAACCACCTCACGACCTAGGCAAGCTGAACGCGAAGCATTCAAGCTCAGCAATGTCCCAACGCAAGTGGGAACCCATACGGACGAGCTTGATGCTTGGATGTATTTCACAGAAGGTCAAACAACTATTGCGGCTCAGCGTCCGACTCGCAAGCATCAAATGCGGGTAGCTTCACTGATCCAACATCTCGAAGAGGGTAAGGGTGCCGGATGGCTCCGAATGGGAGCGGATCTGTCAGGACTTGCGGAAGTAGCGGAAGATAACATCACCGAGCACATGAACCGTTTGATCCAGATGACCAGGGCAGATGGCCACTTCCATACTTCGGCGATGACATTTGCGAGCCTTCAGGGGAATTCTGGACTCTTCATCGGCACACAACCGCTGGGTAGGAGCGTCGACGAGTATGCGGAAAGGATTAAGAAGTATGCGCAGATGAAAAAATACCAACTCCATCTGGATCGAGCCTTGGCGCTGCTCATTGATACCGCTGGACATATTGTTTGGAGCGAGTACGATAGCGCGGTTCGCGTGCACGACCCCGAACTGGAACACGAGATTGCCCAGTGTCGTCTCCTTAGCCCAGCACAAATGAGGGCTGGGCATTCCGTTGCACCCAGAAGCCCCAAGCCTAAGAAGCCCAAAAAACGTCGGCGCTAGTATCTGGCCGGACCAAAGCCGAAATTCTGGCACGTCGTCAAGCAGCGTGGATCTGCTCGAGGACCTGGCTAACCACGCCCGCAGAATCTCCAACTGTCATCACGACCCGAGCCAACGGTGCTTCTCTTGCGCCGGTGCTGTGCTCCGCCTGGGACAAGAGCTGTTCGGCACTTGACAGTGAGCGGCTGACATCTGGATCTGGATCTGGCATCGAATATCGTGTCGAAATGTGGACGAGAACACGCTGATGGTGTCGGCGTCGCACGAGAGGCACCTGTACCAGCCAAACGCCTGAGGGTCATTAGGAGGGAGCAAGGCCAGCAACGGGGCTACGCGAGGGCGTGTCCGGGGATTCTTTGGCATTTTGGGCAACGCTTTTCCCTCAGCAGAATTAGCCGATCCAATCGGTCAGACAATTTCCGCATTGCCAGCGTATCGGACGCTCTCGTACACCTCACGAGCTAACGTACAAGACCACAAGTACCGTTCAAGGCTCCGCCGTGATTCGTCAGTTTTTGTCTTGCGGCCCAGGGCTATCGGGCATAGGAAAAGCGCCCCGGAGAGGCACAATTGTCAGATCATTCCAAGCGGGGCGCTTTCGTTCACTATATCAGCCGGCTCCGGAACCGGGGAGGGGCAACGGGACGGTATGTACCCTATCCCTCTGCCAAGATCTGCTGAATTCGCTGCGGGGTCAAACCCAACGCGAACGCCATTTCCTGCTGGCGCCATCCCGCAGCCCTCAGCTGCTGAAGTCCTTGACGGCGTTTCTGATCTGCCCGCTCCTGCAACTCCCGTGCTTCGGCCGCCAGATGCTGATGTTCCTCAAGTAGGGCAGCTGCCTTCTTCGGATACTTCACCTGAAAATCAATACTCACCGACTCGGGGGCCGTCCCCAGACTTTCCGCAGCCCTTACCCGGCTAATCTCCCAAGCACGCTTCATTGAAGTCGCCTCCACGGTGTGCGAAGGGTCCTGCAAGGTCATTACCCACCCACTGCCATTCTCAGCACGATGCGCAGTGGCCGCTACATGCGGCCCGTCGCCACCGATATCTGGAGCTGTGCCCTCGGAACCAGGAAGCGGCTTCCCTGCCGCCATCCACGCCGCAAGTTTCTGGGGACTGTATCGGCGAGCGCGCTCGCCGGCCACGGGTGGTATGCGCAGATCCATGCTGGTGCCGTTGAGCTGGGCCATGAGGTATCGGAAGTAGGAGAGCTTGATCTCGGCTTTATCGGCCGCTTGTTCGATGGTCAGTCCTCGCATGGGGGGTCTTCCTAAAGGTAGTGGACCTAATGTCACTAAATTGTAGCAAGTAGCGATTGCCAAAAATACGTACGCTCCAATAAGTTAATCATAATCAACATATTAGGAGGAGCTTGCTACACATCTACACCCGAGCCCAATCGATCGCCGAAGGGAAGCTCCTTGACGTTTCCGATCAGGCCTACACTTTCGGCTTTCGCGTTCCCGTAGCCATCTCAAGGGCCGCATGGTCCGATACAGTGCAGTGGGACCACGGTGGAGTCCAAGACGAAACCGGGCGTCTCGCCGACGTCTTGTCCATGGGCGTGGCTAGCGTGAAAGCGCTGGCCGAACGCAACGCCAACACCTGTCACTACACCGTGTACCGCACGCCTAACCAACCAGATGCTCGGGAAGCCGAGGAAACCCATCTGGCAATCGTTTGCACCGCAGGGGGCCAAGAGGAGCCGGTCGTCACGATCATGTGCGCATTCAAGCTGACCACCAGGTTGAACCGCCAGCAGTGCGAAGGTACGTCCAACCATGGCGACCAGGAGATTTCCCGAACCGCTGGGCACCTTGGCACCGTCGCCAACAAACTCGCTGAAGCTACCGTCATCCTCGCGGAACAGCCTGAACATTTGGACAGGGAGCAAGTCGGGGACGCGCAACGCGAACAACTATTAGAAGCCGCGGAACTCCTCAGGCATGCCTCAGAGAAGCTCATCTCCACCCAGGCATAAACGGTACGTCCTCCTAAACGAAGCACCGGTGCTCGCCGGTGCTTCGTTTAGGGGGATTGGGTGTTTACCGTTCGTCGTAGACGGCTATCCGGGTGGATCCCTCTATGACTTGTGCGAAGGTCGAGTCGCGGGCTCGTTCATAGGTGTCGGCGGCTCTCGAAGTCCTCGCGCTGGCGAGCATCCTGCTTGGGCGGATCGACATTGCTGAGGAATGCCTCGGCTAGAACCGAGCACGACCGACCCATGCCAGGTGGTTTGGGGCGACGTAGAGGCCGAGTCGGGTTCGCCCCCGCAGGACCCCGACGCGAGTTCGACCCTCCACTACTTGCAGACCCTCAAGTTGGGTGTTGACCAGGGCTTGGTCGATGAGGATCGGCCACCTCTTCCAGGTGCCGTGCAAGTCCCACATCTCGCGGACACCAACGTGGCAACCCTGGCTGCGGACCTTAAACCAATGTTCGGGTTCCTCGGCGAAGTACTCGATGAGGTCATTCTCCGAGGCACCCGTGGGCATCGTGATTAGCTCCTCCAAAGGGACGATCTCGACGCGCCAGACAATGGTTGTTAGGTCGATATGTCCGTAGTCGTCGAGGAATGCGTGGTGATCGGAATGGTCGTAGAGCCACTGCCTAGCGACGTCATCGGGCCAGTGGAGCAAACCTTCGGCGTCCCTGTCACCGAGGAAGGCGGAGAGACCCGCAGGACTGTCGCGGGCGGCCCGAGCGGCCTCAATGAGGTCGGGGAGATAGGTCGGACGATGCCTTTTTTCAGGCATGGCTCTCCCCGACCGTGACACTGTCCCACAGGCCGATCTGCTCGTGCTGGTGCCGGCGTTCACGCTCCTCGTCGGTGAGGGCGTAGTCGAGGCTGGCGGATTCGAAGCGCTTGAACTGGTAGATGGCGTGGTTCATGTGCTGGGCATTGAACAGGCCGAGGTTGTTGAGCGTCTTGAAGTCGGCCACTGACAGGCCGGTGACGCGTTCGAACAGCTCCGAGTCGAGCGACTCGATTACGTGCTTGAGGGATTCCTCGCGGTAGTCGGTGGTGTACATGAACACCGGGATCTTGGCCAGGAACTTCTGGAGCTTCTCACGAATCTCGGCGCGCCTCTTGGAAGTTTCGGACTGCTGTTTCTTCTGGTCAGGGGTGAGTTTGCCACCCTGGGCGCGTTTGGCTTTCTTGAGGTCTTTGGTGTTGGTGATGACTTGCTGTGCGTTGTCGACCAGCGCACGGAAATCCTCGACGTTTTCCAAGGCCTCCATCAAGGCTGGCTGGGCCATGACTGCGGACAGGGTGCGCTCGTTGACATCGACGAGCAGAGGGGAATTCCATCGACGAGCCAGGGCAGCAGCTCCGACTCCAGCGCTGGCCCAGTCCAGCACCGCGGAGGCGTCGAGCTGGGTCATCGCTCCCCCGGTGAAGCCGAAGATCGGTAGGTAGTTGATCAGCTCACCGATGGCCTGCGAGGGGGTCGTGTCGCCTGTGGTGGCGAGCTTGGAGCCGTACTCGGCGACCAGCGACAGTGCTCGGTTGGGGTCGAACTCGAATACGAAGCAGACCGGCTTGCGCAGGTCGAAGTTGCCCTCGGCGTCACGGTAAGCCCACGGAGATTGGACGCGGAACGCTGCCTGGAAGTAGGACTCAGGGCTCTTCAGTGACCGGAGCATGAAGATCGCGCCCCATTCGCGAACGGTGACGCCAGTCATCAGCTTGCCGACCGACAACGTAATCGAACCGACCCCGATGCCCTTCTTGACGTCCTCGATGGCGCGCTCGACGGGCGGCAATGCCGCTATGCCTTGGCCGGCCTGTTGACCGGCGGCGACCACGATCTCGAACTGGGAGAAGAACGGATGATTTCGAAGCATCTCGGCCATCGCGAAGCAGGCGGCGACGTTGTTCATGTACCAGACCGAGTGCTTGACTGCGGATTTGAACCTGACGGCCTCGTAGGGGAACGGTGGCTTGTCCTGGGCGAGCACCTGGAGTTTCAGCTGGTCCGAGAGCTTGCCGCGAACCATCTCCAGGAACTCGGCAACCTCGTCGGGACGCTCAAATTCGAAGCCGTCGTTGGTCTTGGTGGCCTTGAAGAACTCATTGAGGCTGAAGCCGTTGAACTCACCGTCCTCGGCATAGCTCTCGGCGTTCTTGCCCATGTCGTAGGAATACATCTGCATTTGAGGCAGTGCAATGTAGGGGTTGGGACCCTTGGAGCTGTCCCATTCGGTCTTCTCGCGCTGCTCGTCGACGTAGGTCCAGTTGAAGATCGCGTCCTCGGTGAACTCGCCGTCGGTGATCGCTCGGAAAGGGGTGCCTGACAAGTACAGGTAGTGGCTAGCCTTGACCGTTAGTTCCTCGGCGAGCCCCTCGACGGTCATCTGCTCCTCGGGCTCCTCCATCTCGGCCTCGACTTTATCAGCGGGGTCGTAGAGGGCCCGGGCGGAGTCACGCCAGGCACCGAAGTGATACTCGTCCAGGACGATGGCGTCCCAATCGATCAGGTGGATGGACTCGTTCTTGGCCTTGATGTTGCCGTCGGCGTCGCGGCCGCCGAGGTCCTGCAGAGAGGCGAACCACACCACCGGGCCGTCATAGTCGGCGGCTTCGTCGCGCTCTGCTTCACTGGTCTCCTTATCGATGTATCGCCAGCCGTCGAAATCGACGTGGGAGACCAGATCGTCGTGCCAAGCCGTAGCCACCGCAGGCTTGAAGGTGAGCACAAGCACCCGATGCCAGCCCATCTCCTTGGCAAGCTGGTAGGTCGAGAAAGTCTTGCCGAAACGCATCTTCGCGTTCCACAGGAACTTCGGCGCCTTGCTGCCTGCGTGATTGCGGAAGTAAGTCGCAGTGGTCTCGACGGCGGCGAGCTGCTCGGGTCGCATGTCGAAGGACTGGGTCCGCTTGGGCTGGTAAGCGATGCCGGAGCGCACTGTCTGGATCGCTGCCCTGACCTCCTCAAGAGTCGCCTCGAACCACTCACCGCCGGTGCGGTTGATACCAGCCGCGACCAGGGCCGCATGCACGTCATGGTCAGAGAAGTCCGCACCATGCACATTGGTCGCGGGATCATCCAGGAGGATGCTCACGCCTTTGAGGCCTGGGTATGCGGTGTTGAGCTGCTGCTTGATGCGAGCACGGGCCGTGCCCTTGGTTGTCTGCCCGACCTTCAGCAAACCGGCGCCAGTTAACAGAGTGGAGCCCTCGGTGCGTTCCCAAGGCTCAGCATCCTTACCGACGACGGTGTAGACGTAGATACGGTTGCTCACTCGGCGATCTCCGCTTCATCGTTTTTCTTGCCGGGGCGGTACTTCGATCCACCGGGCAGGTGGCTGGCAGGGATTGGCGAGTCCATGGAGAGGTTTACTGAGCGCGGCTTGATGCTCTGCTCGATGTATTCGCGCTCGTCTTGGGAGAGGTGGAAGTGGTCGAAGAGATCCTCGTCCGTCCATGCGCGAGACATGTCCAGCATGGGGGCGAAGCGGAAGCGATCTGGAACCAGGTCTTGCGTCAACTTACGCTGAAGAATAAGGAAGCGGACGAACTTGGTCGCGAGGTAGTAAGCATAGTTCTCGGCCTCGGTGGGTGAGCCGAAGCAACCTGCAACCAAATAGGTGTCCGTGGAGACTGACCCGGGAGCGACCGCGATGGGTGCGCCGGTCACGACATCAATGATTCGGCCGTGGTCATCGACGGGAGTGTCCCCGCTGCCAGCTTTCGGGATCAAAACCTTCCACTGGTCGATCCAATCATGGTTGCGCTCAATCTGATCGCGCCTGATGTAGCCGGATCCGTTGCCCTTGATGAGAGCGATCGCGTCTTGGAAGACTTTGGGCTGGTCGTCTTTGAAGTTGGTAGACAGTGAAGCCCCATATGGGATGCGAGAGCTGACTATATCCTCAAGCCAGGGGCCCGAGTGTGCTTGCCTAATTTTCTCGACAATGGAGGCGGCCTTGTTGTCCCTCATAAGAACGCCATCTCCGCCGCGAAGGTCACGGGTCATCGTCGAGATCATGCTTCCGTCGATCCGCGTAGAGAACTCACAGTCGCCGTTGTGCTCCCGGTTCCAGAGGAAGTAGCTCACGCCCCCGCGGATCTTCACTCCGGGGAAGCAGTCAAAGATTTTGGGGTTATCAATCAGCTTGGCCATGCGGCGGTCAGCGATCATCCGCGTGCGGAAGTCATCGAGTCCTAGGCCACCTGCGAACCACCGAGAGGGCGTGATCATCAGGACGTAGCGCGGGTCGAGATCGATGGCCTGGTCCACGAACTTCTGGTAGATCGGCATCGTTCGTGTGTTGCCGGCGGAATCGATTTGGTATGGCGGGTTGCCGACAATGACGTCGAACTTCATGTTGGCCATCTCCTGCGTGGGGTAGGTGCCGTGGATAAACGAGTAGGCGTAGTTTTCGCGGCCCTCGCCGCGTTCGAGTTCCTCGGGGGCGTTGCACAGGCTACAGCGGGCGTTGGCCTGGAAGTCGTGCACCGCGGGGATGAACGGGAGGTTGCCCTGCGGCTCGGCGAATCGGACGATACTGTGCGGGCCAGAGGCATTCGCGGAGCAATAGAGACTGCGACGCGAGATGATCCCGGTCATCTCGGTAATCGAGGCACCATGGAGCATGTTGCTCAGGATGTGCTCGCGGCGTGCAGCGAAGTCTGGCTCCCAGTCGGCCAGCCCTTCGAACAGCCTGGTCGCGATCTCGCGGAGGAAGACGCCGGACTTGCTGAACGGATCGAGCCACACGAAATCCGGCCTGCTCCACACCTCATCGGGGAGGAGATCGAGCATCGCGCGGGCAAGCTTGGGCGGGGTAGGCACCTCGTCGTTGGAGAGCTGCGCGAGGCAGTCGAGAATATCGGGAACGTGCTGCCCAAAACGCGTCGTGGTCATGATCGGGCCTTCTTGGAGGCCATCACAGGCTCGGGGTTGCTGGCCAACAGGGAGTAGTGGATCGGCACCTCGTCGGCTTTCGCCATCGAGAACAGGTCGAGCTGATCAGCCGCACCTGCCATCGACCACTCTCGCTGGAAGGTACCGTTGCGGCTGGCGCGGTAATCGACCCATTCGAGGGTGTGAAGGTCTGTCAAGGTGTTGGCCAGGACGATGTTTGTTTCCAGGATGGCGTCGACCGCGCTGGCGAAGCCGGGGGTCGGCACCCTCGTGTTGAGGTCGTTGTCCAGGTGGGACTGCATCACGTGTTTCATCCGGTCCTTCGACTCGTCGACGTTCTCGGAGTCGATGTCTACGGCGTAGATCGAGGCAAGACCACGCAACAGCCGGTGTTCGTACAACACGGTGGAGCGGTAATGGTCAGAAGTCACGAAGGCGAGCTTGCGGCGGAGGATCTCCTCGAGGAAGTTCCCCGATCCTGCTGCCGGCTCGAAGAACTTACGATCAGTGTTGCTGGGGTCGCCCACGCTGGGAAACATGTCGGGAACCAGATCAAGCATGGCCGTCACCTCACGGGTGTGGGTGTAGACCTCAGCGAGGTCCCGCACCCGCTGGCGAGTCTTAATCTGCATGTTTCTCCTCAAGTCACAGTGGGTTGCTAGCTCCATTGTGTCAGCCAAGTACGACGCCCCGGATCACCGACGCATTGCCACCCAGCATGTCCGTAAGCCGGAAGGCTTCCAATTGCCGATCGAGCGCCGTGGCGGTGACCCAGGGGATAATGATTTGCAGTACGGAGATTGCGTAGATGGGCGTGTAGGCGCTGAGATAATGGACAAGACTGGTGGTGAGGCGGATCATCGGGTGCCTTTGGCCTGCGGGGAATGTTGGCTCCAGTATCTTCCGGGGGAGCATTAGCTATGAGCGCAGTCCAGATGAGGGACCACGCTGATTTGAGACAAACATTCGTAGAAGAATGACCGGGTATCGGCTCATCAAAACTGGACCAAGGTGCATGTATGGAAAAAGTGACCGGCAAGCAAGACGAATCCCTTCGGTGGGCTGCCATGGGTGTGCGTCGATTTGAATGGGGATATTCCCAACTAGCGAATGCTGAAGACGACCTCCAGTGGGGTTCCACGGAATTCGATGAACGAGTCGGAGTTGTGCGCAACGAAGCAGGCGCAAATCTGTACCACTTCATGGTGACGCGAAGTCTGAAATCGGCAACACGTAGCTTCCAAGCTGCTCAACACCTGCTGAATGCTCCCTATGGCTCGATACCGGTTGAAATCCTCCTTCGGGCAGGGCTGTTGGCATCGGCGAAAGCGTTGTTTCTGCTCTATCCGCGCAAGCGTAAGCCACGAGAAGCGAGATTAATTCAGCTATACCGTGCCGATAGGTCATCACTTGATCATGCAGTCACCAGTGAGCTGAAGCTGGTTGGGGAAGAAGAACCAAACGGGGACACTACGCAAACGCGCCCCCAAGTAATCCAGGAGACCAAGATCGTGAGAGATGTTCTTGACGATCTCCTTTCCCGCGGTAACTGCGAGTGTGGAGATGAAGGGTGCCCTCAATACGACTTCGAGACATTGCGGCACCGCATTATGCGTTTGTGGTGGCTTTACAGTTCAGTTGCGCATGTCAATGTCTGGCACGTGGAAAAGGTCTTTGAAAGCGCACCCAGCGGGGCTGGTCATACAACAGGGGACATTGGCTTAGCCCTGCATGACTTGGGATGGCTGTATGCGCAGTCAGTTGCTCTGTTTTATGAGCAGTACGGACTTCGCGAGCGGGTAGAGCCACTGGACCTGGACGCGGGGCTTGAGGGTACTCCTTGAGACTCCTGTCAGCCTGTAGCTACAGTATGGCGTTACGTACCGCCAAACAACGTAGTCCTTGTCCAACCATCGATCAGCTTAAGAGGGGACATACTCCTTCAAAAATGAGGTGAGCCAGCCGCCTGCGGGGTGAGCAAGGGCAATGCCCTGCGAGCGCGGCGGGTTTACGCAGCGAGGGTGATGGCCGGGGCGAGGTGTTTCGGGGCGCAGGGGGTTGCTGGGGTCCAGTACTCGCGGTAGCCGCGGGTGGCCAGGGCCTGCTGCACGTTGTGGATGAGGTAGCTGGCGTGGCAGTTGGGCGGGTTGATGATGCGGGAGTAGTACGCGGCAATCTCTGCGGCCGTGTGGGCGACGTGGATGCTGTGGGCTGAGCCGATGTGGATGTTTCCGTAGGAGACGATCCACGACGGGCAGACGTACGGGTTTCTGTGGACGGTGACGTGTGAGGTGTGGTCGTTGGTGTTCATGGCTGGCTCCTGTGGTGGTGGGGTGAGGGGTTTGTCTGGGTGGATGCGTTGGGTGGCTGTCATGGGGTGTTCTCCGAGGTTGTGGGCGCTGTTCTGGGTGTTGCTTTCCCTTCCATGATTGTTGGGGAGGGCTACAGTTTGTGGGCTTCAGGTGGGGCGCTCGCCGTGGGGTTATTCGGGCGTGTGGGGGCTGTTGAGGAAGCGGCGGATGGTTTGGGCCATGTGCCAGTAGTTGACGGCCGCGGTTGATGGTTGGGTGCCGGGTGTGCGGGCTGCGACTTCGTTGTTGTGGTGTTGTTCTGCTTCTTCCAGGAGGGTCTGGAGGTGTTCGTTTTCGATGATCTGGCTCATGGTATGTCCCTCTGGTTAGTGGTCGTTGGCGTGGGCGATTTCGAAGCCTTCGAGATCGCCGATTTCCTCGTCCCGGGTGGAGGGGTTGGTCCTCCATCCGGGACGTAGGCGCTGCCCGAAGGTGTTGTACTCGGTGCCGCAGCGGTTACATGTGAGGTCGCCTTGGCCGTGCCAACGGGAGATCGGTGCGCCGCAGGTGCAGGGCTTGGTCCACGTGGGTTCCTCGTGCATGGTGTTCGTTCCCCTCTTGGTTTCTGCTGCTGGGATAGCCCAGTGATTTTCTGGTTTCGGTCGCGCCCGCGAGGGTTTTTACAGGGCCTTGGGGCGTCCGGTGGAGGGATGCCGGCCCAGTGTTCGGCTGAGGCTTTGAGATACAGCATGACGACAATACTGGGGCCAATAGAGATTTCTCTGGATGCGAGGGTAGTGAGATTGGGACAAGAGTAGTAGTGGCAACAAGAAGGATTGCCCTCAGTTAGAAACGCTGCTCTGTGGCACCGAGTGTTTGACTTCTGTAACGAGTAGATTTATCTACCAATAGAAAAGGCGAGCGCCCTACCCAAATTCTGGGTGGGGTGCTCGCCTGAATGGCCTGGCACAAGCTACCGAGCGAAGTCTGGAGATTCCCCTAGGCTCTGGATATTTTCGGGCACAGACGGCACGTGTTGACCGGAGGGATAGAGCATAAGGAATTTGTTGCTGACTGCGAATCTAGCTTCTGGGTAGACAACGCTTACGGCATCAAGATGCTTGATGAAGGCGTGCTTGAACATGCGCAAGTGCTTGTAGTTTCCACCGAATTGAGCGTTGAGTTGTTCCCATGAGATCCGTGTGCGGCCCTTAAGCCGGAAGATGCGGTTGACCATGAAAAGGTACACATCGAGACGTAGCGGAGAGTTTCCTAGAGCTCTGAGTGCCTCAGTGTAGATGGGGAAAGAGTGGTCCTTGATTGACTCATAAAAACGCGGCGAGAGTGTGACAGTAGATCCCCATTCGATGCTAGTGGCCACCCCGTTTTCCTTCTTCAGCCAGAGTTCGTGCTCTTCTGCGAATTGGAAGTTCCGAGTCGTCTGGTGCACCAGCTCTGTCCCTTCGCGCTCAACCAGTTCTTGATGCTCTAGACGGATGTTTGCGTTGAAGAGTCGCTGCATTTGGTCAAGAAGTCGCTGCTTCTGCGTGCCCCCTTTGCCAACGCCAACTTGACGCATGAAAGCGCTCAGGCTCTCCGCAATCTTGATTTCAGGTGACCGGGTCCGTATCGCTTCAGTGGTCATCCAGGTAAGCAAGAGGCGCGGGATGACTCCATACGGGTAATAGGCCTTGCCGCGATCAACGTAAGGGCTAAGGATGATTCGAACGTTTCCGTTTTCGCGTTCCCATGCAAGTAAACCCGAACCGGGATCTCGGTAAGGCAAAGAAAGTGAAGCCATGAACCAGGGCGCTAGCGTCAGTGGTTCCGTCTCTGGGTGTTCATTGATCGCCACGCCAGCCTTGAGAGCCTTGGCCTGTATCGGAGAAATGAGAGCGCTGAGGGATTCGGTGTCTTCGCTCTTATAAAAGGCGTTTGCGCTAGAATTCAACGTGATGTCCTTGGTTCGCTTTAGGGATGTCCACGCCCCCAGGAGTTACCGCTCCGTGGGGGTTTCTTATTCCTCAAATATGCCTTGTGGCGCGGTCGAACGAGTCATTCGACACGCGGGAATTGTTACCAGAAGACACGCTGACCCATCGCGGGGATTGTTACTAGAAGACACGAAATACCGCTTTTTGCCTGTGGATAACTCGCGGTCTTCGATCCACAATCGTGTCTTCTAGTAACACCTACCGTGTCTTCTAGTAACGCTTGCGTGTCTTCTAGTAACGGTCGAGGGTGCGTGATGGTGGCTGCATCCCTTTGTTTACAAGGGAAATACGCGGTTGGTACAAGCTGCCCCTGTAGTTTCTTCCTATAGCTCAATACCTATATATCCCTGGTTCCGTCTTCTGGTGATCGTTAAGTCGCGCGCGGGGATTTTTACAGATGAGCGTTTTACGTTTCACGCGGGGCAGGGTTATTTGCCCACTTTTCACATGATCCAATCGATCGCTTCGTTCTTGCCTGTCTGTGGCTGAGTACATGATTGCGACTATGGATCCTGACCCGCCGTTGAACGTGATTGCCGTGATTGCCATTAGCAGCTGGTGAACATTCCTCGATTGAAGATCACTTGTTGCCAAACACATGGACGGCTGCTGAGGCTGCCGTGAGCTACTAATGAACCGCAGTACATAATTCCATTGTCGCTCTTGGTGACTCGGTGAACCGGCGGGGTCTCGTTACTATGTACGCTTCCGGTCCCGGCTGTGAGCTGATTGTCCTATGGGTTTTCTGCGTGGGAGACTTCAGGCGTGATGAACTATGAGCTTGAAGAATGGGTCGAAGTCGTTTGCGGTCGGCGAGCGCAGCCTTCAGACAGTTACATTGTGAAATGCTTTCCCACTGATTCCTTGCGAGAGGAGTACCTGTCGATGGCTTACATGCGCGCGGAGGGGGAAGTACGGACTATTCTCCGTGAGTTTTTGGGGCATTCGCGATCGCTTCCGTGGCAGGACCAGAATCATTTTAGGTTTCTGAAAATGACTGTTCAGTCGGGTCGAGAAAAAGGTGTAGAAGCAACGGAGGTTTCGCGGACACTAAGTGAATATGACCGTAGGGTCCTGCTCAGAATCGGGGGCAAGTCGTCTGTTCCTACGTTGGAGGGCCTGACCTGGGCACTAGACCTATTGCCACATTGGCCTCAAGAAGCCTTGCAAGGGATCGGTGCCTATACGTTGGCTCAAGCTCAAATTTTGCCTGATCTAGCTATCTCAGCTTTAGCGGATGCCAGCGATTTGATTCGAGCTCATTACATTACTCAGGGGTCGGAAGATATTGAGAAACTTGTTGAGCTGATTCTCGGCCTTCCATCCCGAGACCTTGAATACTTGGCGGCGAGTTTGTACCGAAAAATGGGTTTCGACGTCGAAGTAACTGAAGCCCAGAAGGATGGTGGCCGAGACGTGATCGCGACGCGGCCAGGAGAAGTCATCTTTGTTGAGTGTAAGAACTGGAGTGGCAAAGTCCCTGTTGAAACTGTCTCTTCGTTTGCTGGGCGCTTCACGATGGAAAATGTAACGCGGGGGGTCATTATCGGCATGTCGGGGTTCACTACGGGGTATAGAGCAGCGACCGAATTTGCAGCACGACGTTCAGCCAGGATCACGCTGATGGACGGTGTGGGGTTCGTAACGAACCTCAACGAGAATTTAGGCAGCAAGTGGCACTTGCATCTCGAACGACTGCTAGCCAGCGAAAGGGGTTCGCAGTCCGCACGTCCAGGTTCCTAAAGTCCGAGAGCCTGCATGGGAAGATGTATTGGAACCTGGATCGCCCAGCGACCGTGCTTCCTCGCCGGGTGCACCGATGCTGGTGTAGCGGGGTGTCGATTGTGGGGTTGTCTGCGTCAGGGGTGAATTGCGTCTGCAGCCGGTCCGCGCGCTACCAGCGGCGGGAGTTTACTGAGGGTCTTAACCTGTAGGCGATACTGGCTCGGATCCGAAGAGGTCTGGATGGGGGACGTCGTCGGTACCAAAGCAGTATCTGGCTCGAAGAACGTCGAGTATTGACTCGGCATTGGGCGTCTCGGTGTTCGCTCGTAGCCCGTATGACGGGAGCACGAGTAGTACAGCAAAGTCCAGCATCGGTTTGAGCTTTTCTTTTGTGAAGAATTCACTCGGTAGATGTGGGTCTGAAGCACGTTCCTCGCGGCGTATCAATGCGTTCGCTCGTTCATAGTCAGCTGACGGGCTATCTTCGCGGACTTCGATGCCTTCCCATGAGGGACGTGCATTTCCCACAATAGTTGTGATGGCCATCATGAGTTGCCAGTCCAGCCAACCTTGCTCACGCAGGGTACGAAGGTCCTTGCTAACCACGGGATCAGCCGCCAGACGGGGAATTGTGAAACATGCTATTGGGGTCATTCGATCGTATCGACGTTGGATGCTCTCCAACGCTTCTTCTCGGTTGTATCGCTCGGAGGTACCGCGTCGTGGCTGGAGTTCCTGGTGCACAAGTGGGACTCGGCGAGAGTAGTCAGAAGCGATCGGCCCGGGAGCAAGATCGGCTATCGACTGTAGCTCTTCGTCGGATAGGAAGTCTGCTGCTTCGTCGTATGGGCGGCCTCCCATCAATTTGTGTCCGAGCCCCTTTTCGAAAGCATTATGGACGTGTTTGAAGAAGTTATCTGGGCTTAGCAGAGACTGCTCGATGAGGATGGTCATGACCATGTTGATTAAGCCGGGGAGAAGCTTGTCTTCAGGTATGGAGCCGGAAGGCGCGAGGTGAACAATCCACTTGCTCACAGCGTTGTCGGGCAGGCGTTCGCACCCTTGGTTGGTGGAGGTGCCGTCAAGGCGTACATCGACATCGATCTGTGCAGGGATCCACTCTGCGTCATCTTGTGCCAACTCAGCCTGGACGATCTGGATCGCTGAAATGAGTCGTTCAGCGGCGAGAACCTCTGGTCGCGTGGTTTTGCAACGGACCACCCAAGTCGAGCCGAAAGCGGACCACCGTTGTTCTCTTGAATGCCCAGCATCGTTGAACGGACGACCGAATCGTTGCCGGTCGAGAGTTGCTACTAGTGTCTCGAGGCTCCAATCTTCGTCGTTGCTGCTTTCAGTGATGATTTGGTCGAATAGGTCTTCCGTATTCAACTCTTGTGCACTCGAGCGGATGTATGGCTCATATTCCGGCGCGAAATCGCGGGCAACCTGTAGTGCTAAAGACTCACGGGCGAATGCTTGGTGGAGATATTCGTGCCGGTCAAAGTTAAAAGGCTCCTCGGCGTATGCGTTATGGGCGTGAAGCCCGATTTGAAACAGGCGGGACGCCGTGCACCAGTTACCGGATTTTGATTCATAGATCGAGGCAGCGATGATCGCTTTGGGCATGTATTGCCGCAGATTCGTGTCGGAGGATCCTCGTGCTGCGACGGCGGCTCCGAGGGCGTGGAGCTTTGCCGCGAAAAATAGCCCGAGGTGTTCATAGATCGATGCGGCTAACAGCATCATGGGGATGCTCTCATGAAGGGTTTCGCCGTGCCACCAGTTAATCTTGGCTTCGTGCACTTCCGCTAGGGCTCTGATGGTTTGGTTCGCTTCAAGAAATTTCTGGGCACGTGCCTCTGCTCGCGCTGCTCTAGCGGAATCCCCATCCACGCGCGCAACGGCTTCATCCAGACCGTCGCGAACTTCGTTGTAAAGAGGATGACCGGCTAAGGAAAGAGTGCACAACTCAAAGAGGTCCGCGGTGTGCTCAACAGGGAACGTCGGGGCAACTCTGAGATGCCCAACCAGTTGTTTGAGCGAAAGCATTCCGCCCTCAATATCCCGTACGGGAATCGGAGCCGACGGCGCAGGGAGAGGTTCGTTATTCGTCTGGGCGTTGAGGATCTTTTGAAGGGTCTCTTGTGGCGAATCCAATCCGTCGATTCGAGACGGGGTTTTCATTGGGTATTCAGGGAACAACGCGAGTCTGGCGTCTATCGCAAGCAGAGCTGCCTTTGCGTTGGGGAAAGGGTTCGCGGCGAGTGCAGATGTCGCGAGCGAACGCAGTTGCGAGTACCAGCCATCGAGCTCATACATCTCAATCTCGGTGTTTCCCCGGAGTCGAGCCCCATAGCCGAACGTCAGAAGAATAGCGGCATCCTCGAACAACGCGAGGTCATTAGCGCCGGTCTCGTTGATTTGCGTAAAGAAATCACGGAAGAGCAAATCTGCGGGAACCAAGGTGCCTGTACCACGAAGAGTTGCTACTGCGATCTCGTAACGTGCTCGCATCTGAACATCGGGTGAGCCCTCTTCCAGGAGGAATTCGCGCATTTTCGCGATCCAGTCGCCGACATCGAGTCGCGCCTCGTCATGGTATGTCGCATGACGAAGAATATCTTTGAGACTGACCAGATCACCCAAGGTTCGACCTGGCTCGGTTCTGGAACGCCAAATGTCTCTGTCTCGCAGGTACCAGGCAGGAAGCTGTGCCTCTTCGTCAGGCCGTTCAGGCGCGAGGGAAGCCGGAAGCCGTAGATATTCGGCAGCGATCCAATACAAATCAGGTTCCGAGAGATGCTCGGCCAGTGCCTGCCCATCGAAGATTTCTAGGTCAATGGAGTGATCGTCCTGTGCTCCTTGGATGAGCTTGTGGCGGACAGCGACAGAGACGGGCGTGACTGTGAAGTACAGCACCTTGTCGACGGTAGTTCCTTGGTCGGCGATGCTCTTCAAGTCTGTCCGGATCTTGGACCCTACATCAGACTTCTGGATCGTGCATGCAACGGCAACCTTCTGAGATGACAAACGAGCCAAATGAACCGAGGTGCCAGGAAGCTCGCTAGGGAGATTAGACCAGAAGCTCTCACTGTCGCGTCCTTGGTCACCTCCCGAACTGACGGGACCAGTGGCAGGGAGAAGGTTTATGCTGATGCGGCGGCGACCGAAAGCAAAACAGATCTTCTCGAATTCATGGTGGCCGTTGGTTTCGCCAAGAGTGTCAAGAGCGAATCGGATTTGCTGAACGATCTGTGGTGGCGAGTCCATCTTCAGCTCTCGATTTCCTGGCTCGGGTCTGTCAGCCATGGGTTGTGCAGGAATGGTGCAGACTGGTGACAGCTCGGAATGTTGATACTCATTGAGATTCCTGACTGACGGGAACCTGCGGTTGACCGTCTAGCTGCGTGGCGTATGCATCGAAATTCTAGGATCTCCGATTGGATGTCGTGGAGCCTGGCGACACGCTGACCGCGACCCTGTCGTCTCATCCTTCACGCCGAATTCGGGTTGCAGGTAACTTCATGCCTTGACCTGCCTAGTAGTGCTTTGTTAGGTTTACGGTGATAGGTCTATTAATCCTCGGCCGGATCTGTTAATTTCGAGTTATGAACGATGAACAGGTCACCGCACTGAAGCTCGAGCTCGAGGACTTCGTAGGCGAGGTCTTTGCCTCGCTTCCTCGCGCGGATCAACGGGCCAAGGGCACGTTGTATTTGCGGGGTTTGATGCTTGACGGGCGCCGCAAGTCGATCCAGCCCATGGCAGAGCGCCTCGGCATCGAGCATCAGCAGCTCCAGCAGTTCACAGCCTCCTCCACCTGGGCGGTGGAGCCTGTCCGCCGCCGGATCGCGGGGCGTGCCATCGAAGCGATTTCCCCCGAGGCTTGGGTCATCGACGACACCGGTTTCGCCAAGGAGGGCACCGCGTCCCCCGGGGTGGCCCGACAGTACTCGGGCACCATGGGAAAGATCGGGAACTGCCAAGTCGCCGTGTCATTGCACGCTGCCACCGATGCGGCGTCGTGCCCACTGAACTGGCGCCTCTACCTCCCCGAGGCCTGGGACGGGGACTGCGCGGCGAGCAACGAAGCCGCCGAGGTTTCCCAAGCCCGCCGACTGCGCGCCGGCATCCCCGAAGCGGTGCGCCACAACACCAAGTGGGAGCAATCCCTGGAGATGATCGACGAGCTGGGCGCCTGGGGGCACAAGCCCCCGATGGTGGTGGCCGACGCCGGCTACGGGGACACCACCGCCTTCCGGCTGGGCCTCACCGAACGCGGCATCAACTACGTCGTGGCCGTGACCTTCACGACCACCGCGCACCTGGCCACCGCAACACCCGAAACCGCCGAACGCACCAGCACCAAGGGGCGCCCGCCGTTGCCCCAGTACCCCGGCAAGGCGTTATCGCTCAAGGCGCTGGCCCTGGCCGCCGGACGCAAGGCATTGCACCAGGCAACGTGGCGCCACGGAACCAAGAAGCGACCCGGAAACACCACCGCCGCCATGAAATCCCGGTTCCTGGCCATCCGCATCCGACCTGCCAATCGAGACATCCCCCTCAACGAGGACAGGACCCTTCCCGAGGCCTGGATGCTGGCCGAATGGCCCGCCCATGAACCGGCGCCCACCGACTACTGGATCAGTGACCTGCCCGCCGACACGCCCCTGAAAACACTGGTCAGGCTCGCAAAAATGCGATGGCGCATCGAACATGACTACCGCGAACTGAAGACCGGGCTGGGCCTGGACCACTTTGAGGGACGTTCCTTCAGCGGCTTCCACCGCCACCTCACCCTGGTCACCGCGGCGCACCTGTTCATCACCATCAAAAGGCTCGCCAACCCAAAAGCCCACGGGGCAGCCTAAGCCTCTACGAGGTGCTGAAAAACATCCAGCACATCCTCGTCGGATCGCTCGAACGCTGCCCCGCCTGCCAACGGCCACCACCAACCTAACAAAGCACTACTAGAACTATGCGCGCTGGTTCGAGCGCTCGCCGTGGGGCACGCGGCGAGCGCGGTTGCGCAACTTGAAAGATGGAAGCTTGAGGGCCGGGAAGCATGCTTCCCGGCCCTCTGGTGTTGGTTCTGTGGTTTTACGCGGTGGCGAGGTTGAAGGCGCGTTCTTTGAGGTTGACGGCGTTTTTGCTGAGGCTGGAGAGTGCGCGGGCAGCTTCTGGGTCGTTGGCCCATTGGGTGCGTTGGGCTGGTGCGTAGTGGTCGATGTATTCGGTGACGGCTTGGTAGCCGGCCCATTGGGTGCCACGGATCTCGTGGTTGGTTTGTGCGTCGGTGAAGAGCATGTCGAGGGTGAGTGTCTTTTCGCGGTGGTTGGCGCGTACGCGGTCGCTGGCGTTCTTTGCCGGTGCGGGGAACAGGTGGTCGATGTACCGCTGGAAGTAGTCCTCTGTCATCGTTTCCTGGATCATGCGTTCGGCGGCCTGCTGGAACTCGTCTTGGTACTTGAAGGTCAAGGCGAGGGCTTGGCGTGCGGCTTCGATGTTGCTTTTGGCGCTCTTGGTGTGGCGGATGCTAAACGTCGAGACGGCGTGAGCCAAAGCGGCACGCTGCGTGTTCGCGCAAACCACCCGAATCGGCGTGACTACGAAGCGAAATGGCGTGGTGCCATCGTGGGAATTCATGGCAGCGATGTACAAGTCCAAGCGGTCTACGCCGCCGATCATCATGTGTTCGGGCATCTTCATGGTCACGAAGACTTCCCGGCCGCCGCGCAGGGATCCGGCGGTTTCGAAGTGGGCGCCGGACTGGTCGATGAGGGTGTTGAGCAGCTCGGTGTGTTCCTCGTTCTGGATGGGCTGGTAAACCTTGCCGACGACTCCGAGGGGCTCAGGCTTTCCGGTGAAGGGGTTGTTCCGCACGGTGGCGTACTTATCGCCTACGGGCAGGTGCAGTTCTTCGCCGTCTGTTCCGGTGGCCAGGGCGGTCAGTGGGGCTTTGCGTACATCCCAGCCGGAGAGGTGGGCGATCTCCAGTGCGATCTCTGCGGTCTGGGCTTCGGTGGTGGTGGTTCCCAGGCGGTGCCAGGCTGACTGGCGGGCTGCGAAGAAGGCTGCGTCGCCGTTGGCGGCTACTTCGATGTCGTGGGCCATGGTGTGCTCTTTTCTTGGATGGTTGATCTGACAAGACCAAGCGTATCGAGTCTGCTAATTTTGCACAAGTATCATTTTCTAAATTCTTGTTCGGAGGTCACTGGCGGAGCATTTGTGGAGTGTTGCATGGGAAGCTTCCGAGAGCGCTTTCTGTGCCCAGTCACCGGTGGCGCAGTCGGCCTGGCGAGCGGTCGGTCTTGTCGATCAAGCAAGACCTTCAACCTTTGGCTGAAGGTCCTAGTGGCCCCGGGCGGGGAATCGCACGCTCTGCCTCGGGTTACGTTTGCCGGTTCTCGCAAGCCCGCGGAGCTTGAGCTCTGCGAGCGTTTGGGATTCCTCTGCGGGTAGCGCAATGGTGAACCTCCGCAGTTCCCTGGCATTCGGCCCTCCTGGGGCTGACGCCCGGGGGTGGGGTAGATCCCTGCGCTGGCACGGCTTCATCTTCTTCTTTGACGGTGGTGGTGGTGGTGGTAGCCCTGCCTTCGTCGGCTGGTTATTGGACTGTTCCGCCTCGCTCTGCCTCGGCATTGCGGTATGTCATCGGGCTTCAGTCGCGATGCCATCATTCCTTCTTGGTCCGCTTCAAGCGGCTTTGGGCTGGCATCTGCGTCGGGCCGCTGACTTCCGAGATTGCCGTCGGCCATGATTATCTCATGGCCGATTCATTGTCCAACTTCGGGGCAGAATGGCAATATGAACTATTTTGAGGGGTCATCGAGGTGGTCGAATCGGTGAATGACAATACTGATGTCGATTCGTATGGAGTTCCCCGGCAGGCCTTCGGCCGCGTAGCATCTCCTGAGTTTTTCGAGACCATTGGCCGGGTAGTCGCTGTGCATGGGCAGATTGAGTACTTGCAGGATCGTCTCAAGCATCTTCCGTCTTCTGAGACGAGTGGTGTGAGGAAAGTCGAGCAGTTCCTTAGGAGGTGCGAGTCGGGGCGTGATGCGCGGAACGCTATTATTCATTCACGCTGGGTCTTCGGCGCTGACACGACGGACCCAGACGTTATTCTGGGGCTTCGCTACAAGACCAGGAAACCCACGTCCGGAACCATCGCCACAGTGTTTATCAGTGATGTTGTGGGCAGCGAAAAAGAGCACGACATTGTGCGACATACACTCGACTCGTTGAGGAAGCTACTGCAGCGAGACGTTGTCACGATGCAGATTGGTGAACAAGCTTATTCCGAGATCATGTTGAAATGGGCGGCCCAGCGGGCCCCTGGCCACAGATGAATTACTTACGTGTGCGGGCGGCTCTCTCTTGCTTCGGCTTCGTCCACAGTGTTGAGTAGCTGGGCGCTTGTCATGGTTTCGACGACCGTGGAGTGTCTTTCTGCTGCCACCTCTTGGGACGGTATGTCCCTAGGTGTGGTTTGCTGCGTCTACTTGAGTGTCTTGGTTGCTGGTGGCCTACAGATCTGCTGTGTGCTTGAGCGGAACTAGAAAACACATCTTCAAGCGCTGTCGTGGGGCGAGCAGTATGTCTGCCTTGATTGTCCGCTGGTCTTCATCCGCGGGAGGGTGTTCCCCATCTAGGGGGCATAGAAAGGGTTGCTAGAGTTCGGACGCCTGGATCGGGGGCATACCGTCGCGAGGTTCAGGCACGGCACCTGGGCTGGCCGCATCGCGCACTCTCGGTGGTCCGGGAAAACTCACGCTTCCAAATCCCCGCTGAACCTAGCTTCCGCACTGTTTCAGGGCTATACCGGCTGTAAAGGCGGTGCTCTCTGCTCTTCTGCTGGCTCGTACCGTCCTCGTACCTCGCGACGGGCTCATGACTGGCCGTGCGCTCGCAGGCAGAATGTCTCTGACCGAGGTGTAACCCCTGTTGTGTGACTGACGGGCATCGATCAGTAGTACGTCTAAACCGGTGGCGTGACTAGAACAAGTGTGCTGGGGTCGATATCTTCACGGGTGCGTAATTCTGGAAGTTCCGACCCGTCAAGAGCAGCTGCGAGTACTTTTACTTTCGCCTGTTCAAGCGCAGCTGATATTGATTGGGCCGAAGCAATTGCAGAGTAGAACGCGGAAGCGAAGACGATCGCAGAACTGTCGTTGATGCTATCTGACATTCCAATGACCGCCGGTACTGTAATTAGAATTTCGTCGGCTCCAGCTAAGCTTTCGCAGGCGTTGAGGACAAGTAGCCTTGGTGGGTCAACTGTGGCACCCAAGGCCCGAGCAAACAGTGCGAACGCCACGTCTGCGCCTTCTTCGTCGCCAGCTTCATTCTCCATGAGGAGGCCATCAATATTGGCGTGACCGGAGAAGTGAACGATATGTGGACGATGATCATTGAGACCGTCAATAAGGTCGGCGAGCGTGGCTGCGGGGGAATGGTCAACTTCGACAAGGTCACGGAATTTTGAACCACGCAAAGCTTTACGTACCTCGCGCACTTCTCGGTCGACTCGTAGCCAGGTTCCATATTGTTGTTCAGTACCATCGGGCAGGACGACCGTTGCTTCGGTTGCTTCAGGGTTGGCGGTGAGATATAAAACTCGGAGCTTTTCCGGTTCAGGTGGACGCACCTCGACGTAACGGATTTCAGAACTTGATGCTGATAGGCGAGCAACCTCGCGCGCATGAGCCAGTTCCTCTCGTCGGCGCTTGGAATTTACCTGCTTCTGTTTTGACTCGGCGCTTTGAGACTCACTATTCTCGGCGGATCGGAGAGACGCTGTTTTGGTCGCAATGGATTTATCCACTGTGGCGGTGTCTTTGCGAGCTTTAGCAATCTTCGTCTCGGCAGTGACGGCTTTCTTCTCTTCTCGTTCGGCAGCGGATAACGCCGTGCGAACGGTAGAAGCGCTTGTTGAGCGTGCTGCTTGATCCCTCTTCTTACGAGCGGCTTCACGTGCTGAGGCTGCTTCTTTTTCAGCCTTCGCAATATCGTTAGCTAGCGTGCCCTTACGAGTTTGTAAACGCGCGATTTCAGAACGGAGTGAGTCGCTTCGAGCCATGTTTCACTTCTTTCTCATAGTCGGGTGCGGGGTGCTGTCGAGCTGAGTGGATTGGATCTAGATAATGCCCCGGCGGGCTTTTCGAATGTTGCCCAATGCTACTTCGAGGAACCACCACTTTGGGTTCGTACGGTAGCAGCACCCTGAATCTTGCTGCTGGCGCAGGGCACGGGCACGGGCCCACGGTGGGAGGCTTACCAGCACGGGCTATCTGCTTCGGCCACGGATGATGCCGCCAAGCAGAGAGGCCTTACCCGTGGCCCACCTTCTTGGCCTCTGTGGGGCGCCTACATTCCAGAGCTTGGCGTTTGCCCGGTGGTGTTTGCCCTTTTTGGTCAGGATCGATTGGTTTCTTCCCAGCGCTGGTGCGTGGGGTTCCAGTGTCCGGTGGTGCGTGTGCCGTTGAGTATTTCGTTGAGGCATGTTCCTACATATTCCAGGGCCTTGTCCAGGGGGAGGAGGTGTGGTGGGTATTGGGCGAAGTCGCGTGCTGCTTGGGGGTAGTTCTTGATCCATGATTCGTCGGGTGCGATGAGGTGTTGGGGTGGGGTGATTTTCCGGCGTTGGCTTTCGTGGGCGATCACCAGTGCGAGGCGGTTGGCGTCGAGGGGGATGTCTTGGACGAAGCGGACGAGGTCTGCGAGGTCGCGGTATCTGGTGGAGGGGCGTTGTTTTTCGCCTTGGTGTTTTTCGTAGAGGGCGCAGATTTTGTCTGCCATGTGGTTTTCTGCCGGCACGGTCGGGATTTTGGGGAGATCCGTGAGCGCGGCGTCGTCGAGGACGGGTTTGAGCTGGAGGTGTTCGACTGCGCTGGTGATGTGTTTTCGGCTGGTGATGTCGATGGTGAAGATATCGAATTGTTTGCCGCCAAAGTCCACCCGAACGGTGATGTTGGCGGTTTTGGCTCCGTATCCGTAGTTGTCTGGTTCGGAGTGGGTGGCAACTTTGGTGATGGTGAACTCGAAATCGTCAGGACGATCTCCCTGCTGCAACAAAGCTTCAATTTCTTCTTGAACGTCGCTGAGGTCATCCCATGGTTCATCGCGGGAGAGGTCGATGTCCTGGGTGAATCTTCCGTATCCGGTGCGAATCAGTAGGGCGTTGCCTCCCAGGAGCATCCAGCGTGAATCTTCCTGGCTGAAGACGCGTTGGAAGAAGAGAGCGAAAGCGACTTGTTTGCGGATGAGCGCCGGGGTTGTATCGCGTTGTTTGGCTTCGCGCTGGATTCTGAGATCGCGAGCCCTGCGCTCACGTTCAACTTCAACAATTGTTCTGCCGCTACGCGCCATCATCCCTCTTCTTGTACATCGTCACGGTCGTCGTGTTCGTTGTTCTTGTTGGCCTGAAGCATGGCGGTCTTGAGGAGGTTCGTGGCGGCTGCTGGGAAGTCCGGCATGCGCTCCTTCATGAGTTGCCCCCAGACCTTGGCAAGTTCGTTTGAGCCAGTGGGCCCCTGCGCTTTGAACATGGTCGACATCGAGGCTCTCAGGTCCTCGAGGATCGCCGGATCCAGAGACGCGGTGATGAGTTTGGAAATCTGTCGGTAGGGGTCAGGTTTCTGGCCTAGCGAATCTATGTCGAGGCCACGAGTAGCGAGCATTTCTTGGAGCATCGCTCGGCCACTGGGATGCCCTTCCTCTGCTGCTCGGGTTTCCAATGATTCGACGAGCTTGTCGACGTTAGCGTCAGGGCGGCGGGCGGCGTCAACAACGAGGGTGGTGAGATGGTCAAAATCGGTAGCGGCGACACTCAGATCGTAGATCGTTCGCTCCACGGTCGTGACAGGTAACCCCTCAAGGTCATCAACATCTTCTGTGGGCAGCTCTCGGTGGATCAATCGGAGATCGCGTTGCTTGGTCATGCGAGCCTGAGGCACGGAGATTTCGATATAGGGAGGTACTAGATCGCCGATCTCATAAACTGCCGCAGCAGTAGCCCCTGAAACAACAGCCATGTGAGGATTGCTCTCAGAAGACTGGAACGGGGCGCCGGCGGTGACGCTCAGCCACGCGGCTTGAACATCTTGTAGGGTGCCAGGTCGAGAAGATGGCAACGCGTAGACCCCGTGCCGTAGGCGCTGGAGTACACCGCGATCGCTTAGACGTTGCAGCCAGAGACGTGAGATACCGTTTTCTCTCGCCTGGGAAGTCGTCACCAGTCCCCATTGGTCTGTGCCAAGGAGCTCTAGGGATTCTAGAGCTTCGACTGCATCCATTGGATCCTCCCGGCTGAGGGTGTCATGACACCTTCAAGTATGACACCGAAAGTATCAAATGCAGATACTTTCGGTTACGTCAACCATTTTCTGTGGGAAATGAACGGGTAGTTGCGGTCGGTTCCATCTTTATCAGCCCTTCGATCTGCCGCGTTTACCTTCATCTGGTGGTTTGTCTTTCTGCCCGATGCGCATTGACGACACTGGCAGTGGTCGTCCCCCAACAGGCTGAGAAATGCCTCGGATCCTTGGGGTGGGACGAGGCAGCATCAGGCTGCCTCGCTGACTCGAGGGGTATCCAGATCATGAATGCATCGGTAAACATGAACGCAACGGTAGGCGAGGTGTTCAGCAGGTGGATCTATGAATCCCTTCATGCGCCGAGTTTTCTCGGTGATGCTGGTAGCGCTGCCCGGGTGGCGACGCACTTGTTTGAGAGGACGGGTATCCAAGTCGATGACTCATCATTGGAGAGCGTTCGGAACAGTACCGAGCACCTGAGCTATGACGAGTTGTATGGGTTG
>Ga0134128_10001601_pt1 | contig 28870 bp, 25 predicted proteins | sample KB31754_FD_96462 | JGI IMG/M metagenome (GOLD analysis project Ga0134128, IMG submission 96462) | Terrestrial soil microbial communities with excess Nitrogen fertilizer from Kellogg Biological Station, Michigan, USA - KB3-175-4 | ecosystem: Environmental > Terrestrial > Soil > Unclassified ... | reverse complement strand
TGGCGCTCCCGGTCGCCGCGCTGGCCGTCGGGGTCGCCGCGTCCCGTGTGGTCACCGGGGTGCACTACCCGACCGATGTGGTAGCGGGAGCGGCACTCGGCGTCGCTGCCGGTTTGCTCACCACCCGGTGGTGGCCTCCGCTCGACCCGGAACCCGCGCAGGCGCCACCGGCCGGCAACGAAGCTCCGGCGTTGGCCACCGGCGAGGGACTTGTCCTGGTGCTGAACGCGGCTGCGGGGCGCGGCGGAGAACAGAACAGCTGCGAAAAGAACGGCACCGAACAGCTGGAGCAGCAGATCCTTGAGCAACTGCCCGCGGCCGAGATCGTCGTCGCGCAAGACGGCGCGGATCTGCCGGGGCTACTGGAGCAGGCCACGAAACGGGCCGTGGTGCTCGGTGTCGCCGGGGGTGACGGCACGATCAACGCCGCGGTCGGCGCCGCGCTCCGGGCCGGCGTGCCGCTGCTCGTGGTCCCGGCCGGAACACTCAACCACTTCGCCCGCGACATCGGCATCGAGACCGTTGACGACGCCGTCGCCGCATTGCAGAAGGGGGAGGCGATCGCGGTCGATGTGGGCACCGTCAATGACCACGTGTTCGTGAACACCTTCAGCGTCGGTGCCTACGTCGACCTGGTCCATGCCCGCGAGCGCTATGAGCACCTGCTCGGCAAATGGCCTGCCATTCTGGCCGGCGCGATCGACGTGCTGCGCGATGGCAAGCCGGTGGAGTGCCGAGTGGACGGCGTCGAGCGGCGCCTGTGGCTGCTGTTCGCGGGTAACTGCCGTTACCAGCCAGCCGGTCTCGCGCCGTCCGGCCGCCCGCGCCTGGAAGACGGCGATCTGGACATCCGGATCGTCGATGCCGGCAAGCCGCTCGCCCGCGTCCGGCTGCTCGCCGCGCTGGCCACCGGGACCCTCGCGAACAGCCGCGTGTACCAATACCGCGCCGCCACGACGCTGACTCTGTCCAGCGCCGCCGGGGAGCTCGGCTTTTGCGTGGACGGCGAGGCCGCCGGCGCCGAGTCACAGCTTGACGTCGGCAAAGAGCCACGTTCGCTGATCGTCTACCGCCCGGCTCGGGCGGTCGTGTAGCGATCGTTTGACAGCGTCCGGCACTGGAGAGCTGAAGCGAGCACGCCGATCCCGACAGAGCCGAGCCAGCCCGTGTCAGCAGAGACTCGTAACACCGCGTCGTCCAACAGCGCGTCGTCCCCAGCCGAAAACGCCAAACGACCAACCGACACACGCTGGCGTGCGCTGGCCGTGTGCCTGGTCGCCGGGTTCATGACGCTGCTGGACGTGAGCATCGTCAACGTGGCGCTGCCCTCCCTCAAAGCTGGGCTGCACGCTTCGCCGGACGATCTCCAGTGGGTGCTGTCCGGTTACGCGCTGGCCTTCGGCCTGGTCCTGGTTCCGGCGGGACGGCTCGGCGATACCCACGGCCGCCGCACCGCCTTCATGATCGGGCTGGCCGCCTTCACGCTGACCAGCGCACTCGCGGGCGTCGCCACCGGCCCCGCCTGGCTGGTAGCGGCCCGGTTCGCTCAGGGCCTGGCCAGCGGCATCCTCAACCCGCAGGTCGCGGGCCTGATCCAGCAGCTGTTCCATGGCCGGGAACGCGGCCGCGCCTTCGGTCTGCTCGGCGCGGTGATCGGGTTGTCCACCGCGATCGGCCCGCTGCTCGGCGGGCTGCTGATCTCGGCGGGTGGGCCCACCGACGGCTGGCGCTGGGTCTTCTACGTCAACGTGCCGATCGGCCTGGCCGCGCTGCCCGCTGCGTATCGACTGCTGCCGAGCCACCGGGAGATGCAAGCACGCGAGCGCAAACAGGACCGGGACGCGCGCGGCAGCCGGCCGGAAGGACTGGACCCGGTCGGCGTGGTGTTGCTCGCCATGGGCGTCGTGCTGATCCTTTTGCCCTTGGTCGAGGAGCAGCAATGGCGCGGCCCGCTCAAGTGGCTGCTGCTGCCCGCCGCCGCGTTGGTCCTGGCCGTCTTCGTGCTCTGGGAACGACGGCGGCAGAACCGGGCCGATCCACTCGTCGATCTCGCGCTCTTCCGGTTCCGCTCATACAGCCTGGGCTCGGCGATCGCGCTGGTCTACTTCTCCGGATTCACCGCGATCTTCTTCATCTTCACCCTCTACGTACAGGCCGGGCTTGGGTACAGCGCGCTACTCGCCGGGGCCGCGATGACTCCGTTCGCGGTCGGCTCCGGGATCGCCTCGGCGCTCGGCGGCCGCGTGGTGAACCGGCTCGGCCGGCCGCTGATCACCGCCGGACTGGTGATGGTGGGCATCGGCCTCGGCGGGACGCTGCTCGCGGTGCACATGGTGCCGGGCCGGGAGGTGGGTTGGGCGACCGTGGCGCCGCTGGCCGTGGCCGGACTGGGCAGCGGCCTGGTGATCGCGCCGAACCAGACCATCACGCTGTCCGAGGTGCCGGTCCGCTACGCGGGCAGCGCCGCCGGGGTGCTGCAGACCGCGCAGCGGATCGGCTCCGCGGTGGGCATCGCGGCGGTCGGCTCGGTGTTCTTCGCCGCGGTCGGCTCGGCGGCGGCCGGCCCGCACACAGGCGGCGGACAGCCGAACGATCCGGGGCGTTGGGCGGATGCCTTCCAGCGCGGTCTCGTCGTCGCGATCGGCCTCGTGCTGTTGGCGCTGCTGGTCGCCGTCTACGACGTCGTCGCGACGCACCGGCAGGGCACGGCTCACCGGCAGACGCAGCCGCAACGCTGAGCCGCAGCCGACCGGATATTACCGGCCGAAGCGGGTACGCGCGGTTGATCCACAGAGCGGAGGGGCCGTATGAGCGAGCTGGAACTGGAGCGTCTGGGGAGTCCGGAAGGCGATCTGGTCATGGGTCTGACAACGACCGCCGAGTTCCCGCCCGACCGCACCCAAGCGATCCTCGACGCCGCGAAGCAGGTCGGTTCGCTGCTCAAAGCGGCCGGTCACCGGTTCGCGCTGGCCGGCGGAGTAGCGGCGTACGCACACGGCGCCCCGATGAGCCTGCGCCACGACGTCGATTTCTGCATCATCCGCGAAGACGCCGAGCAGGTCGCCGACACACTGCGCAAAGCGGGCCTTGAGGTCTATCAGCCGCCGGAGGACTGGCTGATCAAGGCCCGGTGCCGCGGCGAGCAGGTGGACCTCATTTTCGAGCTCGCGCAGCAGTCGATCGACGAGCGGTTCCTGGCCCGCGCCGAGGAGCTGTCAGTCAACTCGGTGCGGATGCCGGTCATCGCGGCGACCGACATGATCGGCAGCCTGCTGGCCGCGTTTTCCGAGCATCACTGCGACTTCGGCGCGGTACTGCCGATCGCTCGTCTGCTGCGCGAGAAGGTCGACTGGCCGGGGCTGCGCGCGCAGTTCGGCAGCCAGCCGATGCCGGACGCCTTCCTCTATCTGCTGGAGCGGCTCGACGTCATTCCCGCGCGGCCGGGAGTGGCAGCGTTCGAACAGGCAACGTTCGACCAGGAGGCACCGGAGGGAGCGTCGCACCGTGACTAACGCAACGCAGAACCCGAACGAGGCTGGGCAGCACCTGACGGACGACACCGAGTACCGCATCGAACGGCTGCGGCATCGGCTCGCTCACGGCGAGATCGCCGAACTCGGGCTGCGCATCGAGGCGCGCGCGAACGCCGTGATCGTCTCCGGGACCGTCGCGACCAGCGAGTGCAGGGAAGAGATCGTGCACCTCGTGCAGGAGGAACTGGCCGGGTTGCCGGTGCGGCTCGACGTGACGGTGGCCCCGGCTCCCGTCGACGCCAAGCCGCTGGTGGAGGAGCTATGACGATCCGAGTGGCCGCGGTCGGCGACATCCATCTCGGAACCGCGAGCGAGGGCGCGCTGCGTCCCGCGATCGAGTCGTTGCGCGAGTGCGCGGATGTCCTGCTGCTCGCCGGCGATCTGACCCGGCACGGCACCGCGGACGAGGCGCGGGTCGTGGCCGGGGAACTGGCCGACGCGCCGGTGCCGGTGATCGCGGTGCTCGGCAATCACGACTATCACGGTGAGCAGCCGGAACAGATCGTCCAGATTCTAGAGAAGCAGGGCGTGCGCACTCTCGAGGGCGAGGCCGCGGTGCTGGATCTGGGCGGCTTCCGGCTCGGCGTCGCCGGGACGAAGGGCTTCGGCGGCGGGTTCCCCGGCCGGGCGCTCGAAGCCTTCGGCGAGCCGGAGATCAAGGCGTTCGCCCGACGTTCCGAGGCCTGCGCGGAAGGATTGCGCGCGGCCCTGGACGAGCTCAAATCAGCGGACTGCGACTTTCGCATCGCCCTGACGCACTACTCCCCGGTGCCGGAGACCCTGGCCGGAGAGTCGCCGGAGATCTTCCCGTTCCTCGGCAGCTACCTGCTGGCGCAGGCCATTGACGAGGGCGGCGCGGACCTGGCTGTGCACGGTCACGCGCATTCGGGCTGCGAGCAGGGCATGACGAACGGCGGGGTGCGCGTGCGCAACGTCGCGCAGCCGTTGATCCGCCGCGCGTTCGCGCTGTTTCATCTCAACGAGCACTGGCACGTCAACGAGCACGGATACGTCAACGAACTCTGATACTTCGGTGAACGCTGATACGTCCGCGAACCCTGATCACACGTACTTTGTGACGTCCGCGACCGTGAATCCCTGCGCCTGGATGTGCTTGTAGAGGTTGATCATCATCTGCACCATGGTCTCGCCCTTGAGCTGCGCGGGTCCGCGGAAGTGGGCCAGGATGATGTCGCCGGGCTGCAGGTTGTGCGAGGCGGTCTGGTACTGCATGTCGTGGATCTCCATCGACTCCTTCCAGTTCATCATGCCCTTGAGACCGGCCCGCTTGACCGCGTTCACCGTGACGGAGTTGTAGTTGCCGCCAGGCGCGCGGAAGAGGTACGGCGTCGCTCCGTACTCCCTCTCAAGCTTCTGCTGCTGTCCGGAGATCTCATCGAGCTGCCGCTGCGCGGACAGGCTCGGCATGTTGAGCGGATGGTTGACCGTGTGGTTCTGGATCGAGACGAACCCGGTCTGATACAGCTTCTCGAAGTAGGCGTAGTCATCGCGGATCAGCGTGTCGGCGAGGCTGATGGTGATCGGGATCTGGAAGTCCTTGACCATCTGGATGTACGCCGGGTCCTTCTCGATCCCGTCGTCGACGGTGACGAAGACCACTTTGTCGCTGATCGGCACCTTGGCGAAGACCTGCGGGTGCTCCACGCTCAGCGCGATCGGCTTGACCGCGGGCGGCGCCGGGGCCGGGGCGAACGGCTTGAGTCCCTGGTAGCGCTGGGCCAGCAGCTGCGGGTCGGGCCCGGCGGCGGCCGTAGCGCTCGGGCTCGGGCTCGCGCTCGCGCCACCGCCGCTCTGCGCCGCGACCGGGCTTGGGCTGGCTGCGGAGGAGTTGGCGGCCGGGCTCGCGTCCCCCTGGCAGGCCGCGGCGAAGGAGCCCAGCGCGGCCAGTCCCACCGCGCCGCCCATGAATCGGCGGCGGGAGACCTGCTGCGGCAGCCGGGCTTCGGAATTCGTCACGATTCTGGAGACGCGCATTCCTGAAGATTAGCTGCACGCCGCGGCAAGATTTTCTTCAGCTTCCCGGGCGGATACCGGCACGGAACTCTGGCGTGAGCGTTGCGTCGGCTCAGGGCGCGGCGAGGAACGTCTCGATCGCCTCGGTCACGGCCCCCGGGTTCTCGATCGGGCACTCGTGCCCGGTGTCGAGGATCTTGACGGTGGCGTTCGCGCAGTTCGCCGCGATGCGCTCGGCCTGGGCCGGCGGGAACTGGATGTCATGGCGGCCGTGCACGATCAGCACCGGGACCTGGATCTCGCGGACCCGATCGAGCACGTCGAACTCGCGCATCGCGTCGTAGCAGGACATGACGACGTGCCGGGGCGTGGCCTGTGAGTCGGCGATGTACTTCCGGATCAGTTCCTTCGGGTAGCCCCGCTTGAACGCGCGCTGAATGTTGATCGCGACGAACGTGTTGTAGGGCACGGACTTCGAGGCCGCCATCACCAGGCCGCGCGAGCGGCTGTACACCATCTGGCTCACCGACCCGACCAGCACCAGCCGCTCGACCCGCTCGGGCTGGGCGAGGGTGAGCGTCTGCGCGATCATCCCGCCCATCGAGTGGCCGATCGGGATGAAGCGCTCGATGCCGCGATCATCGAGCAGGCGGCGCACATCGGCGGCGAGGCCGTCGATGCTGTAGCGCTCGGTCGGCGTGTCGCTCTCGCCATGGCCGCGCAGGTCGAGCCGCAGCACCCGCCGGGACTTGGCGAAGTGCTCGAACTGGTGGTCCCAGCGGTGCCGGTTCGCGGTCCAGCCGTGAATGAAGACCAGCGGCGTGGCCGCGCCGGACCCGGCCTCCTCGTAGGCCAAGCCGACGCCGTCCACGTCGAAACGGGACGGCTGTGTGGTGCTGTCGGCATCCGGCACGGCAGTCTCCTGACTCGTGGGCCCTGTCGCCTCGCTGCTGCGTGAGCGCGGCGCGATCATAGCGCTCATCGCTGGAGCCGACGATGGTTCTAGGCCGTGTGTAAGCAGTTTCGCCGGGGCCGCGACGCTACTTCTTACACACGGCCTGGCTCCTCGCTGCGCGCCGGTGAATTACGTGCGCGTCGCGAGCGCGAGAAAGCGGCTCACCGGATCGTCGTAGTAGTCCAGCTTCCAGCCCGCGTTGGACAGCGCGGCGCCGAGTACGTGCTCGGCGAGCGGTTCATCCGCGCCGAGAACCCGGCCGTGGCGCGCGGCCAGCGCGGCGCGTCCAGTCGGGTGGAAGACGATCAGCTGACCGCCGAGCCTGGTGACGCGGGCCAGCTCGCGCAGCCCCGCCGACTGGTTGTCGAGGTGGTTGAGCAGACCGGCGGCGAAGATGGCGTCGATAGAGGCGTCCGTGAACGGAAGACGCTGCGCATCACCGAGCAGCAGCGCGGTGGCGTCCCGGTCACGGCCGCTGGAGCGCACCGCGTCAAGCATCTGCGGGGTCAGGTCGAGACCGATGACGCGACCGGTCGGGCCGACCGCCGCGCGCAACGCGGGCAATGCGCGGCCGGTGCCGCAGCCGAGGTCGAGCGCGGTGCCGCCAAGTGGCGGCGCGGCTTCGGCGACGGCGGCGGCGTAGGCGGGCAGGTCGTCGCCGAACTTGGTGTCCCAGGTGGCTGCGCGCACGGCGAAGAAGGCTTGGGTCTCGGTGACATACCAGTGTTCGGGCACCGCGATCGCGCCGGAGACGCGGCGGATGATCGGCCAGGACGGGTCGGCCAGGTCGAGAACGACCTCGCTCACGGGTTTTGCCTGGGAATTCGAGTTCGCTTGTCCGCTGCCTGGGCGATCGCCGGGGATCCGCAGCCAGATGGCGAGTTCCCAGCGGCCGGTCGGCGGGTTCTCGCGCCAGCGCGGGCCGTCCGCGAGCGCGATGGTGGTCGAGGTGCCCTCAGCGCGCCAGGTGTCCTCGTCGGCGAGTGGGTGCTGGTCGGTGAGGCGGACGCAGTGTCGTCCAGTCGAGCGCAGTGCGTGCGCGATCCGGTCCGCGACGAGGTCAGCGTGTTCGCCGTCGACGATGACGCCTGCGGCGTGGGGCGGAAGGGCCGCGGCGAGAGTGCCCAGCACGGCTTCCCAGCGCTCGTGCTGCGCGTCCGTCATGCTCTGCCAGTCAGGGAACATCACTCCATCATGTAAGCACCGGTGCGCGCTCGTGCAGAATCGGCGCGGCTGGAAGGATGCACCCCATGATTAGGACCAAGTGCATGGGCGCGCAACGGTCCGGTACAACGCGCCGATGGCCTTACGCACTGTGCGCAGCGTTGGCCCTATTGCCCATCGCTGGCTGCGGGGGTGGCAGCACGGGCCCTGGCACGAACGGCACCGGAGTCAACATCCCGCTTACCGCCATACCTTCGCCGCTAGCGCCGAGCCCGTCCGCCTCGCCCTCCCCCTCCCCAAGTCCTTCGCCGTCCGTCGACCCCGGCACGCTGCCACAGACGCACGTCCTGCCGCGGTCCGACGATCCGATGTTCCAAGCCGGCGTGCAGGATCTGTGGCAGGCGATCGTGCAGGACAAGCCGTCGATCGCGCTGCCGTTCTTCTTTCCGAAGAGCGCCTATCTCCAGGTGAAGGCGATTTCCAACGCCTCGGCCGACTACCAGAACCGGTTGATCGACTGGTACGACCTCGACATCCACGCCGCGCACGCGCTGCTCGGCTCGCACGCCGCCTCGGCGCAGTTCGTGAAGGTCTCGGTGCCGACCAGCCAGGCCGTGTGGATCAAGCCCGGGGTCGAGTACAACAAGGGTTCGTACTACCGGCTGTACGGCACGCGACTGACTTATCAGATCAACGGCGTGACCAAGTCCTTCGGGATCTTCTCGCTCATCTCCTGGCGCGGCGAGTGGTACTGCGTGCATCTCGGCCCGAGCGTCCGCTCGGTGAACAAGGGCATCGTCTACGACGCGCAATAAGGACGCCCAGCAAGTCCGCGCGTTCTGTCTCGCTCAGCTGGACAAGCGAATACCGCGGCCCCGGATGCGTATGAAACGCATCCGGGGCCGCGGCACTATCTGGTTACGGCATCGCGTGCAGATGCGCGCCGACCGTGTTGGCGATCTGGTTGCCCGCGCTGGCGTCCCAGTTCGTCGACCAGGTCATCGCGCCGCCGATGCCGGGCCAGGTCGTCGACGGCTTGAAGCTGCCGCAGTTGCTGCCCGAGGCGAGGCAGTCCAGCGCCGCGTCGACCACCGAGGGGCTCACGAAGCCGCCGCCTGCCGCACTGGTCGAGGCCGGGACGCCGAGGCCGACCTGGCTCGGGTTCAGGCCGTTCTGCAGCTGGATGCAGGCGAGGGCGACCAGGAAGTTCTCGGTGCCCTCCGAGTAGACGTTGCCATCGCAGCCGTTCATCGAGCCGGAGTTGTAGTACTGCATGTTCACGATCGTCAGGATGTCCTTGACGTTCAGCGCGAGCTGGAAGTAAGCCATCCCGGTGCTCTGCATGTCAATGGTCTGCGGGGCCATGGTCAGGATGAAGCCCGAGCCGAGGCCGCTCTGGCTGGCCAGCGAGTGCAGCGCCTGACCCATATAGGTCGCGTTGACGCCGTTCTCCAGGTCGATGTCGATGCCGTCGAAGCCGTAGCTCTTGATGATCGACGCCGCGCTGCTGGCGAAGTTGCCCGCCGAGGTCGAGTCGCCGACCGAGATGGCGCCGTTCTGGCCGCCGACCGAGACGATCACCTTCTGGCCGCGGCTGTGCAGCGTCGCGATGTCCGCCTTGAACTGCGCGTCGCTGTAGCCGCCGAGCGAACTGGACAGGCCCGAGTCCACCGCGAAGGAGATCTGGCCCGGCGTGCCCGTCGCGTTCGCGAAGGCCACTGCGACGATGTCGTACTGGCTGCTCACGTCGCTGAGCCGCTGCACGGTCGCGCCGTTGACGAAGTCCTGCCAGTAACCGGTGAGCACGTGCTTGTGCGGGCCGCCGTTGCCGCCGCCGGTGCTGCTCGGGCTGGGCGAGGGGCTGTGGCTCGGGCTGCTCGACGGCGACGGGCCGCCGCCTCCGCTGCACGCGCCGTTGTCCGTCCACACGTTTTGGGAGTTGTTGCCGGGGATATCGCCCTGCGTCCACCACTTCGCGGTCCAGGTATGCCCGTTGTAGGAGACCACCGCGCCGCCGTTGTATGCCGTCGTGGATACCCACGCCGGGGCGGAGCAACTACCGCCTCCGCTACCGCCGGTCGGGCTCGCACTCGGCGTCGGCGAGGAAGAGGTCGGGCCGGTGCTCGGCGACGGACCACCGCCGCCAGGACCGGTGAGCGAGAAATCATCAGCCTCGTAGGCGGGCTGGCCGTACCAACCGTGCACCCAGACGGTCACGCTGGTAGTGCTGGCTCCGGTGTTGAAGCTCGTGGTCAGCTGCTGGTAGCCGCCGCCGCTGCCCGGGGTCCAGGTACTGCCGTCGGTGGTTCCGGTGCCGGTGTCGCCCAGGTAGACATACGAGCCGTTGACCCAGGCCGAGAGCGTGTACGCGGAGTTCGGCTGGACGCTGACGGTCTGCGAGCACTGCGCGTCGTCGCTGCCGGCCGGGGTGGCCTGAAGCGCGTCAGCGCCTGAGTGCACCGGGCTGGTGACGACCTTGCCGCTGCCGCCACTCGAACAGGACCAGGGCGAGAGCGCCCCGGACTCGAAGCCGGGATTCTGGACCAGGTTGGCCGCGGCGGCCTGGGCGCCGGTGGTGGCCGCGACCACGCCGACCGTCGCCAGGACGACGCTGAGCGCGGCGCCGGCCGCGGCGAGCGCCCGTTTGCGGGCCGGCCGCGCCGTGAAATGGGGAACTCGAGCCATGACTGCCTCTCCGGTACGGGGCGGCACCGGCGGCGCGCATGCGGGCGCGACGCGGCGGAGCCGCGGGGTCGATCGAGGCGGGCGTACCGGGCGCCTCCGGTGCGCGCGCTTGCGCGAAATATCCGATTCGCGTGGGTGTGCGAATACGGAGTGTGGGTTTGTTTATCGCCGGAGCGCGCCGAACTCCGGATTGGTGTTTATGCTGATGCCAGATTGGACTAGACCAGTCGGTCGGTCAATGGTCTAACCCGCCCGGACCTCGGCGCATACACGCCAAGGGCTTGAGAGCAAGATAAACGTCGCAGGTCAGCGCGGCAATGCCAGGGCTGCACCGGGTCCGCGGATGAGCCGGGGCTGAGACTGTCTTAGGGTGCGGCGCGGCTGGAGGCCGGTGGCGCATATACGACAGAGTGAGCTTTTGAAGTGTTATGTAGTGCTTTGATAGGTATTGCTATGCCGCACGGGTGCCGCATACGCGGCGCGGCGAACTCGGGCGCGGTGGGTTAACGCATCCGGAGGGACCGTGCAGGATTTTGCGGGCGGAGCCGCGTCGCTGTTTACCGCTCAATCCCGTCTCGAAGCCGAGTCACCGCGGCGACGATCGGACACGTTCGACGAGCCGATCCTGCGACTGTTGCTCAACGGCGTCCCAGACAAGGCGATCGCCGCACGGTTGCAGGTGAGCGAACGCACCATACAGCGGCATGTACGCATACTGCTGGCGAAAGTCGGTGCCCGCAATCGTATGCAGCTAGGCCAGATCCTCGCCTGCCGGTCTAACCCGCACCCACATCCGCAGCCGCACCCACAGCGGCTCACCGAGTTCGATGCGCAGATCTTGAAGATGTTGCTGCAGGGCCAGGCCGAGAGCGCGATAGCCGAGACCCTGAGCGTGAGCCGGCGAACCGTGCAGCGCAGCGTCAAGGGCATGATGTCGCGGGCTGGCGCGGCGAACCGGGTGCAGCTCGGCTGGCACGCGCAACGCAGCGGTTGGATCTAATAGCAGCTCGGCTCGGCGCACTGCACGTAATTCGAGCGCCATGCTCCGAAGCGCGCCTTGCCTACTCGTGTGCAGCTCGTTGCCCATTCGGGCATTGAGAGCGCTCACGCCGTGTGGTGCAGTCCCCGGGGCCGTACCGTTCCGGTGTCAGTGCATCGAGCGCACTGCATCGGACACCGTTCGACGACGTAACGCATACGGGAGGGCGCACGGTGCGCACCACGACTCGGTTCATCACTTCGCTGGCAGTCCTCGGCTGTTGCTCACTGGCATCGGGCTGCGCGGTCGGCAGCGGAACCCCCATCGGCGCGACGCAGGTCTCGATGGTGGCAACCCCCTCCGAGGCGGCTGCCGACGCCACCGGCCAGAGCCAGCCCTCCCCGACGTCCAGCGCGACGCCGTTCCCGGTGGCATGCACCTCGGTCAGCTCGCAGGGCAGTTTCGTCCCGCCGGGCCCGAGCCAGGTGAGTCTCGACCAGATCAGCTCCGCGGTGGGCTTCAAGGTGAATACTTCGATGCCTGACACCCAGTCGGCGCTCGGGTTCCACGGCTACGAGAGTTGCCGGTACACGTTCACCACGCCGAGCGGCGGAGCGCAGCTCGACGTGTCCGTCGTGATCGGCACCGACCCGACCACGATGAACAACGAGTCCGCGGCCCAGGAGTTCGGTGACACCAAGGCCAAGTTGATGCCGCGATCACAGCGCTCGTGCACCGGCGACTGCGCCTGGACCGTCACGCCGACCTCCGGCGTCGGCGACCTGGCGCTCACGCTGACCCAGTCGGGCGACTCGGTCGTCGTGGCGCTCAAGGACGACGTCTACATCGAGGTCGGCCCCGGCGATCTGAAGGTCGAGCGGGAACTGGCCCTCGCCAAGCTGCTGATCTCCACGCTGCATTAGCCAGCTGATCGCGGCCGGCCCGGCGCGCTACACGAACGGGCCGGCATCGGCGACGGGGATCTCAGCCAGGCCGGCCCGTTCCTTGATGATCTGCTCGACGGCTGACACGTCGTCGGGCGTGATGAACGGCCGCACCTGCCCGCCGAGATCGAGCACGAGCCCGTACTGCTTGCCCGGCCTGCCGGGATCGAGGCTTGCCCAGTAGCGCGGATTGGCTGTGCCCCAAACGCGGCCCCTGCCGCGCGCCAGCGACAGTGGCACCCGCTTGGCCGAGCGGATCGCCTTGTAGGGGATCGTTTTGGTACCCCACAGGTAGTACCAGCGCACGATGATCCCGTCTTCCGTGCAGCTGATCCACCGATCGCGATACAGATCTGCCATACCGCCATCATGGCCCTGTGACGCGATCGCGGCCAACGCCGGGGTCCCGTCCGCTCTGCTCGAACGGCCAGGCGTGCGTCGGCTTGTCCAGGGACCGCGTCTGCAGCTTCTCCACTGCCAGCCGGTTCAGCCGCTGCCAGGCGGGGGACGCGTCGGTGATCTGCATCATCATGGAGCCGTCGAGTGCCTCCGCGTCGTCCGCCATATTTTCAATGAACGAGTCCCAGCCCTGGATCTGGCTATCGCGCTGGGCCTGGCGCTCGACATAGTCCAACATCTCGTCAGCCAGCGTCTCCAGTCGCGGGTCGTCAGGATCCCAGTCGAAGGCCTCGTCATAGGCCACGCAGAACCGCCGGAACACCGGGTCGGCAACATACGACCGCTTGTGTTCGATGAGAAGCGGCACAGTCTCGGGCATGCGCGCGTTGAGCATGATCCAGCCGTCTCGTTCGGTGCGCACACCGCGCTCGCTCACGCCCATCGCGCGCAGTTCGTCCAGGAAGTCGACCACCCCGTCCGGCAGGAAGAGACGCTCTCCGCCGGCCAGCTCGGCGATCCGCTTGCGATGCCGCTTCAGCTCGCGGACGCGCTCGGCCAGGGCCGTATCAATCTCGGCGATGGCCTTGGCGAACTGCTCCGGCTGTGCGGCTAGCAGCTCCTCCACCCTGGCCAGCGGCACACCGGCCTCGGCCAGGGTCTTGATGCGGATCAGGTCGATCACGGCCTGCGCGTCGTAGCGGCGGTAGCCGGAGGAGTCACGCTCGGGCTCGGGAAGTAGGCCGCACTGGTGGTAGTGGCGCACCGCGCGCACGGTCACCCCGACGTAGTTGGCGAGCTGGCTGATGGTGAGCGTCGCGGTCATCGTCGGCTCCTGGCTCCATTCCCCGTTTGGCTGTCCCGTTTGGCTACTGTCCCGTTTTGCTGAGCCCCGCTGGATTTCCCGTTGCTTCAGCCGGTCAGCGCACGCGTCCGCGCTGGAATACCGTGCGCGCCCACCAGTATCCGACCACGAGGATGCCCAGGCACCAGGCGATCGAGATCAGCGCGTCGTTTCCGATCGGGCCGCCGTTGAGCAGGCCGCGCAGGGTCTGGTTGAGCGCAGTGAACGGCTGGTACTCGGCGAACCAGCGCACCCCGGCCGGCATCGAGGCGGCCGGCACGAACGAGCTGCCGAGGAACGGCAGGAACTGGATCAGCATCGGCGTGTTGCTGGAGGACTCCGGGGTCTTGGAGATCAGCCCGATCGCCACGGCGAGCCAGGTGAGCGCGAAGCTGAGCAGCACGATGAGGCCGACCGCCGCCAGCCAGGCGAGCGCGCCGCCGCTCGGCCGCCAGCCCATCGCCACCGCGACCCCGATCACCAGCGCGACGCTGACCAGGGTCTGGATCACGCTCGCGATCACATGCCCGGTCAGCAGCGAGGACCGCGAGATCGACATGGTGCGGAACCGGTTGATGATGCCCTCGGTGGTGTCGACGCACACTGCCACCGAGGTCGCCATGCAGCCCGAAGCCACCGTCAGCAGCACGATCGCGGGCGCGACGTAGTCGATATAGCTGCCATGCCCGACGCTCCCGACGTGCGAGGCGGTCAGCCCAGCGCCGAGCGTGCGACCGAGCAGCCCGACGAAGAACAGCAACAGGATCACGGGCACGCCCAGCGACGCGGCGAGCATCGCGGGATAGCGCAGGATGTGCCGCAGCGTGCGCCGCAGCATCGTCGCGGAGTCGGTCACCGCGTAAGTCAGGCTACTCATGATGCCGTCGTCCCTTCAGCACTGTCGTTTTCGTGGGTTTCTTCGGTGCCGCGGCCCGTCAGCGCGAGGAACACGTCGTCGAGGTCTGGCATGTGCACGGACAGCTCCTCGGCCTCGACGCCCGCCGCGTCCAAGCGGTCGAGCACCGATCGCAGGGCACGCACTGCGCCGTCGCTCGGAACCTGGATGGTGAACGTCTCGTCATCGCGTGCTGATACGTCCAGGCAGTCCGCCGCGCGGTCCAGGGCCTCGGGGTCCGCGAATCGAAGGCTGATATGGCCGCCCGGCACCCGCCGCTTGAGCTCGGCCGGGCTGCCGTGCGCGACGATCCGGCCCTGGTCCAGCACCGCGACCTGGTCGGCCAGCTGATCGGCTTCCTCGAGGTACTGCGTGGTGAGGAAGATGGTCACGCCGTCGGCCACCAGTTCGCGGATGATCCGCCACAGCTCGCGGCGGCTGCGCGGGTCGAGGCCGGTGGTCGGCTCGTCGAGGAAGATGACCTGCGGCGCGCCGATCAGCGTCATGGCCAGGTCCAGCCGCCGCTTCATCCCGCCCGAGTAGGTCATCACCCGCTGGCCGCCCGCCTCGGCCAGGTCGAAGCGGCCAAGCAGCGCGTCGGCGCGCCTGCGGCCTTCGGCTTTGCCGAGCCGGTGCAGGTCGGCCATCAGGATCAGGTTCTCCCGGCCGGTCAGCAATCCGTCGACCGCGGAGAACTGGCCGGTCACGCCGATGACCGCGCGCACCGCGTCCGGTTCGGCGGCAACGTCGTGCCCGGCGACCCAGGCGCGGCCGCCGTCGCCCGGAATCAGGGTGGAGAGAATGTGCACGGCCGTCGTCTTGCCGGCGCCGTTCGGGCCGAGCAGCGCGAAAACGGTCCCCGCGGCGACGGACAGGTCGATCCCGTCCAGCACCAGCTTCTCGCTGAAGGACTTGCGCAGACCGGACACCGCGAGCGCGGCCGCCGGCTCGGGCGCGCACTGTCCCGCGTTGCCCAGGGCAGCTGCTCTGGGCTGCGGCAACGCGCTTCGCGCCGCCGCCTGACTTACTGTGTCGTGTGGCATGCCTCCATCGTGGAAGGTTGACGCTGCGTCAAGGTCAAGCCCGCTTTTCCGCGCCGCTCGCACGGGCTGCGAGCAGCCATGAGGCACAGGCCCTAGGTCGCGCCGCTACGCCTCCAGGTTCTGCTTCAGCTTGTCCAGCGCGCCGACCTCGGCCCGCATTTGCTTGGTGATCTGGCCGGCCATCAGCCGCGCCATGCCCTTCGGCTCAAGGTCGAGGCTAAAGGTGACGGTCGTGCGGTCCGGTCCGTCCTCGGCCAGGGCGAAGCGGCCGGCCGGGCGCGCCGGTCCGGCGATCACCTGGAACTCGTAGCGGTTCGGCGGCTGATAGGCGGTGATGCGGTAGTCGCCGCGCATCTTCATCCCGCCGGGGCCGCGCAGCACCTGGCGGATCGTCGCGCCCTCCCCACCCTCCGGCGAGACGCGCTTGATCTCGACGATGCCCGAGCGCCAGGCGGGGTCGTTCTCCTCGTCGGAGAGGTAAGCGAAGACCTGCCCGATCGGCCGGTCCACGGTGACGGTGTGCTCCTCGTGTGGCATGGCGGTTCCCTTCTTCTTCATCGGCTGGAACCCAGCCGGTGCGTCCAGCGGGCCAGTTGGTCGAGCATGGCCACGGCGCTGTTGTCGAGCACCTCGTTGGCCGTGAACCGGTGGTCGGCGGTCATCCGCTCGGCGATCAGCGGGATGTTGACCTGGATCGGCATCGGGATCATGCCGAGTACCGAGACGACCTGGATCAGCATCTCGACCGCGCGGGTGCCGGCCGCGATGCCGCCGTAGCTGACGAAGCCGACCGGTTTGTCAGTCCACTCATGGTTGAGATAGTCGATCGCGTTCTTGGTCGCCGCGTTGTAGCCGTGGTTGTATTCGGGCACGACGAAGACGTACGCGTCCCCGGCGCTGATCCGCCGGCTCCACGCCTTGGTATGTTCGTGCTCGTATTCGGCAAATCTGGGGTGCCTCGGCTCGTCGAGCAGCGGCAGGTTCACCTCGGCGAGGTCGATCAGCTCGGCCTCGAAGCCGGCGTGCTTGGCCGCGTGCTCGTGAAACCAGTCGGCGACCGGCTTTCCGACCCGGCCGGGGCGGGTGCTGCCGACGATGATCTGCAACGTGGGCTTCGCCATAACTCAACGCTATGCCAAGGCGCGAACGCCGTCACCCGGGTGGCGTCCGGCGGATGAACCGGTATCCGCGAGGATCCGTTCCCGTTGCGTCACGCACAGCGCGAACCGGTTCGGGCACGCCACCCATTCGTCAGCGGATCACCGCCAACGACAGCGTCTTCTGTCCAAGGAGAGCACTCATGGCACGACGACGAACGCTGCACCCTGCCCAACTCGCCGCCACTGTACTCACCGGCACCGCTCTCACGTTCGCGGCCAGCATGGCTCCCGCGTCCGCGCGCACCACCCCGGTCGACACGAACATCACCCAGATCGCGTCCACCGTCCCAGCCAATGGCGATGTCAACCCGTACGGCGTGGCCGTAGTCCCCGAATCAGCCGGCGCCCTGCACGAGGGCAACGTGCTGGTCAGCAACTTCAACGCGGCCTCGAACCTGCAAGGCACCGGCACCACCATCGTGCAGGTCTGGCCGAACGGCCACGTCAGTACCTTCGCCACGATCAACGCGGCGCACCTGCCAGGAGCCTGCCCCGGCGGCATCGGCCTGACCACCGCCCTGGTGGCGCTGCGGTCCGGCTGGGTCATCGTCGGCTCGCTGCCGACCGCCGACGGCAGCGGCGCCACCGCGCAAGCCGGCTGCCTGCTGGTGCTCGACTCGCACGGCGCCGTACGCGAGACGCTGTCCGGGCACGGCATCAACGGTCCGTGGGACATGACCGCGCTCGACTTCGGCTCTTTCGCAGAGCTCTTCGTCAGCAACGTGCTCAACGGCACCGTGGCGGCGAACGGCGCGACCGTGCAGCGTGGCACCGTGCTGCGGCTCGGGCTGGCGATCCCGGCCGGTCACGCGCCGCGGCTGGTCTCGCACACCGTCATCGGGTCCGGATTCGGCGAGCGCACGGACCCGGCCGCGCTGGTGGTCGGGCCGACCGGCGTCGGTCTGGCCGCCAACGGCACCCTTTACGTCGCGGACAGCGTCGGCAACCGGATCGCCGCGATCCCGAACGCGCCGTGGCGTGCGGACAGCGCGGGCACCGGACGGACCGTCACCCGGGGCGGCGCGCTCAACACGCCACTCGGGCTCGCGGTCGCGAACAGCGGCGACATCCTGACCGTGAACGCCGGCGACGGTTTCCTGGTGGCCACGACGCCATCCGGCAACCAGGTGCAGACCGTGCAGCTTGACTCCTCCGGCGACCCGGCCGGCGCCGGGGCGCTATTCGGCCTCGCCACAGTTCACAACGACGACGTCTACTTCGTGGACGACGCGGCGAACACGCTCAACCTGCTGCACTGACCCATCTGATCGGCACAGCGCATTGGCACATGAACGGCGCATGATCGGGCGCCGCGGGGCATGGTCACACCTCGCGGCGCCGCCGCGTCGATAGACACCGTGCAGCGCGACACTGACTCTTTAGCGCGGCACGGTGTAATGCGACACCGTGCGGCATCGTCAATGCGCCGCGGTCGCGGCGGTCACCGAGCCGCGGCCACGGCCACCGAGATCACCGCGTCCGCAGGCCGTCGAGCGCGATGTCCAGCACCCGCTCCATCTGGCCCTCTTCGGTGAACGTGGCCATCGTGATGCCGCTAACCATCCGCACCACCTCTTCGAAGGTCACGTCTTTGCGCACTACGCCCGAATCCTGAGCCCGCGTCAACAGCGGCTCCCCGTCGCCGAACAGCGCCTGACGGCATTGGCCGAATACCGCCGTCGGCGCGCCCACAGCGGCGGTCAGCTGTTCGGCGAGCGCCCGCTTGGTGCCCACATAACCGACGTACCGGTGCAGCCACGCCACCAGCGCATCCCACGGCGCCAAAACCTCGGCGAGTTCGCGTGCGCTGCGGCACAGCTCCTCGACCTGCTCGACATAGATGCCCTCAAGCAGCGCCGGCCGGTTCGGGAAGTGCCGGTAGAGCGTCCCGATGCCGACGTGCGCGCGCCTGGCGATCTCCTCGAGGGTGACCGCGGAGTTCTCCGCGAACGCGTCCCGCGCCACCGCGAGCAGCTTCTCGTAGTTGCGTCGTGCGTCGGCGCGCTGCGGACGTCGCCCGGGGACGATCGTCACCGCCCCGGCATCCGCGCTGGTCATGGCCCAGTTCCCCTTTCCGGCTTGCTAAGTGGAGGCATCCTCCATATAGTTCTGGAGGGCGCCTCCACTTTACCACTCGTCGAGCTCCCATCGAAAGGCTCGCCGTATCATGCCATCTCCGTCTTCTTTGTTAACCCGTCCTCAGGCCCGGCATTCCATAAGCCGGGCCGCGGACCTCGCGACTGGACGCAGCACTCCTTCGCCGCTGGTCATGGCGATCATCCTGACCAGCCAGCTGATGATCGTGCTCGACGCCTCGGTCGTGATCACCTCGCTGCCCAAGATCCACGACGCCTTCGGCTTCTCGCCGACCGGCCTGTCCTGGGTGCAGAACGCCTACACCCTCACTTTCGGCGGCCTGCTGCTGTTCGGCGCGCGGGTCGGCGACATCCTCGGGCGCCGCCGCGTCTACCTCGGCGGCATCGCCCTGTTCACGCTGGCCTCACTGCTCGGCGGGCTCGCCCCGAACGGCCCGTGGCTGCTGACGACGCGCGCCATTCAGGGCCTGGCCGCGGCGATCGCCGCGCCGTCCACCCTCGCGCTGCTGATGATGAGTTTCCAGACTGCGCGTGAGCGGATGCGCGCCATCTCCCTCTATGCCGCCGCGTCGAGCGGGGGCGCCAGCGTCGGCCTAGTGGTGGGCGGCCTGCTCACCGACCTGGCCTCATGGCGCTGGGGCTTGTTCATCAACGTGCCGATCGGTATCGCGCTGGTACTGCTCGCCCCGCGCTACCTGCCGGAGACCGAGCGCAACCCTGGCCGGTTCGACGTGCTCGGCGCGCTGAGCTCCACGCTCGGCATGACCGCGCTGGTCTACGGCTTCGTGCGGGCCGGTTCGGACGGCTGGTCCGACCACACCACGCTCGCCTCCTTCGCCGCGGCCGTGTTCCTGTTGGCCGGGTTCGTGCTCGTGGAACTGCGGGCCCAGCAGCCGATCATGCCGTTGCGCCTGTTCGCCAGCCGCGAGCGCACCGGGGCGTATGTCGCCCGGCTGTTCACCGTCGGCGGTATGTTCGCGTTCTTCTTCTTCCAGACCCAGTTCCTGCAGAACGTGCGCGACTACAGCGCGCTGAAGGCCGGATTCGCGTTCCTGCCGATGACCGCGGTGCTGTTCGCCACCTCACGGCTGGTGCCGAAGGTCGCCGGCGCGGTGAGCAGCGGCAGGCTGCTGATCACGGGCCTCTCCATCGCGCTGATCGCGATGGCCTGGACCTGCCGGCTCTCCGCGGACACCCAGTACTTCCCGCGGGTCGCGCTGCCGATGATGCTGCTCGGCCTCGGCATGGGCATCGCGTTCATCCCGTTGACCTCTTCCGGCATCGCCGGGGTCGACCCGAAGGACAGCGGCGCGGCCTCGGGCCTGGTCAACGCGTTCCACCAGGTCGGCGGGTCGCTGGGGCTCGGGGTGCTGGTCACCGTGTTCGGCACCGCCTCCCGCACCGCTGCTGCGCACCAGGTCGCGGGCGTGCCCGCCGCGATCGCCGCGAAGCAGCACCTGGCGCACGCGATCTCCGCGGCGCTCACCGGCTCGGTCGTTTTCCTCGCGGTCGCCTTGCTGATCGTGCTCGCTACCGCGCCCGGCGTGCTGCGTAAGCCGCGGCGCACCGAACTCGCCGACAGCGCGACGACGGTGACGAGTGGCGCGGTGGCCAGCGCCGAATAACGCGGACCAGAAGACAACCAGATAGATCCAGACAGATCAGCTCAGCAACACCGCCCGATGGAGCGTCCCGACGACGCGGCGCCATCGCGGCGGTGTCGCCGTTTGCGAGACTGATTCGCGACCGCGCGCAACCGAGTGCACTGCCGCCCGCGTATCATCATCGACGGCCGACCGGCCGTTCACCCATCTCGACCGGCCCCTTCGGGAGGGACCTCTCATGCTCATCCCACGCGTGGCCGCGAGGCGTGCGGCGAGTCCCGCCGGGGAGAGTGTCGAGCAGTCCCGCGAGCCGGAATCGGCCGAATCCGCCAGGCAAACGCCCGAGACGGCGGCGCCCGACACCGCGTCGAACGGAGCGATCCCACGCGGATCAGGATTCGACGGCCAGGCGCAACGCTGGCGTGACCTGCACATCCCGCACTCCGCGAAGCTCATGCTCGGGCTGTGCGCCATCGCCTTCGGCGCCCTGCTCTTCGCCACCCGGAACCTGGACTTCTACTACGACGAATGGTCGTTCCTGGAGTCCGCGCACGGCTGGACCCTGCGCTCGTATTTCGTGCCGCACAACGAGCACTGGTCCACGATTCCGATGCTCATCTACAAGACGCTGCTCCTGCTCCACGGCGCGCACAGTTACATGCCGTTCATGGCAGCCCTGCTGCTGATGCACGTGAGCGCGGCCTTCCTGCTCTTCCTGGTGGTGCGGCGGCGCTGCGGCGACCTGCTCGGGCTCATCGCGGGCACGATCCAGCTGTTCCTCGGCCGCGGCGCGGAAGACATCATCTGGGCGTTCCAAATCGGCTTCCTCGGCTCGGTGGTCTTCGGCCTGCTCGCGCTGCACCTGCTCGGCAAGCGCCCCGCCGCGAACCGGCCGCGGGCGGCGGCCGGATCAGCGGCCCTGCTGCTGGCCCTCATGTCCTCCGGGATCGGCCTGTTCTTCCTGATCGCGGTGGGCGTGGACCTGGCGCTCGACCGCGAGCGCCGCAGGCTGATGTGGACACTGATCGTGCCGTCGGTGGCGTACGTGTGGTGGTACCTCACCTTCGGGCGGCAGGGCACCGCGTCGGATCATTCGATCTTCACCATCGCCACGCTGCGGGGCCTAATCGGTTACACACCCACCGGAGTCGGCACATCCGCCGCTGGGGTCTTCGCACTCTCCTCGCTTTGGGCACCGATCGCGTTCGCCGGGCTCACCGCGACCGCCGTGCTGTTGTGGTACCGCAAGCACCTGGACTGCGGCCTTGCCATTCCGGCGGCGGTCGGGATCGTGCTCCAGTTCACCCTGACCGGCCTGGTGCGCGCTCAGTACGGCACGGTGCAGGCGACGGCGTCGCGGTACGTATACATCGGCGCGGTCTTCGTGCTGCTGATCCTGACCGAGTCGCTGCGTGACATGCAGTGGCGCGGACTGTGGCGCACGGCGGCGCCAGTTACGGCTGCCGCGGTGATCGTCGTCGGCGGGGGCGCGGTGCTCATCCAAAAAGAGCACGCGCACACGAAGATGCTCACGACACAGAAGTACGAGCTGGAAATCACCTGGCTGTTTCGCGGCGCCCCGGCGCTGAGCCGGGACGCCGTGCTCGACCGCCAACTGCTGCCCGTGGTCACGCCCGCGCTCTACTACGACGTGAGGGATCGCTACGGCAGCCCGCTTCCGACCATCACCATGGCGAAGCTGGCCGAGCTGCCCTCGCGCATCGTCAACACCGAAATGCGGGTGCTGATGCCACTGGCCGTGTCCGCGTTCGGGGCCTCGAACAAGGCGGTCATCGTCGCGCCGCCCGGCTGCCCCATGACCGTCGCCGCCGGCGGATACCAGGACGTGACCGTAGCCGATGGCTCAACCGTCTCGATCGAGGCGCTCGGCACGAACGCGACCAGCCAACTCGTGCTCAACTCGTGGTATGTGGGCAACGAGCCTGATGGTGCGGATCAGCACGTGAGCGCTTGGACCCGGCACGGCCTGCGCGTCAAGTTCCCGGACACCGGGCGGCAGCTCAGCTGGCACTTCCGCGTTCAGGTGGCGGCTGGCAGCCCGGTGGCGCTGTGTCTCGGTAATAACGGGAACGGATCAACCCTCTGATTGGCGTGCGCCGGCGACGACACGACGCCCCCGGCCCGCCGCGTGATGCGGTGAGCCGGGGGCGTCGGTTCAGCGCCTCGTTACGGGTAGCTGACCACGTCGCTTGGGCCGCCGAACGATGAGTTGACGGCAGCGCCCGTGCCGTTGATCACCGATTGGATGCCGCCGGAGCCGTTGAGGAACACCGTCAGGATGTCGTGGAACTGCACGCCGAGCGCGTTCGGCGCCTGGAAAGCCATCGCGTTCTCGATGTCGGCGCCCTGGTTGAAGAACGAGTAGCTGCCCATCCCGTAGCCCTGGAAGCTGGTCACCCGGTTCGGGAGGTAGAAGGCCGGATAACCCTTCTGGGTCGCACTCGCCATCCACGAGGCCTGATCCGGCACCTCGTAGGGGTTCTCGTTCTGGAAGAAGATCACGGTGCCGCCCTGGCCGTTCCAGACTGTCTCGGTCTTCTGGAAGTGCTCGACCGCGAGGCCGTACGCGGTGACGTGGTCGCCGTTGACGATCAGCCCGGTGTCGCCCTGGTCACCCGTCCACGTGCCGGCCCCGGCGCCATGGTCCGCGCGCCAGATCCAGACGTCATCGATGATCGAGTTGTCGCTGTTGTCGACGAAGGCGTCCTTCACCGAGCCGGCCTGCTCGCCGCCGACCCGGAAGAACACGTCGTCCACGGTCACCGGGTCCGCCGAGTGGCTGAGCGGGAAGCCCTTCCAGCCGACGGTGAGCAGCGACGCAGACTTGACCGGTCCGGCGTCGAAGATCAGGCCGGAGAGGTTGACACCGCCGGCGCCGGAGACGTCCATGGTGACGTTACCGCTGGTCGGGACGAGGGTCGGGAAGCCAATGCCGATGATCTTGGTGTTCGGCCAGAGCACGTGGATGGTGCGCGGGATGTTGTAGACGCCGGGGGTGAACAACAGGTTGTCGCCGAGCGCGAGCGCGGTGTTGATCTGCGCGACCGTGCTGCTCGGGTCGACCACGTAGAAGGAGTTGAGCGAAAGCGAACTCCCGGCGGTCTGCGTCGTCGCCGACCAGGTCGGCCCGTTCGAGCTGCGCTGAACGGAGGGCACGAAGACGCGGTACTTGCCCGCGGAATCAAGGTACAGATACGGCTCCTCCTGCGTCACCGGGCACGTGGCCAGCGTCGTGTAGGGCGCCGGGCCGCCGGAAAGGCCGGAGTTCGAGGCGAAGCTCTGCGCGGGCGCGCCGGAGTCGCCGCAGAACACCTGGTTCCACACTCCGTTGGTCCAGCCGTCGAGCGCGGAGTTTCGGGTGATGTATTGCTGCTGGGAGCCGTTGATCACGGTGCTGCCGGTGAATTGCGAGTCGGCGATGAAGCCGCCGCTGGCGTAGTCCGGGGAGCCGTCGCAGTAGTCCATCAGGCTTACCAGGCCGTTGACATGTACCCGGCGCAGCGGTGCGGCCTGCGAGACGGCCCAGAACTCGGTGTTGCCCTTGCAGCCCGACTGGCCGGCCACGTTGATGGTCAGGTTGGAGACCGACCGCCAGAAGTTGTCCAGCGCCACACAGTTGTCCGGGGCGAAGCACTGGTTGTAGACGTCGATCGAGCCGTTGATCACGGTGTCGCCAGGGTTGATGCCGAGCCCTGCGACGCTGGTGTAGAAGCCGACCTGGAAGACCAGCGGATCAGCACTCGAACCATAGGTACCGGGAGAGAACAGCACCGCGTACCGCTGGCTGCCGAACTGGTTGGGGACCTGCTGGTTCGCGAGATTGTCCAGGGTCGCCTGGATCTGGGTCTGCGGCAGATCCGGGGTGAACACGATCACGTTCGGCCCGAGGCTGCCGCCGGTTTTCGGAAGGCCGGGGAGCCCGAAATCGTGGCCGGCAGTGCTCGGCGAAGCCGTATTGCGCCCGGCCGTGGCGGCGCTCGCGGCGCCGGCGGTTGCCGCACTGCCCGCGACGAGCGCCAGCGCGGCGACCACCACGGCCGCCGCGCGCCGCGGCCGCAAGCGCAGGTCCGGGCGCTGGCGGCTCGCGCCGGCCGGTTTCGCCATGCCGACGCGCCATCGAGATCTGATCATGTTCACAGCTCCGTAAACGATTCCGGTGACAAGCGTGCTGAACGGTACTACGTCAACGTGCAGCTCGGACCCCCCGAAAGTCCCGGATCGGCGCTTTGTCCAGCCAAAGGCGGAGAGCGCTCTCCATCGCGACAGTGAACACTCGCGTTACACGAGTGTCAAGAGGATGCGGAAGGCGCCCGGTCACCTAGATGGACCGGCCGCCGTGCGCCGCGCCGCGAAGGCGGCGAGTCTCGATCTGTCATCGCCCAGCGACAGAAAGGACAGGGCATGGCCGGGAAGTTCGAGCTCTACACGGATGCGAAGGGCAAGTTCCGCTTCCGCCTCAAGGCCGGCAACGGGGAGATCATCGCGGTCGGCGAGGCCTACGAGTCCAAGACCGCGGCGATGAGCGGCATCGAGTCGATCAGGCGCCACGCCGCGGAGGCGTCGGTCCAGGACATGACGGGCGCGCCGGCCAAGTCGACGCCGAGCCCGTCGCCCAAGCCGACACCCAAGCCCGCACCCAAGGCGAACAAGCCGGCCGCGGCGCCGACCGCGTCAGCGTCCGCGGAGCACATGGCCCACCACTAGCCGGTAGCGCTCCAGTAGGCAACCGGAGCCGGGTACGCCGAACACAATGCGGCGTACCCGGCTCCTTCGCGTTTCCTTTCAACCGTTTGGCGCGATGGACGTCTCTCTGTGTGACCGGATGACTCCGGTCGGGGGTTTCGGGTGGCGTGCGCGGATCGGCTTCGCCCCCGAAGACCGAAAGGGGAACGCGCCTTGAATCGACAATGGACACCTCTCTCGCGGCTCGCCGGCCTGGTCGTCGGCGTGGTGGCCGCGGCCGCACTCGGCGGCAGCGTGGCGGCGAGCGCCGCCACCGTCTCCGCCTCGCACACGGGAGCTCGGGTCGCCGCGTGCGCGACCTCGCAACTCAGGGTCTGGTACGGCGAACCCCCCAGCGGGACCGCCGGCAGCTTCTACCTCGCGGTGGAGTTCTCCGACATCGGCACCACGAGCTGCACGCTGTACGGCTTTCCCGGAGTCTCCGGCATCAAAGCCGGCGGCGCCCAGCTCGGCACTCCGGCGAGCTGGGACCACCGCATCACGCCCAGGACCGTACTGCTGACCCCGGGCAGCACCTCGCACGTCATACTGCAGATCGTGGATGTCGCAAATTACCCGGCGAACATCTGCGGGCCGACGCAGGCCTTCGGACTGCGTATCTACCCGCCGAACCAGAAGGCGTCCGTCGAGTTGCCATTCGCCTTCGAGGCCTGCGCCAAGAGCGCAGCGAACTACCTGCGCGTGGACCCTGTCTCCGCCGGCGTCGGAATTCCCCTCTACACGAGCAACTGACCCAAGCCTGCCGCAGAAGAGCGGAGCCGGGCACGCCGAACGCAATGCGGCGTACCCGGCTCCGCGGTGTCTGACGGCACACAGGTCGGCCGCGCGTAAGTTTCGACGCCTGCCCTCCACTGGGCTGCGCGATGATCGCGATTCGTTCAGGACGCTTGACGATCAGCGCCAGCGGAACCAATCCTGCCGTTTTGGCCGGGCACCACCGGCTGAGCAGTATTCCCCACTCGTCGGAGGGCACCGTCGATGACCATCGCAGGGCGCACAGATGCTGCGCGAACACAAAAACCTCGAGCCCGCCGCGGCGTGCTCGCCGCGGCCGTGCTTCCGTTAGCAGCCACGGCCGCGCTCGCGGCAGCGTCTGTCCAGGCGAGCGCGGTGACACCGCACGCGGCGGGTGCGGTGGGCGCCGCGAGCGTGAGCGTCAACGCCGGGCAGTCGCTGGCGACGGTGCCCGCGACCGGGATCGGCACCAACGGCTCGGTCTATGACTCGAAGCTGGTCGACGCCGCCGTGCCCGGTCTGATGAAGAACGCCGGGATCGGCTTGATCCGCTTCCCAGGTGGTACCTCGTCGGACACGTACAACTGGAAGACCAACACCGACGTGCTCTCCGGCCAGGCGCAGTCGGTGAACTTCGACCAGTACGCCACGCTGCTGAGCCAGAGCGGCGCGCAGGGCATGATCACCGTCAACTACGGCACCGGCGACACCATGGGCGCGTCGCAGAGCCCTGCCGAAACCGGCGCGCAGGAGGCCGCGGACTGGGTGCGCTACGCCAACGTCACGCACCATTACGGCATCAAGTACTGGGAAATCGGCAACGAGATCTACGGCAACGGCACCTACGGCGGCACCGGCTGGGAACCGGACAAGCACTGCACCTCCGCCACCAGCCCGACCAACTGCGGTCCCGCGGTTTACGCGCAGAACGCCAAGGCCTACATCAGTGCCATGAAGGCGGTCGACCCGAGCATCGTGATCGGCGTCGTGCTGACTGCGCCGGGCAACTGGCCGGACGGGGTGACCAACAGTGGCAGCCCGCAGACCTGGAACCAGACCGTGCTCTCCGCGCTGGGCAACCAGATCGGCTTCGCCGACGTGCACTGGTACCCGCAGAACCCCAGCACGGTAACTCCGCCGGGGCCGACCGACTCCGGACTGCTGGGCGACGCGTCGCAGATCCCGACGATGGTCTCCAGCCTGCGCTCCTCGCTAAGCCAGTACAGCGGTAGCGCCAATGTGCCGATCATGATCACCGAGACCAACTCGGTGTCTTCGAACCCTGGCAAGCAAACGCTGAGCATCGTCAATGCCCTGTATCTGGAGCAGGACTACCTCGGCTGGCTGCAAAGCGGCGTGGCGAGCGTGGACTGGTGGCAGATCCACAACGGCATCGTGACCACCGGCGACAACGGCTCCTCCCTCTATGGCAGCGCGACTTACGGCGACTACGGCGTACTGGCGGACGGCAGTTGCGGCACCCTCAACGGCGCGCAGGTCTGCGAACCGGCGGCCGACACCCCGTTCCCCGCCTACTACGGCATGCAGCTGCTGAGCCAGTTCATCCACCCCGGCGACACCCTGGTCTCGGCGAGTTCCAGCCAGTCGCTGGTCAAGTCGTACGCGGTCAAGGCCGCGGACGGCTCGATGCGAGTGCTGCTGGTCAACACCGACCCGGCCAACAGCTACAACGTCGCGCTGAGCTACGCCGGCTTCACCCCGGCATCCGGCGCACCCAGCGTGGCCACTCTCGCACCTCCCGGCACGTCGATCACCACCGCGGCCAGCGGTAGCGCCGCCTCGCAGAGCATCGCGCCGTACAGCGCCGCCGTCATCTCCCTCAAGCCCGGCACGAGCGTGACCCCGCCCACGACGCCCGGCACACCGACGGCTTCGGGCATCACGTCCACCTCGGTCAACCTGAGCTGGACCGCGTCGACCAGTAGCGCGGGCATCGCAGGGTACGACGTGGTGAGCGTCAACGGCGCAACCGAGACCGTCCTCGCCTCGCCGACCACGAACGCGGCGACAATCAGCGGCCTGACTCCCTCGACCAGCTACACCTTCGCCGTCTACGCGAAGGACACCGCGGGCAACCGATCCGCGCGCTCCGGCACCCTCGCCGTGACCACGAGCGGGTCCACCTCGTCCGGCGGATGCAAGGTCACCTACGCGCCGAACTCCTGGGGCGGCGGCTTCACCGCGAACGTGACCGTCGCGAACACCGGCACGAGCGCGTGGACCGGCTGGACGGTCACCTGGACCTGGCCAGGCGACCAGAAGGTGACCAACGCCTGGAATGCGACGGTGAGCCAGAGCGGCACCAAGGTCACGGCGACCAACGTCAGCTACAACGGCTCCGTACCGGCCAGCGGCTCGGCCTCGTTCGGCTTCCAAGGAACCTGGTCCAGCAGCAACGCCTCACCGACCGCGTTCGCCGTCAACGGCAACGCTTGCACGGTCGGCTGACCGCAGCAGGCTGACAGGTAGGCCAACTCTGCGGGGCCGGCGCGTACGTTGCGCCGGCCCCGCGCCGCTGCCACCCCGCCGCTAACACTTGTAGCGCGGACCGCTCGCGCTCACCGCGGACCAGTGGGATGGTGGACCGGTGCCACTGCATGAGGGACACCAAGGCGATCGCCGTCTATCCGTCAATCCGCTGTTCTCGGAGGCCGACCCGCTCGGCGCCCTCGAGATCGCGCCGCCGGCGCACCGGCTGCCCGACGGTCCGATGCCGCCTTCGATGGCATACCGGCTCGTGCACGACGAGCTGATGCTCGACGGAAACGCCCGGCTCAACCTGGCCACCTTCGTGACCACCTGGATGGAGCCGCAAGCCACGGCGCTGATGGCGGAGTGCGCCGAGAAGAACATGATCGACAAGGACGAGTATCCGCAGACCGCCGAACTCGAACGCCGCTGTGTGGCGATCCTGGCGGATCTGTGGAACGCCCCCGATCCGCAGGCCGCGGTCGGCTGCTCCACCACCGGTTCGAGCGAAGCGTGCATGCTCGGTGGCCTCGCCCTCAAGCGCCGCTGGATGCGCAATCCGCGCAACGCCGACCGGTACGCCAGCGGCCAGGCCCGCCCGAACCTGGT
>Ga0134128_10001600_pt1 | contig 28877 bp, 24 predicted proteins | sample KB31754_FD_96462 | JGI IMG/M metagenome (GOLD analysis project Ga0134128, IMG submission 96462) | Terrestrial soil microbial communities with excess Nitrogen fertilizer from Kellogg Biological Station, Michigan, USA - KB3-175-4 | ecosystem: Environmental > Terrestrial > Soil > Unclassified ... | reverse complement strand
GTCAACGATGTGACCGCTCGCGACTTACAGCGCTCGGATTCGCAATGGACGCGGGCAAAGGGGTTCGATACCTTCTGTCCAGTTGGAGAGCCGGCCGAGCCGCCGGCCGACCTCGAGGGGCTCACGGTGGTGACACGGGTGAATGGCGTCGAACGGCAGCGCGCGCGGGCCTCGGAGATGGTGTTTTCCATTCCCGATGTGCTCGCGTACGTCTCATCGGTCATGACGCTCGAGCCCGGCGACCTCGTTCTTACCGGAACTCCGGCCGGGGTGGGGAAACTCTCACCCGGGGACGAGGTAGAAGTGGAGGTGCTCGGCTTGAGCCGTGTGTCGAACCCCGTCGCCAAGGACGCCTAGTGCCGCAGCTCGCCGGTCGGTTCCGCACCCTGCCCGAGTACCCGCTGGCGACGATCCCGCAGAAGAAGCGCGAGCTGCTGGCGCGCGGCGTGGACGTGATCGACCTTGGCGCCGGCGACGCGGACCTCGCGCCGCCGCCCAGAGCGATCGAAGCATTGGCCAAGGCGTCGAACACGCCGGCGATGCAACGCTATGGATTCGGGCTCGGCCTCGTGGCCTACCGCGAGGCCGTTTCCGCGTGGATGCGCAAGCGCTTCGGGCTGGTGTTCGATCCGCTCACCGAGATCGTGCCGCTGATCGGTTCCAAAGAAGGGATCTCGCATCTCGCGCTCGCCTACCTCGAGCCGGGCCGCATCGCGATCATCCCCGAGCCGGGCTACAACGCCTACCAGGGCGGCGCCCTTCTCGCCGGCGGCGAGCCGTATCGCTACGCGCTCCGGCCGCGCACCGACTTCCTGATCGATCTCGACGAGATTCCGGACGAGACGCTGCGCCGGACCAGAATTCTTTATTTGAATTACCCGAATAACCCGACCGCCGCCGTCGCCCCGCGCGACTATCTCGAGCGCGTCGTCGCGCGCTGCCGCGCGCTCGACATCCTGCTCGTCTACGACAATGCGTATTCCGAGCTCGCCTTCGACGGCTACCGCCCGCCGAGCATCTTCGAGATCGACGGCGCGCGCGACGTGGCGATCGAGTTCCACTCGCTCTCCAAGACCTACAACATGACCGGGTGGCGCTGCGGCTGGGCCGCCGCCTCGCGCGAGCACTGCGCCGTCCTGTCGCGCATCAAATCGTTTACCGACACGGGCCAGTTCATGGCGGTGCAGGCGGCCGGCGTCGCGGCGCTCGAGAGCTATGACGACTTCGTCCCGTCCAACGTCGAGGTGTTCAAGCAGCGCCGCGACGCCGCGGTCGATGCCTTCCGTGCCGCCGGATTCAGCTGCGACACGCCGCGCGCCACGATGTATCTCTGGATTCCCCTTCCCGGCGAGATTCCCAGCTCGCTCTTCGCCGAGCGGTTGCTCGAGGAGGAGGGCGTCGTCGTCATGGCCGGCTCCAGCTTCGGTGCCGGCGGCGAAGGGTTCTTCCGCATCTCGTTCATCACGAACCCCGATCGCATCGCCGAAGCGGCGCGCCGCGCTGGCCGGGTGCTCGCGTCGATGGGAGCGGCCGTCGCATGAAGCGGCTGCCACGACTCGGCTTCGAGCGCGGGCGGCGGAGCAAGGGCTCCATCGCCCTGTCGCTCGCCGCGCACGCCGTCGCGATCGTGCTCATCGCGTCGATCACCTTCCGCTATCCAATCAGCGCGCTGTTCAGCAGCTCGACGCCGCCCGCACCGGCGCCAATCCACTATGTGAACGTGCAGCCCGCGCCGCGCGGACAGGGTGGTACCGGGCCGGCCGCCGCCAAACCGCCCAAGAAGGCGGCGAATCCGGTGACGCTGCTCGCTCCAACCATCATTCCGACCACGCTTCCACCAATCCCCCCGCCGAATCTGAATGCCGCAGCGACGGCGGGGAGTCCGAACGGCACAGGTACCGGAGCGCCGGGCATCGCCACGGGCGTCGAAGCGGCGCTTCCCGACTCACGCATCGAGCTCCGCCCCAAGGAGCTGCGCGTGCCGCTCAGCACTGCCGCGCGCAACGACAGCGCGGTCAAGGCGATCTTCATGGCGTATCGTGAAGCCGAGATCGAAGCCGAGGAGCATGCCGGGCGCTCCCCGCGCGACTGGACGGTCGATCACAACGGCCAGAAGTACGGTATGGATTCTCAGTACATCTATCTCGGCAAGTTCAAGGTGCCGTCGGCAATCCTCGCCGCGCTGCCGCTCAACCCCTACGGCGTGAACGGCGAGCAACTCATTCAGAACCGCAACGCGGCGTGGATTCAGAACGACATCTACAGCCACGCGCAGGGAATGAGTCAGGAAGATTTCGACGCCGCCGTCAAACGCATCCGCGCTCGCAAGGATCGCGAGAAGCGTGAAGCGCAGGATGCGAACGGAAAGGGCGCGAAGCCCGCGTCGATCGTTCCCTGATGCGGATCAGCTGATCGCGCCTGCGAGCTCCGCCGCCGGCTGCCGCTCCCACAAGGGCCGGAACACGGCACACACCACGCCGAGCAGCGCGAAGTCCCTACCGCTGCCGTCGATGGAGCGCTCGCCGTCGTTCGCCGGCTCGAGCACGATCGTCGAGCCGCGGTGAGTGAGGGTCTTCACTGTCGCCTCCTCGCCGAAGCGTGCACCGACGACGTCACCGTCCTTCGCCGTGGCCGACGGGCTGATCAGCACGTAGTCGCCGTCGAGGATCCCGCGGCCGCGCATGCTGTCGCCCTTCACCTTTAGAAAAAACGTATCGTCGCTCGGCAAGAATCGGCGGTCCATGGTGATGTAGCCGGTGCGGTGCTCGGCGAGCAGCGACGGTTCACCGGCATGGATGCGGCCGTAGTACGGGACCGGTTGCGTGCCCTTGGCCGCGGCGTAGCCGAGCAGGCGGACACCGCGCGACCGCGACTGATCGCGTTCGATGTAGCCTTTGCGCTCCAGCGCGTGCAACAAGTCGGACACCGTCTTCGTCGACTTGATCTGAAACTGGCGCGCAATCTCGCGGATGCTCGGCTGGTACGTGTTGTCCGCGAGGAAGTCTATCAGATAGTGATAGACGCGTTGCTCGAGCTGCGTGAGTGGCTCCGGCATCCGCGGTCGTCCCCGTGTAGCGGTCCAACTCTCTCTCGGCGTGCGCTAATGTACCTGAGAGTTGCGCTCGCGGTCAACGCTCGTTTGACGCGAATCGGTTCACGGATGCAGAGAACGTGACCCAGCGCACAGAGCCGACCGAGGCGACTGGCGTGTCATGCGCGGGCCGTCGTCTCGCCGATGTACCGCACTGCCATGTCAATGCGCTCCAATGCGCGCTCGCGGCCGAGCAGCTCGAGCACCTCGAAAATCCCCGGGCTCGCCGTCATGCCCGTGAGCGCGACGCGGAGCGGCTGAAAGAGCGCGCCCGCGCCGATTCCCCGCGCAGACGCGAGCGCGCGCAACGACTCCTCGAGCGCGGCTGGCGACCACTCGCGCACTGCGGCGAGCGAGTCGCGCGTCGCGCGTAAGAGCTCGACGGTGGCATCGGCATCCTTCCATACTTTCGCCGTCGCCGCCGGATCGTATCCAATAACCGAACCAAAGTAGGGCATTGCCTGACGCACGATGTCGTCCGTCGTGCGCGCCCGCACCTTGAGCAGGTCGAGCAGCCCGAAGTACCACGACTCGCGCGCCGCCAGTTCGCGCTCGGCCGCGAGCCCCGCGGCGACGAGTGCCGGCGTGATGCGAGGGGCAAGCTCCGCCGCGGGCATCGCGCTCAGATGCTGGCCATTCATCCATTCCAGCTTCTTCATGTCGAATACGGCCGCCTTCTTTGAAAGCGCGTCCGCCGTGAAGCGCTCGATCATCTGCGGCACCGTCATGATCTCCACGTCGTCGCCCGGCGACCAGCCGAGCAGCGCGAGAAAGTTGAGCATCGCCTGCGGGAGGATGCCCATGTGCTGGTAGTCGCCGACCGCGGTCGCGCCGTTTCGTTTGCTCAACTTCTTGCCGTCCATCCCGTGGATCATCGGCAGATGCGCGAACTCCGGCAGCGCGGCGCCGAGCGCGCGGTAGAGGAGAATCTGCTTCGGCGTGTTCGACACGTGATCGTCGCCGCGCATGACGAGCGTGATCCCCGACGCGATGTCGTCGGAGACCACGGCCAGGTTGTAGATCGGCGTGGCGTCGGAGCGCAGGATGATGAAGTCGCCCTCGCCGATGTCCTGATTCGGAAAGGTGATGTGGCCGTGCACGAGATCCGTCCACGACGTCTCACCCTCGGGCATGCGAAAGCGAATGACGAACGGCATGCCGGCGTCGACCCGGCGCTGCACCTCGTCGGCGCTCAGAGCGTCGCAGCGCCGGTCGTACCTGAACGCCTGTCCGCGCGCCTCGGCGGCTTTGCGTTGCTCGTCGAGCTCGGCCGTGGTACAGAAGCATCGATACGCCTTGCGCTCAGCGACGAGGCGCCGGGCGTCGGCTTGATGCCGCGGCAGATTCGCTCCTTGGTACACGACCTCCTCGTCCCAGAGAAGTCCGAGCCACTCGAGGCCCTCGAAGATGGCGCGCGTGCTGTCGTCGGTGCTGCGAAGCTTGTCCGTGTCCTCGATGCGAAGCAGAAACTGGCCACCGTATTTCTTGACGAACAGCCAGTTGAGGAGCGCGGTGCGGGCGCCGCCGACGTGGAGGTAGCCGGTTGGCGACGGGGCGAAGCGGAGGCGGTGCATGAGTGAAAACTATCGAGTGCCGCCAACGTGAACGGCGAGCAGCAAAAAGCCCGCGCTGTGCGCGGGCTTGCGGTGAAAACGGGAAGGGAGGGATTCGAACCCTCGATACGGCTTTTGACCGTATAACGGTTTAGCAAACCGCCGCCTTCAGCCTCTCGGCCACCTCCCCAACGATGCTACACAACGACTTACGAATTTCGACCGCTAACCATCTACCGCGCTATGACAGAAACTATGACACACCGCGCGCCAACTAGCGCCGTGCTAGCAATCTAGGCGCTACGACTCGCTTGCCGCAACGTCGCCGCCTCGGCGAGTAGCTGTTGGCGGCGCGCTGGGGCGAGCCGTTTGTAGATGCGCGTCACCATCGTTTCGTCGGCATGGCCGAGTTGGCTGGCGAGGAAGACGTTGTCTTGCGCCGGCTCGCCGTCGAGTCCAAGGCCGCGGCAGACCGCGTACGTGTGGCGACAGTCATGCAAGGTGTGCGGGTTGACTGCGTTCCAGAGCAAATAGCCGTGCTCTGACGTCGCCGGAAGCTCGCACAGTCCGGCGCGAACCTGAGCGCGATAGAACGACTCGCGCAACGCGACACCTTTTGTGGTCTCGCTCCATGGAAAGACGTGAGCTGTACCGACGATGCTGCGCGCGTGCGCCTCGACGATCGGCCACGCCCAGGCATCAACGGTGACGTGTCGCGAGCGGGAATCCGTTTTCGTGCCATCGGCGAACACCGTGCGCGAACGGTCTCGAGAGACATCGCGGCCCCGCAGCCGAAGAATTGCGGCCAGCTCCATCCCCGAGCCAAGCATCAACGCCGCCGCCGCCTTGGCAGGTCCGCGCAGCTCGGCGAGCACGGCGAGGCGCTGTGTGTGACTCCAAACTGTGGAGCGCGGTCGGCTCGCGCCCGGCAACCAATCGGTGCAATACTCAAACGGATCGGTCGGTATTGGCGCACCCTTGCGGCGCGCCCAGCGCACGAACAGCCGCCACGCGTTGACGTAGTTGCGCGCCGTCTGCGGCTTCGCGTCCAGCCGCGCGAGCGTGGCGGTGACGTAGTCTTCGGAAAGCGCCGAGCAGTGCAGCGGCGAGCCCGCTGGCACGAGCACGCGAACCTGCCGCGCGTAGTCGCCGCGCTGTCGCTCACTCAGCGCGCGGCGGCTCTTCCGGCTGACGCGATGAGGCAGGGCATCGCTGATCCAGCGATCAACCCACTCGCGCAGGTCGGTGGGCGACGCGTTGGACGTCGGCGCGCTCGACGGCACTGCGAGCGTATGCAGCGCGCCGCGTACGCGGGCGTTGTAGACGTCCAGCAACGGTACCTCGCCGGCGACGATGCGAGTCAGCCACGGCCAGCCGTGCGTGCGATCCTGTCGCAGCTCGGTGAGCATTGTAACGATCGCGTTGGCGACGCTCGTCTCGGTCGTGCCGGTTGAGCGTTTCTTCGTCGTTCGCGAGATGGGGTCACGAACGCGCACCCACCAACGCCCGCCGTTGCGAAACAAGCCTGTCGCCGGTTCAATCGGTCGCTTCACGCCTCACCTCGAGATAGGGTTACCCGGAAAAGGCGTCGGCTCGGCGGCGGCGTCAACGGCCGGACCACGGCGACGGATGCCCCGGCTCAACGACGCGGGCCGCGAGAAAGGCGTCGAGGTCGGCGACGCGCCACACCCAGCGCGGGCGCGCCGCGCCAGGCCGTGCGAGGTCGACGCGTGCAATCGGGAGCTCGTCCATGAATCGCCCGTCCTTCATGCCGATATAGCGCGCGGCGGCGTGCGCGGCGAGCGCCCCAACAGGCGCGAATTGCGCTGGCGTTGGAATCGCGCCCGCGACCGTTCTGTCATTCACATAGGCATCTCGAGTCTTTCCCTCTTTCCATCCGCAACTGCGGCCATGTCGGCCAGCGCTTGAACCAGTGTCCCCGCGCTCTCGAGCGGCGCGAGAATGAGGCAGGGGACGATATTGTCATCCTGCGAGACGACGAACCACTTGCCGTTATCGTGCATGACGCCGACGCGCACCCGTTCCAAAGCGTCGAGCTGCGTACTATGCACGGGCGCCGTGATGCTCCCGCCCGTCGCGCGCTCGAGTTTCGCCTCTGTCGCGACGAGGACGCTGCGGAGCGCCGACGCAAACCGCCGCGCCGCCGCCGGCGACAGCGCGTACACGGTGCGCGGCCCCGCGCCGGGCAGGAACAAGGTCAGCGAGACGCGGGGCGCGCGGGTTTCCTCCGCGACCGCGGCGACGGTAACGCTGAAGCCGTCAACGCGCGTCGGAATCTGTGTCTCGGCAATTACGCGGGGCGACGTCATGCGCTGACCGCTTCCAATTCCGCGTCGCTCAGTGGCGGTGCGGACGGGTCATCAACTATGAACGGGTCAACGGGGCCGGATATGAAGCGGTTATGTCGCGGCTCCGCGGCCCACTGGTTTTGAAGCGCGGTGGTCTTGGCGCGGGATAACGCGTCGCGGTCTGCATCATTTCCAGTGTAGAACAGCCTTCCGAAGCGATCTTCGTCCAGCAGCAGAGCGCGCACGTCGGTCCACTTCGCACCGTTCGGCTTTGATAATTCCTTGATCACGCGGGCGAACGCGAGCGCACATGTAATCTTCTTCGTGGGTGCTTTGCCGCTCGCGTACGCAGGCGCCGGGCCGTCGCAGAGCACCGCATCGCCCTCGCCGCGCGTTTCCAAGTGAAACACAAACGTCTCACCAGACCGGCCGCCCTTGTTTTTCTTGACGGTGAGGGAAATGTCGTCACCGTCTTTTTTGATGATGCCAACCCAATCCAGCGCGCCCTCGAGCACGCCAGAGCCACGGAGGCTCATCGGATCTGCCTTCGGCGTGTGATGCGCGGAGAGCACGAGTGCGCCGGTCATGCGAGCGATTGCGGACATTGAGCCAACTGCGACGCCCATGTCTTGTGTGTCGTTCTCATTGCCGGTCATCGCGCCTTTGAGTACGTCAACGATGATGAGGCGCACTTCTGGCCTTCCGGCCTCGCGAACCTCTGTGACTACGTGGCGCATGTACGACACGACCGCGCCCGGCGAGGACAAGAGCGGCGCGCCGTCATAGACGAATACATTGTCGGTGGTGGCCGCCACGTCGCCGCGCTCGCGCGATTGCGCCTCGAGGCGCTGGACGACGCCCGCAACGTCCTCCGTCGTGAAGTAGACGACGGTACCGCCTGCTGTGATGCGGCGATCTAGGAATGTCGTCTGTCCAAGTTCGACCGTGGGCGCCACGTCGGCCGCCGCGACCCGTAGCGCAAGCTGCGTCGCAAACCACGACTTGCCGCTAGCCGGCGGGGCAGCAATCGCGGCGAGGCCGACGCGCGGCAGCATCCCGTCGACCAACCATTCTCGGCGGGGCGCATTACCCTGACCGATTCGGATTGCCTTGCTGGGCCGCGCGCTCGTTTGGCCAAGTAGTGCATCCGCTGGCGCGGCGACGAGCCACGCCGCACGACGAAGTAGGCCCTTCGCCGGCTCGTCGAGCTGATCTAACGCCGCTCTCACTTCACTTTTTGCATTGAGCGCGACGTTGAATAGCGCTGGCTCGCCGGCGCATTGCTTCACCGCAGACGCGAGCGCAACGCGCAACATGGTCTCGCGGAACACTTGTGCAAGCGGGTGATAGCGTGTTGACGCCTCAACCAACCGGCCCCATAGGTCCGCGACCTCGGCGCCCGAATATTCGCGCAGCACGGCGAGGAACGGGCGTTCGCCGTCGCCGATGATTGCGGCGAGCTGTTCGGCTTCTGACGCGTCAGCGCACCACTCATCCGCTAGCAGGCGTCGCCGAATCTCGGCGAGCTCCGTGCGCTCGTCCGCGTTTAGCGACGATACGGTAAAGGCCCGATGCGCGTATCGCTCATTGAAGTGCTCGACGGCGTCCACACGCAACCCGCCAAGACAATCGCGTTCGCCCGACTCGAGCGGGGCGACGAGCGAGGCAATTCGCGGCACGTCGTCGTCACCGCGGCGCACCACGCCGAGCCCGTCGAGCACCGCGCAGTCATGCACGTCTCCCGCGATCGTTGACACCCATTCTGCGTTCTGCGTCGGCAAGTAGAACCGGGCGCCGATCAATTCGCCGTTCGCGTTGTGTAACGGGCGCCCGAACGCCGGGGCGGTCTCGGCGCCGACGAAGTAGCAACAGAGCAGCGCGTGCAAGTCGGCAATCGTATCGGCGCCGGGGGTTCGCTCAACCGTCAGGGCGAGCACACCGTTGAGCGGTGCGCCGTTTTCGGCGGGGGTGGGGCGGTCGTCGTCATACCACACCACGGCCTCGGCGCTCGCGAGTCCGGCGAGCGTGCCTGGCAATTCCGCGAATGGCATGACAACGGTTCGGCGGCTGTTGTTTCGAGTGTCGACGACGTCAAATGAGACGCGCGTCTGCGCAGCGGGTGGCCCAGTGTGCGACGTGGCATCACCCCGCGCCGCATCTTGCGTATTTAGTACCATTCTGCTACTTTGTCCTACTAGCTGCCCTGTGCTCCCCGGTCTCTCAGCTCCGTGCTCGCGGCGCGGTCTGCGGAGACCGGGGAGCTGTGCGTTTGTGAGCCAGGGATGTTGACGTGCGTACCCGACGTTCGCGACGCGGAGTACTGGTCGGTGCGCGCGGTTGAGCGGTTTGGCGACTGAGCGAGTAGAGGGCGCGGGATAGAAGCAGCGCGCCACGCCACGCCGCAGGCTGACAACGTGGCAAGCCAGCGAGGCGAGGCGCCTTAGCGGCTCAGCGCGTTGCTGGCGTGGCGCGTTGCGCCAGCCAGGCATTGAAGGCCGCTCGAGAGACGTACCACTGGCGGGCGTCGCGACGGGGCGGCCCGAACGCGCCGCGCATCATCAGCCGACGCATCGCGTACGACTCGAGGCCGGCAAGGATGCCGGCGTCGGTCAGCGTGATTTCCTCATTCATTTCGGGGGTTCCTGCGTCCTACCCTGAGACTTCGGCGGCGGCAAAAGCTGCCGGGCACGCGGCACACGCGCCAATAATCACGTCGTATGCGAGGAACCAAATTTAACATCTTGCACACACATTCGCAAGAATGGGATCGCTCCGCGGACAATCCGCTAGGCGAAATGTGCTCGACGTCTCGCGCAAATCCGACGAGACCTCGCGACAGCTTGCGACAACGCTTGCGACAAGTGTCGCAACGCGACAAACGCTTGCGACAACCGCAGCCAAGAACGGGGCTAAGTCATTGTCGCTATTGATTTGTCGCAAGCGACAAACCCTTGCGACAAACTGTCGCAAAGGTCGTGTGCATCGCACGTTGTCGCAGTGTCGCAAAGGCTATATAGAGCCTTGCGACGCGACGGCGACAACGACGCCATTCGCGGCGACGAACACCCCAGCCGAGCAAGACCAAAATGGGTTGAACCGTTGCCCCGCCGGGACGACGCCGCGGCGCACGGCGCGCGCATGCCCGCGAGGCGCGCGGGGTAGGGAAGGGATTGCAACCGTCTTCGCATCAACATCCGCCAGAAGCGGATGAGCTACGGCCCGGCACCGCCCTTTCGCCTTTCAATCCTTTCGATCCTTTCGGGCGCTCGCCGCCGCCGTGAACGAGCCGTGGTCTACCATAGCACTCGGCCGCGCACCCGCGGCCCTTAGACGCGCCATGCGGTCACACCCTCGCACCGCGCAGGAACGGGCGAGGCGGCACGCCGGCGGCTGGGGGAGGGGAGTTCCCTCGCCGAGCTGCCGGCGTGCGTCCTACGTCCTCGAGGGCTGGGCGGCGCGGCCCCAGCAATGCAGCCCCCGGCGGCGCGGCCCTTCGGACCAGCCCTTAGCGGCGCGGCCCCCAGCAATGCAGCGCTTGGCCGATCGGCCCCTGGATGACTTGGCCCCTAGTATCCGCCGGGCACCCGGCGCCCGCGGCGTTCCGGATGGCGTGCGACGTTAGCGGCGCCGGCCCCTTCGCGCCGCCGTTCGCAGCGCGGCCCCTAGAGGCCCCTAGTGCCGCGCGGCGCGGTTGTCGGCCATGCGCTCTAGTAGATCGCCCGGCCGAAGGTTGAAGGCGGCGCAGAGCGTTTCCAACGTCGCCGCGTCAATGCGCTCGACGGCCCCGCCTTTCGCGAGTCGATACGCGGCCCGCCGCGCTTGGCTAGTAGTTCGGGTATTGGCCAAATGTAAAATATTGAGCAAGGTCAAAGTTGCATTCAGTGCATCTAAGTAACACTCATAGTACAACTTAAATTGAGAAATTGACAGTCACGTCAAGTTGCCCGTTGTGGGGCTTGGTCGTACTGTGGTTGCATTCTACTTCCTCACATCGGAGACCCGACATGCCTTTCACCGCTCGCCCGACCCAGCCCGTTCGCTCAAAACTGCCAGCGCCGCTCACGTCCAACGCGCCAAGCGTGCATCAGCTCCGCGCCGACAACGCGCGCCTGCTCCGCGTCATCGAAGCCCTCATTTTCGAGTGCTGGCCGCTTACGTCGGATGCCGACACTGAGCGGTACATGACATCACCGATTGACCCACAGTCTGCCGCGTTGACTCAATCCGAGTGGGCGCACGTTCACGCGTTGATGATTCGCGAACGCGCCGCCGCCGCCGTCGCGGCCGCTTAGACCTGTCGAGCCGCTTCGCCACACGAGAAAGCCCCGCGCTCAATGCGCGGGGCTTTCTCGTGTGTATGGCGTAGTGCCGCGCCGCTATCCGGTGGGTTGGCGCCGTGCCGTGTCGTCGAGGCGGCTCAAGAGTCGTGCGACCTGTGCCTCGCTCCATGTCGCTTTGCGCCGTGCCGTCAGCACGCCGAGCCGGGTTAGTCCGCGCGCGAAGTCGGCGAGCGTCGCGCACCCTTCCGCGCGCAACCGCGCGACATAAACCGCACGATCCTGCGCGCGCTCGTTGGCCCTGCGCGTGAGCATGGGACCAGCCGCCGCGCGCCCTTTGGCGCGGCCAACGTCATTGAAGTTGCGGCGCCCCGCGCGGCCGAGCTCTACTCCGCGTTGCTTGGCGACGTGCAGGGCCGCTTTCGTCCGAAGGCTAATCGCCTCGCCTTCCGCTTCCGCGACCATTGCCATCACGCCGATTGATAGCCGATTCGCGCCGGGCATGTCCACCGCGACGAAATCAACTCCGGAGTCGCGGAGGGAGAGTAGGAACGCGGCATCGCGACTCAGGCGATCTAGGCGGGCTATCAAGAGCGTGGCGCCGTGCATGCGGCACGCGGCGAGCGCGGCGAGCAGTTCCGGCCTGTCGTTGCGCTTGCCGCTTTCTGCCTCGACAAACTCGGCGACGATGATACCCTCGAGCCGCGCCGCGTACGCGGCAACTGCCTGCCGCTGCGCGTCCAGCCCCAGCCCGCTCGCCTGTTGCCGCGCCGTGCTCACCCTGGCATACGATACGAAGGCCGCACCGCTCATGTTGTTGGTCTCACTGTAGGTTCAAAAGAGTAGAACTAGCATTCCATAAAACGACGGACCTAAGATTTGATAGGCGGCAATCGCGCGCAACAGGAATGTTCTGCCGCCGCGCGGCCGTCGAAACGACACGCATCGCACAGAACATTGCGGCAGGAGGGTCAGTCACCCTCCGCGCGGAGGGGAAAGCATGCTTTGCCCCCTCTTCTTGAGGCGGCCGGGGGCGCTTGCATGGCCGAGGGGAGAGACACCGCCCCAATGCCGGCGAGAATGTGCGACCCCCCCCGCCTCTTTCCTTCGGCCAACGAAGCCCCGCGCTTTTCCGCGCCACAAGCATTTCAAAACATCGGGCAGCGCGGCGCCTCGAGGACTCGCCTGCGGTCCCAATCGCCGCGGGACGCCCGCCGTGCGCTGTCCGCAGCCCGTCGTGCCGCGCCGTGGCGCTTCTGTGACCGCAGGGCGGTGGCGCGGAGGCATACGAGCGGCCCCCAGCGATCGTCGATCCTAGCGCCGATTAGGCGCGAGTCGCGCGGCCGCCGCGGCTGTGAGGATTAGACGCCGCACCCATTCATTCTTTACTTGACAGAATGGGCATTTTGGTGCTAAATTTCCCTTTCAGAATGTGGCGCTGATTTCTGCGCGCCTCCTGCTCCGCGAGCTGCTTTGCGCCGCGTCGAGCCTCGCTCACTGGCAGTCCTCGAGCCCTGGCTTTGCCTACACCCCTCGTCAACCCGTTGGCCGGTCTTATGAGCCTTCGGGAGATTTCCCCGCGCGTCGGTAGCTACTTCTCCGCGTTTTCGATGTCAGCCGCCGGCGCATTCGGCGAGCCCGTCGCCGTCGTTGGGCGTACCCGCCTCTACGACCGCGCAAATGTCGAGCGCGCCCTCGCTGATCGCGCCTCGAGACCGCGCCGTGGCGCCGCACATGCCCGCCCGTAACCCCTGCGCGAAGCGCCGACCGTCGCCGGCCGCGAAGCGCGCGCTGGCGCGCGCCAAGCTCAAAGCCATTCTGCGCCGTCAACGCCGGAAGCTGGTTCCGAAGTTCTCGAGCAACCGGCTCGCGGGGCAAGTTGGCTGGTACCACAGCCTCGCCGATGACGTGACCGGGGGCAACCGGCCGAACGCCGTCGCGTTCCTGACGCGCAACCTCGAGCGGATTGGTGACGCGTCTCGCCGCTCCGGCAAGACGGCGCACGAGACGCGTCTGCTGCTCGCCGCAGAACTCGACGAGCAGATCAAATGCCTCGACGCGGCCGAGCAGGCGGGAACCGTCGAGGCGCCGCACCGTGCCCGGTAGGCCTCTGCAAAACCGCGTTGTCGCCGCGCTGACGGAGCGCGCTGTGAAGACGCTCGGTGACGATGCGACCCCTCTTGCCTATGCCGCGGATTACGTGGCCGGCGGGCGGACGATCGCGGACCTCGCCGTCGATCTGGCCGCCGATCTTGGCGAGCCGGTCTCGCGTCAACTTGTCTCGCAGACGATCCATGCGCTTGAGCCAAATGCGAAGGAGCGCATCGAAGCGGCGCGCAAGGAATCGGCGCTCGCGCTCGCAGAAGAGACGAAGGACATTGCTGACAACGCCGAGCCGACTGCTGGCGGCGCCGCGAAGGCACGACTCCGCATTGGGTCGAGGCAGTGGATGGCCGAGCGTTTTGCGCCCGAACAGTTCGGAACGCGCCCGAGTATCAACCTGAACATCGGCGCGCTCATGCTGGACGCGCTGCGTCAGCCCATTGAATCGCTCGCGCCGGCGCGCATCGTCGCGCCACTCGAGGCGATTGTGACCCCACTACTCGAGGACGGAAGTACCACGATTGAAACCGAACAGTGAACCCAGAGCTCGCAGCACAGTTAACGAAGCTCCGCGCACTCGGCGCGACTGACGATCAAATTAGGCTTTACGCAAGCCAATGGATCGCCGAGCACCCTGCACCCACAGGCACGCAACCGTCGCCGCAAGAGTTGGCGCGGATTCAAGCCAATGCGCGAAAGATGTATTCGCAAGGAGCAACTGACGCAGAAGTCCGGCAGTACTTGCAGGAGGAAGACGATGCGCAGCGGCAGAGTCAGTCTGGACCTGTGCCTGCGTTCGCGCCGTCCGAATCGACGAACGCCGCGCCTGCCGATCCGAACGAGATCAACGCGGGGAATTTGGCACGCTCGGCACTCTATGGCGGCTCGCTGCACTTTGGCGACGAACTCGGCATCGTGGACAGGGTCAAGGAAGCAGCGTTTGCGAAGCAACATCCGGTCGCTGACGCGCTTGCACAGTTCGGCGGCGGCGCCATTGCGCCCGCCATGCTGACCGCCGCACTGCCGGAATTCCTCAGCGGCCTTGGCGGCGCCGCGGCGATGGGCGCCGCGACGGGCGGTTTGACTGGCGCCGGCAGCGGCACCGACGCGAAGTCTCGCGCCGAGGGCGCAGCGATCGGCGCGGGTACGGGCGCCGCTGGCGCCGCCGCTGGCTATGGCGCGCAAACGCTGCTGTCCAAGGGCCTCGCGCGATTCATCGGCCGGATCGCGCCAGACTTTGCGGCCAAGCGCGCGGTGGGACAAGCGGTCACCGACTTGTTGTCTCCTAGCGAGGGTGCGAGGGTGCAGGCGCGGATGAGCGACGTCAACGCGTTGGCGCCAGGCGGCTCGAGTCCCGCGACCGCTGCCGTGCCGCAAGTTGGTGACAAATCGAGTCGCTTCAGCCAAATGGTTCACACAATGGGCGCGAATCCTCAAGCGGCCGCCGCGGCGGAAGACGCGCTCATTGGACAGACAAACGCGCTGCGCGCCGGCGCGCGTCGGCTCGGCGCACAAATGGAAATTCTCGGTGGTGACGTGCCCATCACGCCGGCGTTGCGTTCTGCACTCGACGACGTCCGCCCGGTGCTCGGGAAGAAGACGCCGTCGATCACGCCGGAGGATGAACTCGACGCGAATCCGTTAGGACTCGAGAAATCGACGCCGGTCAGCTTCGACAAGACGCAAACAACGATGTCCGTCCAAGACGCGCGCGACGCGCTCTCGCGGCTCCGCTATATGTCGCGAGTCATGTCGCGCCGCGGCATAGACGCAAACGGTGTCGCGCTCCATGAAGTCACCCAAGCGCGTGACGCGCTCGAGGGTGTCTTGTACGCCGAGCGCCCCGACCTGCAACAGTTGGATCAGTCCTACGCGAAGCTCATGGACGAAGGGCGTAGCGTCAATAAGCTCTTGCCAGGGGTGCAGCGTTCTCGTGCCGTGTATGCCGCCAACACCGGAGGCGGCGCTGCGGGGCTTCCGCCGACAACCGCGCGTGGCGCCGCGATGTCTGTCGCGAACGCGGCGCTCAACCCGGCCGCCAGCGCCGCCAGCGCCGCCAAGGCTCGCGCCTCCACAATCTTCGCGCCGGGAACCGACATCCCCTCGCTCTTCCGCATGGCGCCGTTTTCGTCGGCGGCTGGGCGCGCCGCGTTGACCGCGGGCCGCGCGGTGAGAGCCGGCATCGCCACGTCGCTGCCCCCAGCGCTGAATGGCTTGCTGTTTCCCGACGAGCAGCAACAGGAACACCAGCCGTAAGACAGGGCAGGACTCGAGACCGTAGGCGTTGTACGCACCCGATCCAATCAAGCAGCTCGTCTCACAGCTCCATGACGCGAGCGCGCCGTCCGCCCGCGCCGATGACTCGGCCGTGCGGCGCGAGACGTTTCCCTCGCGTTCCACAATCGGCCCCGCTCCGCAGCGCGCTCGCGTCGCCCCCGACACGTTCAGCGGCTACGCTGACGTTCTCGCCAGCTTGGGGAATGGCGTAGCGAACGGCATCGCCTCGAGGCGACAAACCGGCTTACACTCCGCCGACTATCTGACGCTCGCGACGCTCGCCGCACCAGTCGCAGGCGGGTTCCTCCGCGCCATCGCGCCCGCCGCCGAAGCGGCGCCCGACGCCGAGCTCGCAGCGCGCCAGTTCTATTCGACGCTCCCCGGCCTCGTGCAGTCCGGCGGGGCGATGTCGCCGGCGACCCACGCGCGCGCACTCGAGACGCTCGTGGCGGCGCTGCCCAAGGCCGCGGCGACGGCCGCGCCAGTACAGGGCGACGCGGGCGCCGCGGGACTGCTCGCGGACGATTGGCTCACGCCCATCCATCCCGCCCCCGCCGATCCGTACGCGGGCATCCGCCCCGCCGCCGAGTCGATGGAGATCCCGGCGAATCTCAACAAGGGCGCACTCGCCGACTCCGTTGCGGCGCACGGCGTCGACAAGATGTTCGCACATGCTGGCTCTGTGGTTGACGGGCGTACGGTCGGCGAGCACACGCCAAATCTCAGTTCGATCGGGTCGACGTTTGGCGACGAGCACACCGTTCTGCCCGGCGTGCGTGAAGTGTCAATGCACCACTTCAACGCCTCGCCGAAGGATCTCTTCTACGCCGCTGATGATCGCCGCCGCGTGGCGAATCTCGCACAGCAGATCAAGGCATCGGGTCGAATTGATCCGCTCATCGTAGCGGTCGACAAGGATGGCCCGTACGTACTTGAAGGAGCGCACCGTCTCGGCGCGCTTCACACGCTTGGCGCGAAGAGCTTCCCCGCAGTCGTGGTGCAGGACGGCGCGGGCGTGGAGACCGCTGCCGATGCGGGAAGCGTGAAATTGTATCACGGTTCCCCAAACTCGTTCGACAAGTTCGACTCCGAACACGCCTCACCAACGGGACTCGGCCAGAACGCGCACTACTTCTCTGACAACGAGGCGAAGGCGCGCGTCTTTGGTGACAACATCAAGAGCATTTCCGTACCGAAGTCAAAGCTGCTGGACATCGACAGCGACGAAGGACGTGCCCTCCCGCGCGATGGCAGCGGCGACGCCGTTGCCCGAACTCGCGGCTACCTGGGACTGCGCTCTTCGCGGGGCGACGGCGAGCACATGATCTATGACCCGAATCAGTTCTTGCCTTCGGATCTCACCGACCGCTTCCGCACGATCCTCAACGCGACGGCCAACGCGGGCCAGTACAAGCCCGACGCTGCCGCGCGTGCCGCCGCCGAGATGCAGCGGCGCGCGTATTCACTGTTTCAGTAGCCCGGCGTCTTCCGCGCCGCTTTGCGCTTCCGAATCTCCTTCCGTCCCTTCGCGAACTCGCTCGCGAGGAAGAGCAGGAACGAGTAGGCGGCAAAGCCGACGATGAGCACGGCGACGATCCAGATGCGGGCCTTCGCGCCCCCGCGGAGTCAATGTCAATTCCGGCCAGATCAGCGCGGGCCACTAGGCCACAAGACCAATGAGTATCGACGAAGAAGCCTCGACCGTGATAAGGTCGGGGCTTCTTCGTTGCTGCTTCACAGTCAGCGCAGGGCACCTACTGTCTGACGGAGGTGAAGTTGCCGGTCAAAACGGACGTTGTGGTGCCGTTCGATAGGCGAAGAGTCACGAGGCCAGAGATAGAATTGCCTGACAGCGTTCCTGAGTTGTGAAAATCAGCCGTGCCGATGTCGAATTGCACAGAATTCCCGCTGATTTGGCCATTTGCGACCACGTCGCTGCCCAGAGTCTGGCTGAACGTGCTCCCGCCACCCGAGCAGGAAACGGTTCCACCGCCGCTTGCGGTACCACTGAAGGTTGATCCCGATTGAGTAAGGGTAAGCGTCGTACCGGCGATGTCGCAGGACACGCCGCCGCCCGATACGTTCGATGCTTCATAGGACCACTGGCCTGTGACGTTCGCACTGGGTGCGGTCGACTCGCCTCCGCATCCGGCAACAACGGCTATCAGCGTCGTTAGCAGTGCGGCGTGGATGCGGGGACCAGCGAGCAAGCGGCGGGACATCGGGAGCCTCCGAAAGGAATGAGACTGAGCAGCAGCCGGGAATGACGCGGGCGGCGACAGCACCGCGCGGTGTACCACGTCCCCCATGAGCAACACGATTAGCCTGTACCGCCGTAACGCGACAAGCGATCATTCAAAGATTAAAACATTCTAATGTTCATCGTCGCGACTCCTGGTGACACGCGGCGCCGGACCGATGCGATGAATGAAAGTGCCACTTCTGGCGATTGACAGCGCGAAGCCCCGACCGTGACACAAGTGGTCGGGGCTTCGTCGTTTCGTTAACCCTCATACCTCGCTATGCGTCCACTCGCTCTGTTCGTGCTCGCCCTCACTGGCGCCTGCGTCTCGCCGCACATGAACGTCACGCCGCTCGGTACACACCCGTATCCGCCGCGCCCCAGCGACGCTCCGGTCGCATTGTATCAGAACACGGCGCCGGCGTGCGCGTACGATGAGGTCGCGATCGTGCATGTCTCGGCGAAAACGCTATGGCAGACCGACGAAAAGCTCGCCGACGCGCTACGCACGAAAGCGCGGGAACTCGGCGGCGACGCGGTGATCGGCGTGAGGGCCGGGCAGCCGGTGGTCGGGGCGAGCCGCGACGCAGACGGTTCGGTGAGCGTGGATCGTACTCGCGACGTCTCTGGCACGGTGATCCGATTCAAGGACACGCCGTGCGCGGCCGCCCGCGAGTAAACGCGGCCCCACGAGAGTAGGCGCGTCGCAGTTGCGGTGCCAACGGACAGCTAATCACTTTCCGACGGTTCGGCGGTGCGGCCGAAGCCGTGAGATGCACGAGCAAGTTCCGAACTTGGCAAGAGCGCTGCGACTACTCACAACCCAGACTACACGGTGCACCTCAAGTCGGTTCAACTTCGGAGTTTCAAGCGTTTCCTAGATTCTGGCGAGATTGCTTTCTCGCCGGGATTGAATGTCATGGTCGGACCGAACAACGTCGGAAAGACTTCCATAGTCGACGCGATTTGCGGTTGGGTGCAGTCGGCACCGCATCGAAGTCTTGCGACCATGCGGCGCCCGGCGGACAGCCCACCACCCTCGCAGGTTGCACTCACCGCATATCTCTCTGCCGAGGAAGTCAAAAGCGCACTATCGCCGGTGGCCCGCGTTTCAGTTCCGCGCGTTGGTGATCTGGGCACGACGCTGAACTTTCTAGCGAGGCTGGGCGACAGCGGCGCGACTGTCACATTCGATCGCGGGTCAAACATCGCGTCCGTCGAGACGCTTCCTCTGATCCCCGCCGGACCGTTTGAAGTATTCGACATTAAGATGAGCGGCGGCGATCTTTCTTTCGGTTATCATGGAAGCTCCGGCACCATCTGGCATCCCTACATTGGTGATGTGCTGAAAGCCCCCGCGCTCGCTGCGATATACGGATTCCGTGCGGAGCGACCCAATATAGGGTCGTGTAGGGCCGGGGTCGACACCATCTTGAAGTCCGACGCTAGCAACCTGCCCGAGGTATTGCAGAATCTTCGCTCGACGACGAATCGCTTTGACCGCTTTGTGGGTCATGTGATCGCCGTCCTGCCTCACATCACGGACATAACAGTCGCGCCAATTACGACGGATCAAGTGCGCATCAACGTCTGGGAGATCGACAAACGAACAGACCGCGACGATCTCGCAACCCCACTCGCTGACTGTGGGACTGGCGTGGGTCAGGTACTCGCGATGCTCTACGTGGCATCCGCAGCAAGGGGGCCGCGCATTATCGTAATCGACGAGCCGCACAGCTTCTTGCACCCGGGCGCCGTTCGGAAGCTGCTCGGAATCTTGCTGACCGAATATCCGCAGCATCAGTACATCGTCTCGACGAACTCGCCGATTGCGATTCTATCGTCTTCACCCGCGACTGTGCATTTGATTGAGCGGCGCGGAAGCGAGAGCGTCGTCCGCCCCGTCGACGTGTCGGCGACAAGCGAGATGACGGCATTTTTGGACGCGGTTGGGGCGGACTTGTCGGATGTGTTTGGTGCCGACCGCATCTTGTGGGTTGAAGGTCGCACCGAAGAACGATGTTTCCCGCTGCTGCTGTCGAAATATGCACCAACCGACACCCCGGGGCTGCTCGTGCGCGGTGTCGTCCACACAGGCGATCTAGAGTCGAAGGATGCGAAAAGAATCTTTCACATTTACCGACAAGTGAGCAGCGGCGCGAGCCTCATGCCGCCCGCGGTTGCGTTTGTTTTTGATCGCGAGGACCGAACTGAGGCACAACGCGCGGAGCTTGTGGCTGCCTCGCAGGGATCGGTGCGTTTCCTTGCGCGTAAGATGTACGAGAACTATTTGCTTTCACCGAAAGGCATCGCGCAGGTACTTCGCGATCTGGACGTCGACAACGCTGCCACGTACGACGAGCAGCGGATTGAGACTGCGATCGCCGAAGCTTGTGCCGAAAATGCTAAGCTGTCTAAGGGCGCCCCGCCGGGCGTCACACTACTTAGTGACGATTGGAAGGCCAACGTGCACGGCGCAGATTTGCTGTCGGCAGTTTTTGGGCGCCTGACCGACCACCGAATCGCCTATGACAAAGTGCGGCACGGCATCGCCCTCACGACTGCGGTACTTGAATTCGACTTTCCCGACGTAAAGTCATTGGCGATCGACGAGCTGTCGCCATTGCTATCCAAACGCGCTAGCTGACAACCGACCCGCACGGCTTCTACGGCGCGGGGGGGGCTCGCGTTAGATTGCCTCCCGCCGGGGTACGCCCGGCATCAGGGTAGGATCGTTAGAGCATGAGCCGCCGGTTCCGAAAGGGCCGGCGTTCTCATCTGCGGGGCTCGCGACCATGAGAAAACGCCACGGGCGATGAGCAGCCAGAGTTTTTCCGCGACCTCGTCCGAGTGGCTGTTGCGCGGGGCTTCTTGTAGCTGCTCGCGCGTCGCCCGATAGGCTAGGCCTCGAGGCGCGGTCGCTCGGCGATCTTCGCGGCGACGGCCGCCACATCGACCGGCGTCGTGCGGCGGTCCTGGTCGATGGCGCTACGGTGGGTGCGGCTGTCATACTCGCCGCACAGCAACCAATGCGGGTCCACGCCGTACACGCTCACGACGGCCGCGAGGACACTGGTTGCCGCAGTCGGGTTGCTCGGGTCGATGGTCATCCGCAGCGCTGATTCATCCACCGAAAGGCGTTCAGCGGTCACCCGCAGATCGCCGCCGTCTTGGCCACCGATCAGCCCTCGCACCCGCGCCGCAATCCCGCGGGCATGCAACTTTGTTGGGTCCATGGAGGCAATAGCGGAGCAGAAGCTGTGCCCGGTCGCCCCCGCGGTTCACGGGTGATGCACTACACAGCGTCGCCGGTCGACCTGGCTAGTTTCCCGATCGTCTGGTCACCCAACAGGAGGCGGCCGCGATGTCGGAGCGCACCCCGTCCGAGAGCCTGCGTGCTACACTTGCCGCGCTTCCACCCGTCGCGTACGCCGATGCGGCGGAGAATCCCGGCGTGCTGCGCGACCAAGTCTTCGCGGTCGTAGCCGAAATGAAGGCGCGCGGCCGGCCCCCAGAGCAGGTGTTACTCGCCGTGAAGACGATCGCCACTGAGGTCGGGGTCAGCAACGGAGGAATGCGGCTTCTCGACGCCATCGTCCGGTGGTGCCTCGCCGAGTACTTCAGGTTGGCGGAACAATCGCTCGCACCGGAGAGCGAAAGCAGCGCGCCATACGGGGGCTGAGGAACGCAACCACACCTTCTGCTTGCGACAGCAGGCATCTTCGGCGTATCTTCGGGTATGGGACAGCCCGAAGCCCCGCGCGCCGCGTCGTTCAACGACGTGCCCAGCGCCCTCACCGCATTCGCCGGCGCCGCGGCCGACGCGGCGGCGCATCCTGACGACGCCGAGCGTCACGAGCTGTACGACGCGGTTCGGCGTGGTGTCGAGCAGGCCGTTGCCGCGCTCGCGAGCGACGTCGAGTTTCGGTCGCGAACGACGCACTACGATTGGCACCGCCGCGCACTACGCACGCTGCTCGAGGAACCGGAAGTGCAGCCGACTGAGGCGCGCTATCTCGGCTACCTCTCGGCGCTCCGCGCCGTCGCTCGCGAGCTTCACGTCACCTGGCCGCCGTACGGCCCCGACGATCGCGTCCACGACCGCATTCCGCCGGAAGCCCTGACGCCCGAACCGGCGGCGGTCGCGCGCCGACCGATGCGCAAGCGGTAGGCGGCGGCTTTCCCAGCAACACCGTTTTGTGCGCGCGGATTGATTTCTCGCAAAGCCGCCTGGAACGACATGGCACTCGGCTGGAAACGCGGGATTACGCAAGAGCATTCGAACACTAAAGCTCTAATGTTCGGATCGTATTCACATCCGCTATTCCGCACCGGATGCTGGTGGGGGCGCTGCTGACCGTTCGACGGGCGGCTGTCTGCGGGTAACAAGTATCCCCACGGGGATAGAAAGGGCGGCTAGGATCAAGCTCCAAAGCCCGATCTGAGGGGCATATCGAACAGCGAATGACGCGTCGCCGCTGTAGATGGCCGTGCCGGGCAACCAGTGCTCCCAAGGCGGGAGGAAGAGCAGGATGTAAGCAAGGCCCTGCGCAATGAGTGCAACCCAGCCAGGTGGGCGCTTGGACGCGAAGAATGAAACGCCAATCACGATGGGAATGACAAACAGAATCATCCCGGCGGCGTTGCGAAATCCTTCACCGCCGAACGTCGTCCCGAACGCCGACATATCTCGACTCAGTAACGCCGCCAAAGCATCGACGTCTTCGGAAGACGTGCCCGAGATAGTGGCTTTCCGCTCATAGTCGCTCAAGCTCAGCTCTACTTGAGCGATCCGACCGCGATCCGCGGCATAGGAAAAGGACGCGGTGTACGCTATTGGCGGCGCGTTCAAGAACGTCGTCGAAGACATGCTGCCGTTTGCTGACATTGAAGCTCGCCCATCGCTTACGCCAACGGTATTTCTAAACACGGCAGTGCCACTGTCGCGCGCCGTCGCGACGAACCGCTGAGTTCGCGCAATTATGTTCGCCAGGTCCGAATAGGACATCTTGATCGGACCGAACGTGAGAGTTTGCGTATACGTCTGCGCGTTTGCAGCGCGTGCGAACGGGGTTGCAAGCGGCAGGGTAGCTACAAGTCCCATCGCGGCCAACATCTGATGAGATCGCATGCCCGTAAGCTATGCCGCCTGAGGCTTACGTGGTGAGCTTTCGTCCCAAATCACGCCGCAGGGGGCTTGTGATCCGGGATTCGATGCACGCGCCTGATATCGAAGTGCTGATCCACTTCCTCCTGAAGCTTGTCGAATAGCGCGCCGTCTTCGCTCACGTTGTGAACGGCCTCGCTGAGCCGGTCATAAATGTCACGCAATGATGGCATCGTCCCTCGCACCGCGAGCGGCAGCGTTTCCGCGTAGGCGCTCAGTATTTCATCGCCGGTCGCGCGCCCCACCATCCCTGTTTGCCGCCGGCCGAATTGTTCGACAAACGCCCTGAGGTAGAAGAACGCGGCGGGCACCTTGCCGCCGTGAAGTGCAATCACTGCGTCGCGATAATGGTTGCGTTCCGCCTTCGGGATGAACGGAGGAATTGCGATGTGCTCAAGAGGCGAGCGGCCTTCCAGCGAAAACGACCACCCAATACGACGCACAGTGTAGGCGCTGAAGTCTCCTTTGCAGCGTTGGCACTGATACGCTAACACTAAGATTTGGTGTGTATGTGGCTCCCTGGTCTCCCTCGTCCGACCGTCATTGCGCATGCTAGCCGTGGCGTCAAATACAATGTCCTTGTACCAAACGGGGGCGGCAACTTCGCGTGAATCGCAGTTCTCGCAGAACGTTTTGACGTTTTCTACCGCGAGGCAGGGCTCAACGCCCGGCGGCGCCGGTATCGCGCGAACTAGTGTCACTCGCGCATTGATCGTTTGCGCCGCCTGAGCATGAAGTTGTGGCCGATGCGGCTCGACCGTGTTCGCGAGTACTTCTGAAAACTGCGCGCTGACATCAATCGTGATGCGCTGATAAATGTGCTTCGCTTCGATTAGCGTCTTCAGTGCATTTGTTAGACTCAGCGAAAGCCCGAGCCGGAAAGCTGCAAGTGCGTCGACGAACAGCATCTTCTGCTCAGGTTGTTGACGAGAGGGCGAGCCCGCCATAGGAGAGGCCTCTTTGAGTGTCATGCGACGACTCGCGCGTGAGCGCCGGCCCAAATGCCGAAACGCTAACAGCGATCGCCTATGACAAAACTATGGCAAACTCGCTGACCTTCGCCCGCCTTCGCCCGCCTTCGATGTGCTCGCGGCGCGAATGACGCGTCTCAGCGAACCCGCACGCGGAACGCGAAGCCGTTGCCCTAGAAAGAGATAGGCCAAGAAGCAAAGGCTAGGTTTGCGCCATTAGCAAACCGCCGCCTTCAGCCTCTCGGCCACCTCCCCAACGAACACCAACCGAACGGGTTCCCGCCACAATATAGTGGTTGGGGACTCCGCATCGCCAGGCGACTACGCGACGCGGATACTTTTCCCGCGATGGCTCATCCTTTCGTCGTCAACGTTCAGGGTCGCCAGCGCGGCCGCGGCGCCAACGGCAAGCCGCCCAAGCTCAAGGAGCGCATCACCGCGCTCCGCCTGGTGCCGCGTCTCCTCCGCCTGGTCTGGGAGACGCAGCCCTGGTACACGATCGCGATGTTCTTGCTGCGCATCGCGCGCTCGGGCGTGCCCGTCGCCACGCTCTGGATCGGCAAGCTGATCATCGACGAAGTGATCATGCTCGCCCAGCATGGCGGCTCGACGCACCATCTCTGGGTGCTCGTCGCGCTCGAGCTGGCGATCGCCACCGGCGGCGAGCTGCTCGCCCGCGCATCTGGTCTGGTCGAGAGCCTGCTCGGCGATCTGTTCACGAACCGCATCAGCATCCGGATCATGGAGCACGCGGCGACGCTCGATTTGCATCAGTTCGAGGATCCCGCGTTCTACGATCATCTCGAGCGCGCCCGGCAGGGGACGACGGGGCGGATCGCGCTCCTCTCGCAGCTGTTCGGCATGGGGCAGAGCTTTCTCACCCTCGCCTCGCTCAGCGCGGCGCTCGCCGCGCAGGCACCGTGGCTGCTCGCGCTGCTCGTCGTCGCCGTGCTGCCGAGCTTCATCGGCGAGACACACTTTGCCGGTCTCTCGTACTCGCTCCTCTTTCGTTGGACGCCGCAGCGCCGCCAGCTCGACTACGTGCGCTGGGTTGGCGCGACCGATCGCACCGCGAAGGAGGTGCAGCTGTTCGGGCTGTCGCCCTGGCTGATCGAGCGGTATCGCACGCTCTCCGACCGCTTCTACGCCGAGAACAGCGCGCTGGCCGTCAAGAAGTCCTTCGTCAGCTTCGCGCTCTCGCTCCTCGGCACGCTCGGCTACTACGCGGCGTACGTCGTCGTACTCGTGCGCGCCGTGGCCGGATCGATCACGATCGGCATGCTCACTTTTCTCGCCGCGTCGTTCCGCCAGAGCCGCGATCTGATCCAGGGCTTGTTGATGTCAGCGAGCAGCATCTATGAGCAGAGTCTCTACCTGAAGGACTTGTTCGAGTTCTTCGACATGAAGCCGTCGATCGCCAACCGGTCGGGCGCGCGGCCGGTGCCGCGCCCGATCCGCGAAGGGTTCGTGTTCGAGGACGTCGGCTTCCGCTATCCGGGGAGCGAGCGGTGGGCGGTGCGGCACGTGAGCTTCACCCTGCACCCGCACGAGCGCGTCGCCCTCGTCGGCGAGAACGGCGCGGGCAAGACGACCCTCACCAAGCTCATCGCCCGGCTCTACGATCCGAGCGAGGGACGCATCCTCCTCGACGGCGTCGACCTGCGCGACTACGACCTCGCCGACGTCCGACGCGCGATCGGCGTCATCTTTCAAGATTTCGTGCGCTACGACATGCGGTTCGACGAGAACGTCGGCGTCGGCGAGGTCGAGTCGGTGCGCGATTATCTCGATGCGCCCGCGCGGGTGGAGGGGCTGTCCGACGGCCCGCCGCCGGCGATCAGCGTCGCTGCCGAAAAATCACTCGCCGCGTCGCTCTTGCCGCGCCTGCCCGGCCAGTATCGCCAGATGCTCGGCCGGCGGTTCGAGGAAGGCGTGGACCTGTCCGGCGGCGAGTGGCAGAAGGTGGCACTGGCCCGGGCCTACATGCGCGATGCGCAGCTGCTCATCCTCGACGAGCCGACCGCGGCGCTCGACGCGCGCGCCGAGTACGACGTGTTCGTCCGCTTCAACGAGCTGATGGCGGGTCGCATGGCGATCGTCATCTCGCACCGCTTTTCCACGGTGCGCATGGCCGACCGGATCATCGTGCTGCAGAATGGCGAGGTCGCCGAGCAGGGCACGCACGACGCGTTGGTGCGGACCGGTGGGCTCTACGCGGAGCTGTTCGGCATGCAGGCGGCGGGATATCGCTGAACGCTCGACCCATCAATCAGTGTGACGCAGCGCGAGCGACGCGAAGTTTGCTTGACAAGCCTGCGGCGCGGCGTATCGTGTCGTTCACAACGTCGGTCGCGCCGCGTGAAACAGGCGTTAGACAATTGAAATGCCGCAGGCCAAGGGGTAGGATCGCGTTCGAGTCGTTGCACCTCCACTCGGGGACAACTGCTATATGGACACGCACCGCCGGCACGGCGCCGCGCTCATTCGCGCGGCGTGGCTCATCACGTTCGCCGCTGGGCCCACAGTAGTTCTAGGCCAGCAAGCCACTATCACCGGCCGCGTCACGTCGCAGGCCGGCCAACCGTTGGGCGATGCGCGCGTCTCGCTCGTCGGCACGGTGCTCAGCGCAGGCACGAATCCCGACGGCCAGTACACCCTCCGCGGCGTCCCGTCGGGCACCGTCGAAGTCCGGGTGAACCGCGTTGGATATCAGGAGCTGAAGAAGTCGATCACCGTCGCTGCCGGCGCCAGCGCGACGCTGGACTTCGCGATGCAGCAGGCCGCCGTGCAGCTCCAGGAGATCGTCACCACCGCGACCGGTGAGCAGCGTCGCGTCGAGCTCGGAAACACGATCGCCACGATCGGCGACGTGTCCCAGCGGGTCGAACAGGCGCCGGTGACGAATGTCGGTGACCTGATCACCGCCAAAGCGCCGGGCGTCGTCGTGCTGCCAGGGAGCATGACCGGCACCGCACCGGTGATCCGAATTCGCGGCGTCAGCTCGTTGTCGCTCGACAACTCGCCGATCTGGGTCGTCGACGGTGTGCGCTTCAACTCGGGCGCGTTCAGCGAGGCCGGGGCCGGCGGCGGGCAGATCGCGTCGACCAATCTCAACGGCCTCAATCCCGACGACATCGAGGATATCGAGATCGTCAAAGGGCCGTCGGCGGCAACGCTCTATGGCACCGACGCGTCCAACGGCGTCATCGTCGTCACGACCAAGAAGGGCCGGGCCGGCAAAGCGCGGTGGAATTGGTTCGGCGAGGGCGGCATCGTCCAAGACAAGGCCAACTACCTCGGCACGTACGCCATCTGGGGGCACAAGCCGACCGCGGCGGCCGGCGCGGCGCCGGTGCGCTGCCTGCTGCGCGACCTGCCGGCCGGAACCTGTATAGAAGACAGCACGACCTCCCTCAACATCATCAACGAGCCCAATCTCACGCCGCTGGCCAATGGGAACCGCAATCAATACGGGGCGCAGGTGAGTGGCGGGTCCGACGTCGTGCGGTACTACGTCAGTGGCGACCTCGAGAACGAAACGGGCCCGATCCAGCTGCCGAAGATCGAGAACGCGCGCTTCGATTCGCTGCGCATCCCCATTCGCGACGAGTGGCGGAACCCGGAAAATCTTCAGGGACAGACGGTGCGTGCCAACATCAACGCGTCGCCGAATGCCAACTTCGACGTCAACGTGTCGGCGGGCTTTGCCAAAGACAACCAGCGCTTCGCCGAGACGGACAACAACTTCAACAGCGTTTTCTATCAGGCGATGATGAGCCCCGGATTCATTGGCGCGGGGCTCGGCAACACCGGCGTCGACTCGCGCGGCCAGAATCTGTACGGCAACAATTCATTCACGTACGGCGACGTGTTTCAGCGGCTCGCGGTCGAGGACGTGCAGCGGCTCACGGGGAGCGTGCAATCATCCTGGCGTCCCTTCACCTGGTTGCAGAACGACGGCACGGTAGGCCTCGACCTTGCCAGCCGCTACAGCTACGGACTGTGCCGCTTCGGCGAGTGCCCGGATTTCTCGCAGTGGCGGCTCGGCCAGGTGACCGACCGGCACCGTCTGGACCGCAACTTCTCCATGAAGTTGACGAGCAACGCAAGCTGGCAAGCGCGCACGTGGCTCAACGTCAAAACGACCGTGGGCGGCGATTACACCAATCTCGAGAGTGAGAACTCGTCCGCATCCGGAACGCTGCTCCCACCCGGCGCCGCCTCGGTGAGTCAGGCCGCGGTCACGACCGGGAGCGCCGGCCTGCCGTCGGCGAACAAGACCCTCGGGTACTACTTGCAGGAACAGGCCGGCATGCGCGATCGATTGTTCGTCACCGTCGCGGTGCGCACCGATGAGAACAGCGCGTTCGGGTCGAAAAACAAAGCCGTCACGTATCCCAAGGCGAGCTTGTCGTGGGTCGCTTCGGACGAGTCGTTCTTCCCACACTTCTCGTGGCTCGATCAGTTCCGGCTTCGGACCGCGTATGGAGCGAGCGGTGAGCAGCCCGGCGCAACGGCGGCGTTCGTGACGTACATCACGCCGCAGGTCAACATCAATGGCGTCGACGAGCCGGGCCTCCGCGCCAATTCACTCGGCAACGAGTCGCTCAAACCAGAGACGACCACCGAGTTCGAGGGCGGGTTCGACTCCCGCATCTTCGCCAATCGGGCGAGCATCGAGCTCACGTACTACAGCAAGAAGACGACGAACGCGCTCTTCGCTCAGGCGATCGCCCCATCGGGCGCCGCGTCGGCCACGAGCATCCTGAAGAATCTGGCGTCGGTCAAGAACACCGGCGTCGAAGCGTCGATCACGACGACGCTGCTCGACCGCCGCCTCGTCGGCTGGGACATCACCCTCGGCGCGTCGCACAACGACAACAAGCT